>Ga0160423_10005508_pt1 | contig 10322 bp, 2 predicted proteins | sample CRUFie14St8metaG_FD_108191 | JGI IMG/M metagenome (GOLD analysis project Ga0160423, IMG submission 108191) | Marine microbial communities from the Costa Rica Dome - CRUD Field 142mm St8 metaG | ecosystem: Environmental > Aquatic > Marine > Oceanic > Photic zone | place: Costa Rica: the Eastern... | reverse complement strand
TGGTCAAGTGATTCAAAATATATTGTATATGCAAAAAAAGATGAAGAGACGCTTATACAAAATCAAATATATGTTCATGAGCTAGGTACTGATCAGTCAGAGGATAAATTGATTTATAGAGAGGATGATAATGAATTTAATATTTGGTTATCCGAATCTAGAACGAAAAAATATATTTACATATATATTGAAAAAACTGACTCTAGTGAAGTATGGCTTCTTGATAAAGCTAATCCACTTGGAAATCTTGAGCTAGTATTAAAAAGATCAGAAAATCACCTTTACTCAATCGAAGATGGTGGTGATTATTTCTATGCCCTTACTAATCATGATAATGCAAAAAACTTTAAAATTATGCGTCTTGAAAAAAATGATTTCCAAAATATTGAAAATTGGGAAGAACTATTAGAAGTTCGTGATACTCATTACATTGAGGATATGTTAGCTTTTAAGGATTTTGTAATTATTCAGTCTAGATACGATGGTATACCAATCATTGAAGTCTTTAACTTAGCAAACAAGTCTCTTAACCAAATTGATATGAAAGATGAAGTATATGATTTAGGTCTAGTTTATAACAATGACTTCAATTCAAGTTTCTTCAGATATTCATACTCTTCTTTAAAAACCTCTCCACAAATATCTAAATATAATTTATATGAAAATACCAATACCGTAGTATGGAAAAAGCAAGTAGATAATTTTATAGATACTGATTACGAGGTAAAAAGGATTAAAACAGTTGCTAGAGATAATACCAAAGTTCCCGTTTCGATTGTTTACAAGAAAGGTTTAGATCTCGAAAATGCTCCAATGTTAATTTATGGTTATGGATCCTATGGTATTAATATGGATTCAGGATTTAGGCCAACTATTACACCCCTTTTGAATAGAGGTTTTATTTTTGCTATTGCTCAAATAAGAGGTGGAGCTGATATGGGAAGATATTGGTACGAAGATGGTCGAATGCTCAATAAAAATAATACATTTTTTGATTTTATAGATTCCACTAAATTTTTAACTGAAAACAAGATTGGCCATAAAGATAAAATCTTTGCTATGGGAGGAAGTGCTGGTGGCTTGCTAATGGGTGCTGTCATAAATTATGAACCTGAACTATATTCAGGGATTGTAAGTGCTGTTCCTTTTGTTGATGTACTTACAACAATGTCTGATGAGTCTATTCCTTTAACAACATTTGAATATGATGAATGGGGAAATCCATCAAATAAGGATGAATATTTCTACATGAAAACTTATTCACCCTACGACAATATTCAAAAACAAAATTATCCAGCTGTTTTGGTTACTACAAGCTTGTATGATTCTCAAGTTCAATATTTTGAACCTGCTAAGTATGTTCCAAAGCTAAGAGAAAACTCTACTTCAGGCAATCCAATATTTCTGAGTATAAATCTAGTTGGCGGTCATGGAGGAAAAAGCGGTAGATTGGACTCACTTAATGAAACAGCAAGAGATTATGACTTTATTTTGAACATTAATTCTCTGAATTAATTACTCTACTCTGATTATAGAACTCACTAACTTTTAACTTTTTATTCTTTTGTGGAATAGATATATTTTTCGATAGAGAATTTTGATTTCTTTTGCTAACGATTAATGTTGACTCACCTCCGACTATATCTTGTCCATCAACCTCAAAAAATAAAGATGTTGCAGATTCATCTGGATAATAATTATATAGTTCGCCTGGTTCGCCAATATACCTATTTGCATCAAGCTCGGTACTGAAGAACCAATAGTATTCTCCATTTTCAATAGAATCAACGAAAAAGTTCAATGACTGATTTAATTCTAAGTAGCCAAATACGACTTGCTCTCCCGATGAATTTATTAAAGCAACATATATAGGTCCAACATTAGTTCTTTCTCTATCTGGACCTATTTGATATTGAACAACTATTTTGACTGTTCCATCATTTGATAATTCTGCAGATATATTTGATTGATAAGATCCGTCTGGCAACGAAGATCTATCAAGTGTAGCTGTATAAGAACCAAATCCATCATTGTCAACATCCGTTGATACAATTGAAAAAGCATTATTATTATCTGAGGTTATAGAAGTTACCGACAGATCACCTGTACCTATCTTTGTAACTTCAAAAGTAAAAGTATTTTCATCATTTGGTATAGCGATATTTTTAGGACCAATTCTTGCATATGTAAAATCTAATCCTTCATCGCTAATTAAAGCAGTTACAGCCTTAGCAAGATCCAGATTTCCGTGTCCATGATAATTATCTTTTCCAAGTGCGCCAGCGTCATTTGATAAATATTGATTCGCTATAAATCCATCTATTTGAATTGGTGTTAAATCAGGAGCTAATCCATAAAGTACTGCAATTGCTCCTGCAACATGCGGTGAAGCCATAGATGTTCCTTGATATGGATACAGATCCTCATTTGTATCAAAAGCTATTACTCCATCACTTACTCCATCAGCATTTATATCTGTTCCTACTGTTCCACCTGGAGCTGCTATATCAACTGCATCATTATGAGTAGAGTAATATGCTATGTTTCCTGCTGGATCAACAGCTCCAACAGATACTACATTAGAGCATGATGCTGGATATCCATAAGCACCAGGGAATTCTAACCCTTCATTTCCAGATGAAGAAACTATAGAAATTCCTCTATCATAAATATCATTTATTGCACTTTGCCAATTTGAACCACAAGTGCCTCCGATACTACCCAAGCTCATATTAATTACTCTTATGGGCACACTACCACTATAGATTTGTCCAGTAGCGTTTCCTAACCCAGCTGAGTAAAGCATCGCAGTAATTACTTCACTATCTAAAGCACCACCAGATACTCCAAATACTCTCATTGGAGAAACATAAATACTAAATCCATTAATATTATTTCCATCATTTTTAGCAGCAATTGTTGTGCCAACATGTGTTCCATGTGAACCTGCCGGAGTAGATGCACCTGGATCAGTTGGATCAGGATCTATTCCATCCCCGTCACCCCCAGTTCTTGAATTATTAACAAAATCAAATCCTTCAACAAAATTTGATGTTGAATAAGCTGTTGAGCCAATTGATGGCGAGCCAGTATCGAGAACTGCCACAGCAACATTTTGAACATCGGCACCAATGGTATTTAAGACATCATCCATACCAATTTGTTTTAGATTCCACTGGACAGACCAATTTGGATCTGGTGTAAAGTTATTTAATTTATTTACAAAATCAAAATTTAAATTTAATTTTGGATAATTTTCTCGGTAATAAGTTAAGACTTTCCAGTGCTTAAGATAATTCACCTGCGGATCATCTTGATTGAGTTCAAGTAAATATGAATTGCTAAATAAAATATTAAATTCTTTATCAAGGTCAAAGTTAATTATATTTAATCCCTTATATTCCGGTTTAGATATTTCAATTAATTTCGTATTAATATTTAGTTGACTGTCAGGATTTAAAGATTTAATTACCTGACCATCGTCATCAGCAAATGATGTGTATGATATAAATCTTTGATTTTTAAAAGGTTTTTTACCAGCATATGAAGTTGGAGTAACATTTGATTTCAGAGATAGAACATATTTTGAATGACCAGTGTCAGCTTTTACAACAGCATAATACTTTCCTGAAGATGGTAATATAATTTCTTGATATGTTGGATTAGATGAGTCTGTATAGTTAATATTGACTAGATTACCATTTTCATCATAGAGTAATAAATCAGCAGCGATTCCATCGTATGTGCAACAATAACCACTACCATCTTCTTCATAAATAAGACCTTCAAGAGCTAAGACTAATATAAGATTTGGAGCTGCATTAAACTCATACCAATCCTCAGGATCAATATTGTTGACTGTCTCGTAATCACAAAAGCCTGGATTTTCAGGATCCTCAATACAATTACCATCTGAATCAAGAACAATTACTTCGACTGTGTTGTCACCAATGTGTCCAACTACCTCTGTAGGGATAAAGATATCTTGAGCAGAGTTAAGATCGTTATTTGTAACATTAGGGTATCTTGCTATATTTGGAACATCTCCATCAATTAATGTTGTGGTTGATGAGAACAAAGTACCTGAAACTCTGTAGGTATCTTTAATGTCTGTTACCTCCAAATTAACATTTAAAGTTCTAGTTAAGCCTCCAGATTTATTTTCCGAAGCTACAAACTGAATTTCATAAATATTATCACCATCTGCATCTGTTGGATTCTCATAATTTGGTTCACCCAGAGTTCTGAACTGGAGATTTCTAGTATTTTGATTAAAGGTAAATTGATCTGCATCTGTACCACCAAATTGAAGAGAAAAATCATCTCCCTCAGGATCAACAACTTCGATTACTCCAATAACTCGATTATTCTCTTCATGTTGGAAATTTTCTGAAAGATTTAAGAATTCAGGGGCTTCAGGAATTTCATTAATACTTATGGATAGTGCTTGAGAAACTGTATTAAACCCATCTGAAACATTAACATTAATATTGTAGATATTATTTTTGTCAGAATCAGCTGGATTCTCGTAATCACTTGGGCTCAAAAAAGATAATGTTGCACTATTATTAAACGTAAATGCCTCGGCATCCTCACCAGATAACGTAAATATCAATGAAGCGCCTTCTGGATCGCTTGCATCTACAGTTACAACATCAATAGTGGTTTCATCAAGAGAATATGATGAATCTAAATTATTTATTGTAGGTGGATTATTTACTTCTAAAACTGTAATACTGATTTCATTTGATGTAGTTATTCTCTCCCCATCTGTGGCTTGAAGATTAATTTTATAAATATTGTCACCATCGGCATCTTTAGGGTCACTATAATCAGGTGATGAAATGAACGATAATGAATTAGTATCTGAGACAGTAAATAGGCCTCCATCTGTTCCCAATGTACTTACAGAAACATCATCCCCATCAGCATCACTTGTAGCAATGTCAAAAACATCTGATTGTCCATTTGTAACTTCTGCACTTTCAGGAAGATCTACAAAGGCTGGATTGTTATCATTTAAATTCGTTACAGTAATTCTAAACTCAGGCGAAGTTGCAGAAAGTATTCCATCAGAAGCAACCACACTTATAAGATAAACATTATCTTGATCAGCATCCGAAGGATTTTCATAATCGGGAGATCCATCATAAGAAACTTCATTACCAGAAATTATGAATACGGATGCATCCGGACCAGTTAATGTATAAACAAGATTATCACCATCTTCATCAGAAACATCTTCTGGATTATCAATAGTTTCAGTATTGAATGTATTTTCTTGATATTCAAATTCTATTGTATCAGTAAGATTCCAAACAGGAGGTTCATTTACATCGGAGATATTTACTGTAATGGCTTGAGAAGCAATATTTGTTCCATCACTTGCATTTACATTGATAGAGTAAGAATTTTGAGACTCAAAATTAGGATTTGAGGTAAAACTTAATGTTCCTGCGGAATTAATCTGCATTTTGCTAGAATCAGTTCCATCAATCGTAAAAGTAATTTCATCATTATCTGCATCGGTCACAGTAATTGTGCCTATAGAAGTTTGATTCTCAGCTGCTTCAAATGAGGAACTAGATGTTATTACTGGGGAATTATCATTTACATTTGCTATTGAAATTTCTACTTCTTGAGAAGTTGTATTTAAAGCATCACTAAAATTAACACTTACCAGATAAACATTATTTGCATCCGAATCCTCTGGTAATTCATAATCTTTACTAGATGATGTTAAAGAAGCATTTAATCCATCAAAAGTTAATGTAAATAAATCTTTATCTACACCACTAAGTGAGTGTGTAATTGCGTCATTTTGAGGATCGGTTACTGTAAATGAAATACCTATAGAATCATTCTCATTTACAGATTGAGATGATAAGCCTTCAATAATTGGGTTGCCCTCATTTTCAACATCTAGAATCGTAATTATAAGATCGTCACTAACAGAATCTATTCCATCAGATGCTTCGATAGTTATTTCATATATGTTATCTGCATTTGTATCTGCTGGAGTTTCAAAATCCGGATTTGATTTAAAAGAAATTGCGCCTGATGTCGAAATAGATAGTTTTTCTGCATCATTACCCGATAACGAATATCCAATAACATCATCTTCAACATCTTCAACTGTAACTGATAAAACATTTAAAGTATTCTCATCAATTGAAGATGAAGAAACAAAATCTTTAAAAGTTGGCGGATCATTAACACTGATAACATCAATAGTAATATTTGCTGATGCAGATGTGCCATCTACATTAACTGTATATGTTAATGAGTCGGCACCAAAGTAATTTTCATTTGGCGTATATGTAATATTATTACTCTCATCAAGAGATGCTGACCCATTTGACGCAGCAGAAATAGAAACAGATAATCCATAATAGTCGCTACCAGCATCAATAACATCGTTTGTTAGAGGAGAAAAATCTAAACTATTATCTTCATCAGTTGTAACTGAGTCATCAGTTAACGTTATAACTTGATCGAGACTTGTTTCATCAATATTTTGATCTGAGGCAATAAGCGAATTTAAATTTGAAGAATAAGTAGCTATTCGAACTGCATCTGCTGAACCATTTGCTAATGCGATTACGTCGTTTAAAAAAGTGCCTGTTGCAAAATTTACAATTGCAGATGTAGCTGAAGAATCATTTCTTACGGATATCTTCTCTACTACTGATTTAACAATAGATTTGAGATCACTTGATACAGAGGTTGAAATATCATCCGACGCTGAGGAACTTAATGAAATACTATTAGCGCTAAGAACACTATCAATAAATGCATCTATAAAACTACTTGTTTCTATAAACTCAGATAAGTTCGTATTTCCTGCATCAAAACTTTGTTGAATATTTGTATATAAGCTTTCAAAGAGGGTTTTTGTATCAATTGATGATGAATTAGTTTCATTAACAAAGGCTTGTAATGAATATGCTAATACAAATATTTGAGCATTGGCTTCATAGTATTTATTTGCAGCTGAACTTGAATCTATTCCAGCTACTGGATTGTCGGAGTAAATATTAATACTTGAATCTAAATTCAAAAGAGTATTTATGTCTGAGCTACCAGAATTTTCATAGTCTAATGATGTTATGGCAGAAACAACTCTCGAAGAACTTGATGATGCTTTGTGGGAGAGTGATAAATTTGTTAAATCAACTCCAGATGCATTATCAGAACCGCCAAAAGAAATAATATCTTGCGGATCATTTGGAAGCTCGAATAGACCACTAGAATCTGCAGAAGTTGATGGCTCGCCTTCATCAGATTGATAGTTTGAATTCAAATCTAAAATTACAGTTGATGAAGAAATGTAATTTGCACCAACCACAACACCCTGTGAATTTCCTAATACATTTGTGGATACTGTCTTAGATGATGAACTGCCCTCAGAATTTTGACATGTTAATGTAAATGATTTGCTACCAGGTTGATCAAATGCAAAGTCCTCAGAACCAGTAAATGATTTAGATCCGGTCCAACTTCCTGATGCAGTACATGATGAGGCGTTTGTTACAGACCAAGAAACAGTAACTTGTTCACTCAAGTAGATTTCTGTTGAGGATATATTCAAAGTTATTGATGCATTAGGAATTGATGGTGCAGAGCCACCTCCACCTCCACCACCACAACTACTTACAATCAGAAGTAAAGTGAGAAAATATAAGAATCTTTGATTAAACATTAACGTTAAGTATTTTAAGTGAGTTTTTGTCAAATAAAAAGAGAAGAATTTAATTGAGCTCTAAATTTTCATACGTTATCCAATCTATTAAGAATCTTTTACTATCCGAACATTGAGAGAAAGATTCAATAGAGCAAATATCAGAATCATCTACATAATTACCGACAAAATTACCTCCAATTGCAACATTAATAATAATATAAAAGATTTCATTAAAAGGATAATTTTCATCAAGCCCGATTTGTGACTTTAGAACATCAAAAATAACATTTTCAGAATTCAGGATAAAGGTCATTGAATCAGCATCCCAAAAGAATTCAACTATGTGAAAATTTTCATTTAAATTATTTTCCTGCGATGTGTAGAAAGATCCTCCCAAATATTGATGATTGCTTGGATCTGAACCAAAATGAATAGTTGATAAGATTTCTTGCATATTGCTTCCTCTTATTTCAACAAGATCAATCTCACCAGATGCTGGCCAACCTCCATAGATGGAATCTCGCGGCATCATCCATATTGCTGGCCACATACCCACGCCAACAGGTGATCTAAATTTAACAGTAATTTTACCAGGACTTGTAAAGTCAACTTTATTTTCAGTTACTAGCTTTGCTGACGTATACTTGAAACCATTTTGCTCTTGTATTAAAGGCGTTATTTTCAAACATCCTTCTTTAACTTTGGCATTATTTAGACTTTCAGTATAAAACTGGAGTTCATTATTACCCCATCCGGGAATTCCATACTCTTCTCCATTTCCAATTATAGTTGTCCAGGTCTCTGAATCTGGAAGTTCAACTTCTGAAACAAAGTCTTCAATCCAAATTAGATTTTCGGTTGAGCCAGAAAAATTTGAACATTGAACATTATTTGTAGTAATAGGTGGCGGGTCAGGAATAGTTGGAGGTGGTGACGAATAAGAAGAGCTCCCTCCACTACATGAAATAATAAAAACTAATACTAATGAACAAAGGTTGATTAATTTAAAATTTATATTCATCTGACAGTAACTTGATCTCATTTCTGAGAATAAATAATGCTATTAAGTTTGGTATTGATACTAAAGCAACTACAACATAGGCAATGTTCCATACAATTGTGGTATCTATGACAGCTGCTAAAACAAAGCATAGAACATAGAAATTTCTGTACCAAAAAACACCTTTTTCACCAAAAATATATGCCGTAGATCTATCACCATAGTAGCACCATGTTATAGCAGTTGAAAATGCAAAAAGGAGTAACGCTATTGCTACTAACTTACCTCCATAATTACCAAAGATTCCTTGAGAAAAAGCTTTTGCAGTTAGTTCAGCTGAACTGACCAATGATTTGCCTTCAACAATTACAGTTTCATCAATTTTTCCTCTAACAACATTAAGTTCACCTGAATAAAGATTATTATCTTTTTTAATAGTTATATCCTCAGCAATTGATCTAGAATGCAAAACTGTAACTTTTTCGGTTAATAATTTACCCTCCTGCACCTTAAGAATTCCTGAGAATTCATTTATATCTGATTCTAAAGATTGAACATAATTTGTTAATTGAGCCATGTGGTTAGGATATACATATGATCCATCGGAATTTTCTTTGTCACTATAAGTTCCATCCAAAATAACCATATCGGTTTTTGAGAAAGTAGTATCAAATTTTTCAGTCCATACGCCACTAGATAAGATCACAAGAGCAGTTACACTACAAACCACAATAGTATCTATAAAAGGTTCTAAGATAGAAACAATCCCCTGATCAATTGATGTATTTTTTGATGATGCGTGAGCAATCGGCGATGAACCTTGACCAGCTTCATTTGAATATAATCCTCTAGCAACACCATATTTTAGACTCATTGCAAAACTTGCTCCTAAGAATCCACCTACCGCTGCTGATCCAGTAAATACTTGAGCAAAGATAGCATTAAATGAAGGAATAATATTCTGATAATTTTCTACAAGAATTACTAATGCCCCACCAAAATATATAAGACCCATTATTGGAATAATCTTGCTTGCGACTGAAGCTATCCTTCTTATTCCTCCAATGATAATTATCCATAGTAAGCCACCTAAAAATAGACCAGTAAAAAGTTTAGGAACAGAGAATTCAGTATTCATTACGAGAGCAATGTTATTAATTTGCGGCATATTTCCAGATCCAATTGCTGTGATCATCATTAGAAAAGCAAAAAGAATTCCAGCCCATTTCATATTTAACGCATGCTCTATGTAATACATTGGACCACCAGAAATAGATCCATCTTCAAGTTTAGTTCTATATTTATGTCCCATTGTTACTTCGACAAACTTAGTAGTCATTCCAAATATTGCTGTAATCCACATCCAGAAAATTGCTGCAGGTCCTCCCGTCCAGATTGCTAATGCAACTCCACCAATATTTCCTGTGCCAACTGCGCCTGACATTGCAGTTGTTAGAGCTTCAAAGGCAGAAGTCTCACCTTCTGCATCCTCTTTATGATTTTTTCCTGAAACTAAATTCCAAGCTTTACCAAAAAACTTGAACTGCGGAAATCCTAGATAGATAGTAAAAAATATCCCAGTACCAACTAATAATATTGGAAACCACCATGAGCCACTAAGATACCCATCAAGAGTTA
>Ga0160423_10005507_pt1 | contig 10323 bp, 5 predicted proteins | sample CRUFie14St8metaG_FD_108191 | JGI IMG/M metagenome (GOLD analysis project Ga0160423, IMG submission 108191) | Marine microbial communities from the Costa Rica Dome - CRUD Field 142mm St8 metaG | ecosystem: Environmental > Aquatic > Marine > Oceanic > Photic zone | place: Costa Rica: the Eastern... | reverse complement strand
TTGATCTTGCTGTTCAGGTAGTTCTGCAAAAGCTTCTGCAGCTCGAGGTTCTCCTTCTGCAGCGACTGCGTCTCCTTCAGCAGCGCGCTCCTCTCCTGCAGGCGCTTGTAGTACTCCTGCAGGTTCTTCTCCAGGGCCCCCCAAATCCGAAACATCTGCGGAGAGATCACGTTCGCGAGGCGCTCCCAGTAGATCCTGTCCTTGTCCACGTGCTGGCGCTGTCCCAGCCTGAAGCCCTTGGCGCCGACGGAGGCCGCGGCAGAGGCTGTGGCCGCCAGGTTGGACTGGACGAAGAGCTTGAGCCTCTTGACGACGTCCCCCGACTCCACCAGAGCAGAGCTGGTCTCGTCCTTCTGCAAGATCGCCATCAGGGCGTCGAAGCCGGGGCCGTCCGAGATCTCCAGCGCGCCGAGAATCCTCTTGGCGGCCTCCTCAACTGTGCCAGCAGGCGCGACTGCGTCCTGGTTGCTACCCAGGAACTTGCTCTCGGAACAAAGCAGCTCGAGGGTCGCCTTGAACTGCGGGTCCCGGAGCTTCTCGTCGAGCTGCTTCGCGAGGTCGACCTCGTCCGAGCTGGCCTTGTCCGAGTCCTCCTCCTCGACAACGGGCTCGTCTTTTGGGGACTCAAAGAGCTCCTTGTCAGGGGCCACCCACTCCATCCCCAACTGCTGCTCGTGGATGATCTTGTCCGCCTGCAGGACCTTGTCCACGATCTTCGAGACCGTCTCCTGGTTCATGTCCCAAACCTCCTCGAACTTGCGCATGTCCGCCGCCTGGAAGTGCTTGTATTTGTTCTGGAGGTCTTTGAATTGCTCCGTGATCCTCTTGTACTCCTCCGTCAGCTTCAGGTTCTCCTCCTGGAACTTCTTGTCGCTGTCCGCGTACCGGTTCTTAAGGTTGGACAGCAGGTCCCTCTGCCTGGCGATCTTCCTCTTCTGCTGGTTGATGGTGCTCTGATTCTCCTGATCCCTCTCCACGAGAACCCTGTAGTTGTACTCCAGCTTCTCGGTGTTCAGCTGGTAAGTCGCGCGCATGGCCTCGAGGTGCTGTTCCAGGTTCTGGATGTCCGTCTCCAGCCGAATCTTGAGGATGTTGTAGTCCTCAGCGTCGTCCTGCCTGAGCTTCTCGAGCTGCTGTTGGTACTGCTCTGCCCTCTCCTGAGCCGCCTCCATGTAGTGCTGCTCCATCTGATTCCTCTTCTCGAACAAGTGGAGCATCTCGCCCTTGTGGCCCTCGACCATCTCCTTCCGCTCCACCAAGAAGGCGCCCTCAATCTCCTCGAGCTCCTCCTGGTACGCCCTCTCGAGCTTGCGGAACTGGCCCCCCATGTTGGAGATGAGCAGGTCCACGTCCTCGGCGTACCTCTTAAGGGTCTTGGAATACTCATCGTCCTTCTGCTTGAGCTCCGTCTTCAAGGTGTCGAGGAGCTCGTCCTTCGAATCAATGACGCTCTGAGTGGAGTCCTTGACCTGCTGGATCTCCTTGTAGAGCTCCTGCGGCACGTTGAACTTGTAAAGCTCGCCCCACGACAGCGAGATGCTGGCGTTCTCCCTAGCGCTCTTCTCCGCCTCCCGGAGCAGCTCAGCCCGCAGCGTCTGCCTCTGCCCCTCCTCATCGATCTGCCTGAGGTTCTCCCTGTTGTCGTTCACAACGCGGATGCTCGTCACCACGTCGTTCCCGTCGAGCTTCAGCCTATACAGTCGCTTCCGGCTCTCCACGATTTGTTGTTTTCCCTTGCTCGTCTCCTTCTCCTCTATGTTCTCCTTCTTGGAGACCCCGCCCTCGCCCTCGAGCTTAGCGTTTATTCTCTCCTGGATCCGCCTCCGCCTGGCCAAGATGCGCTCCTCGCGCTCCGCCGCGGTCGATATCCTGTCCCCGTCCATGACGCCTCCCACCCTCTCGCTCCACTCGCTCTCAGCAGGTGTCAGTCAAGACAACACTCACCCAATGTTACGCGCGCGTGTGTCTTGCTACCTCCTCGCAGTTCTGAATTGCATTCGAAGTGAGGAGTCTTGGTGTTGGTGCCCCTGCGACTTTTCGTTTTCAAAGGTCCCACCTTTGGTGTGTGTCTGGTCGCTCTAGCGCAGCGCCTTCGCGAGCTACTCCGCTCGTAGGCCCCCGGGTTCAACGGGACACCACCCCACGAAAATGAAGAAGAAAAATCGGGCTTTGATTTCTTTCTAGGAAAGAGCGCATTTCGCGTTTTACGAAAACAAGATGGAAGTCAAACGCAAGGGGGGGGGGAGATTGCATTTTTGTTGGGGGAGGGAGGGAACGGGAATTCGCATTGCGACAGGGGTCCACCAGTTTATATTTCAAGCCAAAAATTACTGAAATAAGTTTTCCGTGCGGCTCGTTCGATGAGTCCAGAACCGCTGCAGAAAGGTTAGGCACCAAAATGATTCTTGATAATCATGAGCTCACTCCAAGGCTCCATTGAACTTGAGTGTGAGGCAATACCATAGCCTCAGGAAGGTACGCGGTTCTTCTAAGAGCCCGTGCTGTTCAACCTTTGAACAACCACTTTCTTTTTTGTTCTCCTCTCTCTATCTCTCCCTCCTGCCAAAGCCGTTATAGTCATCACCATCACCAACATCACGTCACACACACCCAGGGCTATGCTATGCTATGCAGATTAGAATGATGGCAGGAGATGGATGGTTCTGCAAGAAGGGTGCTTTACAATTGATATCAATGCGCCCCCTTAACGACGCGCCAATCACCCCGAGAGCTGCTCGTTGGACATGTCCGTGCCGAAGATGTCCACCGCCTCCTGGAACATCCTGCTCTCGTCCCTGCCCTCGACCTGCCTGTGCCCGCCGCCGCCTCCATTCCGGTCGCCTCTCCTCGGCCCCCTCTTGTCCCTCCTCTTCTTGGGCCTCACCTGGAAGGCGGACTCCGTCTTGCGCATCATCCGGTCGAAGCTGTCCATGTGGTCCCTGTCCGACTTCTTGTACCCCAACAGCTGTCTGATCCACACGGCCTGCTCGCCAACCTTGGACAGGTCGATCTCGACCCTCTCCCCGTCGATCGAGAACTGGATCACGGCGTCCTCTGGCAGGTCGGGAAGGTAGTCCTCCTCGCACAGGGGCTTGAAGGTCGGGTACGTTCCGGGCTCATGGCCCTCCACCGCGCTGGGGGCGTCTTCTTTGAGCAAAAAGTCGAGCGTGGTCTGCTCCACCTCCGCCAGCGCAGCTCCCTCGCCGCTTTCGCTGCCGACGATGATGTTCTCCACCCGCTCCACGCCCAGGGACTCCTCGAGCCTGTCCAAGTCGAGCCTCTCCTCCGCGGGCAGCTCCGCCTGGTCCCTCTTGAAGCTGAGGTTCCTCCTCAGGTGCTTCGCGAGCTGAGCAGAGATAGAGAGGGAGAGCGAGAACGAGGGGCGGCGTTGGTCAGTCACGGCGATCTCGAGGTAGGCAATTTCTCTCCACTTCTTTCTCACCTGCATCCGGATGCTCCTGTCGCACAAGAACGCGATCGTCTTCTCCAGCAGGTCCGCCTTGCGGTTGCTCTGCAGCTGCAGCTCGTTGATCTCCGCGATGTCCACCTCCCCCGTCTTCAGCTTCTCCTCCAAGTCGAACAAAACCTTGCTCATGATCATCGGCTTGTACCTCGCGATGAAGGTGCCGGTCTCCTCGTAGCTCACGATCTCTATGCCGTCCACCTCCTCCTGGATGGATCGCGCCATGTGGGCCAAGTAGTTGCTCAGCACGAACTCAGAGTTGAACTGCTCTTTGAGGTACCAAGTGACCCTCGCCCTGTCAATGGACTGCTGCTCCTGGTCGTGGATCATCCGGATCGTGGAGCTGAACATGGCCCGCTCCAGCAGCCGCTGCTCCTGGGAGGAGGCAGCGGGGGGGTCCTCGTACTCTGCCCAATCGGCTCTCCCGTCATCATCGTCACTCTCCTGGCCCTCCTCCGGCGTCTCCGCCAGGGTCGACTCGATCTCCTCCTCCGATGCCACGGCTGCCGCCGCCGCGCCTCCGCCCGACGCGTTCCTGTAAGGGTGGTCCTCCATCTCCTCCAGCTTCCTCCTCAGCTCTTTCGTCGCCTCGTCCTCCTCCTCGTCCGAAGCCTCCCCCCCGCCGGCGTAGGCCTCCATGTCGAAGAGTCCCGCCGTCTCGTCGTCGATCACGATGCTCCCGCCCCGAGGGATGTCGCTTCCCTCCTCCTGCTCCTCCTCCTCCGCCGCCGAGCCTGAGGCCTCCCCCACCTCCCCTCCCCACCCCAAATTCCTCAGCACTCCCTTCACGTTCTGCGGCTTGCCGCCCTTCGCCACGTAGGCGAGGCCGCTCCTCTCCAGCTGCTGCTCGAGGTCGCGCAGGTTGTCCCTCCCGGCTCGGTCCCTCGACCGGCCACCGCCCTCGCCATCGCCCAGGGTCTCCACCTCGCCCTCGTCGAACAGGCTCCCTCCCTCGAGGTCCGGCAGCAAGTTCTGCAGCCGCTTGAGCTCGCGCGAGGTCTTCATGTACTTGTGCCAGGTTCGTCCCTTCTTGCGCGCGGCGGTCTCGTTGCCCTCTGCCCTCCAGTCCTCCCCAAAACCCTCGCCATCCTCACCTTCGTCTTCCGCAGCGGCTCCGCTCGCCTCCACACCACGACCCGCATCCTCCTCCTCATTTTCTCCCCAAAGGCTGAGGTCGGGGTACAGGTCGTCCCCGTCGTCACCCTCGCCGTCGTCGTTCGCAAACCCAAACGAGCTTGCGTCCTCCGCCTCGGCTAAAATTCGTTGCCCCCCTCGCTTCACCCTCTGCCCGCCGCGTTCGTAGGCCGGCTGCTGTGCCAAGAGGCTCTTCGAGCTTTGCCGCCTTTGGGCGTGGTTCCTCGCGTGGTTACCCGCGAGGCGCGCAAGGCGGACCGAGCCCGACAACACCATGGTGGCCTCGACCTCCCTCTCCGCTCTGCTCCGCGACCGACCGACCGATCGCTCGCCTCCCAGCTCCGCACCTCGGCGCTGCGCTGGCTTGCCCTGCCCTGAAAAGTGGCCTCACCTCCCTCATCCAGTTGGTAAGCCAGCCCCCTTTTTTTTCGGACCAACATTTCCAGAAATGTTAATCCGAAAAAAAGCGTCGAGCGTTGGCGTCCTCGGGGCCACAATCAGTCATCCAGAATCGTGTAAGTGGATTACGTGCGATGGCGAAGGAGCGCACGGCAATGATGGACCTCACGATGGTGGCAAGGTCGAGCAAGGTTTCATGCGCTATGGGGGGGATGAGAACGATGTCGTCGTCGTGCGTCCTCCGCCCCTCGCGCGGGGTCGAACTACCCGCCACAGTCTCCGGTAGACGTACTTCTTCTACCTTTTCTGCTCCAACCGTGCGGACCAGAGCCTGGGCCGACACAGGTCTCGCTCTGTCGGAGATGGTGAGAACGGAGCCAGCGAACGCGCTTTCGGTTCCAACGTGGTTCGTACACACGTCATCCGTGTGGGAGTGGGTCGTCGCCATGCAGCTGGTGGCGTGCTACGCAAGAGTTTCTGGAGAGAAGGCCTATTACAGACTTTGTTACGGGATGCTCCCTCTTCACGCAAGTTCGCTGTGCGCGGTGACGTACCATTTCTTCTACAACGCGCCAGAGCTGAACTCGTTGGTAACGCTACAGGCCGCGCTCACCTGCGTCGGGAACACGACGCTCCTGCTGGCCGCGTACCACATCTACAACACCGAGATAAGCGGGGAGGCCAGCACCGCGAGCGCGGCGGATGCTGAGGAAGTGGAGGAGGCGGACGAGGACGGCGACAATGTCGGCGGCCTTTTCTTCCCTAGCGAGGTGGAGGTCGCGTCCTTCCTCAGAGACAGGGACGCCGCGGTGGAGAGCGCACTTGGCTTCGGGCTCAAGGCGTTTGCAGTCTGCCTGTCGAGTGCCCTTGCCGTCAAGTACGGGTCCCTGCTGATCCCCTTGCCCTTTCATCCGAGCGAGGCCTGGGCCGCAGCCATCATCGTGGCGCCGACCATTGTCCTCGGCCTCGACATCCTGAGGCAGGACAAGCTCCTGGCCAAGTGAGTTCGATCGCGTTTGTTGTCGTTGGAGGGTTTGGCCGGTGCATGGCAGGGCAAGTAGGAGTGCACAACACAACCGAAGCGGAGCGGGTAGCTTGCGAGGCGAGGGGCACTTCTCAATTATTCTTTTCTGTTCTTTTTTAATCAAGAGCGTTTATCGAGTGTAGCTCAGTTGCAGTACGAGAGGAGCTTGTGCAGGTTGCTCAGCGTGTAGTGCGGTGCCACCCCAAAGGCATCCAGCCCGTGCGCGTTCAGGATCTGCTCGATGTCCTTGTTGAGCAGAAAGATGGCGTACGCGAACCTCGTCCTCTCCCTCTCCACCCCCACGTGGTCGATGTACAGAGGAAACTTCACCTTCTCAGGTGGGGGTGGCGGCCCTCTCTGAGCCGTCCCCCCTGCATCCCTCCCTCCCTTCCTGTCCCTGCCCTCGGGCTTGGAGGGCACCAAGTCGCAGATGTAGCTCCTGGAGTTGTTCGCGAACACGGGGTACCTGAGCGGGATGTCGAAGTAAGCCGCCAGCAGCTGCAGGATGTGGGCGGCGTAACCCAGAGCGGTGGCCAACTTTTCCGAGGAATTCCCCGCCTCCCGGTTGTCGAGCATGGCGTCCTTGTTCTTCCGGATCACGCTCGAGTCCAGCTCCAGGCCGCAGATGCTGATCTGCCGCTGCCTCGCCAGGTGGCCGGGGCTGCCGTACCCGCCCGGAGAGGTGCCGCCCATTGGGTCTCCCTGGCCCCTCGCCGGAGATGTGGGCGGGCTCCTCAGCGCGTCAATCGTGGAGAGGGAAAAGATGTGCGCCACCCCCTGCGCGAGCTCCCACCTCCGAAAAGTGAGGTTCTGCTGCGTTATGCTCAGTCTGTTGAAGGTGGTGGCGTACATGGCGTCCCTCGACTCCGCCAGACGTACCCTATTCGTCTCCACCGCCTCCATAGCGCGCAAGACCCGCGCCTTCTTCGACACCAAATCGCTCCTCAGCCTCGCGAGGTCCTTTTTTCCCTCCACCAGCTTGTGCTCCGCGTCCCGCCTGGATGCCGACAGGCTCAGAAGCCTCCTCTTCGCCGCGTCCAGCCGAGTTAAGGACTCTCGGTCCGCTTCGTCGTTCGGCAGCCTGCCCTCGAGCTCCCTGGACCAGGACACCCTACGCAAATTGAGGTCGGCGTATCTCGCCATGAGGTCTCGGATCGCCACAATCCTCTCTCTCGTCTCCGCCCGGTGCGCCTGGAGCTCCACCTCCCCGACATATCCTGAAGGACTCCTCGCCTCGGCCTTCCCGCCCCGTACGTTCGCGGAGGCCTCCGCGGCCTGGGCTGGCTCCATAACCCGCCCCCCGCGCCCGACGCCAAAGCCTCCTCCGTTTCTCAGCCTAACGCCGCCTCGCCTCGACCGCAGCGCCTCCTTCCATCCCCACCGCGCGCCCGCCTCGCCTCCCCTCGCGTTTGGTGCTGCTCTCCCCTTCCGAAGGTGAACCCAAAGAAAAGAAAAAATCAGACATTTCCTTTGGAAATGTGACACGCTGCAGGACCTGGAGGGCCTTTTTCTTGGGGCCTTCACGTGCCCCCGAGGATGATCATCATTCTTGTCAAGTTGATACCAGTTGCTAGTCATTGAGTGTTGATTTCCCTTTGTAGGAGGCCAAAACAACAACAACAATTCTTCCACAATTCTTCCCCAATTCTTCTTCAAACCCATCTTAAGTCCCGAACAGACTTCAATCAGTGTACGATTTCATTTCCATACCTCGGTAAAAGAACTGAATGGATTTTGAAGACCTGAATTGCAGGTGTGGTGGTGCTGACCCCCCTCCTTGAGGCAGTAGCTGGGGCAGGTACTAGCTTATCTCGCGCCACAGGGACGAGGTAGAAGAGCACGGTCTGCAGACTGGGCAAACGGACTGCATACATACAGCAACAGATACACAGAGAACTACTGGGCAAAGACCTTGGGACCTTGGGCACCGGCTGCCGATGGCGAATCCGGCGAGGCCCTGTGGGGGCGTCGTCTTCGTGTAAGTGCGCGCGACCCTCCGAAAGAAAAACAGAAACTGAGAGAAACAGAGAGAGCAAGTGGTCGTTGTGGGTTGGGGGGTAAAGAATACAAAACCAGAAGTTTACGGATTATTTTCCTGATCCAAGTCACACCAGGACAGCGCATCTGACGACGGCCACGAACTCCTCGCGAAACTTCGTTTTCATCTTGTGTTCTCCCGGCACGCGGCTCGCAGGGTCGACACCTCGGCGAATATGCTCAATGGGGACTACGAGCCCTCGAGGTGGGACACACAGAAGGTTGGTTGTCTCTTTCCTCGTTTTTTTTGAATCAAAGAGGCCAACCTTGCTGACCCGCGTTCCCTTTCTCCTCTTGTCAAACCAAAAGTCCCTCGTGCGCAGCGCGTGCGACTCCATCTTCGCGGGCTTCGGGGATGCCCAGAGCGCACAGGCCTTCTTTGGTCTCATATCGACGAACGGCCGAAACACCGGGTTGGTCATCCCGCCCTGCAAGGGAACGTACCCGCAGCTGATGGAGGCGCTGCAAGGTCTGAGCTTTGATGGTATCGACGGCACGGTCGACCTCGACAGGGCCCTGAAGCTGCACAAGGTGAGCCCCCCGGTCGCCTATTCGGACGCCAGTGTTACTCTTCAAACTGACTTCTTGCGTGTAATCCTCTCAAAAGCTCTCGCACGGGAAGGGAGCTTCCGCTGGTTCTGCGCCCAGGGTGGTCATTCTCACATCCAGCCTACCCAGGAGGGGCTCAGGCGAGCTCTGCAAGGTCACGGGGGCGGCGTGCAGGGTTGACTGCGTGTACCTGAGGGGTCCGGGAGCGGACACGGCAGAGGAGGAGGCAGCCATGGCGGCTTACTGCGCCGACCAACTCGGTGCTCTGGCCTGTCTGGACCCTTTCGATCTCATGGGCGAGGGGTCCAATTCTATCATCGAGTCCTGCCTGCGCGACCTTGGTCTCGATCCCTCGGAGCCTAGGAAGCGCCTGATGGACTTCAGCCGTGGCGACGGCGGCCGGTCGGGCCGCTCCAGACCCCTCTTTCCCCTCGATGCCGGGAGCTCCAAAGGCTCCAGGTTCTCCTCCAGGCGCCCCAACGCGGAGTCCTGCAGAAACGAGAGCCTGGACACATACCAGCACCTCAGCTCGGACGGCTTCGCGCACTCGTGGCTCCCCACGTACTCGAACCTGGCCAAAAAGTACAAGGACGGTCTGCCGCACCCTCTCTCGTATCTTGTCTTCATGGACAACCTTTGTCACCAGTATCAGCCGGTGCTCTCGGTGAGGGCGGGGCGGATGTGGCGGCCGAGGGGAGGCCGCGGGGGAAGGCTTACCGCCTCGAGGGCTAGAGGCGAACTCAGGCTGTCCCACTCGGCGGATTCGGGCTCCTTCTGCCTCGAGTGGCGGAGGGTCGTTGGGGATAAGAGCTCCAGCTCGCCGGAGGGCCTTGCCCCCCTTTGCTCCAGACGACCCAGCCCTGACCCCCACGAGGACGAGGTCTCCTTGAAGTTCGCCTCGCCGTCCAAGGTGAGATTCGAGAGCGTGCCGTGCGACGATGGCGAGGTCCTGTGCGTCCGGCTGTGGTCGTCCCACCTTGGATACAGGAGGGAGCCCCAGTTCTTCTGGCTGCAGCAGGACTTTGCAGCGGAGCACGGCACGGGCAGCGCCGGGCTGGCCAGGAAGCTAGAGGACCTGGTGAGGGAGAGGCACCCCCCTAGCGGCGACAATGGCGCCGGGACGTCCGACAAGGACCCCATCCTGGCGCTTGGTGGATCCGATAAGGCCCAGTTTGAGTCGGTGCTGCTCAGTCTGATGTCAACCTGCGGGAAGGCGGGGCAGAGATCGGCCCGAGAGGCCGGCGCCTCCTCGTCGTCTGTGGGATCCGAGCCCAGGGATCAGAACGAGGACCGGCACGGCGGCCTTGGCCCAGTGGAGGATGGTGACGATCTCGGCAAGGGGTTCTACTCTTGGACGGCAAAACTCGATGCGGAACTCACTGATGTGGAGAGGAAGCTTGCTCAGGAACCCTCCCTGGCGGGGGCCAGGGCAGCGCGGGGTATGGCCGAGCCTCCAACGACAGGCGCTGCGCCCAAGGGGGCCGAGGTGAACGAGGAGGACTCGATGCTCTTCGAGCTGGACTAGATCCCTCCAACGTCACAGGAGAGAGGGAGGAGAAGTGAGACCGCGGACAAGGCGGCAGAAGAGAGGCAGTCACATATGCGAGAGCTGGTTGCGAGAGCTGGTTGCGAGAGCTGGACACAATTTCTGTGAGATAAGAAATCAATATACATGGACTTGAAATGAATCCCCAAAAAACCTCTCCAAAAAGAGACT
>Ga0160423_10005505_pt1 | contig 10329 bp, 6 predicted proteins | sample CRUFie14St8metaG_FD_108191 | JGI IMG/M metagenome (GOLD analysis project Ga0160423, IMG submission 108191) | Marine microbial communities from the Costa Rica Dome - CRUD Field 142mm St8 metaG | ecosystem: Environmental > Aquatic > Marine > Oceanic > Photic zone | place: Costa Rica: the Eastern... | reverse complement strand
ACATTCTCATCTACACTGAATCTTTCTTGGTGAGTATAAACTGTTGATGAGATATCTGGGAAAACAGATACAAATGTATGATTTAGTTTGATTTTCTCAATGACGTCTTTAACTTCAGGTTCTCCACGAGCATCTTCCATGAATTCACGTGCAGGAACAAGCCCAATGCATCCAATATTTGATGCAAGAATTATACCCAACAGAACAAAAGCTCTGATGGCATATTTAGGTCTCATCGAACACCTCCACCATTTTCACATGTATCAATAAAACGGCTCGATGGTTTGAAAATAACAACCCGACTAGCGTACAATGCCTGAATGAAGTCAAGAGGGTCAGCCGAGCTAACGCAATGACGAACCCTATGAGTACTGACAGGCATCTCACTCAAACTTAGCACCGCAAACAGGACATTCCTTTGCGTCAACTGGAATCTCAGAACCACAAGCGCCACATTCAGCAGTTTTCACTTCAGGTTTCTTTGAACGCCTTCTCAAATTTCTTCTTCTTGTGTTCTCTTCAGTTGCTGATTTAACTGGATTCAATTGGTCGTCTTCTTCATCGAATGAGAAGTCAATGGCATCCTCTGGTAGTGCATTACCTGCAAGAGAGCGATCTTGGATACCCATTCCAATCATCACATCATCTCCGGGCATAACCCCTTCTTCACCAGTTATTTCGTACAGTTTTGCCCTAATTGATGCGTCACTTGCAGATAAATCATCAACATCTTCGACATCATGTGTTTGAATATCCTTATCTTTCAATATTGCATCAATATCATGCGATTCGAATGTTTCTTCAATTGACTTCAAAGTAGTTGTATACATTGACATGGCTTCTTCGTCATCAAGTTCTTGAGATTCCTCGATTGCGATTTTTCTATCATATGCTGCCTCAACTTCTGCTTCGGCTTGCGCAATACTGTCGTCCCAATCGCCTTCTAGGTCATCTGATTCATATCCGAATTCTTTGATTGCTTCATCGAAATCTTCGTATCCTGTTGCGTGTATTGTCTCAGGATCGACTTCTTCTTCCTCAGGGAGAGCAATTTCTTCACGTTCCACAACTCTTCTCTCTCTTCTTTCGAAATATTTGCCTGTGTCTTGTTCTGCACCACAATACGGACAATTTTCTAACAGGTCTGGTATTGATTCCCCACAGGATTCACAATCGTGGAATTGCCTTCGAGCTTTCTTTAGGTTGAAAGAACAATATGGACATCTATCTTCTGAACCTTCCAATTGTCCATCACAGGCAGGACAATAGTCGAATATATCTCTATCAACTTCTTCTTCTCTATCTCTGGTTAGAATAATTGCTGCAACTAGTATTCCAATCATTACCAATGCAATTACTGCAATCAATCCTGCGGTTGCAAATGAGATATCTCCTGCTTCATCAGCGATATTTGAAGAGTCTTCCTTGGTATCAAAACTCCAATCTATTGGGTCGCTGACATCAGCGTCGTCTGGCTTGATAATTACATTTGTATAAGGTGCTGAAGCGGTAAATGTGCATTCAATTTTTACAAATTCTCCACTATTTGCAACGGTAATAGGAATCAATTCAAACTGTGAACCTAATTCATCTTCACAGGAATAATTTACAGAACCCGACTCCTGAGATATTGAGTTAACAGATATTGTATATTTCTTTCCTGCATCGAAAGGTGTTGTTGCATTGTCGCCATTTTCATCAACCAAACTCATTGAAGCCCTAGACCATACTAACCTCAACTGTTCAAGATATTGGACTTCTCCCTGAGCATATGAATTGAGAGGATTACTATCATAATAACCATCAGCTGTAAACCATTCTGCAAGGAATGATGCATTGTATGAACCTACATTGTTTGGTTGTAATGTTCTTTCCCAAACATATGATTCACCGGCTAGGATACTCAGTTCTCCTGATGCTCCCTCATCGTACTCAATTCCGTCCCATGTGTAAACTAACTTGCCCTTCACTGGTATTTGGCCTGAGTTGATTATCACAACTTTCCAAGTAACAGAATCTCCACTATCCAATCGTATCTTTGAAGGAATTGCGTTAGCATCAATAGAAACATCGGGTACCTCGAATTTTTCTATGTAAATATCCACTCGATCATTGTCAGTTGATTCTTGGATAAATCCGCCCGTTTGATATGGGTCGATAATCGCTGTAACTAGATGGTTCCCTGGATTCACATTGGCGAGGTCGGTGTAATTGATTTGGTATGTCCAGGATTTTTGTGCATTGGCGCCCCCGTTTATTGTTACGTCAAATAATTGGGTAGGAAGTGATTGTTGGGTTTCATCAAGTATTTCCAAACGCATTGGAACTACTGTTTCTCCGTTTCCACCGATTCTTTCTATGGTTCCTGAAATAAACCATGGTCCTGTCAATGAATTTTCATCTACTGATACTTGCAAATCGCCTACATGGACAATGTCCATTCGCGGTGTAACTGTAAATACTGAAGTAAATTCATTTTCTTCAACTCCCTCTGTGACATTGTCATTTAGATCTACCGTCGCTATTATGTAGTGATCTCCGGAATCAGGTGCTGTCATTGTGATATTTGCCCAAGTAGAATTACCAGCATCCAGCGCTGGGATTTGCACAACTTGGGATTCACTTCCAAGATCGATTTTCACTTCACTTCCGCCTGCATCTTCGGAACCGGTATTTGTGACCTCAACCGCAACTGAAACATCATCGCCGGCATTGACTGTGCTCGGAGACGTTTGGAAATCTGTAACTTCCAAATTTGGCAATCCTGCTACAGTTATTGTTTTGTAGAACATTTGTTCTCCAGCACTATTGTAATCAAAGATAACCCATATCTGATGCTCTCCTGCGGTTAATCCAGATTTCGTTACATCTACATCTACAGTAGAAGAACCATCAATGTCTACAGTTGCTGCTTTTAGCAACCTGCCAGGCTCTACGCCATCCCAATAGAATTTGTATAACACATCATTGGCTGACAAGGAGTTAATGTTTGAGAGGGTTAACCTGATGGTTACTTCCCCTCCTTCAACAGGGTTCTGAGGCAATATAGCAACTGTTGATGCTGACGCTTGGACTCCCCCACTGTCCTCACCTTGCACAGAGTAAGGAACCAGTGCAAGAATCATTATCCCGAGAACAAAAACAGTCAATCTCGGCCTTGCCATATTGTAAAGAGGTCGGGCGTAGCACTTGAATCAACCGACTAATTTCTTACTTTTGGCTTGTTAATTGTAACTACTAACCAAAGCCAAATGTGAGATTTCGATGCGAGCATTGAAGGGCGAGTGGCAGCGTCGCTTAATCAATGAGGCGAGTTATTCCCGTTCTTCTGGTCGTTATGATAATGGCCATTGGTCAAAGTGGGAAATTCTATCTCAGTGATGATTTGGTTAAATCCCAGTCAGCAAGTAGTCTAAGTTTGAGTTTTCCCAATGGCCCAACTGCAAATGAAGATGTTACTGGTTTGTATACAGTAACAATCTCAAGTTCAGGCACAGGTACTATATCGAGTATGATAATTGAAATATCATCTGACGGCAGTGATTGGGATGAAGTTGTAAATCTAACAACAACCCCCTGGCTAACTTATTTAGATTCAACTTCCTACACTAATGATTCTTACATACTAAGGGTCAAAGCATATGATACAGATGTGAATGAGTATACTGATTACTATTCCTCTGGTGAATTCAACATAGTTAATCAGGTTCCAGTAATCACATCCTTTTCCCTATCAAACACTGGTACCGGAACTGGTGAAACTGCACTCAATAGAGCGTGGTATAACATTCCTGCAAATGGAACACTTGGATTTGGCTGGGCTGCAGCCGATGACGATTTATCACATGCTAGCCTTACGAATGTACCAGGGCCGGGGACTCCAACAAATGATGGACCAAGCGAACTAAATTACGGATGGGATTGGAATACCGGTAATATTCAGGAAGGCACCTATAACCCAAGATTAACGATTTACGATAATTCAGGACTTTCGGCAACCAAAACTATGTTTATTGGAATTGATAGAACTGCGCCTACATTTTCTTCTCCTACTATTGTAGGAAATAATGGGTGGAGCAGCACGGAAGAAGTCACAATTTCTGGACTTGATAGTGCTGCAGATGATGGATCAGGAAGTGGAATTTCACATGTCCAATACAAACAAAATAATGTCTGGTTCAATACAACCGATTCAAGTATCAGCTTAACCTTCCAAGAAGGAGAACACACAATCCCAATGAGAGCCGTAGACAATGTAGGAAATGTCGGAAATTCGATAGACGTTGAAATAAAAGTTGACACAAGTGAGCCAATAGGCATTGGATGGACTGTTCCTGAATTAAGCACTAGCATAATTGGCGCAGTTAATATTTCATTCAGAGCAGAAGATCTTGGTTCAGGAATAGATAATTCCTCATCAAAAATTCAATTTGGATTTGACCTCAACGGCGTTGGAGCAACCCCTGACCAATCTGGAAGGTGGATTGATTACGGAGATTCGGGGCTTGATGGTTCGGTTGCACTAGCATCCTGGATATCAAAATCTAGACAGTATTTGATGTTAAGAGCTGTAGTTACCGATAATGCTGGTAATGAATTAACTACTATCCCAGCAGCATATCAGATACTTCCAGGCAAAGACTTGTGGTGGAATGCTGGTGAGACAAATTTAGACAGATTAGTAGTTAGACCAGGAGATACAAATGGTAAAGTTGTAATTACAAGTTTACTAGAGGCAAACCAAGATTGGACTAATGATGTCAAAGTAATTCTTCAAGCTGCACCCGCAGACAGAACCGCAGATGTTGATTGGACGACTATGAAAACAGTAATAGTTACTGCAAACAATATTTCAGATGAATGTAACTGTGAAGAAATAACATGGGAATATACTGTCCCAAATACAGGACAATGGGATTTGAGATTGGTAATCGACCCAGACAACAGTCTTGACGAAAGAGATGAAGCGAACAACAATTACCATCTGATGGTTACTGGCGCATCAGTTACAGGAATCGGAGTTGTGAGTTCATTTGCACCAAGTGTGTATGCAATACTCATAGTTGGTTTTGCTTTGGCAATTTATCAGAAAAGGAAGACTATTCTTCCTCCCAACTGATTTCTTCGTCATCTGCTAAAATCATCATTTCAGTGACTTCCTCTTCATTTTCGGGATCTACTTGTGATGCTTTCATTCTACGGTTTCTTCGCTTAGCAACATCGGACAATCCAGGGACTAAATTTGAGAATTCAGATCCTGTGGCGTCATCATCGTTCTTTACCTCGATATAATCAAGAGATACTGATTCCATTCTAAATTTCTTCCTTTCTCTCTCAAGATATTTCAGTACTGTACCGTGTTCACTACCCGATGCTAGCATCTCGATTGCTTGTCTTGCATTGCTTAATCCAAGTCCTTCTCCAACTAAAACTACAGTGGATTTGTAAATCGAAATTTCAGTATTGGTATGAAATTCAATCATCTTTCTAATCTTGCCTTCAGAACCAATTATGCGCCCTCTAATTCGTCGTTGTTGATTAGACCTTTTTCCAACATGGTCTCTCAAATCTACCATTTCAAAGAACCAATCATCTTGCAATAATTGAACGGCTCTACTTGGAGCCATTCCTCTTCCTACCGCTTTGATTACATCAGGTAGTTTCATTGCTTTAACAGGGTCGTATTCGCCCACATCTGGCCATATTACATCTATCTCCCCAGAATCTGAATCGATGATAATGCGTTCGCAACCAGCGGCTTCTTCAAGCTCTTTCTTGGTTGAGCCTTTTGCACCAATTAATACCGCAATACGGTCTTTTGGTACACGAGGTAGGCTTTGTCGCATGGCTGAACCTGTGAGCCTACCCTTCTTCAAGTCATGTATGACTCAATATTGACATTTAACATCAATATTGCCTGGTTTATTCCTCTTCATGGATTTGCACATGAGACAAATCCATTTCTAAAACATCAAACATTGCTTCGGCCAATTCTACCTCTATTCCAGATTTATTTGCCCATTCAACTAACCTAGTTACGTCCCTAACTAGGAATTCTTGACTCCGAGGATGAGATTGGATTACGGCTTGACCTACATCAATTACCACTGGTTTGTCGCCGTGCCACATGATATTGTATGGTGAAAAATCACCATGCACCAAATTAGCCTTTTGCCAGGTCACAGCCAAAAATTCCAACAATTCTTCATACACTGAATTTGGATCAGGAACTTTCACATCTTTCAATCTAGGTGATGGTGCTGAAGATGTTCCCAAATAATCCATAACCAATACATTCTTGTTTACTGCTAGAGGCTTTGGCACAGATAATCCCCACTTGGATAGTCTAAGCAAATTTCTGTATTCTTTTCTGACCCATATGTCCACCAAATCTCGATGTCTTCTTCGCAATCCACCAAACCTTGGGTCGCCTTCGATATATTGAACTAAATTTTTGAATACTGCATTTGAAGTGTGAAAAATTTTCACTGCAACTGGACCTGATTCACCTGTTCCATGAAAAACATGGGCTTCCTTTCCTCTTGCAATAGGGAAATCTAGAGTGTCAATTACCCCCGATTTCATCAATTTGTATTGACTCATCAATGTCAGCCTATCAAAAACAGCATCGAATACTCGTCTATCGACCCATTCAAATGGGCCGTCCCCCATGACTCCAGATAATCCGTTTTCGATTTCACTAAACATCCGTTTGTACTTTTTTTCAGACATCCAACTAGTGCCTTTTGAGGATTCTAATGATTTGATGAATTTTCTTGATTCCGAATCCATATGAATCTCGTCAGCACTCTTTTTTTTACTTCTACGACGATTGTGTCGACGTTGCTTGGTATCTTTGACTAGTTCTTCGTCCCAATCCTTAGTCACAAAGAACACCACCATTCAATGGGGAGCATGTATCAACCGAATAAATCGTTGATCTCATCGTCTTCATCATTATCGATGACATCGAACTCCTCTGTTTCTTCTGCTTCAGGAACTTCCTCTTCCTGAACTGGTGAATCGCTAACTGCAAACAATCCATCCTCATCTTCATAATCATCGGTTTGAGTGTTCATACCGAAGATGTCAACCTCTGGTGGCAATTGTCCTTTTCTTGAAAGATAGAATGCTTGTGTTTTGGTGTATCTGTGCTTTACGTCTGCTTTTGAATCTTGGAAGTCCCACGGCCAAACGATGATCAAATCTCCTTCTCTTACCCATTGCCTTCTTCTCATTTTACCTGGAATTCTAGCCATTCGAGTTTCTCCGTCTGCACATAGGACTGTTACTCTCCTTCCTCCTAGAATTTGTTCAGCAATTGCAAACATCTCATTGATTTTTTTGTTAGGCATTTTAACACGAATCTTAGAGGATTCCTCCTCTGCTGATTCCATAAGACGAGCCAGTTCTTCCTCGTCTACACTTTCTTCACGCCTACGGCCCATAAGTTAGCCGAAAAGCCCTTCCTACTTGAAGGCTGATATCCGATTAATCCCAATCTAGGCTCTCTGCTGCTCTGTAACACATATCAATCAGAGTATCGCTAGATAACCCTAGTATGACCGTTGCTACGAGACAAATCCAAATTGCCATTCTGATTGATGCACCATAAGGAAGGGGTTTCCTTCTTCCTTCCTCTGGGATATCTAAGAACATTACAACTCCAATTCTCAGGTAGTAGAAAACAGAGATTGCGCTGTTTAGGAACATAGCTAATGCAAGCCACCACACCCAGTGCAAATCCGAAAATGAGACCGAGCCATCAACCCAAACAGTTCCAACACTTGTGGAAACAATTCCAGCAATCACAAGGAATTTCGACATGAATCCTGCAAGAGGTGGAACACCTGCAAGTGCAAGCATAAAAATAAACATTGCAGTACCAATCAAAGGATCTCTTCTTGCTAATCCAGATAATGCTGACAAGCGACTTGCTCCTCCTTCCATCTCAAGCATTCCAAGAACTAGGAATGCTCCTAATTTGAACGCTACAAGAACAAATAGATGGAATAAAACTGCTGCTACAATTGCTTGTGCATAGTCTACTGGAGCATCGATTTCTCCCCATCGCCAAGCACCAACTGCTGAAAGGGCTGCAAGCATGTATCCTGCGTGAGCAACCGATGAGTATGCCAGCATTCGCTTCGGATTGGTTGAACCAAGTGCAGCAATATTACCCCATGTCATTGTGATTACAGATAATGTGGCAATGGCGTAAAGCCAAATCGCACTTTCCTCGGATAAAGTCCCTGAAGAATCTGGTAGAGTGATTACAACTAATACTCGAATCAAACCAATCATTCCCATTGCTTTTGATGCTGTAGCAAGAACGCCCGCAACTGGTGAATTTGCACCTGCATAAGCATCTGGTGCTGCAAAGTGGAATGGCGCTGCGCTAACTTTGAATCCAAATCCTACCAATACAAGGCCTAGTGCAATAATACCAAGGGTGCTTGTTCCACTCCAAGCATCGCGAAGAAGTGAAAGTTGTAGAGTACCAAATTCAAGGTACATTAGAGACAAACCATAGAGTCCAACTCCACTTGCAACTGAACCAACTATGAAGTATTTGACACCTGATTCAGCTCCTGATTTAGATTCCTTGTGGAAAGCCACTAGGATGTAAGTGGATAGACTTGCTAATTCCAAACCAACGAATAGAACGAATAAATCCTGTGCGAGTGCAACCAAGCACATACCAATAGCAGTTGTTAGCAGAAGAATATACAAGTCTGCTTGCCTTCTATTATCATACATTTCATCCATTGATTTCTTACCCTTGAAAGTGTGTGCAGGGATTCTATCTAATGTGGCCATTGAAGCAAGTAAAACCGCTACTAAGAACAAAATTTCGAAGAACCTCGAGAAAGCATCGATTTTGAATAATATACTGTCTCCGCTGGTTATTGTTATTGTCTTCACACTTCCATCAATGATATCTATAGCCATCATTCCCAGTGTGGCGAATATTGTAGCAGTAGCTAACATTCCTGGGATTGCGGGAGATCCTGTAATTGCAAATCTCTTACCGCCCAAGAACCAAGGAATTTTTATTTTAGTAAGAGGGATTCTAAACTTTGAATTACCAAGGTTAGGAATTATGAATAGTGCTACAAGACCGATTACCATTACTAGTTCAGGAGATATTGCAGTCCAAAATTCTGTACTGAATGCCTCTGTACAGTTCATTCCTATCTCGTTGCATTCTTCAGGCGTCATTCAGATACCCCCCTTTTCGAATACTGTATCGAATAATTGATACGTCCAATCTCCCATCATATCTAGTGCAATGAATGGGAAGATTCCAAATAGAACGGTAAAGAATGCTAGAATTATCATACCGATATTTTCTGATGTTGTGATATCAGGAGGTGTTTCTCCATTGAGTGATTCTGGAGGTTGTCCTTCATCTCCACCTTCGAAAATTGTCCTTTGCATAGACCACAGATAGTAAGCAGCAGTTATCGCTAATACGAATCCTGGAAGTAAAATCCACCAACCGTATGTGTGCCAATAAGCTATCATTAGCATTAATTCAGCAACGAATCCTGCAAGTAGTGGTAGACCAAGGCTTGCCATCCATGCAAACATCATGTAAACAGCAAGATAAGGAGACCATTTTGCCATGCCTCGCATTGCTCCAATTTCCATTGAATGGTAGTGATGTTTGAAAGCTCCACACACTGCGAAAAGCATTGGAGAAATTATTCCGTGTGCAAACATCATGAATAATGCTGCAGCGTATCCAATAGGTTGCATGCTTGCTATACCTAGTAGAATTATTCCCATGTGAGATACTGATGAGTAAGCAACCATTCTCTTTAGGTTGGTTTGACCTAAACATACAATCGCGCCCCAAACCAAAGAAATTAACCCAATTGCCATGATGATGTCCTGATAGAATATCAGTGCATCTGGGAACAGAGCAACTGGTAATCTCAACATTCCATATGCGCCCATTTTCAGCATAACTCCTGCCAGCAACATTGAGCCACCGGTTGGTGCTTGAACGTGCGCATCAGGAAGCCAAGTGTGGAATGGTACGGCTGGTAATTTAACTAGGAACCCAAGCATTAGCATAGCGAATAGGATATTTTGCATATCCTTACCAAGGAATACACCATCTCCTTCGTTTGCAGCCAGTGCATTAGTGAATAATACCCTCATGTCGAAGGTTCTGTTAGTCACAGTTCCATACCGAGGACCACTACCCTCAGGTTGTAAGAAATACAAGGTTATCAAACCAAGTAACATGATTACTGATGCAGCAAATGTGTAGATGAAGAATTTCTGGGAAGCATATCTTCTATCTTTACCGCCCCACTT
>Ga0160423_10005504_pt1 | contig 10329 bp, 15 predicted proteins | sample CRUFie14St8metaG_FD_108191 | JGI IMG/M metagenome (GOLD analysis project Ga0160423, IMG submission 108191) | Marine microbial communities from the Costa Rica Dome - CRUD Field 142mm St8 metaG | ecosystem: Environmental > Aquatic > Marine > Oceanic > Photic zone | place: Costa Rica: the Eastern... | reverse complement strand
TTCATATTTTTTACAAAAGGGTCCCATACCCCCTATATATGTGTTATTATTTTCGGACATTCAGGTTGCAGGGTTAGATTCCAATTTTTGTTATCCCCAATCCTCTGGTATTTACTAGCCCTGCTTTTGAGAGGTCGTTATGAAAGAAGATATGATGAACGAACAAAACATGATGGGTATGCCCGAAGTCGCTCCCGTTATGAGCCAGGAACAAATGGGTCAACAAACATCCCTGCAAGAAGGTATCGCACAACTTCCTGACGCCGAAAAAGCGCAGATGATGGAGAACTTCTTACAGATCCAACAAATTGTGCAGCAACTAATCGCACAAGGCGCTTCTCAAGAGGATATCGAACAATTTTTAGCCGATATTGGCCTGACATTAGAAGATTTACAGTTTATTGAACAATTATTGACTCAAGAAGCCAATAATATGGGATTTACTGACTAAATTACGCAGTTTCTAGAGTATGCGTCTAGACCATCTATCCGACCAAGAAATAAAAGAAGCACTAGTTTTACAAGAACGGCTCGATTTATTGGCAAAACAAAAGAATTGCCAAGCAGGATTCCTAGATTTTATTGAATACATGTGGCCAGAGTTCATTTGTGGCCGTCACCACAAGATTTTTGCCGAAAAACTCGAAGGAGTCGCCAACGGCACTATAAAACGGTTGATTGTCAACATGCCGCCTAGGCACACTAAGTCTGAATTTGCCTCCACTTACTTTCCAGCCTGGATTATGGGCAGAGATCCGAGGAAAAAGATCATGCAAACCACCCATACAGGTGAATTAGCCGTCAGATTTGGTCGTAAAGTCAGAAACATGATGGATACCGACGAATACAAACGTATTTTTGACGGCGTTGAGCTCCAAGCAGACTCTAAATCAGCCGGTAGATGGGAAACCAACAAAGGTGGTGAGTATTTTGCCGCAGGTGTCGGCGGAGCGATTACCGGACGTGGTGCGGATCTCTTGATTATTGACGACCCGCACTCTGAGCAAGACTCACTCTCGCCTTCGCAGATGGAAGCCTGTTACGAGTGGTACACATCCGGACCAAGACAACGTTTACAGCCGAAAGGCGCTATCGTTTTGGTCATGACCAGGTGGAGCAATATTGATCTAACGTCTAAATTGTTGGATGCGCAAAAGGAACCCGCTGCTGACCAGTGGGAGGTAATAGAGTTTCCTGCTATTTTTCCGGAAACAGAGAATCCGTTGTGGCCAGAGTTTTGGCCGTTTGATGAATTAGAGAAAGTCAGAGCGTCTTTGCCCGTTATGAAATGGAACGCGCAGTGGCTGCAAACGCCAACGGCTGAAGAAGGGTCTATTATCAAAAGGGACTGGTGGAACACTTGGGAACACGAAGAGTTACCTGGCGTTAGCTACATCATTCAATCTTACGATACCGCGTATTCCAAAAAGACCAACGCTGACTATTCGGCGATCTCCACTTGGGGTGTCTTCCGGCCAACGCAAGATGCGCCTGATTCGTTGATACTCTTGGATTGTCAAAAAGGCAGATGGGACTTTCCAGAACTCAAACGGATTGCTTACGAAGAATATAAATATTGGGATCCAGACATGACTTTGATTGAAGCGAAAGCATCAGGGACTCCGTTGACGCACGAATTGCGCCGTCTCGGCATACCCGTCGTTAATTACAGCCCCACGAGAGGTCACGACAAAACCACAAGAATGCATTCGGTTGCCCCTATATTTGAATCCGGCTTAGTGTGGGCTCCGGTCAAGAAGTTTGCCGAAGAAATGATTGAAGAGTGTGCGGCTTTTCCTTTTGGTGCCCACGACGATTTATGTGATACTATGACGCAAGCGTTGATGCGTTTTCGTGAAGGTGGTCTGGTATCGTTGAACGACGATTACGAAGACCACGAGAAGGCGCCCGTAAAAAGAATATATTATTGATGGTTATTTTTATTACACAATACGAAGAAGACGGTAAAATAATGGCAGGCCCGTATATCGTTGCTGAAGATCTTGCTGATGCAAATAAACAGGCTGAACGTTTCAAAGTTGAGTTAGTGGGAGAACTGATAAACATGATTCCTTTAGAGTATTACGAAGACGACAGGCTGGTGCACTAATGGCACTCGGTCCAGTTATTCAAGGCTTAGTGGCTTTATCTTCAGTTATTGCCAGAAACTTCGCTAGAATCAAAAAGATGAAGGACACGAAAGAACGTGCCGAGCTAGTCAAGAAAACCGACAAAGATTTACAAGACCTAGACCGTCAAGCTGGCAACATTAGGCTTAAGCAAAGCGACGCCACAAAATTTGCTGATGACTTGGAAGGGCAAAAGGCTTCTGAGTTACAAAACTACGCCAACCGTATCAGTAACGAATTACAACCATTCAGACCAAAACAGGATAAAAAGAAACAACTTGAGTTGTTAGCTAAGTTGAAGAAGAAGTATCCTGGGTCCAACGATATTGATTAATTATGGCTATTGAGAATCAAACCGAAACCACGCCAACGGACGTTGAAACTAGCGAACTGTTACAAACTATAGATACGGTTCAAGAAAGCGCGAACTTTGAAGTGATGCCTGACGGCAGCGCCGTTGAGATGACCGAAGAAACAGAAGTTATGGAAGTAGGTTTTTACGATAACTTAGCTGAAGTGTTAGATTCGAGTACGCTAAACAGCATAGCCAACGAATTGCGTGACGGTTTGGAGAAAGATAAATCTTCACGAGAAGACTGGGAAAAAACCTATACCGACGGCTTGAAGTACCTAGGCATGCGTTTTGACGAAGAACGTTCAGAACCTTTTTCTGGGGCTAGTGGTGTTATCCACCCGTTGTTAGGTGAGGCCGTCACCTCTTTTCAGGCGCAAGCATATAAAGAATTATTACCCGCTGGGGGCCCTGTCAAAACTAACGTGGTAGGGGCCTACGACTCAGCAATCGAAGAGCAAGCTCAACGCGTGCGTGAGTTTATGAACTATCAGATTGTGCATGTGATGGAAGAGTTTGACGAGGAACTCGATCAATTGTTGTTTTACTTACCCCTCGCCGGATCTGCATTTAAGAAAGTTTATTACGACGCAGCCCTTGGCAGAGCTGTGGCAAAATTTGTTGCCCCTGAAGATTTAATCGTACCGTATTACACAACTGACTTAGAAAGTTGTCCGCGTATTACTTGCGTGGTTAAGATGCCAGAGAACGAAGTGCGTAAACTTATGGCCCTTGGTTTTTACCGACGCGTTGATACTTCCGGTACCACCGTTGACGAAAGCTCACAAGTATCCGAAGAAATAGATAAACTGAGCGGACTCGAACCTAGATACGATACCGACGAGGTTAGCTTACTTTACGAAATCCACTGTAACTTAGACTTGCCTGGTTTTGAAGACGCAGACGAACAAGGCGCGACTGGCGTGAAACTACCGTATATCGTTACCCTTGATAGTTACAGCAACCAAGTTTTGTCGATCAGAAGAAACTTTAGTCCTGAAGATCCCTTGAAACAAAAGACAGAATATTTTGTCCATTACAAGTTTCTACCAGGACTAGGCTTCTACGGGTTCGGGTTGACGCACATGATAGGCGGGCTTTCCAAAGCGTCAACCTCAATCCTCAGACAGTTAATAGATGCGGGTACTCTGGCTAACTTGCCTGCTGGTTTTAAGACGAGAGGTATCCGCATCAGGGACGAAGACACTCCGATCCAGCCTGGCGAGTTCAGAGACGTCGACGCGCCTGGTGGTTCGTTGCGCGAATCTATACAGCCGTTACCGTTCAAAGAACCTAGCGGTACGTTGTTGAATCTGTTGGGTGTTTTAGTTGATTCCGGTCAAAAGTTTGCTTCTATTGCCGAAATCAATACTGGCGCTGGCAATCCGCAAGCCCCTGTTGGCACTACCTTAGCTTTGCTTGAAAGGTCCACCAAAGTTCTATCAGCCATTCACAAACGTTTACATAACTCGCAGAAAAAAGAATTTAAATTATTGGCAAAGGTATTCCAAGAATACTTACCGCCCGAATATCCGTACGTTGTGGGCAGCGCTGATAACAGCATCAAATTGTCTGACTTTGACGAGCGTATCGATATCTTTCCGGTATCCAACCCTGATATGTTCAGCACCGCGCAACGTATAACGATGGCCCAAGAAATGATGCAGTTAGTGCAATCCAACCCAGAGATACACGGCCCTAACGGTATCTACGAATCTTACAAAAGGATGTACGCTGCTATCGGCGTGGACAATATTGACCAAATATTACAACCGCCACCGCCAAGCGATCCGGTACCCGTTGAAGCTGGTTTTGAAAACCAAGCATTACTTTTAGGTAATCCAGCACAAGCGTTTCCAGAACAAAATCACGACGCGCACGTTGCCACTCACATGTCGTTATTGAATACGCCTGTGGTGCAATCCAACGCACAAGTGCAAGCTTTGATCATTTCCCACATTATGCAGCATTTACAAATGAAAGCCGACATTTTGGCACAACAACAAATGCCGCCAGAGGTGTTAGCACAATATCAACAAATTATTCAGCAGGTAGAACAGCTAAGTCCAGTTGAGGCCCGTCAAGCACAAGCGCAAGCAGACGGTATCTTGGCTCAGTTCTCAGCACCTATCATGTCGCAGTTGGTGATGGAATTTAACGAAAAGATTGCCGCGCCTAGCGACGAAGATCCACTCGTTACTATAAGAAAACAAGAGCTTGCTTTGCGTGGTCAAGAGTTAGCTCAAGATCAACAACAGTTTGCTGCCGATCAGAAAAGACGTGCTGCTGAAGCTGCGCGTGAAGACATGATTGATCGTGAAAGAATACAAGCACAAGAAGATATTGCCGGTATGCGTGATGATACGGCAAGAGCTAGGCTGGAACAACAAAGGATTTTAACGCGCGAAAAGAACCGTAGCTAATGGCAAAAACACGAGTAGTTGTTACGGTTGATCCGAACAAGCGCAAGAATAAACACACTTCACAAGGCAACGGCGGCAGTCGTAATACCGTTGTTCGCAGTAAACAAGGCAAAAAACAATTCAAAAGATACAGGGGTCAAGGTAAATAAATCTTGCAAAAAATATAATCTTCTTAGAGAATTGGCACATGATTAAAAAAATTGACGCACAAAATCAGAAAACCCCGACAGCGAAGAAGATGAACTCTTATTCAAACAAGGGTAGTGTCGCGTATGCTAAGCAAGAAACTTTTGTTGCAAATACCAAACCAAAACCAGGTATGGGTAAAGGCAAGTCAAAAGGAGTAGGCGCAGCAGAGTTTGGCACTAAGTTTTCTGGTGTGTATTAATGTCTGTAATTTGGATTAGCCAAAAGTATTTGCAAGAGCTTGAAGAATCAAAACAAGCCATACAAGATCAAATGCTGGCTGGAGTCAAAGATATACAGCAATACGAATTTCTGCGGGGACGTTACAGCTCTCTCGTCGAAGCAGAAGATAAATTTAGAGAGCTGCTAGATAGAGTAACAGACGATGACATCAGTAATAGTACCTGACCACGTTGCAAACGAGATAGAAAAAGAAAAAGTCGAAGAAGCCACAACTAACGAAGACAGCGCTTACGTCGAGCCCCAAGAAAGAGTTTTAGATCCGTCCCTATTGGACAAATCCATATTAGAGAGAATGCCACAACCTACAGGGTGGCGTATTCTTATACTGCCGTACAAAGGCAAAGGGGTTACGGAAGGCGGAATACACTTAGTTCAGCAAACAATAGATAGAGAGTCTCTAGCTACGGTTGTTGGCTACGTTGTTAAAATGGGACCTGATTGTTACAAGGACACATCTCGGTTTGCAAAACCTTGGTGTGAAGAAAAACAATGGGTGTTGATAGGGAGATATGCGGGAGCTCGCTTCAAGTTGGGGGATGATTCTGAATGCAGAATAATAAACGACGATGAAGTTATAGCCACCATACTAGATCCAGACGACATCCTTGCAGTATGAGGTAAAGATGACAGAAGAAGCGTTAGCTAATGAAGAGCTAGAACAACCAGAGCCAGGCGCCGAGGTTGAGCTAGAAGAACCTAATTTAGAGGCGGTTCAAGAAGTTGAAGAAGATGCTGAGGCGGCACAAGCCGTTGAAGATGTTTCTGAAACTCAAGAAACTAAAAAAGAAGAAGAGCTAGAAGATTATTCTTCTAAAGTTCAAAAAAGGATTAACGATTTAACCAGAAAGCTAAGAGAGGCTGAAAGAGGTAGAGATTCGGCGTTAGAGTATGCAAAAGACATACAGACCGAAAACGTCAAGCTAAAAACTACCAACACTAACTTAGATAAAACTTATTTATCTGAAGCAGAAAATAGATTAGCTTCACAAAAAGAGCAAACGGTTAATGCTTTGAAACTAGCACACGAAGCTGGTGACTACGAAAAAATAGCTAAAGCCCAAGAGGTTTTATCCAAAATAGCCGTAGAAGAAAGCAAAGTACAAGATAATTTAAAAACGCATGAGGCAAGGGCCGTTGAAACAACTGCAGAGATACCGCAGAGAGTTCAACAGGTTAGAAAGCCAAGTGCAAAGACCGAAGCTTGGGCAGAAAAAAACCCTTGGTTCGGCGAAGATCCTGTAATGACAGACGCTGCTAAGACGATTCATGAACAAGTTATTTATGAAGGGGTTGAACCAGAATCTGACGAGTATTACAATGAAATTGATTTGCGTATGCGGTCTTATTTTCCAGGACGCTTTGAGGGAGATCAAGGAGCGGCTGAAGAGAAAGCAAAACCTCAGCAAAAAGTTGCATCAGCCGGAAGAGTTGATGCTACGTCTAGCGGAAAGAGAAAAGTAAAATTGACTCCTTCAGAGGTGCAAATGGCTAAAAAACTTAACGTACCGTTGAACGAGTACGCTAAATATGTAAAGAGGTAAATGATGACAGACCAGCAAAAAGCAAATAACGAACAAAACAGAACTTCGCGTTCTGCTGACACACGAGCTAAAAAAGACGCTCGCAAACCTTGGAGTCCACCAACAATGCTGGATACTCCCCCTGCTCCGGACGGTTATACATACCGCTGGATTAGAGCAGAAGTAGTCGGTCAAGAAGATCGAAAAAACGTAACCTCTAGGCTTAGAGAAGGTTTCGACCTTGTTAGAGCTGAAGAGTTAGACGGTTTTGAGATCCCTTCGCTCGACGACGGAAAGCACGCTGGGGTAGTTTCTGTGGGTGGTTTGCTATTGGCTAAGATACCTAATGAGACGCGTGAGGAAAGAAACTCCTATTTCGAACAACGCGCCCAAACGCAGCAAGATGCGGTTGACAATGATCTCATGAGGGAATCTGATCCGTCCTCTCCGATTTTAAAACCGGAAAGGAAATCAAGCGTAACTTTTGGTGGTGGATCACGCGAGTGACCACTAAACTTTAACTAACAAAATAGGTGACTTATTATGGCTAATAAAGATGCCCCTTTCGGAATGCGCCTTGTTGGTAAATTGGGCTCTGGTGTCGCTAACGGCGGAACAACTGAGTATTCAATTGCCTCAGGAGCATCTGGAAATATCTTTTCAGGCGATGCTGTCAAAATGACTAACACTGGTACTATCTTAGTAGCAGCTGCTGGTGATGAAATATTAGGTGTGTTTAGAGGATGTAGTTTTACTAACAGTGATGGTGAAACTGTATTTTCTTCTCACTTCCCTGATGGCACAGTATCTTCTGACATAGTAGCATTTGTAGAAGACGATCCTGACGCTGTATTTGAAGTACAGTGTGCTGGTTCTTTAGCGCAAACTGATGTTGGCTTAAATGCTGATATTTCTTACACGACTGGTTCAGTAAAAACTGGCATGTCGGCTTTAGAAATATCTGCAACAACAGCTGCAACTAGTGCGCAACTAAGAATCATGGGATTTTCTGGCGACCCAAGCAACAACGAGCTTGGTTCAGCTAATGTGAATGCTATTGTAACAATCAATGAGCACTTCTACCGTGATAAAACAGGAGTTTAATAATGGCAATTAATAGAGCGCAATTAGCGAAAGAATTAGAGCCAGGCTTAAACGCCTTGTTCGGTATGGAGTATTCAAGGTACGAAGCTGAGCATGAAGAAATTTTTGAAACAGAAACTTCTGACAGAGCTTTTGAAGAAGAAACTCTTATCGTGGGTTTTGGTAACGCTGAAGTAAAATCTGAAGGTAGCGGTGTAAGATTTGATACTGCTAACGAAGGGTATACTTCAAGGTACACACACGAAACAGTTGCTTTGGCATTTGCTTTAACTGAAGAGGCTGTCGAAGATAATCTTTATGACAGACTTGGTGCTAGATACACGAAAGCACTTGCTAGATCAATGGCAAATACTAAGCAAATCAAAGCTGCTTCTGTATTGAACAACGCGTTCAGTACAACTGGTGGTGATGGTAAATCTTTAATTGCTACAGATCACCCTATGGGTGGCGGTGGAACTTTGGCAAACCGTGCAACAACTATGGCGGATCTTAACGAAACTTCTCTTGAAGACGCTTTAATTAGTATTTCTACGTTTACGGACGATAGAGGTCTAACTATAGCTTTGAGAGGAATGAAGTTAATTATTCCACCTCAATTACAGTTTGTGGCTGATAGACTTTTACAGTCTCCAGGAAGAACTGGCACTTCTGATAACGACATAAACGCTATCAGAAATATGGGTATGCTTCCTGACGGTTATGTTGTAAACCATTACTTGACAGATACTGATGCATTCTTCATCAAAACTGACTGTCCTGATGGTTTCAAACACTTCCAGAGATCTCCATTAAGCACAGCTTTAGAGGGTGACTTTGATACTGGAAACATGAGATATAAAGCTAGAGAGAGATATTCTTTTGGATTCTCTAACTTTAGAGCAGTTTTTGGTTCTCAAGGTGCATAAACATATTGATTGAAGTTTAAATCTCTGCTTTATAACTCAAAGAGATTAAATCAAGGGGCATTTATTTGCCCCTTTTTTTTGTTATAATAAAAATTAACTAGGGATAAAATTAATTGTTTATCGACTGCCCTAGCAGACAAGCCAAGACGATAAATTTAATTAAGGAGACTTGATATGGCAAAATCAACTTTTAGTGGACCAATACAATCACTAGCAGGATTTATTTCTGCTGGTAATGCTAATGTGGTCAGTTTAACAGCAGACACAACTTTAACTGTGGCTGCACATGCAGGAAAAATTTTAACTTGTAACGATGCTGACGGTAAATTTACTTTACCAAGTATTGTTGCTACGGCCCCTGACAGAGATAATGATCCTAATCAATTAAATAACTTAGGTGCATCTTTCACTTTTGTAATTGAAACAGCAGCTACAGACTTAGATATTAAAACTGATGGCACTGATAAGTTCGTTGGTGGACTATATATGGGTAAAAGCGATGCAGCAGGTAAAACATTTTTCTCAGGTGCAAGCAACGACGTGATAACTTTAAACGGCACAACAAAAGGTGGTATAGCTGGAACAATCATAAGAGTTACCGCAATAGCTTCAGCTAAGTATGCAGTAGAAGGTATTAATCTAGCTTCTGGCACTGTAGTAACACCATTTGCTGATTCATAATAGGAGATAAATTATGGCTGATACAGTTACATCTCAAACCATACAAGATGGTGAAAGAGTTGCAGTCTTAAAATTTACTAATGAGTCAGACGGAACCGGTGAAGCTTCAGTAAAGAAAGTTGATGTTTCTGCTCTTGCAAAAAACAACGCAGGACAAACTTGTACTGGAGTATCAATCGGCAGAATTTATTGGGCGACAAGAGGTATGGGTGTTGACGTTGAATTTGATGCGTCAACTAATGTGTTAGCCATACCTCTACCCGCTGACAGCACCGGCGACGAATACTATGATGATCGTTTTTCAGGTATTCCAAATAATGCTGGATCAGGTAAGACTGGCGATATTGACTTTACTACGGTTGGACACTCAAGCGGCGACGCGTATTCTATAATTTTAGTGTTAAACAAAAATTACGAATAATGGGTAAAAAATGGTCCGCTGCAAGGAAGCGTAAAGTAAATTGCAAAAGACCAAAAGGCTTCAGCGAAAGAGCGCACTGCGCAGGTAGGAAAAAACGTGGCAGATCCTAAAAAGGGTACAGGTAAAAAACCCAAAGGATCTGGCCGCAGACTTTATACTGACGAAAATCCAAAGGACACCGTAAGCATAAAGTTTGCTACTATAAAGGACGCTAATGCTACTGTTAATAAAGTAAAACGTATAAAAAAACCTTTTGCTAGAAAGATACAAATTTTAACCGTAGGGGAGCAAAGAGCCAAAGTTATGGGTAAAAATAGAATAGCTAGTATTTTTAAACAAGGCAAAGATGCCATAAGGAAACAACA
>Ga0160423_10005502_pt1 | contig 10330 bp, 17 predicted proteins | sample CRUFie14St8metaG_FD_108191 | JGI IMG/M metagenome (GOLD analysis project Ga0160423, IMG submission 108191) | Marine microbial communities from the Costa Rica Dome - CRUD Field 142mm St8 metaG | ecosystem: Environmental > Aquatic > Marine > Oceanic > Photic zone | place: Costa Rica: the Eastern... | reverse complement strand
GCGAAGTTGGTGTCCTGATACTCGTCGACGAGGATGAAGGAGAACTTCTGCTGGTACTTGTGGAGCAGGTCGGGAAAATCCCGGAGCAGGACGTTGGTCTTGAAGAGGAGGTCGTCGAAGTCCATGGCCCCCGAGCGCTGCAGCCTCAGGTTGTATCCGGCATAGATCTCGGCGATGCGGGGCCGACCGGCCTGCTGATCCTCGCCCATGATGTCCGGGTTGGCGGCATAATCCTGCGGACCAATGAGGTTGTTCTTGGCACCGGAGATCCGGCCGTGGATGGCGTTGGGCTTGTAGAGCTTGTCGTCGAGGCCGAGTCCCTTGATGACATCCTTGATGACGCTTCGGCTGTCCTGTGTATCGTAGATGGTGAAGTTGGACGGATAGTTGATGCGGTCGGCCTCGATCCGGAGAATGCGGGCGAAGACCGAGTGGAAGGTGCCCATCCAGATGTTGCGGGCTTCTGCATCCCCGACAATCTTGCCGATGCGGGCCTTCATTTCGCGCGCGGCCTTGTTGGTGAAGGTCAGCGCGAGAATGGAGAAGGGGTCAACGCCCTGGTCGATCAGGTGGGCAATGCGGTGGGTCAGCACCCGGGTCTTGCCCGAACCGGCTCCGGCCACCACCATCATCGGCCCCTCAATGTGGCCTGCTGCGGCCCTCTGTGCGTCGTTCAGTCCCTCGAGCATCTCCATGTGTCAAAAGTAGCGGGATTGGGTTCCAGCACGTTGGGTGCGGTTCACCGGATGCAGTGGAATCATCTGCACATTTCGATGTTGGAATTCCCGGCATTTCACGTAGTTTTGCACCCCCGTTGAAAAATGGGGCAGTGGGCTTTTTGCCCCTGTTTGTTCGAAAAAGACGCAGATAACAAGCAATGCCGACGATCCAACAGTTGATCCGCAAAGGCCGCACGGACAAGGTGTATACCTCCAAGTCCGCTGCACTCGACTCCTGCCCTCAGCGCCGGGGCGTGTGCGTGCGTGTGTACACGACCACACCAAAGAAGCCGAACTCCGCCATGCGGAAGGTGGCCCGTGTGCGACTGACCAACGGAAACGAAGTCAATGCCTACATCGGTGGTGAGGGCCACAACCTCCAGGAGCACAGCATTGTGCTCGTTCGCGGAGGACGTGTGAAGGACCTCCCCGGTGTTCGCTATCACATCGTTCGTGGCGCCCTTGACACCGCCGGTGTTGAAGGCCGCAACCAGCGTCGTTCGAAGTATGGAACTAAGCGCCCCAAGAAGTAATCTGTCATGCGCCGTAGACAAGCAAAAAAGCACCCGCTGATTCCGGACCCCCGGTTCAACGACACGGACGTCACGTACTTCGTGAACAACCTCATGCTCAAGGGCAAGAAGAGCACCGCCTTTGACATCTTCTACACGGCCATCGACAAGGTGACCGAGCGCACCGGCGAGGATGGCCTGGAGCAGTGGAAGCAAGCCGTGGATGCCGTGACCCCCAATGTGGAAGTGCGCAGCCGCCGTGTGGGTGGTGCGACGTTCCAGATTCCTCAGCCCATTCGCGACAGCCGCAAGCGCAGCATGGCCGTGAAGTGGATCATCAGCTACGCTCGACTCCGCAACGAAAAGACCATGGCGGACCGCTTGGCTGCGGAAATCATCGCCGCCAACAAGGGAGAAGGCGCCACATTCAAGAAGAAAGAAGACACGCACCGGATGGCAGAGGCCAACAAGGCCTTCTCCCACTTCCGGTTCTGATCCCACTCAACCCCGACCCACGAAATCATGTCCAAGAGGGACCTCAATTTCACGCGCAACATTGGCATTATGGCCCACGTCGATGCTGGCAAGACCACCACGACGGAGCGCATCCTGTACTATACCGGCATCTCCCACAAGATTGGTGAGGTGCACGACGGTGCAGCCACGATGGATTGGATGGAGCAGGAGCAGGAGCGTGGCATCACGATCACGTCGGCTGCCACCACCTGCTTCTGGAAGTTCGAAGAACAGGACTACCGGATCAACATCATCGACACCCCGGGACACGTGGACTTCACCGTGGAGGTGGAGCGTTCCCTGCGCGTCCTCGACGGAGCCGTGGGTCTGTTCTGCGCTGTGTCCGGTGTGGAGCCGCAGTCCGAGACCAACTGGGGTCTCGCCGACAAGTACAACGTTCCGCGCATCGGCTTCGTGAACAAGATGGATCGCTCCGGTGCCGACTTTTTCAACGTGCTCGAGCAAATCCGAGAGATGCTCGGTGCCAACCCCGTTCCGCTGCAGGTGCCGATTGGCGCCGAGGATGACTTCAAGGGCGTGGTCGACCTGCTCACGGGCAAGGCCATGGTCTGGAACGAGGAGGACAAGGGCATGACCTTCACCGAGGTGCCGGTCCCGGACGACCTGGTCGACACCGTGAACGAGTACCGCGAGAAGCTGGTCGAGGCAGTCGCCGAACAGGACGATACCCTGATGGAGAAGTTCTTCGAAGACCCCGACAGCATCACGGAGGCTGAGATGGTGAGTGCCATCCGCAAGGCCACCATCGCAATGGACATCACCCCGATGCTCTGCGGCTCTGCGTTCAAGAACAAGGGCGTGCAGACCATGCTCGACGCGGTCATGCGTTACCTCCCGTCTCCCTACGACATCGGTGAGATTGTCGGCATGAACCCCGACAACGAGGAGGAACAGGTGGTTCGCCACAGCGATCCGGACGAGCCGTTCTCCGGCCTCGCCTTCAAGATTGCCACCGACCCGTTCGTCGGCCGTCTCTGCTTCGTGCGCGCCTATTCCGGCATCCTGCCCGCTGGCTCCTACGTCAAGAACACCCGTTCCGACAAGAAGGAGCGCATCAGCCGCATCTTCCAGATGCACTCCAACAAGCAGAACCCGATCGACCAGCTCGAGGCTGGAGACATCGGTGCTGTGGTCGGTTTCAAGGACATCCGCACGGGAGACACCCTGTGTTCCGAGGGTCACCCCATCACGCTGGAGAGCATGACGTTCCCCGACCCGGTGATCGGCATCGCGATCGAACCGAAGTCCCAGGCGGACATCGACAAGCTGGGCAACGGCCTCGCCAAGCTCTCCGAAGAGGATCCCACTTTCCGGGTGCACACCGATGAGGACAGCGGCCAGACGGTCATCTCTGGAATGGGAGAGCTTCACCTCGACGTTCTCGTCGACCGCCTCAAGCGCGAGTTCAAGGTGGAGTGCAACCAGGGCCAGCCTCAGGTGGCTTACAAGGAGGCCATCTTCGGTACCACGGACCACCGTGAGGTCTACAAGAAGCAGTCTGGTGGTCGCGGTAAGTTCGCCGACATCATCGTCAAGATCGGTCCATCTCCGACCCCGGAGGAGGAAGGTCTCGTCTTCAAGAACTCCGTGAAGGGCGGAAACGTCCCGAAGGAGTTCGTCCCCTCTGTCGAGAAGGGCTTCAAGGATGCCATGGTCACCGGCGTGCTCGCCGGCTACCCGATGGACAGCATGTCCGTCGAGCTGATGGACGGTTCATTCCACGCGGTCGACTCCGACCAGCTCTCCTTCGAGTTGGCGGCCAAGATGGCCTACCGGAATGCCGTCAAGAGCTGCAGCCCCAAGATTCTCGAGCCCATGATGTCCCTGGAGGTCCGCACCCCGGAAGCCAACATGGGTGACGTCATCGGCGACCTCAACAAGCGCCGTGGCATGGTCGAAGGCACCGACGAGCGCGGTGGCAAGACCATCGTGAAGGCCAAGGTGCCCCTGAGCGAAATGTTCGGTTACGTGACCGACCTGCGTACGCTGACCTCCGGTCGTGCGGACAGCAGCATGACGTTCAGCCACTATGCCGAGGCTCCGACCAACGTGGCGGAGACCGTGATCGCAGAAGCACAAGGAAAATAAGTCAAGCCAGATGGCCCAGAAGATCCGCATTAAGCTGAAGAGCTACGACCACAACCTGGTCGACAAGTCTGCCGAGAAGATCGTGAAGACGGTCAAGTCGACGGGCGCCGTGGTGAGCGGTCCGATTCCGCTCCCGACGCACCAGCGCGTCTATACGGTTCTCCGTTCCCCGCACGTCAACAAGAAGTCCCGGGAGCAGTTCGAGCTCAGCGCCTACAAGCGCCTGCTGGACATCTACAGCAATTCTTCCGCCACCGTCGACGCGCTGATGCGCCTCGAGTTGCCGAGTGGTGTGGAGGTCGAAATCAAAGTGTGACATGCCCGGATTGATTGGAAAAAAGGTCGGTATGACCAGCATGTACAGCGAGGCAGGAAAGAACCTGCCCTGTACGGTGTTGGAAGTGGGGCCCTGCGTGGTGACGCAGGTCAAGACCGAGGACAAGGACGGCTACGCGGCCGTGCAGGTGGGATTCGGTGACCGCAAGGAGAACCGGACCTCAAAGGCCATGGCCGGACACTTCAAGAAGGCTGGCGTTCACTCCCGCCAGCACCTCGCCGAGTTCAGTGGCTTCGAGCAGGAGTACAACCCCGGTGACGAGGTCAAGCTCGAAGACGTGTTCCAGGAAGGAGAGTTTGTCTCCGTCATGGGAACGAGCAAGGGTCGCGGCTTCCAAGGTGTTGTTCGCCGTCATGGATTCGGAGGTGTGGGTCAGGCCACGCACGGTCAGCATAACCGCATGCGCGCCCCGGGTGCCATCGGTGCAGCCTCCACGCCGGCACGTGTCTACAAGGGCATGCGCATGGCCGGTCAGATGGGCAACTCCCGTGTGACCATCGAAAATCTCGAAGTGCTTAAGGTCATGGCCGAGGAGGGACTCCTCGTCGTGAAGGGTGCCGTCCCCGGACACAAAGGCGCCACCGTCATCGTCCGCAAGCCCGAAGCCTAAGTCATGAAAGTCGACGTTTACAATACCGAAGGCAAGAAGACCTCCAGCAAGGAGCTCAGCGCGGACGTGTTCGGCATCGAGCCCAACGACCACGCGATCTACCTGGATGTCAAGCGTTACCTCGCTGCTCAGCGTCAGGGTACGCACAAGGCCAAGGAGCGCGCCGAGGTCAAGGGGTCTACCCGCAAGATCAAGCGCCAGAAGGGCACCGGCGGCGCCCGCGCAGGATCCCTCAAGAACCCGCTTTTCGTGGGAGGAGGTACCGTGTTCGGACCGCGCCCGCGCAACTACGACATCAAGCTCAACAAGAAGGTGACCAAGCTGGCCCGCAAGAGCGCCCTGGCCTACAAGGCCAAGGAGGACGGCGGCATCCGCATTGTCAAGGGCCTGTCCATGGACGCCCCGAAGACCAAGGATCTGCTCGGCACGTTCGGCAAGCTCGGTCTGGCCGACCAGAAAACCCTGGTCGTGGTGCCGGAGTTGAACCGCGCCCTCTACCTGAGCAGCCGGAACCTGCCCAAGCACCGTGTCATGACGGCCGGTGATCTGAGCACCTACGACATCATGAATTGCCGTCACATCGTCTTCGTGGACAACGCCCACGAAGTCATCACCGGCATGCTGACCGCCTGAAGCCATGAAGAACATCCTCATCAAGCCGTTGATCACCGAGAAGATGACCGCCGAGAGCGAGCGCATCAACGCCTACGGGTTCGTGGTGAACGACGACGCCAACAAGTCCGAGATCAAGGACGCGGTCGAGAAGACCTACGGCGTGACCGTGGCCGGCGTGCGCACCATGCGCGTCGACGGCAAGGTCCGCAGCCGCTTCACCCGCACGGGTGTCCTCCGCGGACGCTCCGAGAGCTACAAGAAGGCCATCGTCCGTCTCGTGGATGGTGACGTCATTGACTTCTACGAGAACATCTAAGGAACCATGGCAGTTCGCAAGTTCAATCCCATCACGCCCGGCATGCGGCACAAGGTGTTGTCCAAGTTTGACAACATCACGACCGACAAGCCGCACAAGCCCCTGCTGGAGCCGCTCAAGAAGCGCGGCGGTCGCAACAACGACGGCAAGATGACCATGCGTTACCGCGGTGGCGGTCACAAGCGGATGTACCGCGTGATCGACTTCAAGCGGGACAAGCATGGCATCGCAGCGGAGGTCCTGACCATCGAGTACGATCCCAACCGCAGCGCGCGCATCGCCCTCGTCGAGTACACCGACGGTGAGAAGCGTTACATCGTGGCCCCCGAGGGCCTGCAGGTCGGCCAGAAGATCATGAGCGGCGAGAAGGCGGCTCCAGAAGTGGGCAATACCCTCTTCCTCGCCGACATCCCGCTCGGTACGATGATCCACAACATCGAGCTGCATCCCGGTCGCGGCGCCAACATCGCCCGCTCCGCAGGCGCTTCCGCCCAGCTGAAGGCCCGGGATGGCAAGTTTGCCATCATCGCCCTCCCGAGTGGTGAGGTGCGCATGATCCTGACCACCTGCCTGGCCACCATCGGCAGCGTTGGAAACAGCGAGCACAACCAGCAGGTGTCCGGTAAGGCCGGTCGCAGCCGCTGGCTCGGTCGCCGCCCCCGCGTCCGTGGTGTGGTCATGAACCCTGTCGATCACCCGATGGGTGGTGGTGAGGGCCGCAACGCCGGTGGCCACCCGCGCAGCCGGAACGGCATGCCCGCCAAGGGCTTCAAGACGCGCAACAAGCGCAAGCATTCGTCCAAGTACATCATCGAACGCCGCAAGAAGTAAGACATGGCACGTTCGCTCAAAAAACCCCCCTTCGTCCACTACAAGCTCATGCAGCGTGTAGAGGCCATGCAGGAAAGCGGCAAGAAGTCGGTCATCAAGACCTGGAGCCGCGCCAGCATGATCACGCCGGAATTTGTCGGCTTGACCATCGCCGTGCACAACGGTCGCCAGTTCATCCCGGTGTTCGTCACCGAGAATATGGTCGGCCATAAGCTCGGTGAGTTCTCTCCGACCCGCACCTTCCGCGGACACGCGGACAACAAGAAAGACAAGGGACGTCGTTGACGGCCGGAATCACGAGTATCATGGGAGCCCGTAAAAGAAACGCAGCAGAAGCCCGCAAGGAGGCCATGTCCAAAGTGGCCATTGCGAAGCTGAACGATTGTCCGACCTCGCCTCGGAAGATGCGCCTCGTGGCGGACATCATCCGCGGCAAGGATGTGGTCAGCGCCTTGAACATTTTGAAGTTCAGCTCGAAGGAGGCCAGTGGCCGAATGGAGAAGCTTCTCCGTTCCGCCATCGCCAACTGGGAAGCCAAGAACGAAGGCAGCCGCCCCGAAGAGGCCGGACTGTATGTCAGCGAGGTCAAGGTGGACAGCGCCCGGATGCTCAAGCGCATCCAGCCTGCTCCGCAGGGCCGCGCCCACCGCATCCGCAAGCGCTCCAATCACGTGACGCTCGTCGTCGATAGCCTGAAGAAGTAATGGGACAGAAGACACACCCCACCGGCAACCGCCTGGGATTCATCAAGGGTTGGGACTCCAACTGGTACGGCGGAAAGAACTACGTCGACAAGATTGTCGAGGACGACAAAATCCGGAAGTATCTCCGGGCCCGTCTGGTCAAGGCGAGCATGTCCCGCGTGGTCATCGAGCGTACCATGAAGCTCGTGACCGTGACCATCCACACGGCCCGTCCCGGCGTCATCATCGGCAAGGGCGGCCAGGAGGTCGACAAGCTGCGTGAGGAGCTGAAGAAGCTCACCCGCAAGGAGATCCAGATCAACATCTACGAGATCAAGCGTCCGGAACTCGACGCCCGCCTCGTGGCGGAGAGCGTGGCCCGGCAGCTCGAGGCGCGCATCAGCTACCGCCGCGCCATCAAGATGTCCATTGCCAGCTCCATGCGCATGGGCGCTGAAGGCATCAAAATCGGCATCGCCGGTCGTCTGAACGGTGCGGAAATCGCCCGTTCCGAGACCTTCATGGAAGGCCGCGTGCCGCTGCACACCTTCCGTGCCGACATCGACTACGCACTGGTCGAAGCGCACACCACCTACGGCCGCATCGGCGTAAAGGTGTGGGTGTTCCGCGGTGAGGTCTACGGAAAGCAGGACCTCAGCCCGGTCGATCCGAGCAGGGAAGAGAAGCGCGGCCCCCGTGGTGGAGGCCGTGGTGGTGACCGCCCTGAGCGCCGCCGCCGTCGTCGTGAACCCCGCAGCTAAAGCCAGAAACCATGCTTCAGCCGAAACGAACGAAATACAGGAAGATGCAGAAGGGCCGCGTGCGCGGCCTGGCCCAGCGTGGCAGCAGCATCGCGTATGGCACCTACGCCATCAAGACGAACGACATGGGGTTCATCACCTCCCGTCAGATCGAGTCCGCCCGTATCGCCATCAACCGCTACATGAAGCGTGAGGGCCAGGTGTGGATCCGAATCTTCCCCGACAAGCCGATCACGAGCAAGCCGCTCGAGGTGCGGATGGGTAAGGGTAAGGGTGCCGTGAGCCACTGGGTGGCTCCGGTCAAGCCGGGCCGGGTTCTGTTCGAAGTGGACGGTGTTCCGGAGGACGTGGCCCAGGAGGCCCTGCGGCTCGGAGCCCAGAAGCTGCCGGTCCGCTGCAAGTTTGTCGCCCGTTACGACGCCTAATCGAGGAACAGATGAAGATGAGTGAAATCACCGGTCTCAGCGACCTCGACCTCAAGGAGCGCATTGCCGCCGATCGCGAAGCACTGCAGAAGCTCCGTTTCAACCACACCATTGCCGGTCTCGAGAGCCCGTTCCAACTGCGCCAGAAGCGCCGGGACATCGCCCGGATGCTGACCGAGTTGAACGCCCGGAAGAACGCCAAAGCAGAAGAACAGAAGTCATGACCGCCGAGCAGACCGCAACAGAGCAGGCCACGGACAAGCGCAACCTCCGGAAGGTGCGCCAGGGCATCGTCACCTCCAACAAGATGCAGAAGACCATCACGGTGACGGTCGAGTACAAGGAGAAGCACCCTAAGTACTCCAAGTTCGTGAAGCGTACCCGGAAGTTCACCGCACACGATGAGCAGGAGACCTGCGGCATCGGGGATACGGTGCGCATCATGGAGACGCGTCCCCTGAGCAAGAACAAGTGCTGGCGCCTCGTCGAGGTGATCGAACGGGCCAAGTAATCCGAGGCCCTCAACCAGAAGAAAGACTAGAGCCATGATCCAGCAAGAATCCCGGATGGCGGTTGCCGACAACAGTGGAGCACGCGAAGTGCTGTGCATCCGCGTGCTCGGTGGTACGCGCCGGCGCTACGCCAGCATCGGCGACAAGGTGGTCGTGACCGTGAAGGACGCTGCCCCGAACGGCGGCGTCAAGAAGGGCACGGTCAGCAAGGCCGTCATCGTCCGCACCAAAAAGGCCGTTCGCCGTCCCGACGGATCCTACATCCGTTTCGACGACAACGCCTGTGTCCTCCTCAATGCCACCGGAGAGATCCGCGGCACCCGCATCTTCGGGCCGGTGGCCCGTGAACTCCGGGAGAAGGACTTCATGAAAATCGTTTCCCTTGCACCCGAGGTGCTCTGAATGACAGCCAGCATGTACAAGCGCGTCAAAATCAAGAAGGGCGACACCGTGAAGGTGATCGCAGGAGGCAACAAGGGCAAGACGGGAACCGTGGTCCAGGTGCTCCGCAAGGACGACCGTGTCCTCGTGGAGAACGTCAACATGGTGACCAAGCACGTCAAGCCGAGCCCGGCCAACCCGCAGGGTGGCATCGAAAAGAAGGAGGCCCCGATTCACATCTCCAATGTGATGGTCGTCGACGCTGCTGGCAATGCCACGCGTGTCGGACGCCGTCGTGGTGACGATGGGAAACTGGTCCGCTACAGCAAGAAATCAGACCAATCGCTGAACTGATGAGCTACGTACCCCGACTCAAGAAGCAGTACGACGACGAAGTCGTGCAGAAGCTCCAGGAGCGCTTCGAATACAAGAGCGCCATGCAGGTGCCCAAGATTGAGAAGATTTGTCTCAACCAGGGTCTCGGCAAGGCCATCGCGGACCGGAAGATCATCGACAGCGCCCTCGAGGAGCTGGCCATGGTCACGGGCCAGAAGGCGGTCACGACGTACTCCACCAAGGACGTCTCCAACTTCAAGCTGCGGAAGGGCATGCCGGTTGGAGCCCGCGTGACGCTCCGCCGTGAGCGCATGTATGAATTCCTGGATCGCCTGATTCACGTTTCCCTGCCCCGTACCCGGGACTTCCAGGGCGTCAAGGCGTCCGGTTTCGACGGCCGCGGCAACTTCAGCTTCGGCATCCAGGAGCAAATCATTTTCCCGGAAATCGACCTCGACAAGGTGAAGCACCTCAACGGGATGCACATCACCATCGTCACCAACGCCCGGACCAACGAGGAAGCCAAGGAGCTCCTCGCGGCATTCGGTTTCCCCTTCAAGAAGAACTGATACGATATGGCCAAGGAATCCATGAAAGCGCGCGAGCGCAAGCGTGAGCGACTCGTCGCCCGCTACGCCGCCAAGCGCAAGGCACTGAAGGAGGCAGG
>Ga0160423_10005500_pt1 | contig 10331 bp, 15 predicted proteins | sample CRUFie14St8metaG_FD_108191 | JGI IMG/M metagenome (GOLD analysis project Ga0160423, IMG submission 108191) | Marine microbial communities from the Costa Rica Dome - CRUD Field 142mm St8 metaG | ecosystem: Environmental > Aquatic > Marine > Oceanic > Photic zone | place: Costa Rica: the Eastern... | reverse complement strand
CAGGGTATAAAAAAACAATCTGCTCAAATGCGAGCATTGGTCACCGTATATACCGCTGACCACTCACCACAGATCGCGGAAGCGCAAATGCGTAATAACCCACTGAATATTTATATACGTGACTTCTCTTGGTCGAGATTACAATAACGAGGAGATACAAATTATGAAAAAATTATGCTTAATATTATGGGTTGGAATGATAGTGCTGACTCACTCAATACCAGCAACCGCACATCATACGGACAATAAATATTTTAACAAAAAAAATCCCGTCCTAACCAAGCAAGAACGTCAAGCATTAAAAATGGTCGAACGTTGGCAAAAAGGAAAAAGTCATGGTGGTATTCAACCTTTTGCGGGTCGTAATGGTGCTATACAGTACGTATTTGGTGTCCAGTCCCCAAGCATTATCTGTGCCGTTCTACAAATATGTGATATTGCATTACAGCCCGGAGAAAATGTCAATTCAATCCAATTAGGCGATACAGCACGCTGGCATGTGGAACCTGCTGTGTCAGGCAGTGGAATATACAAAACACAACACCTACTTATCAAACCGATGGATGTTGGTTTAGAAACCAGCCTGGTTGTGGCAACTGATCGACGCGTTTATCACATACGACTCCGTTCACATCGTACAAAATATATGCCACAAACTTCTTTCACCTATCCAGAAGAGGTGCTAGCGAAATGGGATACCATTCAGCATCAGGAACAAAAAAAGCGTGAACAAAAAATACTCCCTAAAACCCGTGAATATCTAGGTGACCTATCCTTTAACTATGAAATATCTGGTTCAGCCCCCTGGAAGCCAATACGGGTCTTTAATGACGGTCGTAAGACTATCATTCAAATGCCAAAAAAAATACAACAGACAGAAGCACCAACTCTCTTGGTAGTGCGTAAAGAGGGTGGATTATTATCCAATGATGAAACTATCATGGTGAACTATCGCATCCAAAAAGATCGCTACATCGTCGATACGGTTTTTGAAAAAGCCATTCTGATCGCCGGTGTAGGCAAACAACAGACCAAAATTTCCATCACAAAAAAAGAGTAATGCATCATGAATCAATATAGCATCGCCATATTTCTTTTACTCAGTCTGACACTGACAAGCTGCACAACAAAAACCATGTATGGCAACTTTGTCAAAAAACCAACTGAAATTAATCAACAGACAATAGCCGCAGACGCGGTAAACAAAATTCTCGAATTATATCCACCGGCTAAAACTCGTTTTGTATTAAAGCAACCGACACCCGATGTCTTCGGCAATACCCTAGTGAGTCAATTACGTAAACAGGGTTATGCGCTTCTGGAATTTCACCCCAAAACTTCACACAGTACCACTGCTGATACCGAAGCCTATCTGCAACTTAGCTATATCGTTGATCAGTTCATAGGAACTAATATGTACCGTGTGACTATCCATATTGGCAATCAATCCATCACCCGGCCTTATCATCAAAAAAATGGCAACAGTATCCCAACAGGTTATTGGGTTCGGAAAGAGTAAAACATCCTAATGAGTGAAAACAACGCCTATATGTCCCCGGAAGATTCACCCGGTGAAGTCTCTCCAAAAACAGGTATACGTAGAGTAAACAACATACCACTCTATATCCTGTTTGGCGTTCTAGGGGCATTTATCCTGATTATGATGATGGTAGCGATTGATCGCGCAGAACAACAGCATGCACCGAATGAAAAACCACAAGAACGGGCAGGCAGTACCAAAATGTTTGCGGACGAAATAGCGGGGACCCAGACGGCTGGTTTTATCCCGCCATCTGAACCGCCAGTGATACCAAATTTAGCGCAGCAAATAAAACAACCCACAGTCATAACACAAACAACGCCAGATCCAATCACATCACCCGTACCACCTGTCCTGACACCACCTACACCACCAGCAAGAACAGCCCTACAAACTCAACGAGATGATGAAGCGCGGCGCATTCGTACTATGAAACTGCAAATGTTGGAACGGGCTATTACAGCCAGTCCCAAAGTGCAGACTCTCATGCCATCTCAACCCATTTCTACCCCAGCATCAATCAATCGACACCCAAAAACACGCCAAGAGATGATTGATGAAATAGCGAGGGTTCGACAACAGATAGCCTCTAATCATCGCAGTACAGACCCGACAGCCGCTTACAAAGCCCGACTGGCTCAGATTGAAGGAATCAGTAACACCGGCACTGGCTCCAACGCAACAACGCGGATACAACCAATAGCTGACCCCAATAACTATTCAAGGTCTAATAATAATGCCCCAGATCGCTGGCGACTGAATACACAGGTACAAGCCCCTCAATCTCCCTATGCATTACGAGCCGGATTCGTTATTCCGGCGATGCTGATTTCAGGCATTAACTCTGATCTGCCTGGACAGATCGTCGCTCAGGTCTCGCAAAACGTGACCGATACCGCAACAGGCATCCACTTACTAATCCCGCAAGGAGCGCGTTTAATCGGTACTTATTCGAACGAAATTGCCTATGGCCAGCAGCGCATTCTGATCACCTGGAATCGTATCATCTTCCCGGATGGCAAAGCACTGGATATCGGTGCTATGCCTGGTGCTGACGCAGCAGGTTATTCCGGTTTTCACGATCAGACGCATAACCATTATCTACGTATTTTTGGGTCAGCCTTCCTGATATCAGGCATCACCGCCAGCATTACCCTGACTCAGAGCGACAGCAGCAATAATGCGAACGAAAGCATGCGACAACGCGCAGGTGATGCGTTGAGCCAGGCATTGGGGCAACAACTTGGCCAGGTGGCTATAGAAATGATCCGACAAAATATGAACATTGCACCGACACTGGAAATCCGGCCCGGTTATCGTTTTAATGTGATTGTGACCAAAGATATGACTTTTACAAAACCCTATCAACCATTTGATTATGCTGTCGCTAGACCGTAGTTTCTGATTTACTACATACGTTGTAGTTAGATCGCAATTTTTGATTTTCTATACCGCAATTTATGCGCTTTTATCCAAGACACGTGATTCTTTAAGAGGTTGCCATAAGGAGTTGCATGATGAAAATGAAAATTTTAGCCGCTAAAATTATTTTGATCACCGTCATGATGGACTTTTGGCATGATGGCTTTGCGTAAGGCCGATATGTTGTAGTCAGACCGCAGTTTTTGATTTGCTATACCACAACAGATACAATAAACTGATATTTAACAACTTTTTCAGGATATTGTTTATGAAAATAAAATTTTTATCTGCTAATTTCAGTTTTGCAGTCATAATACTGACCAGCACAGTACAAGCTGGTATACCAGTTATTGATGTCAACAATCTGGCACAAAATATACTATCAGCAACAGAGTCTGTCACACAGACTCTGCGACAAGTCCAACAATATCAGACTCAATTACAACAATATGAAAATCAACTGAAAAATACAACAGCCCCACCAACCTTTATTTGGGGTCAGGTGCAATCTACGATTAATGAATTAACACAAGCCACTAATACGCTCCAGTATTATCAAAATCAGCTTGGCAGCTTGGATGCTTATCTGGGTAAATTCCAGGATATTGCTTATTATAAAAATTCACCATGCTTTTCCAGCGCAGGGTGCAGCGCTGCTGAGCAAGCTGCAATGGATGAAAACCGACGCTTGGCCTCTGAATCTCAAAAAAAAGCCAATGATGCGTTGTTTAAAGGTTTGGAAAAACAGCAGGATAATATTCAAACTGATGCGCAACAGCTTCAAAAGCTGCAATCTGCTGCTCAAAGTGCAGACGGTCAGCTAGCAGCTATTGGCTATGCCAACCAGATTGCTAGTAATCAAACTCATCAGCTACTGAAAATCCGGAATTTGTTAATTGCTCAACAGAATGCTATTGCAACTAAAATGCAAGCTGATTTAGATAAACAAGCACAACAACAAGCTGCTTCTGAGAAATTAAGAAGAGGTGATTTTGTACCAAGTCCATATCGAGAATGGTGAGGAGTAAAAGCTTATGAAAATAAAAGACATTATAAAGGCAATAGGAATTGCTTTTTTAGGTGCAATTTTAGTCAATTGTAGTGCTGAAGATACACAGGAAGTAAATGATGAAAATTGCACTTTAAAAAACATTAATAACATTCAAGATCAAGAGAAAAGAAAAAACTTTTTATCTGAGTGCCAAAAATATAAATCAGAAAAATTACGAAAAGGTGGTTTTGTACCAAGTCCATATCGAGAATGGTGAGGAGTAAAAGCTTATGAAAATAAAAGACATTATAAAGGTAATAGGAATTGCTTTTTTAGGTGCAATTTTAGTCAATTGTAGTGCTGAAAATACACAGGAAGTAAATGATGAAAATTGCACTTTAAAAAAAATTAATGACATTCAAGATCAAGAGAAAAGAAAAAACTTTTTATCTGAGTGCCAAAAATATAAATCAGAAAAAGGTGGCTTTGTTCCAAGTACCAATCGAACTTGGTAGAGAGGTGCAATGAAAATAAAAAATATTCATAAATTATGGTCTTTTTATTTGGCATACGTTTTTTCTACACCTGCCTATGCTGCAATTAATAGTTCTGGTCTTCTAGATAATGTTCTAAATCGTTATTCATCTGCAGCCGCAGCCTGGGCATCAATTATAATTGATGCGGCATCTTGGTTATTTTGGACCTTGGTTATTATTTCCATGGTCTGGACATTTGGGATGATGGCACTGCGTAAGGCGGACATTGGTGAATTTTTTGCTGAATTTGTACGTTTTACAATTTTTACTGGCTTTTTTTGGTGGCTACTCATAAATGGACCAAGTTTTGCTTCATCTATTTACGATTCGCTGCGACAAATTGCTGGTAATGCAACTGGATTAGGCCCAGGCTTATCCCCTTCTAGTATTGTCGATGTTGGTTTTGAAGTTTTCGAAAAAGTAATTAATGAAACATCCTTTTGGTCACCAGTAGACTCTTTCGCAGGAATTACTATAGCTCTGATTATTTTGATCATACTAGCGTTAATTGGCGTCAACATGTTGTTGCTGCTTGCAGCTGGTTGGGTACTTGCCTATAGTGGAATATTCTTTTTAGGTTTTGGCGGCTCACGCTGGACTTCTGACATAGCAATCAACTACTACAAAACTGTGCTAGGAGTGGCAGCACAACTCATGGTTATGGTATTACTGATCGGTATCGGAAAAACATTTTTAGATGACTATTACAGTGCTATGAATACTGGAGTCGAACTGAAAGAGATGGGTGTTCTACTTATTGTTTCTGTAATCCTACTCGTTTTAGTTAATAAGGTTCCAGCTATTATCTCTGGAATAATTACAGGTGCGAGTATTGGTAATACCGGTATTGGAAATATGGGAGCAGGTGCAGCGATAGGTTCAACTATGACAGCCGCAGGCATGGCCTACACTGGAGCCAGAATGGTTGGTAGCGGAACGGTCGGCGGCGCAGCCAACATAGCCGGAGGGGCCAGTGCGATATCAGCCGCCTTTCAAAAAGCACAAGCGAATCTATCAGGTGGTGATATGCCTGGCTCCGGAGACAATAGTGGTTTTGGCTGGGAAGATCAAAGTAGTTCAAACAGTAACAAAACAGCAGGAACCGGTGATACCCCGTATGCCAGAGCAGCAGGTTTTGCAAACGCCAGAGGTAGTTCCAGTGGCAATTTCAGCCGTGCAGCTTCGCTGGCAGCAGGCACGGCCAGCGAGCTAACCAAAGGTGTAGGTTCAAAAATAGCATCTGGATTCAAAGACCGAGTTGCTCAGACTCCTGGCGGTCGTTTGGCATCCTCAATTCGGGAAAGTCATACAAGTTGTGATAGCACACCATCATTTGGTGATAACAGCTTGAGTGGTGAAAATTCAAAGTAGCTAAATACTTTGCATACCGCGAGAGATCATCAGGCGGACAAAACGGCTCAGTGACATTCCTTCACGGTCAGCCGCCGCTCGAACTTTTGTCAGCTCGTCTTCAGGCATCCGCACATTGAATTGACCGTTCTTTTTGCGAAATTCCATGGTAACAGGAACAGCCTTACTCCAATCAAATTCGCTTAGATCAGCTTCATCAACGAACTTCACCGCAGCTTCATCCGTTGAGAGTGTTGGCCAAGGCTTAGGCGTTTTTGCGTTGCTCATAGGCTTTCACCTCCTTTTCGTGCATATATCTTGCGCTAACAGGGCGCACATATCGCTCGTCTTCCAATTCCCTAAATGTGAAGACGACGAAAACATGACGGCTTTCCCTGGTCACTCCGACTGTCCGCATTCGTGGTTCATGTAGGTAAGGATCAGGGACGTAAAATGTCATATGTGACAGCACATGCTCAATTTCTTTGCGAGACACACCGTGCTTTGCACAATGGACTATATTGCCTTCATCCCACTGGAATCCATCATATTGAACTATCATCATCTATGTGTAGCATTTTGTAAGACAAATGTAAAACATTTTTACTGCTAAATTACTCTTCAATCTCTCCGAGGCTAATCCCCCACAGCTTACTACGGGGAAAAAATATTAAGGGGTCTCCAAAAAGGAGCCGTGGGCAAGGCTTCATGCCTCGCACACTATCTAAATTTGATTATTTATAATGAGGTTTAATCAGATATGAGGAAACAATTTTTCACCATACTTAGCCTGATTGCGGCTATGCTGCTATTCACTGTACCAACTCAAGCAGCCTCTCAAGATGAATGCGCTATATGGATTTGCTTGCCAGGTGGTTTTCTTCCTTCTGGTTGTAGTGCTGCCAAATCTGCAATGATCAAACGTATCAAAAAACTCAAATCACCCTTACCGAGTTTTTCATCTTGTGCAGATAATCCACCACAAGGAAGCAGCCGACACATGACATTCCATCATGGTTTTGCTGCTTTTTTACCAGATCATCGTGTTTGTAATAAATATGCAGACTGGACGGATGACCATGCATGTGTAGAATGGTCAGATATTCCCAGTCAATACATTAAAGGCACAAAATGTTATCATGGTTATGGTGATGACGATTATAGTAATCCTCCTGGTTGCACAAAAACCTACCGTTGGGCGGAAGTGTTTATAGAAGGAAAGCTAACGGGCACCACTTATTACTGGGATTAGTTCGTAACTTACTACCTGAATCCGTGACTTTGCGGTTGAATAAAACCCTTCAACTAACTGATATTTATATAAAAATATAAAATTTCGATCAATTCAAAAATTCACCAACTGAGTGAAATTCACGAATAGCTGGTAAAACCCTACAGATAAGGGCTTGCTGGACATTTGGGACTCTGAAGTCACGGATTCAAGTTACTATAAAGACGTATCTGCAGCATAGCTTAGTATGGGTGGTCATTAGGAAAATAATTCTGGTTAATACTTTCCGCTAGCTTCTTCTACAAAAATTATCAACTCTATCCATTTTATACTTTATTTTAAATCAATAAAACAATCTTCTATAAGGAATAACATAATGATTAAATATAATATAGCTTTATTCGCCTGCCTTTTGTTTATTGGATCAGCAATTTCCGCTAACTGTATAAAACCATCAGTAACAGATTTTAATAAAGAAAAGTATTATTCCGGAACTAGAGATTTATCTGGAGACAACCTAAGAGAAAAACTAAACAATATCATTAAAAATCATCGTGTATACTCATACAAATGTGTATGGGATATCCTAAAAGATACTGATGAAGATATTAACAACCCTGACAATATTATTGGCATTTACACAGGCAGATCAATTCCTAAGAAAGATCAAGATCAAGGAAAAAACAATCCTGACAGTTGGAATCGGGAACATGTCTGGGCAAAATCACATGGATTTCCCAAAAAAAACCAACACGCCTACACTGATACACATCATATCCGAGCTGCCGACAGATCCGTCAATTCAGACAGAAGTAACTATGACTTTGCAAATGGCGGGAAACCACATCAAGAATGCGAAGGATGCAAACAAGGTGATAAAACTTGGGAAGCCCCAGACCATGTCAAAGGTGATATCGCCCGAATGATGTTTTATATGGACGTACGCTATGAAGGAAATGATAATAGCAAGGTTGGTGATTTAAAATTAGTTAATGAAAAAACTAACAATGGAGAAAATCGATTTGGCAAGCTATGCACTTTATTGGACTGGCATATCCTTGATCCAGTTGATCAAAAAGAGCGTAACCGGCATAATATAATCTTCCAGTGGCAAAAAAATCGAAATCCATTCATTGATCATCCTGAATTTGCATTAAAGATATGGGGTAAAGACTGCTCTTTTTCAAACACCTCAGATTCCGAGATAAAACGAAAAATTATTCAACAATCAATCGATAATTACTCAGGTAATTGCCCTTGCCCATACAATACCACACGCTCAGGTCGAAAATGTGGAAAAAGAAGTGCTTATAGTCGTCCTGGCGGCTATTCACCTATCTGTTATGAACATGATGTGACACAAGCAATGATTAAACAATATCGTAAAAAATAGAAGACCTGTTTTCAGACCGGGAGTAACTGCATGCAGAATAAATCTGCTTGACACATTATACTGACTTTTAGGAAATATTCCGATTTCAATGTATTGAATTAATCAGTGCTCAATTAAAATTCAGGAGTAGTGATATGGCAACAAATCCACCAGCAGGTGATGGGCATCGTAACGGTGCTGTCAGAAATCGTTCCCAGACAAAAACACCCTCAGGGCACTATGTGAAACGAGATACTCAAACTGGACAATTTATGGACGTGAAAACGTCTGACAAGAAGCCATTTAAGGGTGTCAGGAAGAAAAAATAAAGATGGCGCTTGATTCTGGGCAGTCATCACAAATAGACTATACAATTCAAGGAGTAAAACATGTCTCATTACTATGTAAATAAAAATGCTCAGTCAAATGGCGACCATGAAGTTCATACAACAGGATGTTCATATATGCCAAACAATGAAAATCGCATCTATCTAGGTGATTTTTCGCGTTGCAGTCAGGCAATATCTGAGGCTCGAAAGCACTATTCACAAGTCAACGGGTGTTACTATTGCTCTCGAGATTGCCACACCTCATAATCTCCTGTTACGTAATTATTACATTACAAAATTACTATAGGGCACCTCTAAAAACTACTGCGCTTGCAAATACTTTGTTGCAAAATGCCTCAAAATGCTCATGTACTCCCGTGTACACTGCGCTTTTTCGGCTTTTTGCGCCGCGTCTTTTCTACGCTCGTGACGTTTTTAGAGGTGCCCTATATACACAAGAAAAACAACTCCTAGCAGCCACCCTAAAAGATAGATCAACGACTATCTTTCAGGTTTGAGCGCCTTATAAACCGTTGAGCGACCTATCTTCAACTGCCTGGCAATCTGCATGGCACCACATCCTGCATTACGAAGAGCACGCACTTGGTGTTTATCTACAAAAGGCTTGCGTCCAAACTTCACACCTCTGGCTTTAGCTTCCAGGCGCCCCTCATTCGTACGCTCCAGGATTCTTTGACGTTCAGCCTGGGCCACTGCCGACAGAATCGTAACAACCATCTTGCCCATCGCGCCTTCAGTGCTGATGCCGTCATCCAGAAAACGAATCGCCACTTTCATTTCATCAAACTGCTTAATCAGTTGAATCATATCCGCCGTATCGCGGCCAAGACGATCAAGCTTAGTTACCAGGATCACATCACCTTCTTCCACTTTGACCTGTAAAGTCTTAAGGCCATCTCGCTCCACATGACTACCTGATACCTTGTCGGAAAAAATCCGACTGGATTTCACACCCTGGGCTTGAAGGGCCTTAACCTGCACATCAAGCGACTGCTGACTGGTAGAAACCCGTGCGTATCCGAATAGCCTCATAAAAATGTCTCTCAAATCGATTATTAGACAAGATATCCAAAAATGTGAGTTTTACGATTTAATAGACAGTATAAAGCGAACGATTCAGAGTGTCCATAAATTTATAACAGAGTGGATGCCAGAATATGGCTATGGCAGTTTTAATCAAGCGCAAACCGATGTACAGTGGACCCCAAAAACTGGACCAATGGTTAATACAGATCAAGAATGTTTATGGCGATCAGTTAAACAAGAAGTTCTTATTTACAGTAATTTAACACCGTATCCGAGCTGTACGAAGAACTCCAGTCTTACTTTGATTTCTACAACAACGATCAGCTATACCAGTCACTCGACTATGCAACGCCTCGGGTTATTCACTTTGCTTGAGCCGTTTCCTCGCAGCCATAAGATTCCTTATTTTTTACCCCTAATGGTCTAGGCTATGGGGTCTACTTTAATTTGCTCAAATACATCAAGTACTATAACTTTGAACGAGGACACAGCTACAACCAGTATCAGGCTCCT
>Ga0160423_10005499_pt1 | contig 10331 bp, 4 predicted proteins | sample CRUFie14St8metaG_FD_108191 | JGI IMG/M metagenome (GOLD analysis project Ga0160423, IMG submission 108191) | Marine microbial communities from the Costa Rica Dome - CRUD Field 142mm St8 metaG | ecosystem: Environmental > Aquatic > Marine > Oceanic > Photic zone | place: Costa Rica: the Eastern... | reverse complement strand
AGGCCAGGATTACAATTTATATTTGAGGTACCAAGTGCTGCCAATCCACAAAATGGAATGAAACTTATACCTTTTGAATTTTCTACAACTCAAAGCTACATGTTATTATTTACTAATGATAGGATGTATGTTTTTAAAGATAAAGAGCTTGTAACAAACATCAATGGATCTGGTAATGATTATTTAACAACTGGTATTAGTAGTTCAAATATTCCATTTATGGATCACACTCAGTCTGCTGATACTTTAATTGTAGTACAAGAAGATTTACACCCAAAACAAATAGTAAGAGGAGCATCACATAGTACATGGACTATAAGTAATATTACTTTTGAATTTATACCTAAGTTTAATTTTACTCCATCTACAAGTGCCATTAATGTAACTATCACACCATCTGCTGTAGATGGGAACATAACAATAACTGCTGGAGGTAGTGTTTTTTCATCTGGAAATGTTAATCAATACTTAGAGGCAAATGATGGTATGGGTAGAGCTAGGATTACAAGATTTGTTTCTGGCACATCTGTAGAGGCAGTAGTAGAAATACCATTTTTTAACACAACAGCTATTGCTAGTGGTGGAACTTTTATAGATAGTGGATACGAAGATAGTTGGTCCACATCTAAAGGTTTTCCTAGAACTTGTACTTTTCATGAGGGAAGGTTGTACTTTGGTGGTGTTAAGTCAAGACCTAATACAATCTTTGCATCAAGAGTAGCCAGGTTTTTTGATTTCAATCCTGGTGAGGCTTTAGATGATGACAGTATTGAATTAACAATATCTACAGATAGTACCAATGCAATAACTGGTATGTTCTCTGGTAGAGATCTACAGATCTTTACAAAAGGTGGTGAGTTTTTTTTACCACAATCAACACTTGATCCTATTACTCCTACAAATGTTGTTATCAATGGTGCAACAAGAAGAGGATCTAAAGAAGGTATAAAACCAGTAGGAGCTGAAAGTGGTACCCTTTTTATTCAAAGAGCTGGTAAATCACTTAGAGAATTTTTATTTAGTGATGTTGAACTATCTTATGTTTCAAATAATATATCTTTGTTATCTTCTCACTTACTAAAATCTCCATCAGATATGGCCCTCCGAAAAGCAACATCAACAACTGATGGGGATTTATTATTGTTATGTAATGATACAGATGGATCTTTAGCAACATACTCAATTCTTAGAGGGCAAAATGTTATAGCTCCTAGTTTAAGCACAACAGATGGTGAGTTTATAAATGTAGGTGTAGATGTAGATCAAATATATTTTGTAGTAAAAAGAACAATTAGTAGTTCAACAAAATATTATATTGAATGTTTTAATGATGACAATACAACAGATAGTGCAAAGTTATTATCTGGAAGTAGTAAACCATCATCTACAACTGTAACTGGATTATCACATCTTGAAGGTAAAACTGTAAAAGTAATAGCTGATGATGCTATGCAAAACAACAAAACAGTAAGCTCTGGCCAGATTACATTAGATGCAGTACCTACAACTTATGTAGAAATAGGATTAGATTATACACCTACTATTAAAACCATGCCAGTAGAATTAAAATTATCGAGTGGTAATATAGTAGCTCAAAAGAAAAGAATAGTAGAGGCAACTGCAATATTATACTTGTCGCAAAATTTAACTTTAAATGGTAATGATTTTGCATTTACAGCTGGTGATTTTTTTACTGGAAAAAAAAGAAGGAAACCTATGATGGGATATGATAGAGAAGGACAGATGACATTCTCCCAGTCTGCTCCATTATTTTTTAATTTATTGGGAGTAGAATATAAAGTGAGTGTAGGACAATAGTATGGCAAATCCATTTGTAGTTTTAGCAGTAATATCTTCAGTAGGTAAGGCTTATGCAACATATCAAGCTGGTATGGCTCAAAAGGCTTACTATGATAGTCAAGCTGATGTAGCAAAGTTACAATATAAATCAAAAGAGATTGAGGCTAAAGAGGCTGGTGTTGAGGTCCTTAAACAAACAAATGAGGCTTTGGCAACTATCATAGCTAAAGCTGCTGCTGGTGGTATGTTACCAAACGAGGGATCAGCTTTACTTGCTCAATCATTATCATTAAGAGAAGGAGCAGAGGATTTTCAAATATCAAAAATTAATGAAGAGATATTGCAAAACTTAGGAATTATTGAATTTAGAAATCTTAAGATAGCTGGGAAAAATGCTAAAAAGTTTGGTATCATGGGAGCTATCTTTGGTCTAGGAACTGATATAGGTCAAATAGGTATTAAGACTGGTACTCCCAAACAAACCATGGATCCAATTCCAGAAAAAAATACAACAACCCCCAATATAAATATTAATGATATTGATCAAGCTGGTAGAATAAGAGGTGGTATTTAGTGTCAAGAGAAAGAAAAATATTTAAAGGTAATTTAGTTAGAGGTGTAAATATACCTAATATTGGTTTTGAAAATTTTAGAGTATCATCATCTGGGTTTGATAACTTAAATAGAAGATTAGATATAATTAAAAACTTTGCAGTAGATCAAGGTGAAAGAATTGCAATAGAAGAGGGTAAAGAGTATGCAGCAGATAACCCAATATCAGTACAACAATACTTAGATGCTAATCCTAAAGAGAGAGAAAAATTAGTCAAAGGTGATAAGATTACCTCTTATGGGAGAGCTATAAGAGCTGCACAAATAAGTATGCTTTCAACTAACATAGCTATTGATGCTGATAAAAAAATGCAAGATTTTAAAATTGTTGCAGTTTCAAGTGATATGTCCTCTGATGAATTTGAATTAGGATTAAATGCAATAGTAAAAGGTTACTCAGATGGTTTGGCTGGGATAGATGCTGATGCAGCAGTAACAGTAAAAGCTAAGTTAGCTACAGCTGCAAACACTATGTACACATCTTACCTGGATAAAAAAATCAAAGACTATAATGATAATAAAAAAGGTATTGCCATGGTCTATGGTCAAAACAAAATAAAAGAAATACCAGATATTATTGCAAATGGTTTTAAAAGAAATATACCAACAGCAGACTTTCAAGAGGTAGAACCTTTTGATGTAGATAAACATTTAGATGCTATGAAATCTCAACACCTGGCTGAACTTATAGATAGTAATGTTGGTAGTGAGTATATTAAAAAGTGGTCCACCGATTGGGATACAGCAGTCAATAAAGCTAAAAGAGATCATATCTTTGGCCAGTTTATTCCAGAAATAGAACCATCAGCTAAGAAAGCTATGGATCTTGAAAGAGAAGTATCAAGTGGAAACTTTGGTGGTAATAAAAATTTACAAGAAATATTTAAAAGCATGAGTGAAGAGGACCAAGAAAAATTAAAAGCTGATGTTGTTTCCTGGGCGACTGGTCAAAGAGAAAGAAAAGAAAATGATGAGAAAGCTATTGAGATAGATTTAGAAAAAACAAAACAAACTTTAATTCAAAAATATAATAAGGCTGAGGAAACTAATCAGCCAGAGTTAGTTAGAGATATTCTTGATGAGGCAGAGGGTTTAGATGTTAAACTATACAATTCATTATATGAAAGATTTAGAGATGATAAAGACAAAGGTTTATTTGTAGATGAGGAAAGAAAAGATAGATTGTATGTATATCTATATCAAGGAGTTCTTACTCATGATTTAATTAGAGAGGCAAGAATAGAGGATGGTGCTATTGATTTTAATACTGCACAAGATCTTTATTCAAAACTTGTAACAAGACAAACTAGAGCAGTATCAGAGGCAGACAAAGTATTAAGAGCTAAGATTGGTATTCCTCAAGAGGGAGAGATTACAACAAGTTTCCAAAAGAATGATTTGTATGCAGTATATCAAGATGCCATGACTAAAGTTTTAAATTACAAACAAGAAAATCCAGGTGTTAGTGATCAACAAATAATAGAATTTGCAGCTGGTTTAGTAAAAGAGAATGACATTAAAAAAGGTAAAGAAACACAAAAAATAAAACTTATTACTGGTCTAAAAGATCAAAATGGTACATTCCAATTAGATAATAGACTTTGGACCCAATACTTTAAAAAGTTTTACAAAAAAGAATTTACCAATGTATCTGAGGAGTTTTTTCAAGATAAGGATGGTATAGATAGATTAATTGTAGAACTTACAGAATATAATGATTTGAAAGATGGTGAGAAATATGAAGGTGTAGATGGTAGAGAAAAATTTAATACTGTATTAGAACTAAAGAAAGAGGATATAATAGATTTAATTGATCAACTTAAATCATTGAAACAATATTATGAATAAAGCAGAGGAAAGATTTATGAATTACAAGAACTCACTTGATGGTGATTATGTTCTTAAAGATGGACACATCTATGAACTTGCAGAAAGTTCTAAGAGATCTGCATTAGATACAACAGCTTTCTATGCTAAGGATATGGGTAAAGGTGTATTAAGAGGTGGTGCAAAACTATCAGAGGGATTACTTACTTTAATTGCAGCTGGAGCTGAAAAGTTTGTACTTGGTCCAGAGGCTATGAAAAAATTAGATCCAGAGGGTGATGGTATTGTTAAAGATATTGGAGAGTTTTACAAAAGAAATATTTATGACAACATTGGAGAAACAGAAACTCTAGCTGGTGGACTAACCGAAGGACTTGCACAATTTATAGTTCCTGGTGTTGGTTACTACAAACTATTTAATAGTTTAATAAAAGCTAGAGGTGTTATGCCATTTATAACAAGAGCATTGGCAGCTGAGGGAGCAACTGTAGGTACAGCTCAAGTGGCTGGAGATCCAAACTTTGCTGGTTTCTTAATGACTATATTTGATGTTAATGAACAAGATGCAAATACTTTAGCTGGAAGATATTTAGAATATTTAAGGATGCCAGAAAATGTAGAGGATGGTGTAACAGCTGATGAGGTGTTTGCAGAGAAATGGAAAGCAATACAAGGAGATATTGTTATGGGGCCAGTAGGTGAGGCTCTTGGTCCTTTATTGACTAAGTTTTTCTCTGGTATGAAAAAATTAAAAAGTAATAATAAAAATACAATCAAGGCTATAAATGATAAGATGCCACCAGCTCAATCAACATATTTAGATGGTTCAGCTTTTCCAACAGAAAGAGAAATAGAAGAATTAGGTTTAAGTAAAAAATTAGTTAAATCACATCAAAAGCTAGATCAAGACACATTAAAGTATGAAAAAAAAGTAGGTATTAAAAATAAAGCAAAAGATAAAGATTTAGTAAATGTTGCTCCAGAAATAAAGAAAGGATTGGTTGAGGAATGAGTTTACCCAAGAATGATAAATTAGTTACTACATCTAATCCAGATAAAGATCTAATAAAAGATATAGATCAAGTAGTAGAGAAAATTCCTATAGATACATCTGAGAAAGTAGAAACAGAAAATAAAACTGTAGATCAAATAGATTTAGAAAATGCAGAGGGTAACAATGAATATGTAGAACAAAATGAAAATGAGGTTTTAGTAGCTGGATTATTTACTCCAAAAATTAAAATACCAAAACCAAAAAAAGAAGATACTTTTAAAAACAAAAACCCAAATGATTTAAGTAATGAAGATTTACGAAAACAATACGAAGAGCAACAAGTTACAGATCCAGAGGGTAAAGATTTTGTTATTGAACAAGGTACTGGTAAAGTAGTTTTTGGTGAGTTTTCTGATGAACAAGTAAAATCTTTTAATGAGTTACTTGAAAAATTCCAAATAGGAGAAATCAAAAAAGCAGATAGTAAATCTTTAAATAAAATATTTAAGTCAATAGATAAAGATGTAGATGGTCTTTTAAGTGAAACAAGTTTCGTAGATATAGTCAAAACAACTTTTGCCAAAGAGTTTGATGCTATGAAAGGTGGTAAGATGGATATACAAGAAATACTTACCCAGGCATCTAATTTAAACAGATCTGATGTATATTTTAAAATTATAAAAGGAGAGCCAGGTAAACTTGACATCCCAGTTCTTGTAAGAGGTTTGATGGAAAGCAAACTACTTTACATGAAACTTAGAAAAGTAGGTAATGATATTTTAAAAAGTGGTACATCTACAGTAGATCAAAGAATAGAATTTTATCAAACATTAAGATTATGGCAAACCCTTACAGCTAGAGCTGCTGGTGATGTATCTATTTCTGCAAAAAAATTAAGAGTTACTCAAGGATTAGATAAGCCTACTGAGGGAGCTGTAGAAGATATACTAAAAGTTTTAGATGAAGAGATGGGATTAAATCCTAGAGATGAAAAAACATTCAACACACATTTAAGTACATTTATGCAACTAAACCCTCAACAAGCTGGTAAGTTTGTAGAGGATAGTTTGGGTAAAAAGATTAGAGATGCTTGGGCCGAGTTATGGGTAAACTCTCTATTATCTAATCCACTTACACATGTAGTCAATGTATCTGCAAACTTTGGATTTAAAACATTAAAAGTAGCTGAATATGCTATAGCAGCAACATACAATAAGATACCAGGATTAGGTGGACCAGATGGTGTTATGTTTAATGAGATATTTGATATGGTAGCTGGTGTAAAATTAGGTACAAGACTTGCTATAGAAAACTCATACAAAGCTCTAAAAACTGGTGAGGCATCTACAACAAAACTAGATCTAAGAAAACCAAATGCTTTTGGTAAAAGATTATTACCAGAAAAATACAGAGATGGATTTATGGGTAATACTCTTGAGGCTATGGGAGCTTTCTATTTTACAGCTCCAGGAAGATTATTAGTAGCAGAGGATGAATTTGCTAAAGGTATTATAAATAAAATGGAACTCAATAGAGTAGCAAGACAAAGAGCTAATGAATACTTACAACTAAATCCTGGAGATGTTGAAGGTGCAGAAAGAGTATTCTTAAAAACAATATCTAATCCAGACAATGAGGTAAAAGAAATAGTAAGAAATGCTATGCTTGAAGGTACATTCCAAAAAGATTTACCTCCAGGTGCATTTAACAAGATGCAGCAGATCTTTAACATTCCAGAGATAAAATTATTTGTACCTTTCTATAAAACAATCATGAACATATTTTTTGAAAGTAACAAAAGAAATCCATTAATGATGGCCCCAGGATATTTTTTACCTGGAGATCTTGGTAAAAAAATTAGAGCAGATATAAATGGTAAGAATGGTAAAAGAGTTCAACAACTTGCTCTTGCTAAACTTACAACTGGTGCATCACTTATGTACACTTTTGGTAGTATGGCTTATGGTGGTTCTGGTGGTGATCAAGATGTAATGATTACTGGTATGGCTCCTATGAACAAAGCTGAAAGAGATGCCTTTTTTAGAAAAGGTTTTATGCCATACTCTATTGCAGTATTAGATAAAAAAACTGGTAAATATGTTTCAACATCTTATGCAAGATTTGATCCTATATCATCACTATTAGCAATATCAGCTGATATGGCATACATGGCTAGTAGGCCAGATCAGTATGCAGATCCTAATTTTACAAATACTATGACCTCTATATTCTCAAATGGTTTGATGGCTATCTATCCATACTTAACTCAACAACCTTTCTTAACTGGTATTCAAGAGTTTGGTAGATTATTTCAACCTGGCTATGGTGATGTAGAGGGAGCTGTAACTAGAACACTATCTGTAATGGCTGAGAAACTAACAACTGGTACTGTAGGTCTAGTTACTGGTCTTGGTCCAGCTGGTAAATTTAATGAGTACCTAACAAAACTATCAGACACTACAATCTATGATACTATGTTTACATCAGAACAAAGAGATTTCTATGAAAGATTTTTTGGTGATGAAGATATACCTTTATATATTAGAACATTTTATAAGTCATACAATAAAGCTATGAAAGCTAGTCCATTCTTTAATCCAGATCTTAAAGAAAGATTAAACTTATGGGGTGAAACATTAAAAGGACCAGAAACTGGCATGTTATCACCTATAAGAGTTATGGATGAAAAATTTAACAAAGTAGATGATGAGCTGCTTAAACTAGGATTAGGCTTACAAATGCCTAGAGCTTTTATAGGTGGAATTCCTATGTCGCAAGATGAATACTATGATTATATAAAATTACTTAATAAAGATAGAGATGGTTCTGGTAAAAGTGATTTGCTTGAACAACTAGAAAGAACTATAGATCCAGTAAGTAATCCTAACTATTCTAAATTACTACCTGGAGAAAAAATAGATTTATTGCGAGGAGTATTACAAGAATACAATCAGATAGCTAGAGAAGAGTTCTTATTGGAGAATAAAAACTTTAATGATAAAGTAAATAAACTGAAAGAAAAAATTGATAAACAAGGTAAGAAATAAAAATGGCAACATTTAATATTAATGATGTAGCAAGAAGAGTACAATATACTGTAGGATCTAGTAATAGAGCTGGACCATATAATTTTACATTCCAAGTAAATGCTGCATCTGAATTACAAGTTTATCAAAATGATACTTTGCTTACTGATAGTGTTCAATACAATGCAACTGTATCAACATCAGATGGTACTGGATCTATAACTTTTATAGATAACTCTGGATCTGGAGGAACTAATTATACTCCAGCTCAAAATGATGTAGTTACAATTATTGGTGATCAACCTTTATCAAGAACAACAGTATTTCAAACTGGTCAAGTTAATAATCCAACAACATTAGAAACTGAATTCGATAACATACTTATAAGACAACAACAAATAAAAGAAATTACAGATAGAGCTATACAGTTAAAACAAACTACTGGTAGAACAGTTACTGGTAGTGGTACAAGTGGCCCCTTATTTTGGCCATACGATAGTACAGCATCTAATAACGCAAACAAAGTTATTGCTTATGATAGTAATGGTACATCTCTAGCATTAGGACCTACAACTGCAAACTTAAATACACTAGCTGGTATAACAAGTGATATAAGTACAGTCGCTGGAATATCTAGTAATGTAACATCTGTAGCTAATATTGCATCTAATGTTACGACAGTTGCTGGTATCTCATCTAATGTTTCAACAGTTGCTGCTGCAAGTTCAGCAGTAACTACAGTCGCTAGTAATATAAGTTCTGTTAATACTGTAGCATCTGATATTACAAAAGTAGTTGCAGTTGCAAATGATTTAGCAGAGGCTGTTTCCGAAGTAGAAACTGTTGCTGATGATTTAAACGAGGCTACATCTGAAATTGATACTGTTGCTACTAATATAGCAAATGTAAATACAGTCGGTGGTGCTATAGCTAATGTAAATACTGTAGCTGGAATATCATCTAATGTAACAACAGTTGCTGGAATTTCTAGTGATGTTACTGCTGTAGCTGGTAAAGCTACTGAGGTAGGTAGATTAGGAACTACTGATGTAGTTACTGATATGGGATTATTAGGTACCTCAGCAAATGTTACAGCTATGGGCCATTTAGGTACATCTGCAAATGTTACAGCTATGGGATTATTAGGAACCTCGGCAGTTGTAACAGATATGGGTTTACTCGGAACCTCAGCAGTAATTACTGATATGGATCTGTTAGCTACAAGTGCTAACATAACTAACATGGCAACTTTAGGAGCATCTGGAGTTGTTACTAATATAGGTACAGTTGCTGGTTCAATATCTAATGTTAATACAGCTGCTGGTTCAATTTCAAATATTAATACAGTAGCTGCTGATATTGCTGGTTCACAAACATTTACTGTTACAGTTACAAATCCTGGATCTGGAAATGTATTTGTAATTGATGGATCTAATAATCCAGTATTAACTTTAAAAAGAAATTTCACATACACCTTTGATGTATCTGATGCAACTGTAGCAACTCATCCATTATTGTTTAAAGATAGTGGAGGATCTGCATACACTACTGGAGTAACTACAAATGGAACAGCTGGTCAAGCTGGAGCAACAGAAGTTTTTGCAGTTCCTAGTAATGCTCCATCTTCTTTAAGATATTATTGTTCTACTCATGGTAATGCTATGGGTAACACAATTACTGTAGAAGATGATGACATATCTATTGTTGCTGGTATAAGTAGTGATGTTACAACAGCAGCTGGAATATCATCTAATATTACTACAGTAGCTGGTAATAATAGTAATATAACAACAGTAGCTGGTGTTTCTTCTAATGTAACTACTGTAGCTGGGATAAGTAGTAATGTTACTACAGTCGCTGGTATTTCAAGTAATGTTACAACAGTTGCTGGAATTTCATCAGATGTAACTACAGTAGCTAATAACAATTCAAATGTAAGTACAGTTGCTAGTAATATTACTGGTGTAAATAGTTTTGCAGAAAGATATAGAGTTGCATCATCTGATCCTTCTAGTAATAATGATGCTGGAGATCTCATTTATAATACAACTGGAAACCAACTTAAATTCTTT
>Ga0160423_10005497_pt1 | contig 10332 bp, 3 predicted proteins | sample CRUFie14St8metaG_FD_108191 | JGI IMG/M metagenome (GOLD analysis project Ga0160423, IMG submission 108191) | Marine microbial communities from the Costa Rica Dome - CRUD Field 142mm St8 metaG | ecosystem: Environmental > Aquatic > Marine > Oceanic > Photic zone | place: Costa Rica: the Eastern... | reverse complement strand
TCAAAGCTATGAATGACCCCGTAATAGTACTTCTTGTCTGGATCCCAGTACACCCCAACGCGCCATCCAACGGCAGCCTCTCCCATGGGCGGCTCTGGCTCCGCCTGCTTCTCTGCGGGCTTGATTTTGGGGCGAGGGTTCAGGCACCCTTTCTTTGCCCTTGGGTTCAGGCAAGAGGCGCACTCTCCGCATCGCACTGTTCTGACCTTCTTCTTCTTCGGCTCTGGCGCCGGCTCCGGCTCAGGAATGGTCTGCATGACCCACTTCACCGTCACCCCGGAAAGGTCTATGCTCTCGACGCTGCCATCGTCGTACAGTATTGTGTGCTTCCCCTCCGCGGCATCGTAGGACTTCACCAATCCATAGTAGTAGGTGTTGTCCTCCTCCCACAGAAGGCCGAGCCTCCAGCCTACCGCAGTCTCCTTGCATTTTGGTTCCGTGAGCACCGGCCTCTTGACCTTGGCCATTGCGGCCTCCCTGGCCCTCGCGGCCTCCTCCTCGATCTTGGCGAGGTCCACCGGATTGCCGTCGGACGCGGAAAAGGTGTAAGCAAAGTCGAACCGGTCGTCGTAGTAGTGCACGTGGTGCTTGCTCAGTGTCACGTAGGCGGTCTGGCCATCGTCGTACTCGATCTTGTGCTTCTCCTTCTCGTAGGAAACAATGTTTCCGTAAAAGAAGCATAAGCTCCTGGGCCACCAGACGCCGACGCGGTAGCCAACACACTTCTCCGGTGCCTCCGTCACTACCTTTGGTTTGTTCGAGTCGATGTGGTACCTCCTGCCATCACAGATCTCGACCCTCAGCTTCCACAGCGTGTCGAAGGCGGGCTCCACCACCTGGCTCTGCTTGTACACGGGGTCCTCCTCGTTGTTGAAAGTGCGGCAGTTGCTCCACACGAGCTTGACGTCCCTCAGCACCTCGGCCTCGCTCCTGTACTCGATCTTGGACCACCCGACTTCCTTGCCGGCCTCCAGGCGATCCTTAATCGTGCCGAGGTCCATTGGGCTCTTGATGATCTCCCCGTAAACCGGGATGAGCTCCACGTCCACTGGGTCGTGGAACGGATAGGACTCCGGTAGCTTCATCACGTCTCTAACGACGGACAGCGCGGCAAGGAGGCGCTCCCTGGGCTTCCTCTGGAGGCCTCTGGGCTTCTGGAGCTGCGCAGCCTGCTTTGCGGCCCTCGCCTCGGCCTGGGCCTTTGCCTTGGCCTCCTGCTTCTCCCTCTTCAGCGCCTCCCTCGCCTCCTTTGCCTGAATCTTGGCCAGTTCTTTGAGCTTCTGCTTCTCTTCCTTGGCCTTAGCTTTGGCGGCCGCCTTCTCTGCTGCAGTCCTCGCCGAAACCTTGTCGCTCGTATTCTCAGCCCAGTTCTCCTGCGTGACGAAAGGAAAGTAGTCTCCAACCTGGCCCCAGAACCACTCGCGCAGCTTCACGGCATACTCGTAGATCTTGGAGTCCTCCTGGTTGTAAGTCCTGGCGTTGCTGAACATGAGCTCCACGTCCCTGACAAAGTCTTGGACATTTCCGTAGGTGTTGGTCTTGGTGCGGTTCAGGCACGCGCGGATGCTGTATATGTCGATGGGAGCGGCGATGGCCTTGTAGTAGTCCGGAATGACCTTCCTGGTCGGCAGCAGGTAGAATTCCGAGGCCAGCTCCACGCCCTCGTCCTCGCCCTCCCCCTTGACGTCCATCATCCTCTCCAAGATCAGCAGGCACCGGTCCTGGTTCTCGCGGTTCATCCTGGCCTGCGAGCTGGGCTGCACCGCCGGAGGCTCAAAGTGCTCCGCACTGAGCTTCTTGCCGTTTCTGTCTTCCCCATCCGACGGGACCACTCCGACCACAGGCACTTTCCTCACCTGCTCCTCTGAGTCCCCACCTGTCACCTCCATGCAAATGGGCTTCAGGTGCCCACTCTCCGCCCTGTCCAGCAGGACGTTCAGCACGTTCCTGGGGATGAAAGATGCAACCCACTCCTTGGACTTCTTCCCCTTTGTCGTGTCCTTCCCCGTGGAGATCCTGACGCAGGCGTCCAAGATGGCCTTGTTCACCAGCTTCAGTCTCTTGTGGTCATCCTCCGTGAGCTCGATTCTCTGGCTCTGCCTCTCCTTCTCCCTCTCCAGCTTGCGCTGCCGCTTAAGCTCCTCCTCAGCCTCCTTGGCGGCCTTGGCCTCGAACTCCTTCTGCTGCTCCAGGTACTTGGCCCTGCTAAGCTGTCCCTTGAGCACGTCCCTCTCCACGGAGATCTCCTGGTTCTGCAGCGCCTCGTTGAAGCTGGCCATGTCCATGGCCTCCTCGTGCCCCGACGCGTAAACGAGCTTCACCCCCCTGTCCTTGGGCAGGACCACCAGCGAGGCCTTGTACCACCTCGCCTCGTCCGCCCAGAAGGTCTCCACGTTCATCCCGGTCAGGCCCGGGTGGACGTGCTCAGCCCTCAAAAAGTACCTCTCCGACTTGGACGACTCCATCCTCTGGATCTCCACATAATCCTTGACCAGCTTGAGCGGCACGTCTTCCTCCCTCACCCACTCCTCCTTCACAACTCCAGCTCCCGGTGCTTGGTATGAGGACTGCTCGCCGAACTCAGACGTCTCTACGGGCGGCCTGCGGCACCAGTACTCGACCACGCCGTAGACCTCGCCATCCTCTTCGGAAATTTCCTCGCATCCGCGCCGGTCCAGCACCTCCATGCCGGCGCAGTCCTCCGGGACGTCAGTGACCTCGTCCCACACGATCGAGTCGTTGAATTCCCGGATCAGCACGGCGATCTCAGAGAAGGTCTCCGCCTCTTCCGCCCTCAGCCTCCACTCCTGCTGCTGGCTCAGCACCCCGTACCTCTTGTTTGGGTAGAGGCAGCCCACCACGGGGTGGACCCCACCCCTACGCGCCGTCTGCCTCGCCTGCTTCCGTGCGAGGGACTTTGAATTGCCAAGAAAGTTTCGATTCTTCCTCCACGTGAACAGAGGCTTCTCCCCCGTCGCGTATAGCCTGTAAGGCCAAGGCTTCCTCTTTCCCGGCCTCACCGGGTGGACCGCCTGCAGGGCTTGCGGCCGGTCGACGTACTCTCCGAGCTTGAGCTCCCCGAGCTTCAGCCCGATGTACTTCTGAACGGATCGGATCTCCTGCTGAGGGTCCTCGCGCATCCTGTTGGACAGCAGCCGAAAGTCCGCGGTCTGGAACCACCGGTCCGTCCTGGCGCGCTCGTCCAGAGCCTCCTCCAGCTCGATGAGCCTCAGTCCGAGCTCGTGAGGGGTGCTGGCATGGAACACCGAGTTGATCCACTTGCTCCTCCACGCGGCCTGCGCGCCCCAGTTGCCCTCCAGCAGACCCCAGAGCCTCCTCTCCGTCCTGGAGAGGTAGACGACCGCGACGTGGGCGTTTGGGTGGACGTTGCACAGCGGGAGCTTCCCGAGGTTCTTCTGGCCCCTCGCGATCCTCGTGGGCCACTGGTACTTGGAGATCGTCAGCACCTTGTCCGCCCCCCTCGTCTTCGTCCTCGAGGACATCTCGTTGAACAGGGTTTGCCACGAATGCTTGTACTTGTTCACGTAAGCGTCGATCTCGTGGTCAAAGTACTCCACCCGGATCTCCTCCTCGAACCCTCCCTTGAGCGCCTCGGCGGCCTCCTGCTTGGTCTCCAGGGGGTGTCTAGTCGCCAGACCCTTGCACTTCCACTCGATGGAGATCGGAGCGCTCGACCCCGCGTAGACCATCGGCTGCTGGGGCCTTGACTTCTTCTTCCCCTTCCTGGAGGACCTCGGCTTTTTTGGCTCCTCCACCTCAACCTCCGTGTCCAGCACGGAGCACTGGAACGCAAAGTCCTGGATCTGCCACGTGGCAGTCCTCACCCCCGTCTTGGGCGCGCAGGTCACCTTCTTCAGGCACATCAGGTCCTCGTGCAGCGAATCGGAGTACTTTCCATCGTTCTCTTTCTTTATCCGGCACTCCTCGCACAGCCACTGGCCGTCCGACATGATAATCTTGTTGTTCTCGCCGCCGCACTTGACGTGGAAGGCGGCGGGGCACCCGTCGCAGCACAGCAGGTTCCCGCCCAAACCGCACAACACGCACGCGTCATAGTTGTGGTCGTTTGCCCCCAGGCCCTCCGCAGCCGCCGAGGACGCTTCCCCAGAGGGGGACGTGAAGGAAACCCTCGGCCCCCTCCTCGCCTCGCTCCTGGGGTCCCAGTCCTCGTCCCCAGTCTTTTCCTTCTTGCCGGACGCCGGGGTCTGGGCGAGCTGCACCGCCCACTTGGGCGGCCTCCCCCTCTTCTTGGGCGTCTGCAGCAAGTCCTTGGCGCTGGGCTTGAACTGCTTGGACAAAGACTTCCTCCCCGGGCCGCCAAATTCTTGCTTCGAGTTGAGCGTGTGCAGCAGCGTGTTGAACCTTAGCACCTGTCGCATGCCGTACTCCTCGCGCTGCCACATCTCACACCTCACCACGCTGCAGTCCAAGATGTCATCGCACAGCCTCTGAAGGATGGAGACCTTACCCCTAAGGTCCACCAGGTGGTACTCCTTTGAGCGCCGCACGAGGTCGTGCTGGCCCCTCCGACCGACGGCCCCTCGGCCCGCCGCGGGCTCGATGACGGCGCTCCTCACCCTCTCCACCCTCTCGTGCTGCTCTCTCCCCCAGTCCAGCACGACCTTCACCAAACATGTGTCCCCGACCTCACCCGCGTCCGCCTCGCAAAGGCTGAGCTTGATCCCGAGGTCGCCCTCCCTCGACGCGCTCTCCCTCTTGTACGTCGCCAGCCGGTCCCTGCTCGGACCCTTTTCCTCCAAACCGTACCTGTACCGAGTGAGGGGGTCATTCACCTCTGGGTTGGGGTCGTCCGGCTCGTTTTCGGGCTCGTTGCCGTGCAGCTTGGCGATCTTGTCCACCCCGTTCTCGTTCCTCTTCTTCTGCAGCTTCTGCTCGTGCTTGAACTCCAGGTACTGCCACACGAACTCGGGCCAGGTCTGGTAGTCCAAGAACGCAACGTTGATGCCAAAGTTTGCCCTGTCCTCGGGAACCATGTCAAGCAAAAGCAGCCTCATCAGCGACACGTGCACCTCGTCCACGAGCTGGCAGTGCCGCTTCGAGGCCAGCCCGCAGACCAGGGCCTTGAGGGAGAACGGGCTGAGCCTAAGCTGCCAGGAGAACGTCCGAAGGAGGCAGTACACCGACGCGATGTCGCTAAGGTCTTCGCTGTGGACCAAGACGGAGGCGTCCGGCTGCGGTGCCTCCGCGCCGGAGTGGGAGGCGACCCGCTCGGGGTCCGCGACGCCCCGCGACGGGCTCGGCGCCTCCATGACGGGCCGCGGGGCCTCCGCCCCCACAGCCTCGCCAGGACCGGTGTCCGTGTGAGCCTCGCCGCCGTTTTCGAGGCGCCGGTCCTCCACCTCGCTGGAACCCTTCCCGCCCCCGTTGGCGGTCGCGGCGCTAAACCTCGCGCTCCTGCGCGTCGCCATCGATCAAAACTTGATCACTTTGAGTCTCTCTCCTCCGCCCGCGCCCGCCGGGGGTCCCCGCCTCTGGGCTCCTCCCCCGAGGTGTCGCCAAGGAAGTCTCCAGAAAAGAAACTCGTCGACGGGAACTCCAGGGGGTCCGACGGCGGAGCCTTGAGTCCAGACGGCGGGTGACGTCCCCTCCCCCCCTCACTCTATGCCCTCTCCCTTGCCTTCTCCCCCGCCCAGGGGCCTCGCCGCCCGCGCCCGCGATCTGTCCGATGGATCGCCCCGCGCGCGATCTCTTTCGCTCCCGCCAAAACGCGGAAGCACTTTCTTTCTTTTCTTTTTTTTTTTTTTCGCTCCAACTTCCAGAGGAGCCCGCCGCTCCGCTCTCCTGGCCAGGAGGCTCTGGAAATGTTGCGCCAACAAGGATTTACTGCTGTGGGCGCGCCCGGAAATGTTGGTGGGTTTAGGGTTTATTTCGGTCAGAGACGTTCCTTTTTATTGAAATTTCGATCGATCGATCTCCTGTTCCTAGCACTCCTCTCAGCACGAACCACCATCCGTCAACTCGGCCCGACCCGAGACCCTGCGGTCCCCTGATCCCTCCCACTCCCCCACCGCTCCTCTCGCCGCCAGCGCGCAATACCACGCAACCTCGCTCGCTCGAGCAGCGGTCACAGCCCTGCGCGCGCAGGGGACTCAAGCCTTGTTGAAGCCTAGGCCGTTCTCGTTCGCGTAGCGCTCCATGAACCTCATGAACCTGTCCCACTGGAAGGTGGACTTCATCACGTACCGCGCCTCGATCTTGCTGGGCTTGCCGTCCAGGAAGCTGGCGACCACGTCCTGAGTCTGCAGCTCCCCCTCCTCGTCGATCATGTACAGTCCCGTGATCTCACCCTTCGCGACCACGTCCGCGTCGTTGTCGAAGATCGAGGGCTTCTGGAAGATGAAGGTCGCCACCCCGTTGCTACCGTCCCTGCTCCGCGTCAGCTTCACTTCCGGCACGACGGCCTCGTCCACCCCTCTCACGAACTGCATAACACACCCGCCAGACTCCCCCGACCCCGCTGCGCAGGCGACCGAGGACACGGAGGAGCCGCCGGCCGAGCGGATCGAGCCCGAGCGGATCCTGGGCATGGCCGCGAACCTCCTCCCCGTCTGAAGCGCGGCGTTCCTGGGCCTGGACCTGTGTCCCCCGGACTCGCATCTCGCACCTTCCAAGCAGACCGCCGCCCGCGTCGTCGTCGTCGTCGTCCTCGTCCTCGTCGTGAGCATCATCGTGGTCGCAGAAGATGAAGAAGAAGGTAAGATTCTGTGAAGATGGCGGTCGAAGGCCGAGATCAACTCCGCTGCTCTAGGCGCGGTGGCTTCGCCCCGTTCTCGCGGTGGCCCCTCGCGCGCTGATGGCGTGAGAGCCACAAAAACAAAAAAAAGGAAATTTCCACGCCAAGCCAAAATGGAATTTGAAATTTGAGAAAGGGGGCCGGAATCGCGATCGCGAACCTAATGCCAACCGCCGGGGGGAGCGATTAAGGAAGTTCCTGTCATCATGGCGTCAGCGCGGCCAAAGCGAGCTCGCGCACCCCCAAGGAAGCTTGACATCGAGGCAGACGACACGGACATCCGTAGAGTGAGTACCGCCGACCGCCTTTCGCGCGTCTTTTGAGGCCTGCGCCTTAAAAACCAATGGCAGGGACGGTGCCGACCGGGGGGTCTTCTACCGTTTCTTTTTTCCTGCCTTTCGAGCCTTTACGGGGTTGAGAGGTCGCGTGTCGTAGGGCGTTTGTGGGCTACAGCGTTCGCCAATGCCGCCTTTTTTTTTTGCGACGGGCGAGGACCCCCGCGCGGCGGAAACGCGCCGCTTTATCGCGGTTCTGACCACCCTCCGCCGACGTCAAGACACGTAAGACGCGAAATCTACACGAACCCGAGTCTGACCCGAAACCTCGCCGCTTCGCTCGCCAAGGCCATCGCTCTGTCCCTCAAGCACCAAAAAAGGACAGAGGCCTCCATTCCGGAAGCCCCGGTGTATTACCCGACCGCAGAAGAGTTCCAGGACCCGCTCGGGTACATATCCAAGATAACCCCGGAGGCCGAGCGGTATGGCATCTGCAAAATAGTACCCCCTGAAGGTGAGTTCCCCGCCTTTCGGCCCGGACGCCCCGCCACGATTGTCTCCCGGCCAGCAGCCCGCCCGACCGCACAATTACGGCGAGGGCTGACCCTCTCCCCGTTCCTGCCACCCACAACCCAGGCTCGAAGCCCCGCACCAGCTACCCCAAGGAGAGCGGGTTGGCTTTCCCAACGAAGCATCAGAAGGTCCAAAACCTGCAGGAGGGCAAGCCCTTCGGCACGGGCAAGAAGTACACCTTGCGGGAGTACCAGGATTACGCGGAGGCCTTCAGGACCTCTTATCTGCGGGAGCACCGCCTGGAGAGGGAGGAGGGCTGCTCAGAGCAGGAGCACCACCGCAGGCTAGAGAAGGAGTTCTGGAAGATCGTGGAGACGGGGTGCAGGGACGTGACCGTGGACTACGCGAACGACCTGAACTCATCCAAGTTCGGCTCGGGCTTTGATCACGACCCCGAGTGCAAGTGGAACATGAATACTCTGCACCAGAAGCCCCAGTCCCTGCTGAAGGAGATTCAGTGCGAGATCCAGGGGGTGACGAAGCCCTGGGTCTACCTTGGCTCCCTCTTCACCAGCTTCTGCTGGCAAACCGAGGACCACTACCTGTACTCGCTGAACTACATGCACAAGGGACACGGCAAGACTTGGTATGGGGTGCCGAGCTCGAACAAGGAAAAGTTTGACCTGGCGATGAAGTCGTTCATGCCCCAGAGGTTCCGCAAGAACCCCGAGCTCCTGTATCAGCTCATCACCCTGCTCAACCCGTTCTACTGCCAGGACGAGGGCGTCCGGGTGTACCACACGGTGCAGAAGGCGGGAGAGTTCGTGGTCACATTCCCAAACGCCTACCATGGCGGATTTTCTCACGGCCTGAACTGCGCGGAGGCTGTCAACTTCGCCCTGCCGGAGTGGCTGCCCTGGGGGGCCAAGGCCATGCAGGACTACCACGAGAAGATGACGAGGAAGGGGGGGAAGCGGCCAGACGTCTTCGCCCATGACCAGCTCCTGTACCATTTGGGCGCTATGCTGTCCAAGATCGTGCTGCGGAATCGGGACAAGATCGCGAGCAAGCAGAGCGACCCAAAGCTCCTGAACTCGTGCATAAAAGAGGTCGTTTGCGATGAGCTCCCCTTTGACCCCAAAGCCTTTGTGCCCCGGCTGCTCCAGGACTTCTCCAAGAGCGCCAAGCACGAGCTGCACTACAGGAAGTGGCTCGAGGGGGTGAAGATGACAACGATGACAACAAGCTACTCGAACGCAAAGCCCCCGCAGTGCTGGGTCTGCAAGAACATGCCGTACTTCTCGCACGTGCAGTGCAAGAACCACCCGGAACGGATGACCTGCCCGCAACACGCCTTTGCGCAGTGCGACTGCGGTGTGGATTGCAAGGGGCTGGCGGTCATTGTCTCCAAGTACGGAATCCAGTCCATGCAGAACTTAATCCAGTCGATTACCAAGACCTTGTAGAGAGGGGGCAGAGGGGAGGGAGGATTGCCGGGGGCGCCTCACGACCCTCCTGTGGATTTTTTTTTTGATGTTTTGCTCAAGATGTACTGATACTTTTTTGTGTTTAGGCCACCAGATCCGCACCTGTGATGAATCCGAAGAAACCCGTCCGTCTCGGCGGCTCGCTCTCGGCCGTCAGCGGAGGCTCGATAGCGCTCTCGAGATCCGGGACGTCGACCACCGCTGGCGCCTCCGTAACCGCCCCGGCGCTGCTCTCTGGCAGCCCCTCCTCCACAGTCCTGGCCTCCGCCGCCGCCGCCGCCGCCGCGGCCGCTTGCTTCTCTGCAACGGTTCTCAGCCGCCCGCCGAGGTCGTTGATCCGCTCGATGTACTCCACGTTCTCAGTGATGAGCTTGTCTATCGTGCTCGACGCCGCGAGGCACTGCGCGTTTGAGTCGTCCAACGTCCTCTTCACCAGCGAGGTCTTCTCCTCTCCCCTCTCGATTTGGGATCTCAGGGCCTCCACCTCCGCCCTGAGCCCATCGACCTCTGTCGTAGTGGAGGCCATCGCCTCCATGGCGACCAGCTTCTCCGCCTGCTCCCGCACCTCCCTGCTCAGCTGGCTCGTCAGCCTCCTCTCCTGGTCGAGCGCCCGCGTCGCCTTGCTCAGCTGCCTGGAGAGGGAGTCCCTCTCTTCCACTTCCGCGGAACCTGGGCCCTTGGCCTTGGTCGGGGTCCGCGGCCGGCCGCCCGCGTCCCTCTTGGACTGCATGCCGACCATTTTCTGCTCCAGAGCGACGTAGGACTCCCTCAGCCTCGCGAGCTCGCCGGTCAGGGACAAGATCTGGTCTTCCTTTTCCTGCTTCGCCTCCTCGCTCTTTTCGAGCCTGTACTCGAGCTCCAGGTAGCGGGCCCTGCTCGCGCTCAGCTCCTCCTCGAGGCCGTCTACGATCTCCGCCTTGAAGGCCTCGATCTCAGAAACGCTCGACGACGAGGGAGAGCTCGCCGACGGAGAGGCAGACCTCCCACTGGTGCCTTTTTCTGCCACCAACGCGACATCCTGGTCCCTTCGGGTTGGTGTGGAGGACCGAGGTCTCGGTCCGGGGCTCGGCTGCAAGCGCACCCTGACGGCGCCTTTCGTCGTCGAAGATGGTGATCCGGCCTCCTCCTGGCAATCGAGAACCACCTCGACCACCATCGTATCCTCCTCGGTTGCCATGCTCGTGGCGGTTCCCGCCGTGCTTGCGCTCCTGGCGCGAATTCAAAGGCAAAAAAACGCCACTCCAGCCCGGATTTGACGCGTTTTTGAGAGACGTTAGTTTTC
>Ga0160423_10005495_pt1 | contig 10332 bp, 11 predicted proteins | sample CRUFie14St8metaG_FD_108191 | JGI IMG/M metagenome (GOLD analysis project Ga0160423, IMG submission 108191) | Marine microbial communities from the Costa Rica Dome - CRUD Field 142mm St8 metaG | ecosystem: Environmental > Aquatic > Marine > Oceanic > Photic zone | place: Costa Rica: the Eastern... | reverse complement strand
TCAGTAATGTGGGCCATGAAACCAAGAATTGGTAAACCACTTCCAGTTGGGAATGAAGGTTCAGGAATTGTTACAGAGGCTGGCGAAAATGCTAAACATCTCATCGGTAAAGTTGTATCTGCAGTTGGTGGAGGCATGTATGCTCAATATAGAGTATTACCAGCAATGGCATGCATTGAAATGCCAGATGGGATTGAGCCAAAAGATTGTGCATCAAGTTTTGTTAATCCACTTACAGCATTGGGAATGGTTGAAACCATGAAAAGTGAAGGTCACTCAGCTCTAATTCATACTGCTGCGGCATCTAATTTAGGACAAATGTTAGTCAAGATCTGTTTGGCAGATAATATTCCTTTGATCAATATTGTTAGAAAACCTGAGCAAGTTGATTTATTAAAATCACTCGGTGCTGAGCATGTCTGTAATTCCTCTGATGATAACTTTAAAGATTCACTGGTGGATGCCATAAAAGCAACGAATGCAACGCTTGCTTTTGATGCAACAGGCGGCGGTGAACTAAGTGGCAGAATACTTTCGTGTATGGAAATAGCCTTACGTGCCAACATGAAGGAATTTAGTCCTTACGGTTCTACTCAACATAAGCAGGTTTATATTTATGGAGCCTTGAATCAAAGTGCAATCTCTTTACCCAATAATCGTTCATTTGGAATGTACTGGGGTATTGGGGGATGGTTGTTAACCCCATTTCTTGAAAATGCTGGAATGGAGAAAAACATTGAGCTTAGGCAGAGGGTTTCTTCTGAGATTAAAACCACATTTGCTAGTTCTTACACGAAAGAAATTTCTTTGGCTCAAGCATTATCCCTTGATGAGATGATGGTCTATGGCTCAATGGCTACAGGAAAGAAATTTCTTATTAACCCAAGTCTTTAAATAAATGGTACGAAGGGTATGTTACAAGCTGTTAAGGTTAATACAGATACAACTAATATAAATATTTTCATAATTAATAATAAGTTTACTAGCCTGCTTCTTCAACAGCTAATTGTTCGTTTCTTTCTTGATTACCTAAATCCCATTTACAAAGGGCCACCAATACTGGCTCAAAGGACCAGCCAAATTCTGTAAGCGAATATTCAACTTTAGGTGGGACTACATCAAATACCTTGCGATTAATTAAATCATCTTTTTCTAACTCTCTAAGCTGCTTAGTTAACATTTGTTGTGTTATAGGCGATAAATTCCTTTTAAGTTCACCAAACCTAATTGGGCCCATGCTTAATGCATGCAAGATCGCAATTTTCCATTTACCACCTATCAACTTAAGTGGCTCTGATACACCTGAATATTTCATAGTATGAATTTATACCGTAGTATGATTTTATTGTCTACTAGATATTTTCATACAAAATATTAGGATAACTTTCAAAGGATTTAATATGCCAGAAATGACACTATTGGGATGGTTCCATACTATCTTTGGAGTTGGAGCTTTGTTATCAGGTTCTTATAGCTTATTTACTTATAAAATTATTTCTGTAGTTAATTTTTCAGCACGACTATATCTTTGTTTAACGTTAGTTGTTGCTGTATCAGCATTAGGAATTTATAACCAAGGTGGCTTTGGTATTGCTCATGTATTAGCCGTATTAACATTAGTTGCCTTAGCTGGTGGATTTCTCATGGAGCAATATAAAATTTTTGGGAGTATATCTAAATACTTTCAAGCACTCTGTTATACCAGTACGCTCTTATTTCATATGATTCCTGCTATAACAGATTTTTTAAGACGCTTACCTATTGGCGATCCATTAATAGATTCATTTGAGGATCCTTTATTAATGAATTTTCACTTAAGCTTTTTAGTAGTTTATTTAATTGGTTTAAGCTATCAAATGTATTGGTTGAGGCAACAGTAATTTATGATTCTTAGGTGATTTATAGTTTACTTTAAGCTAGAATTGCGCGATGTCAGATCCATATAATTTAAAAGAATACATAAGAACAGTTGATGATTTCCCGATTGACGGTATTAAGTTTAGGGATATTACAAGTTTAATTGAAACGCCTGATGCATTTGTAAAAACTTGCAATGCAATGGATGAATTGACCAAGGCTTTTAATCCTTCGGTTGTTGTTAGCATTGAAAGCAGAGGATTTATCTTTGCTGGATCAATCTCAAAAGATTTAGCGCTTCCGTTTGTGCTTGCTCGCAAACCAGGCAAACTACCCAATGAATCATATTCAAAAGAATTTGATTTAGAGTATGGTAGAACATCAATTGAAATTCAAAAAAATACATTAATAAGCAGTGATGATAGGGTAGTCATTATTGATGATTTAGTTGCAACAGGAGGAACAGCTATTGCTTGCGCAGAGCTACTCACTGAAAATTTCGGTGTTATAAATGAAAATATCTTAGTTCTTGCAGTTATAGACTTGCCAGATCTTGGTGGTAGTAAGCTAATTGCTGATCAAGGATACAGCGTAGAAACATTGGTTGGTTACTCAGATTCTTAAGAATTAAAAGATTTCTTCGCAACCAGTTCCATCTAAAAAATCTAGGACCCTTTTTTTATCGATATCATCGAGAGAGTTAAATTCATCCATTATCCAATTTAAGCATTTCGCTTGATATGGAAATGATTTTTGTTTCCAAAGCGACCCATCAACTTCTGCTTCCCAATTTTCTTTTCCATCTTCAATTGCCTGCGCATTAGCTAATAAGACAGGTACATAAAATTTACCTACCTCATTAAGAATTTGTTGTAATGAATCTGGACATTCTTCCAGTTCATTTAAGCTATTTTTATCTACATCTAATCCCGATAAGTCATTCATAAGATCATGCCATGCTATAACTCTCATGGCTAAATCATGTGCAATTGCTCTCGATGTAGGATCAAATCCAATCAATTGAGAAAGTTGACCATAAAAAGCAAAATCAGATGAAGTAGGTAAATTTCCTAATAGAAAAGGGTTATTTTCAAGGTGCAAATTAAATAAACTCATAAATTTTTTAAAACTTGAGTCAATAATTTTTGCAGTATCGTCATTTGATCCTACAACCCAAAGTCTTTCAATTTGTCTTTGTGAAATAAATTGTTTTGCTTCTTGCAGGATTTCTTTGGGTAAATTAGGTTGATAATTCACTAACGGTAAGATTGTTCCTGCTTTGTCTGCATCTGATTCAAAGTACCAACGATAATGAAACATATATTTAGTTATCCATTCATCTCCAAAATCTTCAAGTAAGTAGTTAATAAAATTTAGACCTGGATCTTGAGGCAAAACACTGCGATTAGGATGCTTTTTCTCTAATGTTCGAATCATGGGTGTGGAATCTGTTCTTGCCACTTCATCACCGGATTCATCCTCTAAAAGCATTACAGGCAACAAAATTGGCTTGGGGGGATTTATATTTCTTTCTTTTAAAAGATCAGGAGCATCTCCAAAATAAACATCGAAGGGTATGCGCTTATATCTCATGAGAGAAATCATTTTTTGTGTATAAGGGGATGGTGTTGCACCAAAAATTTGATACCTTTTATCCATAGCTTATATTTTATTATGAATTGACATACAGTGTGCCATTTATCAATATTATTAATTTACAAGTATTACATTATCCTATTTCCTAATTTTTCATATCCTGTAAAATGCCGTAATTACAACACGGAGAGATGGCAGAGCGGTTGAATGCACTGGTCTTGAAAACCAGCAAGGGGGCAACTCCTTCCAGGGTTCGAATCCCTGTCTCTCCGCCAATTCAGTATGAAAAAATCAGATCTTTTTGAAACCCCTCCTAATTTCCTGAAAATACTTGGGAGTGAAGGGTATGACTATGATGAGGAAAATGAAATCATATCAATGAAATTTAATTTAAGTAGTGATTTTGCTCATACTCTAGGAACAATTATTCAGGGTGGATTTATTACAGCAATGCTGGATGCATCAATGGGTCATGTTGTTACACGTAAATATAACGGTGATTTCAACAGCGCTACTTTGAGTTTAAATGTACATTTTCTCAGAGCTGGTGAGCCCGGACCTTTTGAGGCTATTGGTAAGATTAATAAACTTGGAAGATCAATTGTATTCACCTCCAGTGAGCTTTTTCAAAATGGTAAGCTAGTTGCAACTGCTACTGCTTCAAACATGTTGATACCGCTCGATGAATGATCAATTCAAAAAATTTTTAGACTCTGTTAAACCAGAAGAACCTTTTGATATAAGTAACTTACCCACCGAACCTTCATATTCAGATTTATATTCTTGGGTAGCTCATCCTGAAATTGATGGGTATCACCAAATTGTTCCCAAGGGCGAGAATCCAATTTCTAAATACATGAAAGATATCGATGTATTTTTTATTCATCCAACTGGTTTTTTTGGAAAAAATTGGAACGGACCGGTTGATCGTGCTCATGCTTGCTTTCAAAGATCTGAGATCCATATGGCCATGCAAGCTTCAAGTTTCTATGAGTCCTGTAATGTCTACGCTCCAGAGTATAGACAGGCAACTTACTACAGTTTTTATGATTTAGAGGGCGATGGTTATCAAGCTCAGGATGTAGCTTATTCTGATATTGAAAGGGCTTTTGACTATTACATGGAGCATCAAAATAGCGGTAGGCCTTTTTTTATTGCATCTCATAGTCAAGGTTCGTTGCATGCACAAAGGTTAATTTATAATCGAATTGCTGATAAAGAACTTACCAATCAATTTATTGCAGCCTATCTTATTGGTTACATAGTCCCATTAAAGTATTTCAAAGTATTGTTTCCTGGTCTTAAAAATTCAAACTCACCTACCGATACTCACTCTATAATTTCATGGGGTGCAGGTGTTGAGGGTTTTACAAGGCCTAGAGCACATTCTATGTACTGGACACCAGATCAATGGAGTAGGGAACCAATGGAGCAGCCTCTGGTATGTCAAAATCCAATATCTTGGAATAATTCTAGTGATTGGCTAACCAATACAAATCAAATTTCAATTAGATTAAAGTCCTCAGAGATTAAAGCTTTGGATTATTACGCTACTAAGCATGCTCAGTCAAAACTATCGATTGAATATACGCAGGTTACCAAGATGGAAGTACGTGTTGCCTCAAATCATATGATTGAATTGCGAGGTCCTCTAATTGATAAAGTTAGAAAGCTTTCTGCAAACGGTGATTTACATAATTTTGATATTCCTCTTTTTTGGAGAGCTATTAGAGATAATATTAAAGATCGTATCGCATCAATTTAGTAATGGTTACCAATCAAGAAAAATTCTTTTACGGGATTGGAGCTTCAGCGAATGGAATTAAAACTGATGCTTTTACGTATTTTTTACTCTTTTTTTATTCAAACATTATAGGGCTATCGCCTGGCCTTTCTTCGTTGGCAATCTTTATTGCCTTGTGTGTTGATGCAGTAACAGACCCATTGATGGGGGTTATCTCTGATCGAACGAATCATCAAAAGGGTCGTCGTCACCCATACTTTTTGCTTGGAATACTTCCAATGTCGTTATCTTATTTCATGCTTTTTGCTATTAATTCTGATTGGGGCTTCTCCCAAATACAATTATTTTCATGGATGTTAATCTTCACAATCTTTACTCGGCTTGGCATAACTCTTTTTGATGTACCACACAGATCTTTAGGTAGTGAGATGTCTCAATCCTATTCTGAGCGTACCAGTATTTTTTCGTGGCGAGAATTATTGCAAACAGCCGGAGGGCTTACTAATGCTCTACTGGCTTATTCAGTTTTCTTTCGTGCTACGAATGAATATAAAGTGGGATTATTAAATCCTGAGCCATGGATTTACTACGGCCTTACCGGTGCATGTTTAATGGCTATTGCTGTATTAACGACTTATTTTGGAACACTGCATTATAAACATAACAGGAACGCTGTTCAGAGTTATTCTTTAGGTGATTTAATTAAACAGATTCTCATAGCCCTTAAGAACAGAAACTTTATATTATTCTTTTTTGGATATTTATTTATTGCGTCAAGTTGGGGAATTAGCAGTTCACTACAGCTTTATGTAACAACATATTTTTGGGAATTTAAAACCTCAATGTTAACGTTTTTTATTCCAATCTATGCCTTTGCAACCTTTAGTGCATTTTTAATTTTGAATCTATTTACTGCAAAATTTGAAAAAAGAAATCTGTTAATGATTGCTATTTTTATAGCAGCTTTCATTAATGCATTACCGTTCCCACTCGCTATTTTTGGATTATTACCAGAATCTGGATCATGGAAATTATTTTTTGCTACCGCTCCTTTTTTATTTATCACCAGCACAGGATTAGTAGCATCAGCAATTATAAGGGAGTCAATGTTAGGAGACATCAGTGACGAGGTTCAATTAAAAACAGGATTTGGACAACAAGGCTTAATGTTTGCAAGTTCCTCCTTTATTGGCAAACTTAATACAGGTTTAGGTATTTTGTTATCAGGGCTTCTATTAGAATTAATTAACTTTCCACAAGGTCAAGATGCTATTCCTGATGTAAATCAAATATTTAATCTAGCTTTTACACAAGGGCCATTTGTTAGTTTGTTGATGATCATTCCATTTTTTATTTTCTATTTTTATAAAATTGATAGAGCACGTCATAATGAAATTATCTCTGAAATTAAAAAAAAGCTATAATGATTAAGTTATATCATGGAAGCGCTAGAAACCACAAAATATAATCTTAAAGCTCAGTCTATCATTGAGTCAGCTGTATTTAATTTTAACCGAAATGGATTTTACGGTACTTCTTTAGAGCACATCACCAGAAGCTTAAATATGACAGATAAGTCTATTTATTATTACTTTAAAAATAAAGAAGACCTATTTATTGCTGCTTTGCATCATACACAAGAAAGCCTTTGTTTAGCTATAACTGAGGCAAAAGCTCTAAAGGTAAATGCATTGGAAAAAATACAATTTTTAGCCACACAATGCGCTTCGATTGATGGCTTAGAACTTTTAGGCAATGTGCCTCACGAAGTTACCAAACATAAGCTATATCCAAAAATTGAAAAACGCCTAAAAAAACATCATCAGATTACTATTGGTTTCTTTGAAATGGGCCAAAAAGATAAATCCATTATCAAAGGAAATCCAGTTGATCAATGGACACTATACACCGGAGGCTTTTTAGCTTACTTTAATTGGCATAAATTTGTTGATAGATCTAAAGTTGATTACCAAAAACAAATTGATGATATGAGGTTTATGATTGAAAGAGCTTTTTCAACTGCTTATAAAAAGTCATGATTAAGCTACCACATATTATTACATTGGTGCTTTGGGCCTTTGGGCTTGTTAATTTGTTTGAACCTTTTAATGGTTTCTTGGGACTCATAGCCTCATTTGTTTTTTATTTACTATTAATAGCGCACATAGTTGAAATATTTATTTTTAATAACAAAATTAAATCCAACTCTGCATCATATCCATACGGTTTATTTATGACATTGCTTTATGGAGTGATATATCTAAATACATTAGATAAAAAATAATCCATGAATACTCCTGCGGAGGGATTTATTCCTCAAGGATCGCGCGGTGTCTGGCTTCTGGCATGGCCTTCAATTATTACCAATTTACTTTATGCAACAGGATCAATAATTGCTATAAAAATTGTTGGGCAATTTGGATCTGATGAAATTGCTGCTGCGGTAACTGGCCAAAGAATCTCATTTATATTACAGGCCATTCTATCAGGGGTCTTGGCTGGCACAACAGCATTGGTAGCCCGTAACTGGGGAGCTAAGAATTATGATAATGCTAGTCAATTTATTGTTACTACGGTTCAGTTAGTTTTAATTTTATCAGTGCTAACAAGTATCTTTGTATATAGATATGCGTACGATATATCTTTCTTTTTTGCCCTTAGGGGTGATGCACTGACTTATTCATCAGAGTATCTGAGAGTTCTATCCCCATATTTTATTTTCTATGGCCTAGGTATTGCTCTTATTACTGCTCTAAGAGCTGTTGGAGACGTGAAAACCCCACTCATAATTGCTCTAATTATGAATATATCTGGTGTCTTTTTTATGATTGTCTTAGCTAATGGTTACTTGGGGTTTAATAATTATGGTTACCTAGGCGCTGCTTTAGGTAATGGCATTTCATATCTTGTTGGTGGAGTATGCATAATTATTGCTTGGGTATCAGGTTTATTATCTGTAAGACCAAAAAATTATTTAGGGATTAACTTCTCTCAAATAAAAGAAATCCTTATTGTTGGCTATCCAGCCGCCTTAGAGCAAGTTGTTTTTCAGTTTGGCATTACTGCTTTTTTAATACTTGTTTCGTACTATGGTACTGATGCCTATGCAGCATACGGGATTGGTGTTCAGATCCTCTCGTTTTCTTTTGTAATAGGATTTGGATTTTCCATTGCCGGAGCGACACTTGTAGGTCAGCATTTAGGAGCATTAGATGTTAATCAAGCAAGAAGATCTGGGTGGGGTGCAATGCGACTTTCAATTATTTCTATGTCCTTGTTTGGGCTCTTAATTTCTTTTTTTGCAGAACCACTAGCCTATTTTATGATCAATGACGATTCAGTTGTTAGATTGACAGTCCTTTTTATTTGGCTGCTAGGTTCCATGCAGCCATTTATGGCAATTGAATTTTCTCTAGGTGGAGCTCTAAGAGGAGCAGGGGATACTAAAACTCCATTGATGATTACTTTGACTTGTTTGGTATTGATTAGGGTAAGTCTTGCTGGTTTATTCTTTTACTTTTCGCTACCTGTTGAGTATATTTTTGCCAGTTTACTTGCTGACTATATCGTTAAAGGTTTTCTCTATACATATAGTTTCCGTTCAGGAAAATGGGTAAACGCAATAAAATCAACTTAAACGCGGATTTGTCTTAACGATCCTTTTCCATAAACGTTTTTCATCTTGATTGGGATTTTTTGAACTTAAATTATTAATGAATTTTTCTAGGCATTGATAAAATTTTTCTTGTTCATTCAAATTGGAATTAAACTTATCTTGCAATACCTTAAGGTTCATTTTGTCTCTAATTGACTGATCTTTTTTTAATGAATCCACATTTGCATGGATTTCAATTTCAATTACTGCCTCAGTTAATAGATTTTTATCATTATTAAAATTAGATTTTTCAAACATCTGTTTAATTCTATGAGGGATTAATTCTATCTCCTCAAGACTCTCAATTTTATCTATTAGAGATTCAAAGCCTTTTAATTCATTCTTTTTTTTCTCTTCAGCTACTTTAGTTCTAATACTTTTAAGATGTTTGCTTAATTCAGTAAATTCTTTAGATTTGGAGGCATGTTTTATGGTTTGCAAGAAAGACTCGATATCGTTTGGCGAAGAGTTACTTAATTCATCTTTGATATATTTTTTTAGCAATAAAACCTCTTCATCAGCCATTGCCTTTTTTTCTGCATAGAATTTGTCTGCAGCTGCATTCAATTCTTTCCATAACTTATCATCATACTTTCTTCCAGCAGATCGAATTCTTTGAAATTGGGATTTGATTTCTAAAAAGGCTTTAATGTTTTCAGAGTTATCCTCATGACTAAGCTCATTTACTTTATTTATTAGGTTTTCTTTTGAAAGCTTATTATTTGATTCTATGGTTTTGAGATGATCAAAAATTGGCTTTCTTGCAGCTGAAAACTCTTGTTTTAAATGCTTGAAGTCGTCATCGCGTACAGGAGCAAACTTTTGCCATTCATCAAATTGATTTTTTAAATATTTGTAAAGATTTTTATTTTTTTTGAAATCACTGCTATGAACATATGAGTTAATTGATGAAATTATTTCTTTCCGCTTATTAGCATTTTCAATTTTTATACTATCAAGCTCCGCAAAGAATTCTTCACAGGGCTGCCATGCCTTATCAGTAAGAGTTTTAAACTCTTCCCATTGTTCTCTACTAGCAGGTCTACTTGAATTATCTAGTTGTTGCCATTTTGTTTGAATTTCGTGTATTTTGTTTGCCTGGTCCCTAGGTTTAAGCTCACCGGAATCATTAATTAAGGCTTGTACCTCTTTGATCATCTCAGCTCTTTTAGGATTTACAGCAAAGGATGAAACATCATTAAAGTATCGTGATTGAGCTAAAACAAAATTATGCTTATGTCTAAGCTTATTTGGTACTGATGGCAGTGATTTTAAGTCAAGATTAAGACTTTTAAGTAATTTTTGACCTGCTTTAATTGAACCATCATTAAAGTGAGACTCGATAGCGTCTATCTTCTGAAATAAATCTTTATGTGATCCCACTTTTTGTATCCGATGAAGTTTATAATTAGTAGTTCAATGAAAAAAAGAATTTTAACAGGTATTACCACAACTGGTATCCCTCATATTGGAAATTTTT
>Ga0160423_10005493_pt1 | contig 10333 bp, 9 predicted proteins | sample CRUFie14St8metaG_FD_108191 | JGI IMG/M metagenome (GOLD analysis project Ga0160423, IMG submission 108191) | Marine microbial communities from the Costa Rica Dome - CRUD Field 142mm St8 metaG | ecosystem: Environmental > Aquatic > Marine > Oceanic > Photic zone | place: Costa Rica: the Eastern... | reverse complement strand
TGCAGTCATTCGCGCCGATAATGACTCAATTTTCATTGGAGCAGGTACCAATATTCAAGAGGGAGCTGTTTTGCATGCTGATCCAGACTTTCCTCTTAAGGTTGGCAAGAAAGTAACCATAGGGCACCAAGCAATGTTGCATGGTTGTACAATTGAAGATGGTGCGTTGATAGGCATTCAGGCGATTGTTTTAAATGGCGCTGTTATCGGAAAAAATTGTCTGGTTGGCGCCGGAGCACTGGTCACGGAAGGAAAGGTTTTTCCTGATAATTCTCTCATTCTTGGTTCCCCCGCAAAAGTAGTTCGCAAAGTATCAGAAGATCAATTGCGAATTATGCAACGAGACACATGGGATTATGTGTTGCGTGGACGCCGATACAAAAAGACGCAAAAAAGAATTGGATAGACGCGTCTTAATAAGGGATACTTGATAGAATTGATTGATCTGTAATTTAAGGGATATGAGCCGATGGACGAGAGTAGAATTCCAATATTAATTGGTAGCGGGCAAGTAACACAACGGGAAAGAGATCCGGCTCTTGGTCTTTCTCCGATCGATCTGACGGCCGCGGCAGTTCAAAAAGCAGCGGATGACAGCGGGGCCGGTTCGTCATTATTAAAGTCACTGGATACGATAGTGCTATTGCGCTCTTTTTCTGATACCAGCTGGCGGTTTACGTGTCCATTTGGGACCTATTCAAATCCACCAAAATCTTTAGCTAATCGTGTTGGAGCTGATAACGCTCAGCGCCTGGTTTATACACACCCAGGTGGAAATATGCCGCAATGGTGTTTGAATAGAATGTTCGAAATGATTACCAAGGGCGAACTAGAAGCAGCTGTAATTGCTGGTGGAGAAGCTTTAGCAACCCAAAAAGGAGCACAACGCGCAGGTCTCCAATTGGATTGGAGTGAGGATCCCGGAGGGAGTTTTGATATTTGGGGCGTAGAAACCCGAGGTTGGTCCGATATGGAGGATCGCCATAAAATGGCAGGTGCAATATTCGCATATCCTATGATAGAAAACGCTATTCGAGGCAACAGAGGCAGGACTATTGAACAACATGGTCTTGCGATGGGAAAACTTTTTTCTAGATTTGCAAAAGTGGCTGAGAATAATCCACTTGCGGACCGTCGCCAGGGTTTTACGGCTGAGCAGATAGCTTCTGTAAATCCTGATAATCCATATATTGGTTTTCCTTACACGAAATTGATGAATTCAAACGCCTTTATTGATCAGGCGGCGGCTATAGTATTAACGTCTGCAAAGAAAGCTAGAGAACTGGGCGTTCCCGAAGAAAAATGGGTTTATTTACATGGCTGTGCGGATGCTCATGATCATTGGTTCCTAAGCGATCGGATTAATTTTTATTCTTCGCCGGCCATGTCAAAGGTAGCGAGAGAAGCGTTTGAAATGGCTGAATGTTCGCTCGATGACATAGGTGCGCTAGATTTATACAGCTGCTTTCCGTCGGCTGTACAAATAGCATGCGACGAAATGGAAATTGACCCAGATGATAAAAGAGGACTTACCGTAACCGGAGGGTTGCCATATTTTGGAGGGCCTGGAAATAACTATGTCACGCACTCTATTGCTGAAATGATGAATACAGTTAGAAGTAATCCTGGGAGTAAGGGCTTAGTTACTGCCAATGGGAATTACGTGACCAAACAATCTGCGGGCATTTACTCGACCGAACGCCCCAATAAACCATTTAAGCCAAAAGATCCTAAAATCTATCAGGCAGAAATAGATGCTGAACGCGGTCCAGCTGTAACAGAAGTTGCAAATGGAAAAGCCGTCGTCGAGACTTACACGGTTATGCATGATCGGAAAGGCCCATCATTCGGAATATTATTTGGTAGATTATCCGATAACTCCCGTTTTATTGCCAATACGCCGGCTGACTTAAGCCTCTTGGCAGATATGACAACTAACGACTATCTAGGAGCTTCGGGAATCGTGTCTAGCTCGGATGGTATCAACGTTTTTAAGCCTGACTAGACATCGGTCATGGTAGGCAAGCAATCGAATGACTTTGAATGTCTATCGATAGGTGATCTGGCAAATAGATTAGATAAGCGTATCTTCACTTCTTCTGAGCTCGTAACCTATTTCACAGACAAAATTACTCGGGAAGATAAAGACTTCAATTCCATAGCTTTCATCAACCCCGACGCGTTAGTTATTGCACAAAAAATGGACGATGAAAGGGCCGCCGGGCGACTAAGGGGCGTATTACATGGCATCCCAATAGTTATAAAGGATAATATTGACACGGCAGATAAAATGATGACCACCGCCGGTTCCCTGGCGCTAGATGGAGCTCAAGTTCAACGTGATGCACATTTAGTTTCAAGTCTGAGGGAGGGTGGTGCGATTATTTTGGCAAAAACTAACTTGAGTGAGTGGGCTAACTTTAGGTCCACCAAATCATGCACTGGCTGGTCAAGTCGGGGAGGTCAGGTCCGGAATGCGTATGCTATAGATCGGACCCCTGGTGGTTCTAGTTCGGGGTCTGCTGTTGCTGTGGCTAGAAGTTTTTGCGCTGGCGCAATAGGTACGGAGACTGATGGATCCATTGTTGTGCCTGCTGCGATGAATTCGCTTGTGGGTATAAAGCCGACAGTCGGAATGGTCAGTCGGACTGGGGTTGTTCCTATATCATTTAGCCAGGATACTGCTGGTCCTATAGCTAAAACTGTAAGCGACGCTTCGACGATCTTATCCGTTCTTATGGGGCATGACCCCGCTGATAGTTCTTCGAAGGATTTGAAACAGGGTTTTCCAAGGAAATTAACACAAGGTTTCAACAGGAACGCACTGAAGGGGAAAAGGATCGGCGTGGTGAGAAACTATTCTGGTTTTCAAGATGCCGTCGATAAGAAATTTGATCAGGCGTTATGTTTGATGAAAGAAGATGGCGCGGAAATTGTAGATGATATTTCTTTACCCGACCAACAGACTATCAGGCGGCATGAGATAAAAGTGATGCGAACTGAGTTTAAAGTAAGTTTAAATGCTTACTTGGCAGGTTCAACGAACCAAAATGGTATTCATTCTTTATTAGACCTTATTAACTTTAACGAGCAAAACGCCAAAAATGTAATGCCCTATTTCCAGCAGGAACAATTTATAGCGGCGGAAGCAACTAATGGTCTGGATGATCCAGATTATATTGCAGCACTTAAAGAATGCCGGCGACTCACCAGGGAAGAAGGTATCGACAAGGCTTTATTAGATCATTCATGTTGCGCGCTTGTTGCTCCTACAACTTCAACACCGTGGGCAATAGATTTTTTAAATGGGGATAATAGGCTTGGGGGGAGTTCGTGTTTGGCGGCTGTTTCTGGATACCCCAGTGTCACAGTCCCGATGGGGTATGTGTCCGGTTTACCAACTGGTTTATCTTTTATTGGAAGGGCTTGGGACGATTACTTTATTATTGATTTGGCTTATGCTTTTGAACAAATCTCAATGGTACGTTGTCCGGCCGGCAACCCTGAAAGGTTTTTAAACTGAAGCCAAAGGTCCTTATTAAGCTGTTTTATTACACTTAGAAAGAAAATGTGTGCAACTAAGGAGTTCTTGGTTCAAACTGTTATCATTATAATATTCAATTTGGAAAAAAATATGTTAGCTGAAATAGTAAAAGAGCTCGCGCCAACTGGGGTATTACGAGCAGCCATTAATATGTCCAATTTTCTTTTGGTTACAGGTAAAACTGATGATGGGGATCCGGTGGGTGTTTCCCCTGATATGGCAGGTGAACTGGCAAAACGCTTAGGTGTAGGCCTAGAACTTCTTAAATATAAGACACCAGGTGAGGTTGCAGACGATGCTGGAAAAGGAATTTGGGACATCGGTAATATAGGAGCCGAGCCACAAAGGGCAGAAAAAATTGATTTTACAGCTGCATATTGTGAAATCCAGGCAACGTATATGGTGCCGCCAGATTCAAAACTAACGAAACTGGAGGATGTTGATAAAGCTGGTATTAGAATAGCTGTATCAGCAAGAAGTGCATACGATCTGTGGTTAGAAAGAAATATAAAAAATGCTGAACTTATTCGGGTTGAAGGGATAGATGCCTCCTTTGATATATTTATGGAAAAACGATTAGAGGCACTTGCAGGTTTGAGACCTCGTTTGATTACTGATGTCGAGCGAGTTCCAGGAGCAAAAATCCTCGATGGCCAGTTTACAGCAGTGCAGCAAGCCATGGGGTGCACACGTGGAAAGGAAAAGGCTGCTTCATATCTAAAGACGTTTGTTGAGGAAATGAAAGCATCGGGTTTTGTTGAAAAAGCGATTGAAAAGCATAACGTCGTTGGACGGCTCTCCGTTGCAGCGTTAACTTGAAGCAAAAAAATAAAGTTGAAAGATATTAAAAATGACTGACATAACAAACCTTTCAACAGTAAATGTTGCGATATCAGACTATATTGCTGTTGTTACTATGAACAATCCTCCTGTCAACGCACAAAACCGTCAATTTCATGACGATTTGACATTAGCCTTCGACGTTCTAAGCGATAGGGATGATGTGAGATCCATCGTCCTTACTGGTGCAGGAAAATGTTTCTCCGCCGGGGCTGATATTAAAGGACGTGCGTCACAAAAACCTAACCTAGGAGATCATTGGGGGCATAGTCGACGAGTGAGAGAGTGTTTTTATTCTATCATGGAGTGCAGGAAACCGGTGATTGCAGCCATCAATGGGGCTGCTTTAGGAGCCGGTTTGGCTGTGGCGGCTTCTGCTGACATACTTATCGCCTCGGAAAGTGCTAGCATCGGGTTACCAGAAATAAATGTTGGTTTGTTGGGTGGCGGGCGTCACGCAATGAGATTGTTTGGTCATTCAAAGACACGGCGACTCATGCTAACTGGACAACGCTTGTCAGGAGCGGAACTCCATAGACTTGGCGTTGTGGAGGAGTGCGTGCCCGATAGTGATTTGATGAGGGCAGCTTTGGCAATTGCGGAAGAACTTGCATCTAAAAGTCCGGTAGCGATGTCATTAGCAAAAGAAACATTGAACGCCATAGAAGAAATGGCACTGCGGGATGGATATCGCTACGAACAAAATAAGACCGGTGAACTCTCCAGAACTGAAGACAGTCGGGAAGCTATGAAGGCATTTTCAGAAAAAAGAACTCCTGTTTTCAAGGGCCGATAGAGTTAACAGCACTTTTGATTAGGCAAGACAGTGTTTGTCGTAAACTTAACCCTTAGTTAACGAAGATCTTCTGTATATCGCTATCTAGTATATTTTAAATTTTTCCGCTCTTTTCTTATTTCGAAGTTGCTCCACCGTCTACCACGACCTCCGAGCCAGTAACGAATGAAGATTCGTCTGATGCTAGAAATAAAATTACGTTTGCAACTTCTTCTGCGGTGCCGAAGCGGCCCATAGGTATTCGTTCATAAAGCCGGTCTCTTAATTGGTCAGGTGGAACCGCAGTGTGTCCCATCTCGGTATCTATTGGTCCGGGATGGACGGAGTTACAGCGAATTCCGTCTTTTGCATATTTGCTTGCTATCGATTTAGTCATAAGACGCAAAGCACCTTTGGATGCGCCATAATGTACTGCAAATGAACCGCGGAGTCCGGCCGTCGAAGAGAGATTTACTATGGATGCATTCCCGCTTGCTTTGAGTGCATCGAGTGCAAGCTTTATTCCGATAAAAGGGCCTTTAGTATTAACCGCCAGCATTTTATCGAATTGTTCTTCGGTTGTGTCTTCAATCGATCTACGTTCATAAATCCCCGCATTATTGATGAGAATGTCAATCTTACCGGTCTCATCGACTATCTTATTTATTAGAATTTCCCACGAAGTTAAACTCGTCACGTCCAAGGTTTCATGAAATATATTTCCTTTGTCATTAGCGAGATTATCAGACAATTCGTTTGTCTTGTCCGTTAAAATGTCGCCCGACCATACTTTTGCTCCTTCGCTTGCAAAACGTCTTACGACGGCGGCACCTATACCTTTATTCCCTCCGGTGACTAGTGCCACTTTTCCTTTCAGACGCATTACGATTACCGTCTCATGGCTCTACATGGGGGCGATTATCAATTTTCATACCTAGAAAGTCAGCCTGTCGTTTTTCAAAATCCGCATGTGATTGCTTATAAGCTTGTCCTCTAATGCCCCCTCGTACGGTTGATGGCTCAATGGAACGATAAAAAGCTTTCCAGCTTTCTGGCATTTTAACGGAATCTGGCGGTGCTAGCCAAAGCCTGAAGAGACACCGTTTTTCTTCGGGAGCATCAAAGTCCTCATAATGGGTTCGCGAATGAAACATGGTGTAATTATTCAAAATTTGCATATCGCCGGGCTCGAGATACATCGTATACATTAATTCTGGGCGCATAATTATTTCGTCCAATACCTCCATTGTCTTTTTCTGTGCTTCAGTGAGCTTTGGGACGCCGTCCAGCTTTTGAGCGGACTGCACTCTATTTCGGTTCCATTTACAGAAAAGGTGATCGCCTTCGTGTTCGAATAGGGGCTGGCCATAATAAGGTGCTTCATCGTCCGCTTGTTCATTCTGCCGGCTAAAGTAAAAATTCTCTTCCGTTGTGTCGGCGAGGTCAGGATTCTCTTTTAGGAAAAAGTTATTGGCGGTTACACCGCTGGAAATCATACTCTGGCCTCCTGATTTCGCCTTGTTAAAGCAAATCAGCGTTGTGAGGTCGGCACCATCTACATGAAAATCAAGTTTTGCATTTGATGAATATCCTCTGCCGTTAGACGCACGATAGTTAGTTCCTACATCTCTCACGGCAGCAACATATTGACTGGCCAGGCCTTGTGGTCTGGCGACGCCAGCGTTCAATCCAATTACCCAATTCATTAGTAAGAACTCATCTTCACTAAGTGTTTCGCGTGGCAGGCCCCGTACCAACGACAAGCCTCTTCCATGATGGGCTTCTCGAAATGCTTTTTCAAGCGTCGCCCAAATTCCACTTAAATCAAATTCAGCTGCGGAATAATCAAAAAGTGGGCGGCCAGGTTCATAATTTTTCTTAATTGTGTCGCTCAGTTGCTGTTTCTGTCGATCATTAATTTCATATACCCAGCTGGTGTCTGTTTTAAGATCGTTGGTTTCCCAGTTGGCGGGACCTGTTTTTATTTTCATAACTTACTTGCCTTTAATTAAAAAATTACGCTTTTCTAAGAGCTTTTTTGAACATTTCAGCCTCTTCAGAATTCATCTTATAGACGTGATCTGCATCTGGAAAGCTTCCGGATCTGACCTCTTCCGCATAATCAGACATTGCTCGCATAGCTACTTCGCCCACATTACCATACCTCTTTGCAAATTTGGGTTTAAAACTATCGAAAGAACCAATTAGATCTGCGCCGTTTAGAAGTTGACCGCAGCTTGCTCCACCGGCTCCAATTGAGAATGTAAATATGCTTACTGTTTGTTCGACAGCTTCTCCAACTTCAGGTGGCACTGCCTCAACTTCCATGCCAATTGCTCCAGCCTCTTCAATAGCCCGAGCATTATCTACGATCTTTAAGGCTTCGTCCGCCGTCCGACCTTGAAGTTTAAAGCCACCATAAGAATTTACAAAGTGGGGGCACATTCCAACATGGCTCATGACTGGAATGCCAGCGTCTGCAATCGCTTTAATTATCTCAAATTTTTCTCTCCCTCCTTGCATTTTTACTATTTCAGCACCTCCCTCCTTCATCATTCTCAGGGCATTCTGCACGGCTATTTCGGGCGTGGCATAGGAACCAAATGGCATGGCAGTTATTGTAAGAGTATTGGGCGCGCCTCTTCGCACAGCTTTTGTATGTTCTATCATAGTGTCCACAGTCATTGGCAGCGTTGTCGAGTGGCCGTATAAAGTCATCCCCAAAGAGTCACCAATTCCAATAAAATCTATCCCAGAACGTTCTGCCCATTGCGCCATCAAAAAATCAGCAGCAGCGACCATTACTACGCGTTCGCCATTTTGTTTTTTCTTGATTAGGTCGGGTACAGTCAATTTTGTCTTTGTTTCTGTCATTATTAGTCTCGCAATTATCCCGTCTAAATAAAACCATTTAGCTACTCTGCTGCAAGTAACTCATCCAAATCAATTTCTTTCTCTTCGGCTGTAGCTGCACCTATCCAAGCATGCTCAGACACGTCAAAAACAACGCCATCTGGCCCGCTGAATTTAGTTTCATAAAATTGTTCTGTTGAGTTTGGATCTTGTTTCAGAATGCATGGAGCTCCCATTTTATCGAGCTTATGGAGCGTCTCGTCCAAATCTTCAACTAGAACCCCAAAATGATGAATGCCTGTATAGTCAAGCCCTTTCCCTAATTGATCTACATTTTTGAACTTCAATACAGCAAGATTAAGAGTTCCGTCGCTCAAGTAAATTCCCCAGGCCAAGCCATTATCTGGATCGTCTGGATTACCAACCCGTCCAACTTCTTTGAAATCAAAAGCCTCTATATAAAAGGCTGCGGTTTTATCTGGATCATCGGTTGCTAGAGCTATATGTCTAAGTTTCGGCATGTCATCCCTCCAATTAGTGTATTTGTAGTTGGTTAGAATTAGTGGCCCGCAATTATTATTAACACTTATTGATCATTTATTGAGTTCTCGATATGCGAAAATATTAACGCTTAAGCGTTGCAAAATCTATTAACGAAGTGATTAAAATATAAGGATGGAATTTGGTCTTATGATCTAAATAAAGTCATCGGAATATTAGGGTGCAGCAATAGAAGAACACTTGTAACGTCACTAGGAGAATTAAAAGTATATGTCTTCGAAACCAACCGCGAATAAAAATAATGATACTGAACCATGGCAATGGGAAGATTTCACCTGGCAAAATCTTGTAAAAAAAGTCCGTGCCGGAAAATCATTGAAACCAAAAAGTTGGAAAAATAATGCCCGAGTTGCTGTAGCTTTGTCGTTTGACTCAGATCATGAAACAACAACTCTTCGATGGGGGGATAGTTCTCCAGGTAAGTTATCACAGGGCGAATATGGTTCACGTTCTGCAATGCCGAGGATAAGGCGTATATTACGCGAAAATAATGTATCGGCATCATTCTTTGTACCGGCAGTTGTGGCTAAACTATACCCAGATGAACAACGTAACTTGGTAGATGAGGGACATGAAATAGGTATCCACGGTTGGATCCACGAGTTTAACAGTACGCTACGGGAAGCCGACGAACGAGAACTGATGTTGCGGGCTGCGGATGTTCTAGACGAAATAACAGGGATTAGGCCTGTGGGTATGAGGACACCGAGTTGGGATTTCTCTGAAAGTACACTCTCCATATGCAAGGAGATGGGTTTACTTTACGATTCTTCTTTAATGGCAGATGATGAGCCATATGAGTTATTAGAAGATGGTGAACCAACGGGTGTTATCGAATTGCCAGTTGAATGGATACGAGACGACGCGCCTTATTTGATGATGGACAGAGCGGCAGGTTTACGTCCATACACAAGTCCTAGTTCAGTGCTGGAAATATTTAAATCGGAGTTTGATGGTGCATTTAAAGAAGGCGGATTATTTTTGTTAACGCTTCACCCTCACATAAGCGGGCATCGCTCCCGTATTGTTATCTTAGAAGAGTTAATTGACTATATAAAATCGTTTCCGGATGTGTGGTTCGCTACGCACGCGGAAATAGCTCAGTTTTGTAAAGAGCAGCTTTTACAAGATTGATCTAATCTATTTGGCCTTTAGAAAAATGAAAAAAACTATGAATTGGGAAAAATAAATAATGGGTTTCCGAGTTGGTGTGGATATTGGAGGTACCTTCACAGATTTCTGTGTCTTTGATGAAAGTACCGGTGCTTTAAGTACTTTGAAAGTTTTATCACGGCCGGATAAGCCTGGTGCGGAGATAATGACCGGCTTAACCAAAATAGCAGAAGCTTATGATATTGAACCCTCGTCTATATCTTACTTTACCCATGGCACGACTGTTGGGGTAAATACCGTCATACAGAGGAAGGGTGTAAATCTTTGTCTTTTTACGACCGAAAACTTTGAGGATGTTCTTGAAGTTGCAAGATTAAGAATGCCGGACCCGTATGATTTGTTTAGCGCGCGTCCGGAACCCCTTGTTACACGCGATAAAGTTTTTGGGATTAAAGAGAGAATATTGTCAGATGGGAGCATCGATACTCCACTTGAGTTAGAAAGTGTAAGAACTGCTCTTAAACGCGCAAAAGAGGTAGGTGGTGATGCAATAGTTGTAGCGCTTATGCACGCGTATCGAAACCCTGAACATGAGCGATATGTAGCTGAAATAATAAGAAAAGAAGCACCCGAAATAAAAGTAATCT
>Ga0160423_10005492_pt1 | contig 10334 bp, 27 predicted proteins | sample CRUFie14St8metaG_FD_108191 | JGI IMG/M metagenome (GOLD analysis project Ga0160423, IMG submission 108191) | Marine microbial communities from the Costa Rica Dome - CRUD Field 142mm St8 metaG | ecosystem: Environmental > Aquatic > Marine > Oceanic > Photic zone | place: Costa Rica: the Eastern... | reverse complement strand
TTCGGAGAAGGAGGATTTGTTGGATTAGTAGCACTTGTAATATTAGCTAAATTCTTCATAGATAAGAAATAACCTTTATTACATAATCAGTGAGGAGGGCGCCTTTTTGGCGCCTTTTCTTTTAAAATTAGTTGGATCCTATGAGATTTTTTCGTATCTTTAAGTGTTATTAATGTAAAAAGGTTATATTTATGCAGAAAACTATGGAAAACGTTAAAATGCTTCAATGCCCAGCTTGTGGTGAATTTACTTTACATCCTAAAAGGAAAGAGTTAGGGTATCACGTATGTGTTAATTGTTCAACTGCTGAACCTGTAGTAGGTATTACTACCGTAGAAGGTTCCGGAGATCATACATATAATGATATTATTATTATGGATAGAAAAAAAGCTGTAGCTATTGCTAAAAGAGAAGCTGAACTATCCGGTAAATCATCTCATTCAGCGTTAGAATTATTAGATTTAGATAAAGATGAAGATGCAGTAGAACAGAAAGTTTCTTCTAAAGTTCAGGAAATACTTGACGAAAGAGTTGATTCTGAAACTATAGTCACTAATGATAAACCTGCTGATCCTGATATGGATACAGATGGTATGATAAAAGGGATAGATTATTAATGGCAAGACCTTCTAAAATATTAACTAAAGAAGATATTCTAAGAGCTCAAAAAATGACTCGTTCTAATATGGCAGCTGCTAGATACTTACATGTATCTTATAATCATTATAAAAAGTATGCTAAAATGTATAAGAATGATGATGGTAAAACTTTACTTGAAGTACATATGAATCAAGAAGGTAAAGGTATTCCTAAGTTTCTTACTAATGGAGGAAAAGAACCTCCGTTAATAGATTTAATAGAAGGAAGAGTCCCAGTAGAACATTTTGATGCTAAAAAAATTAAACAGAGATTAATATTTGAAGGACTTGTAGAAGAGATATGTACTAACTGTGGTTTTTCTGAGAGAAGAGTTACGGATACAAAAGTTCCAGTTATTTTAAATTTTAAAGATGGAAATAAAAAAAATTATCACTTAGATAATTTAGAGTTTCTATGTTATAATTGTTCTTTTCTTTATGCAGCAGCTCCTATTGAGGAGAAACAAGCAGAGGCAATGGAAGACTACGTTAAAACCAAAGATCAAGAACCTGATTGGGAGTTAGATGAACATCATATTGAACATTTAAAAGAATTAGGATTATTTGAAGAAGAAAAACCAGGTGAAGAGTATATATCCAGACAATAAGAATATTTATTAATATGAAGAAAAAAGAAGGAAAAATGTTATATATGACTTTAATGTTACTTATAGGAGTTAGTACTGCTATAGGTTCTGCAATAGCTATTTTAGTTATCGGACTTTTATTTTTAGGAACATTATTCTCATGAAAAAGAAAAAAAATAAACTTTCTACTTTTAAAAAAAAGAAACCGCTAGAAAGAAAAGTTGCAGATGATTTAATTAAAAAATCTGAACAGAACGAAAAACTAAGAGAGAAAAATATTAATACGTCTTTCTTAGATTTATTTTAAACTTAAAACTATATTATGAAAAGAGTATTTATGCTATTATTATGTTTAGCAGGTATGTTTATGATGTCTGCTTTTACATATAAAACTATAAGAACGTATCAATATAATGTTAAGGCAATAGAAAGCTTACCTGTCGAAACTATTAAAGTTACACTTCCGGTAACTAAAATAAAATTTAAAGCTAAAGATCATGAAGCTTTTTTAGATGCTATAGGATTTCAAGAATCAGGCAATAGGTATGATGTAGTAAATAGATTCGGCTATATGGGAAAATATCAATTTGGTAAGTCTACTTTAAAGACACTTAAGATAAAAGCAAATAAAAAAGCTTTTTTAAACAGTCCTGACCTACAGGAATTTGCTATGTTGGAACTATTAAAATTTAATAAGAAAAGATTACAGAAGTATATAGATAAGTATGAAGGAGAAGTAGTACATGGAGTATTAGTAACTGAATCTGGTCTTTTAGCAGCAGCACATCTTGGAGGAGCAGGAAGTGTTAATAAATGGTTTAGATCCGGAAAAATTAGACAAGACGGAAATGGAGTTAAAATAACAAGTTATATGATAAAATTTAGTGGTTATAAGTTGTCTCTTAATTAGATTTTTCGTATATTTAAGTATTAAATAAAGGTTATATGAATAAAGGAACACTCAGAATACAAAAGGGGTTATTAGCAATTGAAGAAGTTGTTAATAGTAAACACCTTACCTCTGAAGCTAAATTAGAAAGTATTCAAACGATTATTAATTTACTTTGGAGCAATGATTAGAAAAAAACAAATAAATAAAAAAAGACCTGTAATTATTGATCTAACAGGACCAGACGGTAATGCATTTGTATTATTAGGTTATGCTAAATCTTACTGCGAGCAATTAGGATTAGACTTTAGAGTAGTTAAGGATAGAATGATATCAGGAGATTATGAAAACTTAATTAAAGTCTTCGACGGATACTTTGGTTCATTTGTAATTTTAGAAAGATAATGGCAGAGAAAAGAGGATTTACAGGTAAATTAGAGTATGACTTCAATACTGCTGGTGTACTTGAAGTATGTATAAAAGGTACTTGGTACAGAACTACAGGTAGAGAATTTAGATCTTTCGATGGACCTAGACGGATTACTGAACCTATTCAACAACCAGGAAAAGATATAAAAAGTTATAACGATATTAAATTTAGAACTTACGACTATAACGGTCCTGTTTATTTATTTGCTACTAATACATTAGTCGAAAGAAAAGATACTTATAAATTTGTTAAATATGAAAATGAGAGAGCTTAAATTTAATAACACGAAAGAATTTAGAGAACTATTTTCTGAACAAAGTAAAGATGTTACTGATTATATAGTTTTAGGTATTGCTGAAGCTCTTAAGTTTCAAAAAAAGACTGCTAATTTATTTGCAATTTCATTTGAAGATGAAGATGGTTATACTTTTGAAGTTACCCTTCCTAGATCACAATGGAAGCAAGCATTAAATAAATGCATGAAAAATTACCAGGAATGGAATATGGGGGACGAACAGATAGATGTATTCTTACTTTTAAAAGAAGTTAAAAAATGGTGTTCGGACAATTAGTAGAGTTTAATGGCAAAATGTATCATTTAAAAAGAACTATAAAAGTATCTCAGGTAAATGGTAATATGGAAGGTTTAAGAATATGGAGAGATATGTTAGGATGTGATCATGTTTTAAGACATGGAGATATGTTCTTAATGGTTAGGTTTGTAGATGATATAGAATGGGAAGAAATAAATTAAAAAAACTTAGTGAGTCAGTTGGTTCACATTGTTTTTTTTCTTATATTTAAGTATATTAATTTTTAAAAACGGTTATAAAATGGCAGACATTATGTTAAATTTCGACAACAAGAGTGAAACTTATTTATCAAAAGATGAATTGAGAGAAGTATGTCCTCTTGCATTTGCTACTGAACCTACAAATGATAAGGTTAGTGGTAGATACCTATTCGTTAATACTGAAACTATTATTGACGATTTAGAAAAATTAGGTTGGTTACCAGTTCAAGGTGCTCAAAGAAAAAGTAGAGGAGGTTCTACTATTTTTAGTAAGCATATGGTAGCTTTCCAGAATCCTGATATTAAAATAAAAGGTCAAGATGGAGATGATGCATTTCCTAGAATCATTATGACTAACTCTCATGATGGTATGCAAGCTTTTAAATTTAGTGTTGGTATATTTAGATTAGTTTGTTCTAATGGATTAGTAGTTGCTGATGAGCAATTTAGTGAATTTAAAATTAAGCACAAAGGTTATACTTTTGGAGAATTGAGAGAAGTAGTAAATGAAGCTGTTAAAGATCTTCCTAATAAAGTAGAAGTTCTTAATCAGATGAAGCAAAGAGTTCTTACTCAAGATGAAAAAGACAAACTTGCTTTAGATGCTATGTTAATTAGAGCTGGTATTAAGCCTGGTTCTAAACAAGCTAAAAAGTTTAACTATGATAAAGAAACTATCGAAGATATTCTTGATCCGAAAAGAGATGAAGATAAAGGAGATGATCTTTGGAAAGTTTTCAATGTAGTTCAAGAGAAGATTACTCAAGGAGAATTTAGTGCTGCATTAGTAGGTGCTAATGTTAGAAAGGTGAGAAAGATTAAATCTTTTGAGAAGGAGCTTAAAGTGAATAAACAATTATTCCAGTTAGCTACGGCGTTAATCTAATTATTAATTTTAAAATTTGAATATGAATTTAAACGAATTATATTATTTTCCATCTATAAAAATAAATGCTAAGATTGCAGATATATTAGATGAAGGCCATCATATAGAGATTGATGGTTATAGATACGAAAGATTACAAAAGAAACCTAGAGGTAGAAGTATCTCTAGGACTCTCTTGAACGAAGTGAATAATGAACGAATTGTAATTTATAGTTAATGAAAGTAGCAGATTTATTAATAGGAGCAGGATGTTTTTGTATAGCACATATTTTAACATTTTACCAACTAAATGGACAGTTTCTGAAATCAACTGATTGGTTTAGAAATAACCTTACTTTAGTAGCTGCAGCAGGAATTATTCTCTCCTATTTTTACATCTGGGGTACTAAATATACTGTTTCCGGAATGGAAGGTTTATTATGGCCTGCCAGGTTTATAGGATTCGGAATCGGTATGATTATATATGCAATATTTGTACAGTATCATTTTAATGAAGGTATTAATCCTAAGACTGCTGTTAGTTTATGTTTAGCACTTTTATTAATATGCATACAGGTATTGTGGAAGTAGAATATTTATATTAAAATAACTTATGGAAAGAGACGAAATTATTAAGAAAATCTTAGAGTTAAAACTTAGAAAAGGGGTTAAAACTATAAAAGAGAAACTTAATATACAGAAACTCCAACAAAAGTTAGAAAATTTTATTGATAAAAAGTAAATGGTTTATATCCTTCTATATTTAGCGTTAGGATTATTATGGTCAGGCTGGCTTGAATGGTACTGTTGTGGTAATTTAGAAGAACCTTACAACTATCCTTTTTCAGTGAAAGAGAGATTAGTTCATATTTTTTTCTGGCCTTTTACGTTCGGAAGTTTTTTATTTACTATAGTGAAAGATTGTTTAAAATAACTTGTAAAAAAGTTGCCTAATTGCGATTAAGTTCGTATATTAAGGTATAAAAGTTAGAGGAAGTACAAAGATCAGGTTAATTCTTGAGCCTCTAAGTTCTTTGAAATAATAGCAGGACAGAGTTTTCCCCGAAAGGGAAGCTAAATTGTCGCGAATGATTGAGATCGTATCAATAGTATCTAGAGTTTGAAAGGTTATTACTAAGTACCACCGGTTATAAAGGGAACAGGAAAGCAACTAAAGAATGAGGCGAGACTTTGGAAGTATAAATTTTGATTACTTTAAAAGCCGAAGAAAAGAACTGGTGTGATAACCAGGAGATAATCGAGGTCTAATACCATTGACCGAAAATCCTTATCACAAAGAGATTATCTGACAGTCATCCTAACTGCTATTTTTTTAAAGATAAAGTTGCTTAATTGCAACTTTTTTCGTATATTTAGATATAAAATAAAGGTTATGGTTAGAATTACTAAAGAATTTTTGATTGGCGAATTATTGGAAATAATTGCTAGTAGGCAACTTGCCGGAGAAGTATTTCCAGAGATGCCTTCTGAAAGAATAGAGCATATTGCAGATCTTATTTTATTTGAATGGAATGAATATGGTGATGATGAAGCTGATATTTATGAAGTTATTAATGTTAACTTAAATGATAATATAAAATTTGGATAATATGAAATGTTGTAAATGTTATAAAGAAATAAATCCTATGAGGATTAAAGCTCTTCCTGATACGAAGACTTGTGTTAATTGTAGTAGTACTTCTAGATGGTATGTTAGAAATATTATTTCCGGAAAGACTACTTATTGTGAAACTGAGATTATTAAAGACCCTAGAGTAGCTGAGGGAGTAGCTGCTATGGATAGAAGAACTGGATGGGGTAGTAATCTGCATAAAGTAAGAAGATGACGTTATATAGAGTAACTACCGAAAACGGAGAATATCAAGAAACGTATACTGGGTTAGAATTGTATACTCAGGTATTAGATAAGTTTAAAATAAAATATAAAATAGAAATAATTAAGTAATGAAAGTATGGTATTTTCACGGTCTTGAGTCTAAAGTAGGCGGACCAAAAGTAAAATTTTTAAAAGAGAAAGCTAAAGAAGTTTTTGCTCCAGAAATGGATTATAATAATCATAAACTTTTTGGAGAGCTTTATAGAAAGATTACTAAAGAAGGAGCTCCTGATTTAATAATAGGTTCCTCTATGGGTGGTTTTTTTGCTGATGCATTAGCTAGTCATTTTGGTGTTGATACTATTTTACTTAATCCTGCTTTGCATAGCAGATCTATGATCTCTAAACTTCCTTACGGTAAAGAGTTTGGGTTTATTAATGTTAGTGTAGGAAGTGAAGATAAGGTAATTGATCCTTATAAAACTATTATGATGCTGCAAGATAGAAATATTCCTTTTAAACTTACTTTAGGTAGTCATGGTCATAGAACTCCGTTGAATGAATTTAAAGATATTTATAATGAAACGGTAACTCATGAAACTAGTTAAAATACTTTTAGAAAATAATTGGAGACCTCTTTCTTCTGCTGAAGTAGAGAATGATAAAGATGAATTATTTAAAATGATAGATAATGCATATGCTCCTTTAGGAGGACATCCTAACGTTAATAATCCAGGAGATATTAAAAGTGCAGCAGATGGATATGAAGTTATTGACTTAGATGATGATCCAGAAAGCGATGCTGCTATTATGAGTAAGCAGAGAGCAGGAGGTACTAAATTAGTAGGAATGGGTCATGATGGATCTAAACCTGCAAGATCTGCAGCAGTAGCTCAAACAGTAAAAAGTTTAAATAAGAACGGATTTTATATAGAAGTTTCCGGAAAGATATTTGATATTTTAAAAGCTAAAGGAGTAGCAATAGTTAATGATGAAGAAACTGTTAAAAAAGCTCTCAAAGGAAAAGAGATAGTTTGGCATGGTGACGGATCTTATGACAGAGTAATTGGAGGTAAAAAGATAAGAAAAGTCATGATGGGTAAACCAAAAGTTTCCGGAAATAACTAACGAAAAAGTTGGTTCGTATTAATATATTTCGTATATTTAAGTATATTAATTAAGGTTATAAAAATAAAGGTTATGAATGTAAAAAATGTAAAAACTGTAAAAATGGAGAATCTAGTTTTTGATTCTTCTCTATTCCGTCCGATGAAATCTGGACGAGTAGTTGACTCTCACTTTTCTTCTGAAGGAGGTTTAATGAAAGGTACTAACTATGCAATTGTAGGTGATCCTGGTATCGGTAAAACTACTGTAATGCTTGATATGTTAGCTGATCTTCAAAATAGAGGTCAAAAAGTATTATTTATTTCTGGTGAGATGAATCAGATCGATATGTACGGATACGTAAAACGTTTTCCTAAGTTCGGTAAATTACCTATTTTATTTATGGGTGATCATTGTGAGGATAATGCTCTTGAAATTTGTGAGAGTATTTTATCTGAAGGATGGGATGTAGTTCTTATCGATAGTATGGCAGAGGTTCAGAATGCAGTAGTTGATACTACTAAAGGTTGGATGTCTTCTAAAAAAGCTGAAACTGAATTACTTAATTTATTTGAAAAGCATAATTTAGGTGGTAATAATCTTAAGACGAATACTTCGTTCTTAGTTATTCAGCAAGTTACTAAAGGTGGAGAATTCGCTGGATCGAATAGATTTAAGCATATGATGACTGGTATGGCTCATATGAAATGGTCTAAAGAAGGTGATAGAACTTTCTTCTTTTCTAAGAATCGTAGAGGTGGGGATATGTCTATTAGATGTTTTAACTTGAGTACTCCTAATCGAGTAGGTTGGATGGGTACTATAGCTGCAGGAGAATAATATGGCTTTGTGGAAAGTTAGCATAGATGGAAAAGAAGAACTAATGCACTCTGAGGGGGCGTTAAGCCTCCCCGGAGACATAGGTTCATCAGTCTTTGTAGTAATGCACAAATATAAAGTTCCTTTTACTAATTTAGGAAGAGGTGCTATTTCTACTATTAATGGTAAGACTTATCATATGCCGTCTTGGATCGAGGTTCATCCTAAAACTACTTTAGATGATATAGAAATAGATAAAAAACCTTTTGAAGAATTATTTGTGGAACCTAAAACTTGGAGTTTCAGATCTGCTTCTTCTGATAAAGAGTATACAGTTAAATTAAATAAAAATAATAAACTAAGTTGTGATTGCTGGGGTTATATAGCTCATCGTAAATGTAAGCATATTACAGCTGTTAAAAAAGAATTAGAATTATTATGATAGAATTTTTTAAACATGCATTTGGATTATGTGGGGAGCATTGGCATCCTAATTTCATAACCGCCTTAGCCGGCTCCCCCATGATCGTTTTAGCGTACAATTGGATCAAATGTAAGTGCGGTGAATGGTTTGGTATGCATAAAAAAGGATGTGAAATCCATAAGAAGAAAAAAGAAGAATGGAAGAACATCAAAAGAGTTTATGATAAAGGAATAAACTACGGTATAACTGAAGAAGATATTTACGAAGATATTAAAAACTGTGGAAGGAGATGAAAGTATATAAAATTTATTTAGTACAGTTTTATTACGAAGGAGAAAGGTACTATAAATGTGGAGTTACTAAACATATTGATGTAATGGACAGATTTAGATACGATATTCGAAAATACAACTTAGAACAATTTAGAGTTATTAAGTCAGGATACTTAAAAGGTTTAATAGAAGAAGATACTAAAGAAGATCAATTATTTAAACTTATTATGAAGGCATTTCCGGAAAATAATTACGTATGTAAAAAAACTAAAAAAGCGTTTTTTCATAATAGTTGGTTCAAAGAAAAAATAAATGGAGTAACTGAGATGAGAAAATATAATCAAAAGGAAGTTAACTTTGCTAAAGACTTTGTTATTAATAATTCAGAATTAACATATAGAGGATTATTCAATGGGTAGAAAAACAATTTTTAACAGACAATGGAGAAGAGCTGTACTGAAAGCTATGGTAAGAGAAAGAAAACTTACCCCTCTAGAAAGGATGGCTTCGAGAATAGGTTATATGGGAGCTGCTTTTTTAATGGCAGGACAATGGACAGTTGAACCTGTATTATTTATGGTAGGTTTTTGTTGCGTATTAGTTCAGGTAACTACTAGGAGACAATGGAATTTAGTTGTACTTCAATTAAACGGATTAGTTGCGTGGACTATTCATTTTATTAATTCTTTATGAGCGGAGAAGAGATCATTGAAAGATTAAATAAGATTAAAAAACTTATTAGAGAAAATAATACTGAACAAGCACAGTTAAATATTAATTATATTATTGACGACATTTATCTTTATAAAAAAAATTGTTTATAAAATAGTTGCTTTTCCGGAAAATAGTTCGTATATTTAAGTATAAAATAAAGGTTATGACAAGACAAGAAGTAAAAGATGTAATTAACGAAGTTTTTCCGAAGATAGAGAAACATTATGGTTTTTCTAAATTTCAGAAATGTACTCCTTGGGTAGAAATTCATCACAATATCTACGCTAGATATTCAGGTATAGAAGAAGCTACTGGAGATGAAAATCCTCATGCTGAGTATGATGCTGATGATAATACGATTTATGTTTATTATCCTCAAATGAAATCTAGAAGGCATGTTATAGAAACTTTACTTCATGAGTATAAACATTATCTACAGTCTCCATCTTGGATGAAAAGATATAGAACTATGGGGCATGATTATTTTACTCATCCCTATGAAATTGAGGCTTTAAAAGAAGAAAAAAACTGGAAAATATTTAGTTAGTCAGTTGGAGGCTAATGATATTTCTCGTATATTTAAGTATATAAATTAATAAAAATAAAGGTTATGGAAAATTCAATTTTAAGTTATAGTTACGCTAGTAACGAAATTAAGGGCTATAAAAAATCAGAAATAGCTAAATCAGAAAAGAATGACTGTTTTGTAAGAGCGGTAGCTTCTGCTACTGGATCTCATTATGATTCAGCTCATAGTTTTGTAAAAGAAACTTTCGATAGAAAAAATAAAAAAGGTACTATGTTTATGGAAGGTACTATGAAGGAATTAGAAAAGTCTGGTTTTTCTATTGATAATAAGAACTTTAAAATTAAGGTTCTTCCTAAAAGTAGAGTAACGAATAGTTATAAATTATACGGAGAGATCGTTAAAAGAAAGAAAACGGTTAAATCGTTTATTA
>Ga0160423_10005491_pt1 | contig 10334 bp, 11 predicted proteins | sample CRUFie14St8metaG_FD_108191 | JGI IMG/M metagenome (GOLD analysis project Ga0160423, IMG submission 108191) | Marine microbial communities from the Costa Rica Dome - CRUD Field 142mm St8 metaG | ecosystem: Environmental > Aquatic > Marine > Oceanic > Photic zone | place: Costa Rica: the Eastern... | reverse complement strand
TGGGCGTTCCTGCACCAGCGCATGCCGAGTAAACCGTTCTCGTCGGCGAAGTACCGCTGGAGGTGCGCCCACGTCGCGTCCGAATACGGTGACGCTGCTGGGTGGTCCTCCACGAGCTTTGTGGTCTCCGGGTGCTGCTGCTGCTCGCAGTGCGCGGTGAAGCGGAAGCCGTAGTTGTAGTAGGCCCGCACGGCTTGCTCTGTCGGTACGGCGTCGAGCAGCATGAAGTCGGGAAGGCGCCCGCGCGGCGAGCCCATCAGGCCGCTGCTGCCGCTCCCCATCGCGCTGCTCTGTATTGCGTCAAAGATCTGGAACGCCGCAGCGCCACCCTGCTCGTCGCCCGATCTGGGCGCGCAGATGACATCGACGTACATGCCAAGCTCCCCCCTCGCGTCGTCCGAGACGGGCTTGGCCGTCGCAAAGCTCCACGGCGTTTCCGTGACACGCCCTTGGACGATCATGGGCGCGACGAACAGCGTGTGGTCCGCATTTCGGACAGAATTCTCCACATAATCGACTGCCAGACCTGGGCACAGCTCTTGGTCCTCGTTGGCGGCAATGACTGCGTCCTCCCACTGCCTCCGGCCCACGCTGTCCTTCCGCAGTACCAGCAACGTCTCTGCCGAGGTGAGTCGGTTCATCCTGCGGCCAGGGCTGGCTACGAGAACGCGCGGGTATTGCGCCCTGAGTCGCTCTTCGCGCGTTTTGACGCCTCCGAGGAGGGCACCCGCCAGAAGAAACATGGTCCTGCGATGACGTTGTTGTTGCTCCGCACACTAATATCTGTTCATCGTCCTCTACATCTACTTACATCCATGTGTAGCGTGTGTTATCTTCGTCGTCGTCGTCGTCGTCGTCGTCGTCGTCGTCGTCGTCGTCCATGATCTCGATGGGCTTATCCACACGGTCACCTTTCCCGGGGCGGAGCGGGCTGGGAACCTCCTCAATGTGCTCCATGTCCATGGTCTCGTCCATGATTTCAATAGGATGCTCCGCATGGTCACCAGGCTGGGTTTCCACGGGGCGAGGCTCTGGGTCGGCGAGCACATCTTGAATGCTCTGCCACATCTCATCCTCCTCGTCCTCGTCCTCGTAGGTGCCTAGCGATGGGGCTTGCGGCGGCGGTGGCGGTGGCGTTGGCGTTGGCGGTGGCGGATCGCGACGAAGGGAGAGGTGGCCGACAGCCGGATACTTCGAAACGGCATGCGGGTCTTGCGTATTTCGGCACCACCTCATGACCACGAGATCGGGGCTTCGTTCGTCGGCAAAGTACGTTTGCAGGTGCTCCATCGTCTCCTTGCTGCCGCGTTTCCCCTGTCGCTCGATCATCTGCGACATCAAGGTTTTGGTGTCAGGGTGCTCAATGTGCTGGCAGTGCCTGACGAAGCGGAAGCCATACGTGTAGTAGGACACGATGGCGCGGTCCGTCATCACGGCCGAGAGCAGCATGAAGTCGGGTGGGTGACCGAGGATCTGGGTGTCGCGCTGTATGGCGTTAAACAGTTGGAACGCGGCAGCGCCGCCGCGCGTCTCGTTCGAGGCGGGCGCGCAGATGACGTCGACGTACACGCCGCGCATCGGCCCGTCCATCTTCGTACTCCGGACGGCTGCAAAGCTCCATGGTTTCTGCGCGACGATGCCCCGGGCGCTCCGATCGACCTCGGGTGCGACGAAGAGGACATCGCAGCCGCCGACAGCCTCTTCCACGTAGGCCGAGTTCAAACCCGGGCACAGCGGCGAACGTCGTCGACTTGGTTGCAGTTGCAGTTGACTGATGATCATCTCCTCCCACATCGCCCGGCTAGCGCTATCCTTCGCCAGCGCTAGCATCGCGCCTGCAGAGGCCGCGCGAACTGCGCTACGTTCACTGGGCGCGAGCGGGTTCTCGCGACGGCTGCGCGCGCGCGCGCGCGTTTGCATCATCCCCGCCAGAAGAAACATGCTGCGTGTCAATCACAGTGCAGCAGTACAGTGCCAACGTACCCATCTATCACCTGCGCAGCAAAAGTAATCGTACTCGGTTTCGGAACTTCGATTGATTTGTGCCTCGCGAGCCGAAATGGATGGGCCCGGGCGTCGCGCGGGGGTTCAGTGCTTTTGCGCCCCTTAAGCGCAGATGAAGAGGAGGCAGGCAGAAGCACATGTGCAAAATGAATATAAGATATATAAGATGTCGGTCTTCCACCGATTGCCTGCCAGTCTGCTGGGACAATACCTGCTAGAGCATTTCCCCGTCCACAACGGCGCGCGTGAGATCTACTGCCTGCTCTGCACGTCGCGCGACAACGCCGCGCTGCGCCAGGAGTGCACGCTGCTGCGGCGTCACCTAGATGCCGCGCGAGTCCTGCGCCGCTTCGGGCGTCGTCTGTGGGCGAGATGGCTCCGGCAGTTCGTGAAGGCGACGCTCGGCCTTGAGGGCGCCGTCGCGCGCGTGCGCGGGCCGCCAACGCCACCGCTCCGCCTCGCACAGTGGCTGCACGGCGTCGCGCGCGCGCCGCGCGACGCGCGCTGTGGCCACGGCATCTGTATTCATATCCCGCGGGTGCCGAACGACCCACGATGGCTCAAAATGCAGTGGCGGGAGTGCCCGTACTTCGATGCCGAGACCGAGGACGAGGTGCGGTTGTACGTGGCGTGGCGTCACTTCGCCGCGTGCGGGCCGGTGTGGCGCGCGCGGAGCTCTGCAGAGGACGTCGTCACGTGGTACGTGCGCGCGAGTTCGACGGGCCCTCCGTACGAGATGCTGCGCGGGGAGGCGCGCCCCCTCAATAGACTGAAAAATACGATCCCCGCACTGCCGCTGCGTTTTTATCCTTCTTCATAGGACGGTGAGCGCGCGGTGGAGCGCGAGGGGGGACCCCCCGCGCCTCGAGGAGGGGGATGCGGCGCCGCTCCGGCGGCTCGTGGTGCGTCCCACGCCGCCGATGGTGGCACGCATGGATGGGATGCCCGACTTTCGGTTCAAGTTGTACTAATGGTCGTTACGTCACGCACTCCAGATGCGCTCCGCCATCTCCGCGCCGCCGCCGTCGCCGCGCGCGCGAAGGTAGTGGAACACCATCCAGGCGAAGAGCGAGAGCAACAGAGCGCGCAGCGCAAGCACGACCACGTTAAGCTTCCTTGAGCTGGAACGCTTGCCCCCTTTCACTGTCCGTCGCGGTTGCTGTTGCTGCGGTTGCTGCAGGTGATGCAGGTTTTGTTGCTGCGGCTGCTGCCGGCCGCCTTGGAAATGGGGAAAATCCGATCGCACGCCCCGTTCCTGGTGCGCCCCGTGCTGCGCGTGCTGCTGCTCATCCAGCTGCCCGCGCTGCGCTTCCACGCGACGGGCGCGCTGCTCGAGGCGAACCGGGTCAACGGAGAGGCTGGTCCAGGCAAGCGCGTCGCGCTGCCTCTGCTCCCACATCTCGCGAAGCGACTGCTCTCTGATCTGCTGCAGACGCTCTAATTCCTGCTGTCGCCGTTGCAGCGCACGGAGCTGCGCCTGCTCCTGCTGCCGCTGGAGTTCTTCGACACGCAGCCTGCGCGTCTCGAGCTGGCGCAGCTCACTTTGCGTCTGCTGCTGCGCCTGCTGTTGCTGCTGCTGCTGCTGCTGCGGTTGCTGTTGCTGCCCCTCCTGCCCCCCGCCCCCTCTCGGCAGCGCAGCCCTGCACAGCGGGCAGTGCTCGTGCTGGTGCTGGATGAGTTTGGCGTAGCACGAATCGTGGATAAGCGCCGGGCACCGCTCGCAGAGCCGCGAGAGCCCGCCTCCGTCTGCACCCTCGTCCTCGTAGCAGATGCAGCACTCGCGGCCCGCCGCTTCCTCTTCCATATTTTGTCCTCCTCTCTCACTTGTGTTTGTACACAGCGCAGCAAAGATTGCTGCGAGCCTCGCTCAGACATGGGCATCCAGAATGCCATCGCCCGTGTCATACGCCCACATGCGCAGAGCCAGCGCCCGCCGTGGGGTCGGGTGCTTCGCGTACTGCGCGAGGTGCCGCTTCACGAAGCCGTCGCGGCGGTTTTCCCACGTTTGCGTTTTGCTGTACATCCTCTTCTTCATTCTTGCCGCGGAACCTGCCCGCGCGTACACGCCCATGAAACCACTGCGACTCCGCGCTACGGTGGACACTCGCCAACGCCTCGCCAGCTTGAGGTACTTGTCTTCGCGCCCGGCCGCCTGCGCGTATGAAAGCCAGCGCTGCTTCATCGTTCACACCGCGCCGCCTCTCTGGCCGCCTTGCTTGCTTGCTTCACTGCCAACCATTTAGTGCGCACTACACACACCGAGCCTCGTCGTATCGCGTCCACGGCAAACGACCCAAACCAGAGACCATGGAGGAGGTCGTGGTGACCCAGGAAGAACCGCGGGACGGGCAGGAAGGGCAGGAAGAAGACGAACAGTCGGAGGAATGCGCGGAGGAGCTGCACGCGATGACCGAAGAAGAGGAGGACGGGGACCACGGGGTCGAGGAGCAGGTGCCATGTGTCCCGTGCGCACAGTGGACGGACAACCACGAGCGCGTGCTTCAAACATGGGCGCAGCGCGCCTCTGTGATGCGGGCGCTCCACGAGGTGGAGGCGCGCCGCTATAAAGACAGGGAATGGCGATTCCACCTCCCCGTCATCGTCCTGAGCAGCCTCGCCTCCTTCGTCCAGTTCAGCAGCAACCATCTGCCCCCCGCCTGGCAGGGGTACGCACCCCTCTTTGGCGGCGCGCTGAGCTCGGCCGTTGCTCTGATCGGCACACTGCGCACGGCGTCAAAAATCGAGGAGAAGCTGAGCGGTCACCGCGCCGCGGCCATCCAGTACAACAGCATCACGCGATCGATCACGACCGAGCTCGCGGTGGAACGCGCGGACCGACGTCTGGGGGGCGTGGATTGCGTCCGCGCCATTTCCGACCAACTCGATCGCGCCGTGGAGCACGCACCCATCGTGGGCGAGCCCTACAAAAAGCGGTTCGTCGCGCAGATGCTCCGCGACGCGCGGAGGCGGGGCGAGCACCAGCACATTCTGGGGGAGCTGCCGGACGCCCTGTACACATCGCCGATAGCCGCCCCGCCCACGGGCGACCAGGCCTCCTCTTCCTCCACCGACATCTTCACGCTGTAGGGGGGAACAATTGAAATGAAATATTATTCAACACCTGGATGGACGGGAAATATTATTCAACACTAGAGTCTCTCGAAGCGTTCTCCTTGTCATCTTCGCCCTTCTCACCCTTCTCGCCCATATGGCACCAGTCTATAAGCGCCTCGGTAACAGCTCTAGAAGGTCTGCGAGTCCCAATCCCAAGCGTTGGCGAGGAGCGACGTGAGCAGGGCGCGCAGGAAGTAGCAGTAAGTCAAGTGCGTCGAGGTGGTGGTGGTGATGATGCCGCTGATGATCTCCCCTCCACGCTTCCCACCCCATGAAGGCGAGCGGCGAACGCACGATTTCTGCTGGGGGTGGAGCGGAAGCGGAGGCGGAAGTGGAAACGGAGGCCGACGCCGACGCCGACGCCGACGCCGACGCCGACGCCGACAATGAAGCGCGAGCGCGAACCGGAGCTGGAGCGGAAGCATGGTGATGTTGGTGGCACCCGTGCATCTGCACCTGCGCCTGCCGCATGTACTCGCGCCGCGCGGCGATGCGCAGCTCGGGTGGCAGTGTCGCCAGCATCGATCTGGCCATGTGCGTGCGCCGTACGAAGTGGTAGCTGTCGCGAAACGCCCTGTGCTGCGCGCAGTGGCAGTCGCAGCCATCGCCGAAGCACCCGGCCGGGTTGGAGGGCGTGCGCTCGCTGCACCGCTGCGCCGGTGTGAAGGTCTCCCACGCCGCGCCGGCGCCGGCCATCTGTCTCCGCCAGATGGGTGCGAGCTCTCGCTCGTGCACCCAGTTGTAGCGCGGACAATGCCCGCCGTTCTCCCAGTGATCAATCAGCAGTCCGCCCGGCCCCGAGTTTTGGCCGCACACGGAGCAGATCCGCTGCCCGCAGCACTGCAGCTCGGAGCACTGCGAGACCTGGCTGACGGCACTGTCGCAGAGTATGCAGCGCACACTTGGCGGCGACACCTCGCCGTCGGGCGCGTGCTCCGTCACCTCGCGAATGATCGTGGCGATACGCTCGGGAGTGAGCTCGTAGTGGCGCAGCATGCCGCCGCCCTCGCGGCCGAAGACGAAGCTCCACTCATTCATGTGCGGCAACCGGAGCAAAGGGGGCAGCGTGCATCGCGGGCAGTGCAGCGGCGCGCCGGGTGCGCTGGGCGGCTCGAGCGGCAGCAGGCAGTGCACGCACAGGTGCATCGCGCACCGCCCGCACTGCTGCACGTTGAAGCCCACCTCGCGATTCGCATCGAGCACGAGGTTGTCCTCGCCGCACTGCATGCATCGCGCCGTCAGTCGGTGTGCGCGATGGTGCCGCTCAAGCCGGCTCTTGAGCGTGTCCAACTCGCTCTCGCTCAGGCAGCTCAGGGCGCTGAGTGGCACATGCCCCAGGCAGTCCGGATTGATGCACGCAATAGCGCGTTCGTGGCGGGCCGCCACCGGCAGCCGGAAGGACGTGGCATGCCGCCGCAGGCACGACGCGCACACGGCGTGGCCCGCGTCGCCGCACGGCGCCACCAACACCGCCGTTTCGCAGCATATCGGGCACTCTTCTTTCTGCTCCTCCTCTTCCAGGCCTCCCCCCTCCTCCATGCCTTCTTCCCCTTCACCGCCACCCACGTGGTGCTGCACGCCGCCGTGCGTGATGAGCACCTCCGCCTGCGCGGCATCGAAGCCGCCCCGCGCCTCCCACTCGGCTTCGCGCTCAAGCAATTCTTCGATGCTCATGCCGCGCAAATCCACGACGAACCGGCCCGAGAAATCGACCGGCTCGGTACTGCTCCCCCCCGGGCTTCCTCCCTGGCTTTCCCCCGACTGCTCGCTCTCTGGCTCGTCGGGGTAGTCGGCCACGCCCATCATCGCGCTGCTGCTGCTGCTGCTGCTGCTGCTGCTGCTATCACTTTCCGAGTCATCCGAAAGTAGGCTCGACAGCCCCGGGTGCGGCCCGCGCGGGCTGATGCTTGGAGGGATGTGGTCGACGTAGGCCCCCCGACGCCCCAGCAGGTCGCGTGCGTAGTAGATGTAGGGCTCGATGTGCACGCACACGTCGGCCGCACTGAAGTCGCGCCACGCCACGTCGCGCTCCGCCGCGGTGCCGCCGCGAAGCGTGACGCGCAGCTGCGCGCAGAACAGACGTGTGAATCGCGTGCCAAGGCGTGCTGCCAGCTCGTGCACGCCTTGAATCTCCGCCGTGCCGGGTGCCAATTTGAATCGGTCGCGCCCCACCAGCTCGAGTAGTGTGCCTCTCCACCGACACGGAAGCGGCATTGCCTCGCGCACGACGGGCACGGTAAATTGCGCCGCCTCCTCGCCCTCCACGTCCATCGCCCCTCGCGTCAATTTTAGTCTCTATTTTAGTCTCTTTTTGCCCCTGTTGCTGGTTCTGAGGGCTTAAGCCGCCGCTGTGAGCCGTGAGGGCGGCCTACCAGCCTACAAGTTGCACACTAAACAAATTGCACATTAATCATTACAATCATAATAAAATACATACATACAAATGCTCATCCCGGCGTGGGCGACGGCTATCGCCCGCGTGCTGCACGCAACACGCGTCGTGCCACACGACGCCGCGTTGTCGGCACTCCTGGGCCGGAACCACACGCTGTGCGACCCACACGAGCTTCTCATCCAGTGTGCGAGAGAAGAGGAGGCCTTCGCAGCGCTGCGGGGGGTCGAGTCGGTGCATGAGCGATGCCGCAAGCCAACGTGCCGCCGAGAGGAGTACAGGCAGCGCGCCTTCTCCGTGCGCACCGTGCACCCCACGATGCGCGTCGCGCGGTATGGTGCGCTCGAACTCGTCGAAAATGCGCCAAGCCACGCGGCGTGCTCCTCCGCAGCCATGCTGACGCGTGTCCTGGTGCCCCCCAGCGTGTGCATGTGCCACGTGCCGTACCCGCATCGCGTGGCGTGGGGCGAAAAGAAGAGCGGAGCCGTGCGTGCGGCGGTGCTACGGCGCGGGCGCACGAACTACGCCGCGCTCGTGGCGCGGAGGGATTCTCGCGGGGTTCGGTGGCACAGCTTCCACGACGGGGTTCGCGAGGTTGGCGAAGAAGAGGCGTGGCAGATGCTGCGCAGCCACACGTACCTGGCCGCCGTGGAGTGAATCCATGTCAACGCAATGTTTGGTTACGCGCTGCGTCCCATCAGCATCTTGAAGTCGTCCATGCGCGACAGCCGGGAGATCTCGCCCTCCAGGCGCCGCAGGTCGTTCCGAAGCTGCACGAGCAGGTAGACGCCCAAGCCCAGTGTGAAGCCGACCAAGAGGCGGTGGATGGTCGGGCCGGAGAGCCCGAACCAGCCCCACTGAGGCCGCTCGTAATTGCACACCGTGCTGCTCACCATCGTGTTCGGGGGGGACGATATCGCGACGGCGCTGGTGTTGCCCTCGTCCTCCTCCTCCTCCTCCTCCTCCCCGACGTGCGTGTGCCCGTCATCCTCGGTGTGGGTGTGTACTGCACCCTCCGCGTCGCCTCCCCCCAGCCCTGTCAGACCACCCATACCCTGCTGGGCACCCCCGCCCAGCACGCCCGGCTGCCGCATCAGCGGACTGATTCGCAGCATGGAGTGCAGTACTTACTTTTCGAAACCGACCGCCGCCCGGCCGGAGGAAAGATCAATATGCAGTATGATATATTGCGAAGGTGTGTGTGTGTTTGTCCAGTGCGCACCAATAATATTAAATCTATAATTCATTTTAGTGCGGGATGTGCAGAGAGAGTGACGAAACGGGACGCGACGCGGAGCGACGCCGGAGACAGAAAGGCGCGAGCATGAGCTCGATGGGAATGCTGCTGATGCTCGGTGGGGCGCTGCTGACCGCGCGCGCGCACGCGCGCGACGCGCACGCGAGCAATCGGTCCCCGGCACCCTCACACTCACTATCAGGAGGGCAGCAATCCTGTACCCCGAGCACGTACCCTGTGGTGTGGGGACCACACGCGTGGACTGTATTGTACCACCTCGCCCACGATTCAAACCGCCGCGGGGAGAGCGGCGCGCGGTTCGCGCGCGCGGTACTAGACCCATTCGCGCGCACGCTGCCGTGCCCGTCGTGCCGCGCGCACTACTCCGCGCAGCGAAGCGACCTTGCGGCGGCTTCCGCCTTCGCCACGCCGCCCGAGGTCGTGTTCTACCTGCAGGACCGCGTCGCCGCCCGCGTGGGCGGCACGAGGCACGCGGGGCCCATGGACCGCGACGCGGCGCGTCGCGCGTTCCCCAAGAGCCTGGCGGCGTACCGGTGCCACGCTCAGGGGCTCGATCGCGCCGCAATCCCGGGTTTGGACGCCTAATCTGCCACTGCCATGTAATCAGTCGCGTCCTCTTCGGCATCGCCAGCATCGCCCAGCACGTCGAAGCCGCTGGCGAAGGTGAGGTAGGTGCGGGACGAGGACGACTCGCCGATGAACTGCAGGGCGTCGGCCTCGTCGCTTCGTCGCGTTGATCCTGCGTCGTCATCCTCCGCTGCTTTGTCATCCAGCAACGTGAGCCCGAGCAGGGCGCGCATGCGCCGGTCAAACGCGCGCATGTACCGCCAGCGCCAAGGCGTCGCGTCGTTAAAGCCCCCGCGCGCGGCGCAGAACGGGTTCCACAGCGAGCCATTGGGGTCGTACATACCAGTGTGCCAAAGCCGCAGCCACGCCCACACCACCACGTGCACCAGGGCAAAGGCCCCCAGCCACGCGATGAGCGTGCGGTCGGCGCTCGCCATGTTCGTTGTTGATGTTGATACTAAGTCAACTACTAGGTAGTACGTTACATTGTACATTGTATATGGCCGATCAATTTTATCTGCCTACGCTGTGGTGGTGTGGTCTGGAGGGGGGGTCCCTGTTTTTTTTGGTTGCCTATAAACACAATAGACCACCGACGCCAACCCACCGACCACTGAGCCAAACTCAAACCTCACACACCAAACACCAACCAACGACCATCATGCCGGGCCACTCGAAGGTTATCGGAAAGAAGGACGGCAAGGATGAAAAGTCCATCGAGCTTGAGGGAATCACCCTCAAGCTGTCAGGCGCTGGAACTCCTGCTGATGCTGATACGGGGGCAGATGCAGTCCCGATTACGTGCGTGGGGTTCAAGAAGGGCACCTCCGATGTCATGAAGGCGGACCTGGGCGACGACTACGTCTCGGGTACCGAGTACGAGATCGCGTGCAAGTCGAACATGATGATGTCCGCCGTGCTCGCCATCGTCTTCGCGGGCCTCGGCGCGGGAGCCTACCACATGTACCTGCAGCGCAAGTAAATGCACCTTTACATTTA
>Ga0160423_10005490_pt1 | contig 10335 bp, 9 predicted proteins | sample CRUFie14St8metaG_FD_108191 | JGI IMG/M metagenome (GOLD analysis project Ga0160423, IMG submission 108191) | Marine microbial communities from the Costa Rica Dome - CRUD Field 142mm St8 metaG | ecosystem: Environmental > Aquatic > Marine > Oceanic > Photic zone | place: Costa Rica: the Eastern... | reverse complement strand
GTTATTTTAAATTGTGACCTAGGTAAAGAAATTTCATCTTCACTATCCAATTTTTTACATATATATGAATCGGTCTCTTTTATATATTCTAGAGGTATCAATTTAATATCGTCTATAACATATTCTTTGTCTATTTCAATATTGGCAATATTGTATTTTTTAAATTTTGGTACCAAATTATAAATTGTAATAGTGTCATATTTTTCATTTAACCAATCTTGTCTAGTTGTTATATTATTTACATTTGAACTACTACTAGGAAGTTCTCTTCCTAAAACATCTGGTGGAATTTTTATATTTGTAGTAGAATTCAAAGGAACACTTGTTATGGAACTTTCAGGTGTATTTTTTTCTTTCTTAATTTCTAATAATTTTAAATAATAATCATAAAGTATTTTTTTTTCAATTAAAGTTATATCATTTATTTTATCTGAACTTAATTTATTTTCTAATACATAATTTTCAATAGAATTCATTGATTTTTCAAGAGCAAGTTTCCATTCTCCGTTTAGAGTTTCATCTTCAAAATCTATTTCCGTTAAAACAAAATCATATTGTAAATCAATTTCTGTTTTAGAAATACATTTCCCTGGTTTTACCCAATTACATTTAAGTTTTTCTCCTTTATAATTTAATGAATAAGAATTTGGGTCATTACATGAATCTTCAGATTTAAATCTATCGCATGTATCTAAATTATCTAATCCTCTAATTTCTATTCGTTTTTCAGATATACCTTCTCTAAACATTTTAGGTTTTCCTCTAGAATCTAAATATTCAATCAAAATGTAATAATTAGAAGACATATATTTACCACCTGAAAAAGAAGAATCTTCTTCGTAAATAGCAGGACCTTCTATCGTTATATAAGAATCATCTACTAATTGTTTTAATTCACTAGAATAAACTGGTATACCATTTATATATTTAAAAGGTATTCCATATTTTTTATCAGGATCTTTAACAACACCATATACCTCTCCGGGTTCTTTTACCCCAAGTCTAGGTCTGTATGTGTATTTATATTTCTTTTCGGGTAATTTTAAGTTTTCATAATAATCACTTGGACCCTGTCCTCGTCCATTCCCTGGTATATGTTCGGGTATTAATACGTCGTCTTTAGATTTATTTTCTAACAAAGACTTTTTATTAATTATATCAAGATACAGTAGATATGAATTTTCTACTAAAGGAACTGCAAATATATTAGCAAGTCTTTCTAAATTTTCTCTAGTATAATTCACAGTTGTTTCACCCTTGATAGTTGTTTCATATTCTGGATAATTTCCACCAGATATGTAAAATCCATTAAGTTCTATGTAATCAGGTGTGATTATAACTCCTCCTCCTATATTTATTGTTTCTGGAGGAGTTGAAGATATTTTTGGTGTAATATAGGTATTCTGTTCAAGTAACATTTTTTCTTTTAATTCCTCTTCTTCTATTTTTTTTGCTTTAATCTTTCTAACCTGGTTAAGAATTTTATTAAGACTTCTTTTTTTAATAAAATTTTGTAAATTGTCATTAACTTCATCAGTTAATATATTATCGTATATATCAATTTCTTCATCTCTCAAACTTTTAATATATGAAAGTATTGCGTCGTCTGTTATATCAGAATCTGATATAAAAATATTAAGTCTTTCTTTATCTACTGTAGAAAAATTTCCATTAGTCAATAAAAATTCTGTTATAACAGGGGTTAATAAAAATGGGTCTATAATTTTCCAGTCTTTTTTCCCAGTAGATATATTAAATTCTGATAAGTATTTACACATAGTGGTGTATTCCTTTTTAATAAAATTTATATTTGATTTATATTCTTCATTGCTTTTTGAAGTTTTATATACTATAGTTTCTGTTATTCTGGAATACTGTTTTTTATTTGTAATCTCACATATATCAAATACATACTCAAGATCTTTTTGAGACTGTATTCTTTCTGACACAGTTGCAATTCTATAAATTCTTCTGGAAGGTAATTTATTTCTTTGTTTGATAAGCCAGCGAAGTTTTTCTCTTACATTTGATATTTTCAAAGATTCATAATCAGATATAATATTACTCCACTGTAAATTCTCAGAATATTCTGAAAATATTTCTTCAATCTTTAATAAACTAAGAGAAGTATTGTCTCTTTTAAATTGTTCTATATCATCATTTATGTCCAAATTACCTGCATACATGTCATAATTATCTGTATTAGGTTTCCATTGTAAAAGGTAATCTATTTTACCCTGTTCGGTTTCAATATCAGACAAATCATTTTCCGGAGTAATCTTCGCAGTTTCAATAGATAATAATTCTAAATTACTTATTTTACCGTCTCTAAAAGACTTTAATGTATCTGGGTAATTTTCAAATACCCATATTATTTTATTTATATTATTAAGATAATTAGAAGTTGAGAAATCAAATACATATTTTTCTAAGTCATCAATTTTTTCATGATCGTGTTCTAAATATACTGATACATTTTCAAATAAAAGAGTTTTCCCAGTCTTTCTAATTTCTGCAATTTCTTCAGACTTACTAAAGATATCAGAAATAGGTAATTGTCCTTCCTGGGTGTGTATATCGGGGTCTTCTCCTGTATTCAAGTAATGATTAATTTTTCTTATCCTATCTTTAAGAACTTTTTGAGAAAGGGGTGGAACTTTACTTAAATTTTCGTGCAGAATATCTTTAAAATCAGAAAGATATTCATTAAAAGATTCATATCTTTTAACAATACCTATTTTTTCTTTAGAGAATGCTGTTACCTCGGCTAAAGAAACTCTTAATTCCCATATGTCTACGATAGTTGTTTTATTACCTTCTCTACTGGAAATTTCTAAAAAAAGTTCATCATCGATTGGTTTCACCGTTATAAAATTAGATATATCACCTAAATTCTGTCTATCAGAACCCTCTTTAAATGCTAAATAATTAATTTTACCATCCTGTAAATAACTAGACGGGGTCTCTGTAACCATTTTAGTACTACCTGGTGCAGACCCCTTTTTCTGTCTAGCCTGCCATCCTTTTCCGTTTGTATCATATACATAAGGTCTTGTATATGTGTAATTTCTAAAAATTTTATTAATTTCAACTCTATAATATTTTGAGTCTTCTTCTAGAATATTTTTTAATTCTTCATAGTTATTTGGATGTTCTCTAAATTTAATCATCTTTTGTTTATTTTCCTTAAGTTTTTCAATATAAGACATATACTTGTATGTTCTATTGGGTATACAACTCAAAAGCTCTTCTTTACTTAACTTTCTTAAATCTCTCATTATTTCTTTCCACATATCAGTTTGAAGTTCTATTTGTTCTCTATCTGATAATAAATTAAATCTACCCTCTGTAGTTTTAAGTTCTGAAATTTTAAAAGAAAGAGGTTTTATTAATTTAAATCCATAATTAAATCCACCCGATTCGGTATCTTCTTCCCAAGATCTTCTTGTTAATATGTAACTAGGCAAATGTAAATCTACCTTTTGTTTATACGTGTTATACGCCTTAATGTAATTATCAATTTCAATATTAAATTCAAAGGTTTCTCCTGTATCTAATTTATTATAATATTCTTGTATATCATTTTCTGTGTAACCACTGGGAATTTGAGGTGGATATATATCATGTTTTTTTGCTATTTTTTTCATCTCTTTTACCTCTTCGTCGTGTAAAACCTCTAATTTTTGTTCTATGTCTAATGTTGGATCTATATTATGTTTTTTACTAGATGAACTAGTAGATTCAGAAACTCTTAGAATATTATACTCCATTCTTAAAAACTCATCATATTTTGTATTAAATACTTCTTCACTTATCTGTCTATTATTATATGCTAACCTCAACTCTTCTATTTTATCCTTTAATTTGTTTATTATATCCTGATCTTCTTCGCTGATAATAAATGTTTTTTTCTTAACAAGATTCCAATAATTATTTCTTAACATCTCGCGATTGTATTCTTCTAAAGTTATATTCTTTTGAGCCATTGAATTAGACAACTCTTCAAGTCTAGATCTTAAAGTATCACCCCAATCTATTATATGATAAGTATTTAAATCATCTTCTTCCAAATCTTCTAAATCTTCTAATTCTTTAGAAGTTTCGCTACTCGTGTCACTATTTGTGTCACTGCTTGTATCGCTACTATTTTCACTATCGGAAGAAGATTCTTCACTAGATAATACATCATCTTCATAATCAGACATATTTAATATAATATATGTTAAATATAATATTTTCTAAATTACATCTGTATTTATATTTCACATTTAAAATAAAGAAATATAATGTATATTTTATATTAGTGTAAGATGCAAACAGTATATATCCTAAAAGACTGTTTAAAGTCTTATAGAGCATTAATGTTACTATATAAAAACCCTGATATATCTACAAATATAATAATAGTAGATAAATTTTACTATAAAGTGTTGAAGCTCGATAATCGTGTAACAAGATTCCCATTTATAATAAATACTGCGCCAACTAACACCGGTTTAATACCGTCTGTAGCCAGAGTATTACCCCTAGATCTTTTTATAGATTTATCGGATCCATTTGTTAATAAAGATAAAAGAAAGAAGAAAAATAAAGTAACCATGAATAAACCAATATCTGATAAGCAAACTAGATTAAGGAATGTATATAGAAATAGAGTATTAACTCCCGCAAAGGGAGTTCCTATTATAAGAAAAACGTCAGATGGTGGGGTAAATATAGTATTAAATTAAAATGTTTATATTATATCATTATATGAGATCCATTTGGGATTTTAATGAAACTAAAAATTACACTAATGTAAATAATTATAAAGTTCTTATTTCTCCATTAGCAGAATCTGCGTCTATACTACTGGAAAAATTAGATAGACTTGTAAGAATATTACAATATAAAATAATAGTTACCAAGGTAAATAGATATGATATATATCTAGATTTATTATCAAGAACTCCTCATATCTTACAGGAAATGCAATTACATAAAGATCAGGGAAGTATTATATTCAACGGATTAAATAAACCTAAAAATGTACATCTAACAAGAGACATTCCTATAGGAGAAGATAAAAGACTTAGGGCTAAATATAGAAAGATATTTCTAACTCTTAAGAATAAAAATGGAAGACTGAAATCTGTCAATGAAATGAAAAATCTCTTAGCACATGAGTTAACTCATACAGCGTTAAATCATGTTACATGGAAGGATGATAATCATTCAGATTTATTTAAAGAATACAACAAAGTTATACTTTCTATGATTAATTCTATTCTTTCTGCTTCTTCCATTCGATAGCAGCCTGTTTAAATGCCTCGGAGTGTTTATATTGATCACCGAGTTCTTTTTTTTGCTCAGTTAGATATTTCTGAACAAATAAGTTGTATGGAGACGGCGTTTTCTTTGTATCATCGTTTCTCTTTCGCCTAGGTTTCTTACCAAATGAAGCTAATGCACTCTTTAGTTCACTAACTTCGTTTTCTAGAGTTTTAATCCTCGAATCGTTGTCGGTCATCTTTTATTTAATTGAAATATTATTTAACTATTGCTTTAAACGTGTTATTTCTATGTTTATCACACAAAGGATAATTACCGTGGTAGTTTTTATTGAAAAATCGTAACTTACATTTCTTACAAATGAGTAAATCTTCACATTTTTTTTCTTTTTCATTATTTATTTCCCTGAATGTAGAAATAATTGTGTCCCATTGTTCTTCGGTTAATGTAGCCATTTAAAGTTACATGCGTTTTATTTTTCCTAAGAAAAAAATATTCGATTACATTAAATGGCAGAGAAAAAGAAACAAATTGCGAGGTATGTATACGGAGGAGCGATTATCATCGTATTATTGATTGGATTTGCATACTATTATCTCTTTGGAAGACGTAATAAATATCTATATTAAGTCTTAGCGTCAAAATTTTAAAAAAAAAATATTTCATTACAATAAATGGCTGAAGAGAAAAAGAAAACTTTTCTACAAAAACATGGATGGATATTTGCTGTAATATTTGCGGTTATCGCTGTTTTTCTAGTTGCTTCCGGGAAATTATGGACACCAAGCGCTCCGGCCACGCCTATGACAGGAAGTGTTTAAGTTAATTAATAACCCCGTAGTTGTCTTTGAAATTTTCCATGTCACTTCTTAGGAAAATTTCAGAATCTTTATAATCTGGATTAGAATATCTAAATTTCTGATAATATGTCATTTGCCAAGGCCATAATAGAACAGAATGTTTAGAAGACATAGGATAAGCAATCTTATCATTATAAATACTATGAATACATTTTATCATCAATTTTTCCCAGTTTGGAATAGCCTTAGACTCCTTTTTAACAACGGTTTCTTTATAAGATGTCTTTTGAATTTTATCATCGCATTTAAAATCCAGTTCCATGATTTCACATTTAGATCTCTTGGGAGTGTTGATTTTACTCCAATTAAATTCTGTAAGATCCTTTTTTTTATGACAAATTGCGCAGTATATTCCATCTTTGTAATCAGAAAACTGAATAGTTTTAGAACTAGGAACCTGTTCACATATAAAATTGTTAATGGATTCATTTTTTCTCCAAACGCATACGTGAATTCCTATTGGGTCATAATAAGGTCCTTCTTTTACACTAGACAGGGATGTGTAAGTTTTTTTAATAGGTCCTTCCCCTCTTTTTTTAATTTCTATATAATTTAAGGCTTCAATAGAACATCTTTTACTATTGTATATATTATTCCATTCTTGTTCGTCTGTAAATTCCATTTGTCTATATTCTTCAATGGGAATTCTATAGAATTCATCTTCGCCCGTATTTTCTAAACTAAATGGAGGTATTTCTTTCTTTTTAGAAATTTTTTGTCTATTATCAATTTCTTTAACTTTCATAAGAATTTCATCGATAGAAACACCCATGATAAATATTTATATACATTTTATTATTTTAAGTTTTTAATATGGTTATTTTTTTGTAAAATATAATGTATATAGATTATAAATGAGTGCTGTAGCAATAATATTATTAGTTTTTCCAACAATGATTGTATTGGGAGCGTTAGTATTTCTACTTAATAAGCTTCTTCCTGGTGGTATATTAGGATCTTTTTCTGCAGACAGTGATACACAAATTGCGGTAACAGGGGATAAAGATGATGATGATGCAAGAGGTTATATGCTTAAACAAACTACACAAGGTAAGTTTACATTAGTTGGAGCGGACTCGGACTCGGACTCGGACACAGCAAGCACGGCAAGTACTGTTTCTACTCTGGACGATGATGAGGGAAATACCGATGCGGCAACTAACTCAGCAGCCGCTGCTGGCGGCGGAACTCCGGAAACCACCACCGATGCCGGCGCTGGAACTGGCACTGGAGCTGGCACTGGAGCTGGCACTGGAGCTGGCACTGGAACTGGCGATGGAACTGGAACTGCAGACGCCGCCGCTGCTACAACCACCAATGTTCAGACGAGACGAGCGGACTCTCAGCCAGAGTCTAGAAGAATGGCGAGAAGGAGAAGAAGAGCCGAAGATTTAGTCTCCGTTTTACCTTAAAAAAAAAATAAATATAAATTCCTTAAAAAAAAATAAATACTAAATGTAAATATGGACCAAAGAGTTAAAGCTTTTATTGTGCTGGGTACAATTTCTGTTATTATATATACAATATACCTAATGACTTCGAACAGTGAAAGTAGTTTCTTAGAGACAGTTGGCGGTCGTAATGCAGCAAATCAGAAATTAATGATTGTAGATCAGGGTACAGGGGAAATATCGTTTGTTAAGAAGAGTTTAACAGGTATTAATCAAAATTTTACCAAAGAAGATAATGAAATTAAGGATGCATTAAAATTGATTCTTGGTAATAATTTAAAAGGTAATTCATCCGGGTTTATAAAGGAATTAAAAGATTTCCAAAATAGTACAGCTGCTACAAAAACAGACATGAGTGGACACAATACTAGATTAAATGCGCTTGAAACCTTCATGAATCAATTTCTTGGGAATAATTCTAACACTGGCAAGCAGATGAGAGATGCTTTATTCAACAAGATCGACGACGGCGCTAAGATCTATATGATATCAAATACCGACGCGGGCGGGTTGATACAAAACTCTTGCGGTTGGCCGGGCGGCAATAACTGTACTGTGAAAATAGGGACGGGCAGCAATAACGTGGTCCCGAGCAAGAAGGGAGACCCTAGGGGAACCGGATTCACAATTAGAAGACAGACGTAAATGTATTGTAATTTTTTTTAAAAAATGACATCACGTATCAATCAATATGTAATGTCATTTTCATTTTCATTTTCATTCACACATTCTAATTAGAAATCATCGAGGATCTCCAGTTCTTTATCCGTGATTTGTTCGGGGCGATTGTAATCAGTAACACGCTGTTCAAAGAAATTACTCTTGCCATCTAGTGAAATAGTGTCCATAAACTCAAATGGACACTTAACGTTATATATCTTTGGATAACCCATCTTTTGAATAAGACGATCAGCCTGAAACTCAATGTAAGTCTTCATGGAACTGGCATTCATACCAATAAGATCACATGAAAACGAATCGCAGATGAATTCCTTTTCAATGTCTACAGCGGTTGTAAACATTTCATTAATTTCATCTACAGACAATTTATTCTCTATGTAACTGTACAATAGTACACCAAAATCTGCATGTAGAGATTCATCGCGAGCAATAAGTTCATTACTCTTACCAAGAGCCTTTGTCATAAGACCCTTTACGTATTTAAGCCAGAATATAGCACAGAAAGAACCGGCAAAGAATAGACCTTCAACAATAGTAAAAGCAACAAGCCTATTCACAAAAGGGATTTCACTGTTTAGCCACTTTTGAGCCCAATCAGCCTTTTTCTTTACACCAGACACTTCTTTAATACCATTTAGAAGTCTAAGCTTTTCTTGATGATCTGAAATGTATGTATCAATCATAAGAGCGTAAGTCTCTGAATGAATTGTTTCCATGGCAGCTTGCCATCCATAATAAGCCCTAATTTCTGGAACCTTAATTTCTTCAATAAAATTTATAGATATGTTCTCGAATATAATTCCGTCAGACCCCGCAAAAAAAGACAACACATTTGAAATGAAAAATCTTTCATTGTCTGTGAGTTTTTCCCAGTCTGGAGTATCAGCTGAGAAGTCAATCTCCTCTGCGGTCCAAAAAGCCTGTTGATGTTTTTTATATTCATTCCACACATCAGTCCATACAATAGGATACAAGACATATCTATTAGAAGTTTCGGCAAGAAGAGGTTCCATTATATATTATTATATAAAATATGTTTTTAATTTAATTTATTTTATATAATAATTATATTTATTTCATTTTATATTTTATTGCAGTCTAGACATACGAGATACCAGGACTCTTGCCGCGCCCGTAGTTGTAAGAAACCTTGGCTTTGGAGAGTCTAGCCTTAAGAGCCTTAGCGGTTACAGGTGTTTTAGTGTAACCACCCCCACCCTTACGAGCTTTGTAAATCTCAACGCCGTTCTTACGAGCAATAGCCTGTAGTTCACTTAGAGTAATCTTCTTAGTCTTGTCTTTTACACATCTTTTCTGACCACGACCCTTACCAGCTCTCCATCTACGATTGGGCGAGTAACCAGGTCTGCAGACGGTAGCCATACCAAACTCGGTTAAACCTAGCATGTCTTGGTAATCTTCACCAAATCTAGATCTCTTATTACCTAGAACTTTTCTCCAGGCAGCCTTTAGGGATATACCGGTCCTGTGGTGAAGTCTCATAGCTTTCTTAGCGTTGGCGTAAATGGTTCTCTTAGACATCTTTCTTCCGCGACGTGGGCTAACTCTACGTCTACGAATTGGAGAACGTCTGCGTCTACGAGGAGAATTCCTGCGGCGGTAAGCGCGACGAGCGGCGATAGCCGACTTAGTCATCTTTAGCTTTCTACCGTATCTCGATCTTCTAGGTGATAATCTGCGTACCCTGTCCCTGATAGGAGATAGTCTATCTCTTAGACTTCTTGCACGTCTGTAAATACCAGATCTTAAACCTCTAGCTTTACTCATCATTTTATCATACATAGGTCCTCCGAATACCGAAAGATCAGAGTCGTCCTGCATACTTAGGGGAATGTTACCGTATGTTCTCTGTGACATACTTGTTCTGCGTCTACGAACGGGAGACTTCCTGCGTCTACGAACGGGAGACTTCCTGCGTCTACGAACGGGAGACTTCCTGCGTCTACGCTTAGGAGAACCCCTTGTCCTGCGACGGTAAGCACGACGCGCCGCGATTGCTGATTTAGTCATCTTTAACTTTCTTTTACCAAATGAAGACCCCCATACTGCAG
>Ga0160423_10005489_pt1 | contig 10337 bp, 9 predicted proteins | sample CRUFie14St8metaG_FD_108191 | JGI IMG/M metagenome (GOLD analysis project Ga0160423, IMG submission 108191) | Marine microbial communities from the Costa Rica Dome - CRUD Field 142mm St8 metaG | ecosystem: Environmental > Aquatic > Marine > Oceanic > Photic zone | place: Costa Rica: the Eastern... | reverse complement strand
GGGATTGGGCCACTAATGTAGATAATACCTACTACATCATCGGGACTGTCGCTGGGCCTCACCCATACCCACAGTTGGTTAGGGACTTTCAGTGCATTATAGGAAGAGAGACCAAGCAACAATCTCTCGAGTTGTTTGGTAAGCTCCCTGACGCACTTGTGGCCTGTGTGGGGGGCGGCAGTAACGCGATTGGGCTCTTTCATCCTTTTCTCGAAGACAAGCAGGTCGCTATGTTCGGCGTTGAGGCCGGGGGGAAGGGTTTAGAGACTGGAGCCCATGCTGCGCCACTGAGCGCCGGCACTCCGGGTGTCCTGCACGGCAATCGCACCTACTTAATGACAGATGAGGGTGGGCAGATACAGGAAACGCACTCGGTCTCTGCAGGCCTAGACTATCCTGGAGTCGGCCCGGAGCATGCTTGGCTGAAGGACCTTAAAAGAGTGAACTATGTGGCCGCGACCGACAACGAAGCGATGGATGCTTTTCATAAGCTCACGCGGCTTGAGGGAATCATCCCTGCGCTTGAAACAAGTCATGCGGTTGCGTACGCAATGGATCTTGCTCGTAGTATGGGAGCCGATCAGACGATTGTAATCAATCTTTCTGGTCGAGGTGACAAAGACATAGAGACGGTGGCGCGACTTGAAGGGATGAAGCTTTAGGACTTTCAGGCTGGCCATGAGTCGAATTTCAGCAATAGCGAGCAATTGCATTAAGCAGGAAAAGAAGCTGCTGATTCCCTATTTGGTGGCGGGCGATCCGGACCTGCCAACTACCCTAGCCCTTATGCAGGAGCTGGTTCAGCAGGGGGCAAACATAATTGAATTAGGTATCCCGTTTAGCGACCCTGCCTCCGATGGGCCGGTGATCCAGCGAGGCGTTGAGCGGGCGCTGGACGGTGGCACCACACTGCGTGACACGCTGGCTCTGGTCGCTCAGTTTCGACAAGGCGATAAGGAAACGGGCATCGTGCTGATGGGATATCTTAATCCGATTGAAATAATGGGGTACGAAAAATTCGCTGCTAGCGCTGCTGCTGCAGGAGTGGACGGAGTCTTGGTGGTGGATATGCCGCCGGCGGAATCCACGGAGCTGCATCGCCGGCTCGCTGCCGCTGACATTGATACGATCTATCTGGTCGCGCCGACGACGTCGGCGGATCGCGCAAAAGATATTGCTGAGTCCTGCACGGGCTACCTATATTACGTGTCACTCAAAGGGGTCACTGGCGCCGCGATTACTGATCATGAGGCAATCAGGGAAAGCATCGAGTCGATGCGTCAGCTGACTGATCTGCCTGTGGTGGTCGGTTTTGGTATCAAGGATACTGAAAGTGCCCGTGCCATGGCCTCAGTGTCAGACGGGATCATTATCGGGAGCGCGCTTGTGGAGCAGATTGCTCAACTGTCTGGCGGGGATTCGGAAAAGCCAGAGCTACCGCATTGTTGCGCAGTCATTGGCGAGGCGCGGAGTGCGATAGACTCATTACAGAGATGAGCTGGCGTAAGGGGAAAACAGTTGTGAGCGAGGCAGTGCATTGAGCTGGATCGATAAAATATTGCCCTCGATTTCTACCTCAGACGGGGAAAGCAAAAAGTCGACAGTGCCAGAGGGTCTTTGGAAGAAATGCCCTCGCTGCGATGCCATGCTTTACCAGAAGTCCTTGGCAGAAAACCATGAAGTTTGTCCTAAATGCGATCACCACATGCGCATAACGGCACGTCGAAGAATCGAACTGTTTCTCGATGAGGAGGGTCAACAGGAACTTACTGGCGATCTTGAGCCCGTTGATATGCTTAAGTTCAAAGACCTTAAACGGTACAAGGACCGGCTCAACACAGCGCAAAAAGGAACTGGGGAGAAGGACGCGCTCGTTGTTGTGCAGGGTGCAGTCAGCAGCGTTCCGGTAGTGGTTGCGGCCTTTGAGTTCGGGTTTATCGGAGGGTCAATGGGAGCCGTTGTGGGGGAAAAGTTCGTTCAGGCTGTAAATACCTGTCTTACCAGTCGGCAACCGCTTGTCTGCTTTTCGAGCAGTGGTGGCGCTAGGATGCAGGAAGCGCTCGTCTCTCTGATGCAAATGGCTAAAACTTCCGCAGCTCTTGAAAAAATGCGGAAGCAGGGTTTGCCTTATATATCCGTTCTGGTTGATCCGGTATATGGTGGTGTGTCGGCTTCCCTCGCAATGTTGGGTGACGTGAATATCGCTGAGCCGAATGCGCTGGTTGGTTTCACAGGTCCCGACGTTATACGCCAGACCGTCAGAGTGAAGTTGCCAGAGGGGTTTCAGCGCGCAGAATTTCTGTTGGAGCACGGTGCCATCGATATGATTGTGCATCGAAAAGAGCTCCAAAGCCGGATTGCTGCTCTATTGGGGAAGTTGATGTATTACCGCCATTCCGATACTTAAGAGCCCAGCGTCAGTCGGTGCCGTCAAATCTTCAAGAATGGCTAGCCTATATTTCGCGGGTTCATCCCCGCGAGATTGAGTTGGGGCTGGAAAGGATTCAGCGCATCGCACAGGCTATGTCCCTCTCAAAGCCTCCTAAGGTGGTAACCGTAGCGGGGACCAATGGCAAAGGCTCCGTCGTTTCTGTGATGGAGAGCCTTCTTTGTCATGCCGGCATCAAAGTGGGTGCCTATACCTCACCACATCTTCATCGCTTTAACGAGCGCATTCGCCTTCAGGGATTACCCTGTGATGATGGTCTCATCTGCGAAGCCTTTAACGAAATTGATGCCATCCGTGGAGAGGTTTCTCTCAGCTATTTTGAATTTGCGACGCTCGCCGCGCTCTGGATCTTTCAGCGCAAACGGGTATCTGTTGCCCTGCTGGAGGTGGGATTAGGTGGAAGACTCGATGCGGTCAATATTCTTGACCCTGATGTTAGTGTCATTACCGCGGTTGGGCTCGATCATCAGGACTGGCTTGGGCACAGTCGCGAAGAGATTGGGTTAGAAAAAGCGGGAATCCTCCGCCAGCGCGGGAGTTTTGTCTGCGGCGATCCTGACCCACCGTTATCCGTTATTTGCAAAGCTAGAGAGCTGTCCTGCATTTCCCTCTACCAGGGCCAGGAATTCGGACTTCGGACCAACGAACGGTCTGAAGAGATACAATGGAGGGGTGTCGCGCCTGATGGTTGCGAAATGTGCGCCGCATTTCCGGCAGCCACCGCTATATTGCCGATAAACGTGTCAACTGCACTACAGGCGCTTGCGAGCGCAGGCACCGAAGTAGATCTGGGGCGAGCAGCCGCAAACCTTGCTGCCGTCAGGCTGCCCGGTAGACAGGAGCTGACACAGGACAGGCTGACAGGCACTCCGGTGATGCTGGATGTCGCGCACAACCCGGATTCAATAGCTGCTCTGGTGCTCGCCGTACAGCGTCTAAGGCGTCCGGATTCTGCGTTTGACCACCGGAGGAGGACAGTGCGGTTAGTGATGGCAGTGATGGCTGATAAAGACGTTGAAACAATGGTGGCATCCTTAGTATCCATCACCGACATCTGGTATATTTCGGAGTTCGAAGACGCGCGGTGCCTGCCGTCCATCGAACTAGGCAAGAAGCTCAAAAAACTCGATCCAACCGCGACAATGCGTTGCTTTGATGGGGTGGCTGAGGCTTACAAAGCAGCTTGCGAAGACGCTGTAGCAGGGCCGGCAGGGGTAGGTGGGGAGTTGGTTGTAGTTGCCGGCTCATTTCACACGGTTTCTGCAGCGCGGATGCTCGCAAAGTGTTAGAAGGGTACATATTCGGTAACGCCCCAATGGGACTGGCTTCGTCTGTTTCTGAAAATCGACGTTCGGTGATACAGACGGGACCTAGGAAGCGCTGACTTGCAGCAGAATACCAAACAGAGAATTGTCGGTACCATTGTCTTGCTGGCTTGCTGCCTGATCTTTCTGCCAATTATTTTTGATGGCGAAGGCAGTTATGAGCCTGCTCTGACCAGCCGAATACCAGATCCCCCGCAAATCATTATCTTGCCCGAACCGCAGCAGACCCGTCCGGTTATCATTGCCGACAGTGACGTCCCTTCGGTGGCTCTGCCAGAGACTGACGCTGACCAGCCGGCTTCTGCAAACCAAACCAGCAATTCCGACGCAGAGAATGCCTCGACGGGTGCTCAGGAGGCACCGGCTGCTGGGCCTGAAGTAAGCGAATCTGTTCCCGCTTACGCCCGGCAGGACGATACAATACCGCAATTGGATGAGAATGGCTTGCCAAGCGGCTGGAGCGTTCGATTAGGCCTATTTTCAAACGCAGACAACGCTGCGATTCTGCTAGAGCGATTGCAGGAAGCAGGTTATCGGGCATACTTGCGAGAGATCGAATCCGATGAGGGTCGGCTGCGGGGCGTTTTCGTCGGTCCTTGGTTGGACAGACAACTATCTGCCGGTTACCAGATTAGCCTACAGGAAGAATTTCAGCTGGCGGGAATTGTGGTTCCTTATGAGATGGAACGTTAGGAGCCAGACTAGACACAATGACTCAGGTAGATGCCCTCATTCTTACAGTCATTGCAATGTCCTCAGCGTTCGGTGTTTGGCGGGGTTTCATCAAGGAAGTATTGTCGCTTCTGAGCTGGATCGCTGCATTGCTGGTTTCCCGCGTTTACAGTGAGTCCTTAGCCAGCATGCTTGGAAATCTGCTAGATAATCCCTCTGTCCGATATGTCACCGCCTTTTCTGTTCTGTTTGTCTTCATCATTATGCTGGGAACAGCCCTGAACCAATTTATGTCGAAGCTGTTGGTTGTAACTGGGTTAAAAGCACTCGACCGCCTCTTGGGGGCAGGGTTTGGGGTCGCCCGTGGCACGGTCATTGTTCTGGTGGCTTTGTTTATCTCGAACGTGTTTGTGTCAGGGTCTGAATGGTGGCAGCAGTCAACGCTGATTCCCTACGGCCTAGTTCTGATTGAGGAATCGCAGATTTTTATTGGCGACATGAATGCAGTAAGCCCTACTTATTAGAACAATCACCCGGAGCGGAGCATACTTTTATGTGCGGATTAGTTGGAGTGGTAACCAGTCAGGATGTGGGGGTGTGTTTATATGACACACTGACCGTGCTGCAGCATCGAGGGCAGGATGCAGCGGGGATTATGACCAGTGATCATGGAAAGCTTAACTTACGCAAAGACAATGGTCTGGTAAAGGATGTCTTTCGGACTCGCCACATGCGGCGACTGACAGGCCAGATGGGTATTGGCCACGTAAGATACCCTACGGCGGGCAGCTCCAGTCCCGCACTTGCCCAGCCATTTTATGTTAACTCGCCTTACGGTTTATCCCTTGCTCACAACGGTAACCTCACTAATACCGCCGATCTGAATCGGGAGCTCTACAAGACTGACCTGCGCCATATGAACACCGATTCAGACTCAGAGGTGCTGCTGAATATTTTCGCCCACGAGTTGTCCCAGAAAAAACAGATTGAGCCAAGGCCGGAAGACATCTTCTCTGCTGTTGAAGGCGTCCACAAGCGTTGCCGCGGGGGTTACGCTGCGGTTGTTATGATAACTGGATACGGAATACTGGGCTTCCGTGATATCAATGGCATCCGCCCGCTGGTTTTTGGCTCGCGAACCAGCAATGGGCAGAAAGAATACATGATTGCGTCGGAGAGCGTGGCACTGGATTCGCAGGGGTTCACGATTGAGCGAGATGTCGCACCGGGCGAGGCGGTTTACATCGACGTTCAGGGAAATCTGCATACTAAGGTCTGCGGTGAGCCCGGTATCCATGCACCCTGTATTTTCGAACATGTGTACTTCGCTCGTCCGGATTCATTGATGGACAGCATTTCAGTCTATAAAGCCCGCTTACGGATGGGGCAGCGTCTGGCAGAAAAAGTGAATAGATTGCGCCCCAACCACGACATCGATGTCGTGATACCGGTACCTGATACCAGCAGAACCTCAGCGCTTGAGCTCGCCAATCATCTGGGTATTAAGTATCGGGAAGGGTTCGTCAAAAATCGCTACATCGGGCGAACTTTTATCATGCCCGGTCAGAGTCAACGTCGTAAGTCGGTTCGACAGAAATTAAACGCAATCGACTTGGAGTTTAAAGGGAAAAATGTCCTGCTAGTAGATGATTCTATTGTGCGAGGCACTACCTGTAAGCAGATAATCCAGATGGCGCGGGATGCCGGTGCACGGAAAGTCTATTTTGCCTCCGCCGCACCGCCAATTCGCTATCCCAACGTTTACGGAATTGATATGCCTGCAGCTACTGAACTTATCGCGGCCGGTAAGACTGATCAGGAGGTTGAAGTTCAGATCGGTGCCGATTGGCTGATTTATCAGGACCTAGAAGATCTGATTGCTGCAGCGGCTGAGGGTAATCCAGACCTACGGCAATTTGAGTGCTCAGTGTTCAACGGGGAATATATTGCCGGTGACGTTGATGAGATGTATCTGAAGCGCTTGGAGCTAGCTCGAAATGATGCGGCAAAGTTGGCGAAGAAGAATAAAAAAAGCGTGGCGAGACAGCAGAACCTTGTTGCCGATTTACAAAGTGATGGCTGAGTTGGGGCTTAGCAGTTTGGTATGGTGGCTTTCTATCGTGCCATGAGTCCCAGGCTAAGCCTTAGATGTTAAGAGAGTCCGAACTTTTCAAGCCGTCGACAATGCCGTCTTGGAAATCGCAAAGCCTCTCTGGGTAAAGAGCATCAGATACACTTGGCATTTTTCTGCCTCATTTCTGGCGGACAGCTGTTGACTACTGATTGGGCCCTGAGCAATAAGAGGGCGGCTGTCAACGAGAGCAAATTAGACAGTGCCTATCTGTCCTTGTCAGATGATTTATCTTCCTATCAGCTTGCTCGGAAGGTAGGAGAGAGGCTAGTTTATTTTCATGACCGGGTGGTCGCGCAGCTACCGGAACTTTCAGGTCTCATGAGTCAATTTATGGGTATTTTTATCTCTGCCGCCCGGGCGTCGGCGCAATTGTCCGAAGCAGACGAGAGGGAAGGTCTAATCCAGTTGCCCCAATTGTTGCAAGAAATCACACAGCTTTTGCGTCACAAACATTCATCTTAAAAGGATCAGCTTTAAATAATCAAGATGCCCTGAGATGTGAGAAGTTCACGAACTTCGGCGATCCGGTTTCCCTGTATTTCCAGAGACTGGTCTTTGAGTGTTCCTCCTGTTCCCAGTCTTTTTTTAATGAGCTTCAGAAGCTCAAGTAATTGGGCCTCGCTTAAGCCCAGGTGTGAAATAACGGTCACTTCTTTTCCGCCCCGGCCTTTTTTCTCTAGTTGAATCTTAGGGGTCCGATCTCTGTTTGAGCCGATTGATCGTGCTTCACCCTCACACTTGCACTTGTGCAGTGATTTGCCGCAAGTGTCACAGAGATTGGCGCCAGACGTTGTGTAGACCAATTTTGAATTTGGCATGAATCGGGGTTGGGCGAAAATGAGCTCGCTGATAAAGGTGACTCAGAACAGTTAGCTGATAATAGCTTTTCTGTTGCCTCAGATTCGGTACAGCGGTGGAAGGCTGTAACGATCTTCTTGGGCCTGACGTTTAGATTGTTTTATTTTGGTTCGTCTCAGGGACACTATCGTTCCTATGCACCCCGCCGAATCGAAGCTCTTACTCTCGAAACCAAGCCTATTTCGAAACAGGTCGGTTTGTAAGTCCTGCACATGTCTATGTAACTCAGAGGCTTCCTGCGCTTGGAGAATATCTTCCATATTCGCAATTCGTCGACTCCCGATAAAATGATCACACCAGACAATAAGGTGCGTTCGCATGTTGTGCATCTCCTTCTTCTTTAGCGTTTTCAGGAGTTGCTGAAAGGCGACCTGTTCGTTATTGGCTGGGGAGTAGCGTTCACTAATTCGGTTTCGGCAAGCGTTGAGGTACTGGTTTATCAGCTTACGGTTAGGCCATATCACTAGGCGATAGATGCTGAACAGAACGATTAAAAAGACGGCTGAGATCAAATAGCGTAGCCAGCTGGCCTCTATTTCTATGTATTCGGCTTCGGCTTGCTCGTCAATCATTTCCTGGTCTACGGCAGGTGGCATTGCCAGTAATTCCTCCAGATTGCCACTGCTGGATACAGCCTGTTCAGCAGGGGCAGCTCCGGCTATTGCTCCGATAGTGAGTGTTTTCGCCGGAATAGTAGTTACCTGCAGCTGGTCTGTATTAATGTTCCACCAGGGAATAGCGATTTCCGGAACTTCAAGGTTACCGTCAACGGTCGGGACAATTGTCATAGTTTCAACGCGGGTGCCTACGATCGCTCCGCTGACGAAAGTCCTGTCGATTTCTGCTGGGTCAGGGTAGGCGTTGGCGCCATCGAGATCGATTGATCCGAACGGTGGCAGCACCGAACCATCAAGTCCCTCTGCAACCATGGTGAGGGTACGCACGACCGAGTCCCCAATTTGCAGTTCTACGGTGGTGTCCGGTGCCCAGCTGTCTTCGAGGGTCAGGCCGGATACGGGCAGCCAAACAGGGCTGTTGGCAGCTGCTGCCGGACGTTGTTTGACGTCAACGGTCATGCCGTCAATAAAGGCGGTCACTCGTCTGGTATTAAGGTTCCTGAAAACAAAGTTGCTCGACCCGTCGGTCACCTCTCCGCGAAAAAGAATGTCGGGAATCTCCAGAGGACCACTTCTCTGTGGAAAGATGACGTAGCGCTTTTCGTAGACGCCATGGCGCACGCCATCGATAAGCTTTTCATACTGGTTCGGGGAACCGATCAGTTGAATCACGGTGTCAGGCATCTCCAGTTCAGTGAACTGAGGGTTACGAATGCCGTTGATTGTATAAAACAGTCTGACGGTAAAGAGCAGTTGCTCTTGGACGTATATGCTGTCTTTGTTGACCTCTATTTCAAGAAAGAGCTCTTCTGAAGACTGATTCGACCGTGGCCCTTGGTTGACCACCGACACGGTGATTGGATCAGTGCGTGCATTGTTTATGGTCAGCGGCGGGATTTCCAAGTCTCCTTCAGTCAGAGGGAACAACGTGACGATGTAATCAGTCCAAGATTCCACGGATCCGTTAATCGAGCGGATCTGACTCGATGTCCGGGTGCCCAGAACATCGAAATTTTCTGTAAGGGGCGTCAGGTCAAGCTGCATCCCTTGGCGTTGCTCAAATACCCGGATGGTGTAAGTCAGGGTTTCTCCTCGCGCCAGCTCAGAGCGATCTACCGATACTTCAATGTCCTGTGCTGTGGCTGAAAAAGCCAGAGAGAATAGTAAAAAAGCAACAGCTGCTCTGAGCGGAATCTGGTTTACCATATCTGGCCTCCGCTGCTGGTGTTATTGGCTGTGCCATTAAGCTGTCGCTGACGATATTGATAGCGAAATTTGCGCCGCAGAAGCTCGCCCGGATCATCTTCAATGCGGCGAAGCCATTGTTCGAGCGACTGCTGCTCCTCGAATTCTTCATTGGCCGATTCCGAAGGAGTGTTCTGCTCGCTGTTAGACTCCGAGCCTTCTTGTTCTTCGGGTGGTTGATTCTGTTGTTGCTGCTCTTGCTGATCCTGATTGCCTTCCTGGCTCTGCTGATCCTGTTGCTCAGAGTTTTCCTGCTGCTCTGACTCGTTTTGGGAGTTTTGCTCAGATTGGTTATCTTGGCTGTCTCCCTCCTGCTGCTCTCCCTCTTCGGATTCCTGTTGTTCAAGCAACTCCTCAATAATGGCCTTATTGTTGAGAGCGTCCTCATGATCAGCAGCCATTGAGAGAGCAGTGTCATAAGCCGCTATGGCTTCGGGGTAATTCCCTGTCAGGGCGAGGGCATTGCCTCGATTATAATGGCCGTCAGGCGTATTTATGGCGCTGAAGGCGGCTATCGCGGATTCATAATTTTTTGATCGATAGTTCGCGGCACCCGACCACTCAGAAGACTCGAATAAAGAGGCAGCCAGCTCATGCTCTTCGTTGGCAAACGCCTCTGCTGCTTGCTGGTCCTTCGTTTGCCACAAATCTCTCCAGTCAAACGCCTGGGCCTGATTGGAAGGAAGAAAAACTCCCGTAGTACTTATGAGGACCAAGCTGAACAACCAGCCCTTTCTGAAGCTCATGGCTGCAACAGGTAGAACGAGAAGAAGCAGCCAGGGTCCGGATTCGTACCAGATGTCAAATTCCTCATCGACTTCCGTCAGTTCCTCATCGTCCAGAAGGTCGAAGTTCGACAGCAGGAAGGCCAGATCAGAGTCGGCAAGCTGGATATCGTGGTAGCGCCCTCCGGTCCGGTTTGCCAGAGACTGCAAAACATTACGATTGAGTGTGGGAGTGACGATAGCCCCCATTTGGTCAGTCAGAAAACTGCCGTCACTGGTTCGAATTGGCGCACCCTGTTCAGTGCCAATGCC
>Ga0160423_10005488_pt1 | contig 10338 bp, 10 predicted proteins | sample CRUFie14St8metaG_FD_108191 | JGI IMG/M metagenome (GOLD analysis project Ga0160423, IMG submission 108191) | Marine microbial communities from the Costa Rica Dome - CRUD Field 142mm St8 metaG | ecosystem: Environmental > Aquatic > Marine > Oceanic > Photic zone | place: Costa Rica: the Eastern... | reverse complement strand
GTTAAATGGTGAACAATGTATTCAGTTGAAGTTTGTGTCCCAGAACTTGAAGCCATCAGTTTTTTGTACCTACGAGAAGTGAAATTAAAAACGTCAACAATACCAATCCGAATCCTATTATAGTAATTTGGAAGTTAGGAATATTAATAAATTTAAAAATTAATATAAAACCCCCAATGACGGTAACATATTTAATAAATAGAGAGTAAATTTGAATTCTTAGAGCATGCTTTGCATTGAGAATTAATTTTTGTGAAGCCATTATTCTAATAGCTTGTAAGGTAATCGCTGTTAGTGCCAAAAATACTCCAAAAAAAGCTGAAATAAAATCATTTAAAAAAACAAAGCATGATGTTAAATAAAGAAATCCGACCAAGTAATGATACTTTAGAATATTATAGATTTTAACTATCAAAATTTAACCTGCACTATTGTATTATAATTAAAAATTTTGTCAATTGACCATTTAGAACTTAGCAATTAAATGATCAAGTTCATCAAGCCCATGATATTTGATTTCTAGTCTTCCATTTTGATTTTTTTGATTGTGAGATATTTTAACTTGCATTCCTAATTTACTTGATAATTTTGCTTCAAGTGCACCAATATTTGGGTCCTTAAATATTTTTTTTAAATTTTTACTTTTTTTTGAAACCCTGCCCTTAACAATTGATTCAACTTCTCTTACACTTAAATTTTCCGCAATAATTTTATTTGCAAGCTTAATTTGTTTATCTTTATCATGCCCAATCAATGCTCTTGCATGACCCATTTCAAGAGATTTATTAACAATAAAATCATGTATTTTTTTGTCTAATGTAAGAAGCCTTAATGCATTAGTTATGGCGCTTCTTGACTTACCAAGTGATGTCGATGCCTGTTGATGGGACAAATTATAATTAGAAATCAATTTGTTAATTGCTTGGGCCTCTTCAACAGCATTCAAATCCTCTCTTTGTATATTTTCAATTAATGACAAAACTAATGATTTTTTGTCATCAACCTTTCTCACAATAACTGGCACTTTCTTAAGATTTGCAATTCCTGCAGCCCTCCATCGTCTTTCACCAGCAATAATTTCATATTTATCATCAAATTCTGTTTTTCTTACAACAATAGGCTGCATAATTCCATTTGATCTTATGGACTCGGACAATGATTCCAACGATTGGTCATTAAAAGACTTTCTAGGCTGAGTTTTACCAGAAAATAATTTCTTTAATTCAATAAGTTTTACAGGGTTGTCTAAATCATCTGAGCTAGATGATAACAAGGAGTCCAAACCCCTGCCCAAGCCTTTTAATTTTGCCATTATTTCTCCTTAACCTTTTTATTTCTTCTTAAAAATTCCATTGCTAATTCTCTATACGCACTAGCACCCTTTGAAACCCCATCAAAATAAATAGCTGGCATACCATGGCTTGGTGCCTCTGCTAATCTAACATTACGCGGAATTATGGTTTTATAAACTTTTTCTGCGAAATGATTTTCGAGCTGGTCAGATACTTGATTAGTTAAAGTATTTCTTGAATCAAACATAGTTCTAATTAACCCCTCAATTTCAATCTCGCTATTCATTCTCTTCTTAACAACCTTTATTGTATTTACTAAATCACTTAACCCCTCTAAAGCATAATATTCACATTGCATTGGTATTAAAACTTTATTAACAAAAGCTAATGCGTTTATTGTTAATAAGTTTAAAGAGGGTGGGCAATCAATCACAATAAAGTCAAATAATTTTTTTAAACGGTAGATTGCATTTCTAAGCTGATACTCTCTATTCTCTAAATCAACCAATTCCACTTCAGCTCCTGCTAAATTTTTGTTGGAAGGTGCGATAAAAAATTTAGAATTTTCTGAGAACACAAGAATATCGTCAATTTCTTTTTCACCTATTAGGGCCTCATAAATTGTTGATTTTATTTGATTTTTTTCCACTCCTGAGCCCATTGTGGAGTTTCCTTGCGGATCTAAATCTATTAATAATACCTTGAAATTTTTTTCCGCAATTGCAGCACTCAAATTAATCGCAGTTGTTGTCTTCCCAACCCCACCCTTTTGATTTACAACAGCTAAAGATATCATTTTATTTTGGGAAAAAAATTATTAAATTACGATTAAAAGATGGAATTTTTAATTTTTTAATGCTGATAAAACAACTTTTTTTTATTTCTTCAATTTCTTGTTCAGGAACTATTCCCTTCATTGAAATTATTTTTCCATTTTTCTTTAGCAAATGCGATGACACTCTGTAAAAATAAGCTAGATTACCCAATGCTCTTGAAATAACATTATCTACTTTTAAGTCTTTGATATTTTCAGCTCTATCATTAATTATACTAATGTTTTTTAGGTTCATCTTATCTTTGACAAAACGCAAAAATCCACATTTTTTTTTTATGCTTTCCACCAAATATACCTCTCTATTTTCAGACTCAATTGCGATAGGTATGCCAGGAATCCCAGCGCCAGTTCCAATATCTGCAACACTACCCTTGTTTAAATATTCTAAAATTGAGAGACTATCTTGGACATGATGACTCCACCAAAGGGAAAAGTCTTTTATACCAGTTAAATTGTGAAATTTATTCCATTCTTTTAAATAATATAGGAATTCTTCTTGCTTATCTTTTTTTTTTGATAATATTCCCCAGTCCATTTTTATTTTTTTAAATTTACTGCTAGCAAAGAAATTGCTGATACAGGAACACCAGGTATCCTTGATGCTTGCCCTAAAGTTAAAGGCTTTACCTGAGCAAACTTTTGTCTTGCTTCATTTGATAACCCTTTTACCTTTGAGAAATCATAATCATTGGGAATTTTGGTATTATCCATTGAAGCTAATTTTTTTGCTTCTAAGACTTGCCTATTAACATACCCAGAGTATTTAATGTCAGTTTCAATTAGGTCTCTAATACTTCTAAACGATTCGTTTTCTGCAAATGGAAGATAAGAGCTTAGATCCTTAATATTCACCTCTGGTCTTTTAAGAAGATCTACACATCTTTCTGCTTTATTCAGCTTTTTATTCCCTAAAAAAACCTCATCTCCGTTATTTGATTTTTTCGAAATAACAGTTTTTTTGATCTTTTCCATAAAAAGATCATAATTAGCTTTTTTCTCAACAAATTTAAGCCATTTATCATCGGAAACAGAACCGAGATTTTTTCCAATTTTAGTTAATCTAAAATCAGCATTGTCCTCTCTAAGACTTAACCTAAACTCGGATCTGCTAGTGAACATTCTATACGGCTCGGTAACTCCTCTAGTTATTAGGTCGTCTATCATAACACCAATGTAAGAATTGGTTCTTGAAGGCTCCCAACCCTCAAGGCCTTGAGCTGCTTTAGCAGAGTTAATGCCGGCGACCATTCCTTGAGCTGCCGCCTCTTCATAACCCGTTGTGCCGTTAATTTGACCAGCAAGGTAAAGCCCTGAAATATTTCTAGATTCAAGTGTTTGCTTTAAACCCTTTGGATCGAAATAATCATATTCAATTGCATAACCAGGCCTAGTAATTAGGCAATTCTCAAGGCCCTTAATAGTCCTTACAAATTCTACTTGCACCTGAAATGGTAAACTAGTTGATATTCCATTGGGGTAAATCTCAGAGTTATTTAATCCCTCAGGTTCCAAAAAAATTTGATGTCTCGGCTTTTCACTGAATCTTTTTACTTTATCTTCAATTGAAGGACAGTATCGTGGGCCAATACTTTTAATTTCACCAGAGTACATTGGAGATTTAAAAATATTATCGTTTATTATTTCGTGGGTTTTTTCATTTGTTTGAGTTATCCAACACGGCATTTGTGTAAGTAATTTGTCTGGAGCATCATAAAATGAAAAAAAGCGAGGGCTAGTATCTCCCTTTTGTTCTTCTAAAATTGAAAAATTAATTGACTTACCGTCCAGCCTAGGTGGGGTTCCTGTTTTTAACCTCAGCGTAGTTATTCCGCATGACCGCAAGGAATCTGAGAGCCCCAATGAAGCCTTTTCACCTGCGCGTCCAGCCTGAATCTTTTGTGGCCCAATGTGTATTAATCCATTTAGAAAGGTGCCTGCTGTAATAACCACATGATCTGCTTTGATTTCAAAACCATCATCGAGAATAACGCCTTTGACCTTGCCGCCACTGACTTTTAAACCTTTTACTGATGACTGAAAAAAAACAAGGTTTTTTTCCTTTTGCACTCTAGTTCGAATATTATTTTTGTAAGAAACCCTATCAATTTGAGCCCTAGTTGCCCTTACTGCAGCCCCTTTGCTTTCGTTCAGTGTTCGAAACTGAATGGCAGATCTATCAGCGCTCTCACCCATTATCCCACCTAGAGCATCAATCTCCTTAACTAAGTGGCCCTTTCCTATCCCGCCTATAGAAGGGTTGCATGACATTTGGCCAACAGTATCTAGGTTTTGTGTTAAAAGTAAGGTTTTAGCTCCGCATCTTGCAGCTGCAAGACAAGCCTCTGTTCCAGCGTGACCCCCCCCAACAACAATTACATCAAATTTTTTCAAAACACAGCCCTGTAATTCTTTAAATGCTTATTATAAATGTTTCACGTGAAACATTTAAGTTTTTTTTCACTTACCCACACAAAATTTTGAAAATATTTGACCCAAAATGTCTTCGGTCGTAATTTCTCCTGTGATTCTGCATATTTCCTCGTGAGCCAATTTTAACAGCTCTGCAAATAGATCTACTTGAATTCCTGGAAAAATGGAAAGCAAATGTTTGTGTGCTCTTTTTAGACATTGAAGCTGTCGCTCATTTGCCAGAAAAAGAGCATCTTTTTCTTCTGGGGTGATGAGTTTCTTTATGGCATCTTTGGCCAAGCTTAGAGAGTTTTTGTCCTTTTCGGATGTAAAAATTAATTCCTCAAGTTCATGTTTAATCTTAGTTGGTTGTATTTGATCAGACTTGTTAAATAGATTGATTTCTTTTTGGTGATTTTGAGCGTCATAAGACTGAATTTTCAGGTTAAGGTTTTTTGTCAAATCCAGAGGGTCATAAACGTTTATTATTATGTCAGCCTCTTTCGCATAATCCAGCGTTTTCTTAATTCCTATTTTTTCGATTGGATCGGAAGACTCTCTTATTCCTGCCGTATCAAAAATATGAAATTGTTGGCCGCTTAGCTCAAAATCATCTTTGATGATGTCGCGTGTTGTGCCAGGTATATTTGTAACTATTGCGCTATCTTTCTGGGTAAGCCTGTTAAATAATGTTGACTTGCCGACATTAGGACGCCCTCTTAGCACTATTGTTGGAAGCTGCCTAAGCTTGTTTCCTTTTTGAGCTGCCTCAATAAGAGGCTCGAGCTCCTCTTGTATGGTTTTTAGGATATTATATAAGTGAGTAACATTAATATTAATTTCTTCTTCAGAAAAGTCTATTAAAGCTTCAATTTCCGATCTTAGGTCAAACAACTTTTTTGATATACGGTTAAAAACAACTGAAGCTTGTCCGGTGTAACATTTTAAAGCTGCATTTAATTCATGTTCAGATTTAGAATGAATTAGATCAATTACGCTTTCTGACTGTTGAAGGTTAATTTTGCCATTTAAAAAAGCTCTTTTTGTAAATTCACCGGGGTCAGCGATTCTATCAACATATTTTAATGTCTCTTTTAAAATAAGGCTAGGTATAAATTGCCCGCCATGTGAGTGGATTTCTAAGACATCTTCGCCGGTATATGAGCTAGGTGACTCAAAAAAAATATAAATGACAGAATCAATTAGGTTTTTTTCGCCGTAAAGATTTAAGTTGGTCGCCCTCCTAGTTAAAGGTGGTTTTTTTGATCTTGATAATTTTAAAAATGCTTCTTTGGTCTTACTTCCTGATATTCTTATAACACAAACGCCGGCCTCACCAATGGGAGAAGATAAAGCAACAACCGTGTCCTCCATATATTAGTTTTTTTTAGCCTCAAGATTTTTTGTTATATACCATTGCTGAAGAATAGACAAAATATTATTTACCAACCAATATAAAACAAGTCCCGCGGGAAAGAAAAAGAAGAAAATGCTAAAAACAAAAGGCATTATTTTCATAATTTTTGCCTGAACTGGGTCAGGAGGTGTGGGATTAAGATAAGTTTGTGCAATCATGGATATAGCCATAAGTACCGGTAGCACATAAAAAGGGTCTTTGACTGATAAGTCATTAATCCAAAAATAGAAAGGCGCCTCTCTCAGTTCCACGCTTCCAAGAAGCACCCAATATAAAGCAATAAAAACAGGTATTTGAACAAGAATCGGAAAGCATCCGCCTAGTGGGTTAATTTTTTCTTTCTTGTATAGTTCCATCATTGATTGTTGCATTTTCATTTTGTCGTCCCCATAAGACTCTTTAAGTTTCATTAGTTGAGGAGACAGCTTTTTCATCTTGGCCATTGATTTATAGCTTGCTGCAGATAATGGAAAAAAGATTAATTTAATTATAAATGTGAGAATGATGATTGCCAGACCCCAATTTCCAACCAAGGAATTTATATAAAATAAAAGATTAAATAAGGGAGATGCGATTATTGTAAGCCAACTATAATCAACTGTAAGCTCTAAACCTTCAGAAATTTCAGAGATTTCCTTCTGTATCTGCGGACCAATATAAAACTGATGCTCATAAGTAACTGTTTTATTTTGATAATTCCCATAACCCATGAGGCCAATGGCAAACTTATTGTTCTTAGTAAATCTAGTAAAATACTCTCTTTTTTCTCCCTTGGCCGGTATTATGGCTGCAACAAAATATTGCTGAACATATCCTATCCAGCCATTATCAGAAACTTTAATATGTTTATCTTTACCTTTTTTTATATTCTCTAATTTTACTTTTTGATATTTTTTTTCCGATGTGTAAATAGCCGCACCAGAAAAAGTTGGCATCAACATAGATTTTCCGGTATCTATTTTGTCATCCCTTAAAAGCCGGAGGTATAATGGTTCGTTTTCATTTATATCTGCGCCAGAAATAGAGTGGGCTACATTGATTAAATATGAATCTTTTTCAACAGTGTATTTCTTAGTCAGAGTAAATCCTGGTTTAATAATTTGAAATGTGATTTCTTGGCTACCATTAGCAAGGGTTTTGTTTGAATTTAAAACAAAATTATCCGAATGGCTGGGCAATGATTCAGAAATAAATCCACTTTGTGCAACAAAGGTATTAATGGAATTATGCTCGAGGAAATTTAGGGGTTTTTTTGTGCCTCTGTCTTTATAATCTTTGAAAACAACCTTGTTTATTTGTGCCCCATAAGAAGAAAACTCAATAATTACTTTATTGTTTTCAATTTCATAAATTTCAGGTTTGTTTTCGGTTCTGTTGAGGTCTGAAGATTCTGTTCTTTGCTCCACATTTTGAGTTAAATCTTGGCTTATTTGTGGTCTGTCTAAATCATTGATTTCATTAATAGTTTGGGGGGCAGTCTCACTAATTTTTGGTTTTTGCTTAAACCATGCATCAATTAGCAGCACAAGTGATATTAAAAAGATTATTCCAGAAGCTTTTCTTAAATTATTCATACTGTTATGGATTATCAACTCCGCCAGAAGAAAAAGGATGGCAACATGCAATTCTTTTAGAAAACTTAAATATGCCTTTTAATAAACCATGTTTTTTTATAGCTAAGAGTAGATAATCTGAGCAAGATGGATGAAATCTACAATTATTTCCTAGAAAAGGGGATAAGAAATACTGGTAAAAACGGCAGATATTAATAATTATTTTTTGTAAAATTAATGAAGGCTTTAAAATCATTTGTTATTAAAGTGGCGTTCTTTTTATTAACGTTTTGTTTTATTGTAAAAATTAAATCAAAACGTTTATTTTTTAAAAATTCAAAAAATAAAGATCTGATTCTACGTCTCAAGTAATTTCGAGTTACAGCAAGTTTAACAAATTTTTTTGGAATAACAAATCCAATTCTGGAATGTTTTAAAGAATTTCCTCTGTATTTTATCTTAGCACAATCGTTAAGTTCAAAACTATAGAAGTTACCTTTAAAATCTAAATTATTTAAGAGTTTATAGTCCCTAAATTTAAGGACAGAGTTTTTTTCTTCCTCTTGCGCGTCTAGCATTTAAAATAGCTCGTCCGGATTTAGTCTTCATTCTTGTAAGAAATCCGTGTGTCCTGGCCCTCTTAATATTGGATGGTTGATATGTTCTTTTCATAATTTATCTTAAAACGTACTATTTTATGAATTTTTTTCAAATTGATCAAGTTAAATTAATTATTTAGAATATAATGATGTTATGGAAAAGTTATGGCTTGAGACAAGAAATTCACTAGAAGAAAAAATTGATAAAAATAAATTCTCAGTATGGTTGAAACCAATAAAGTACAAAAGCTATATTAACGGAACATTGACTCTTTCTGTTCTAAATCAAGCATCACTATCTTTTATAAAACAAAACTTTCTTTCTCTTATTAAAAATGAAGCTAGTGTTAAAGCAGGTAAAGATTTAAATGTGGTTATAACAATAGAGCTAAACCACGATAAAGAATATCGTTATGAAAAACAATCTGAAGTTAGAAAAAAACCAAAAAAAAGTATTTTTAATCAATTATTCACTTTTGAAAATTTTATCACAGGTAAGGCTAATCAACTAGCGCGAGCTGCTGCGTTACAAATTAGTACTAACCCCAATACAAATTACAACCCCCTTTTTATCTATGGTGGAGTTGGTCTTGGAAAAACACATTTAATGCATGCCATAGGCAATAATTTTATAAAAAATAACCCTGAAAGAAAAATACATTATGTCCATGCCGAAAGATATGTATCAGATGTTGTTAAGGCTTATCAAAATAAATCTTTTGATCAGTTTAAAAATTTTTACCACAATTTAGATATATTGCTAATTGATGATATACAGTTCTTTGGTAATAAAAACAGAACCCAAGAAGAATTTTTTTATGCATACAATGCATTAATTGACGACAAGAGACAGGTGGTTATTTCTTGTGATTCCTATCCAAAGCAAATTAATGGAATAGAAGATAGGCTAATATCCCGATTTGGTTGGGGATTAACTGTTGAAATTGAACCCCCTGAATTTGAAATGAGAGTTGCTATCTTGTTGAAAAAAGCCTCATTAGAAAAAATAAAGTTACCAGAAGAAGTAGCATTTTTTTTGGCAAATATTATCGAATCTAATGTACGTGAACTTGAGGGTGCATTGAAACGTGTTTCAGCATATGCAAATTTCAACAATCAAGAAATTAACTTAGAGCTTTCAAGAATTGCTCTCAAAGATTTATTATTTAACAAAGAAAAGAAAACTTCCATTCAAAATATAAAAAAAATTGTGGCTGATTATTTTAAAATTAAAACAACAGATTTCAATTCTCAATCTCGCGCTCGTAATATAGTTCGTCCTAGACAAATGGCTATGAGTCTATGTAAAGAATTGACTAATGAGAGTTTGCCAGAAATTGGCAAGGCTTTTGGTGGGAAGGATCATTCTACTGTTCTTCATGCTATGAAAAAAATTAAACAACTATCTGCTGAAAACATGCTCATTAAACACGACTATGAGAATTTAAAAAAAATAATTGTTAGTTAATTGTTAATAAGTACAGTAAAAGAAAAAAAATTGAAGCTGTTAATTTTTTTTCAGCTAATTACCAACACTTTCTAAACAAGCTCAACAAAAAAAAATTATTTTATTAATCATGTAATTATGTTTTTAAAAAGCATTTGTTAACAAAAATTTGCTACAATATTATTACTACTATATATATATATGAATTTATTTAAAATAAAAAACACTGAAATACTAAAATATGTAAATTCTTCTTCCAATATCGTAGAAAGAAAACAAACATTACCAGTGCTAGCTAATTTACTATTTACTGTTGAAAATAATGTTTTAAGTATTAAAGGATTTGATCAAGAAATTCAAATACACTGTCAGCTCAAAATTAAGTCAGAGCAGAAAGTTAAATTTACAGTTCCAGCAAAAAAATTAAATGATATTTTAAGAAACCTCCCAGAAAATAGTGAGGTTTCATTTACATTGTTAGATGGAAAAGTGATTTTAAAATGTGAAAGCAGTCAATTTTCCTTGCTTACTATTGACGCAAACGAATTTCCTCAATTGTTAGATGAAGAGAGTGAAAACTTTCTGAGTATAAAAATAGCAAAATCCACGGTCAAAAATATTTTACAACATGTTATTTTTAGTATGGCTAGTCAAGATATTAGATTTTATTTAAATGGTCTTTTACTAAAAGTTGAACAAAATAATTTTTTTTGTGTCAACAGATGGCCATAGGTTATCTTTCTACAATATACTTAATAACGAAAATAACCAAACATTTTCGGTGAT
>Ga0160423_10005485_pt1 | contig 10342 bp, 6 predicted proteins | sample CRUFie14St8metaG_FD_108191 | JGI IMG/M metagenome (GOLD analysis project Ga0160423, IMG submission 108191) | Marine microbial communities from the Costa Rica Dome - CRUD Field 142mm St8 metaG | ecosystem: Environmental > Aquatic > Marine > Oceanic > Photic zone | place: Costa Rica: the Eastern... | reverse complement strand
TGAGCAGGTTCGAGAACGTCCCCGACAGGCCGCCTGTCAATACAAAGAAGACCATAATAGTCCCGTGTATAGTCACCAAAGCGAGGTAAGCATTACGGTCCAGCACGCCGTCTGGCGCCCACTTACCTAAGAATGTCTCCAAGATGGCAAAACTCTCACCGGGCCAGCCCAACTGCAATCTGAAGAATACCGATAGCATGACGGCTACAATGCCCATCAAAATTGCTGTCACCAAGAACTGCTTGGAGATCATCTTGTGATCGTGCGAGAAAACGTACTTCGAGATAAAGCTTTCTTCGTGATGATGTGCCTGTGCTCCCATGATTAAAGCGATGCAGTTACGTTAGTAGTTTCTTCGGTGGTGACGGCTTGCTCCAATTCCGGTTCATCTGAACCTTCCTTGACCAAGAACTCTTCTTGTTCAGCGAGCCAAGCCGCGTATTGCTCTTCGGTTTCGACGATGACCTTCATCTGCATGTTGAAGTGGGCAGCTCCGCACACCTTGTTGCACAAAAGGACGTAATCAAATTCCGGATCGTTCAATACCGTTCGCATGGAATCGGTGGTAATGGTTGGCGTCATTTTGAAACGCGTCGGTACACCTGGTACCGTGTTCATCTGCGCTCTGAAGGCCGGCATATACGCTGAGTGAATGACATCACGTGAGCGGAACACAAACTCCACCTCTTGGCCTACTGGCAAGTGGAATTCCCCTTTCACGATGCGGTCGTCCATGCCCACTTCCCATGCACTCAAGTTGCCGTCGAATTCGAATTCGCGAATCTCTTGGATGCGCTGGCGGTGACGCTGTAACCGGTACAACTTATCCTCCTTGGCTTCGTACGCCGCGTCGGTGAGGATGGTCACCTTGTCAGAAGCCAACATCTCATCGATTTCGTGGATACGCGCCTCGAGGACTGCTTGCAATGCACCATCGTCGTGACCGTGGTCCGCATGGTCGTCATGGCCGTGGCCATCGTGACCGTGATCGACGTGATCATCGTGGTCGTGACCATCATGGCCGGCATGGTCATCATGACCGTGGTCACCTTGATTTTCGTGGCCGTGCCCCCCGTGATCGTGGTCGTGACCATCATGGTCGGCATGGTCATCATGACCGTGGTCGCCGTGATCTCCGTGGCCGTGCCCCCCGTGACCGTGGTCGTCTCCAGCTAGTTGCGCAACCAAAGCTTCGCGCTCCGCAAGCAAGTGTCCTTTCTCGTAGGAGATTTCTTGTTCTACTTTGTCAATCTTGCCTTCAATCTCTTCGAGCGCCTCCGCGATGCCATCGGCAGTTACAATTCCCAACGCGTTCATGGGCGTGATGAGGTTATAATTGGCCAATCCAAATTCACCATCGTTGCCTGGATACCGCGCCGTCCAGTCAAATTGCTTTGAGTAGAGTTCAACGCGCAGAGCGTCCTCTGCTGCATCCCCGGTCATTTGGTTCCACGTGCGCAGACCGAACGCGATGATGACCGCCAAAACAATCGAAGGAATGACTGTCCAAACCAATTCGAGGCGGTTATCGTGCGCGAAGAAGCGCGCTTTACGGTCCACTCGGTAGTAATATTTCGCAGCAAACCAAAATAGGAGTGTATTCACAATAAAGAACACCGTGAAAATGATGGCCATATTGAAATTCATCAACTGATCAACTGCCAAACCGTGTTCCGTTGCTGGTGGCGTGCCGTAAGAACCGTAGTTCATTAGGAGGTAGATGAATGACGCATAAAAGACCGCCATGAATGCCAAGAACGCCCCGCCATTCAATCGGTTATCTGCTTCTGAAATGTCCTCTTCGCGCTTCCCTCGCAAGGCGATAGAAAGCTGGTAAACTTTAGAAAGTTGCACTGCAGCCACAAGACCGAGGACAACGACAAGTAGAATGAGCAATTTCATTTCTTAGAGGGTTCTCGTTTCTAATAATGTAGATCCTTCGATTCTTGCAACATGGGATGATTTCTAGGTAGTAAGGGTGCTTTGCTCAACGCAGTCAATGTGCGATTTAGATAAAGCCCCAGAAAACCCAAGAAGAGCGCAATTTCAAAAATACCGAATTCGTTGTGGTCGAACATCGTACCGGGTATGACAAGCAGATAAACATCCGCGAAATGCCCAATAAAGATGAGCAAGCCGACCGGGACAATGAACTTGGCATTGCGCTTGGTATCACGCGGCAACAGCGTATAGAATGGCACTGCAAAGTTGATGAAGAACGTCAGTATGAACGGTATCTGGTAGTCAGAAAAGAAGCGCTGCGTGTAGTACGTCACTTCTTCCGGAATGTTCGCGTACCAAATCAATAAGAACTGGCTTACCCAGAGGTAGCTCCACAACATGGAGATCGCAAACATCCACTTGGAGATGTCGTGCATGTGGCTAGACGTAACCTCCTGGTAGTAGCCTTTGCTGCGCAGCCAAATCAACCCTAAATTGAGCATAATCATGAAACTCACCCACATACCCGAGAATAGGTACCATCCAAACAACGTTGAGAACCAGTGCACGTCAATCGACATGACCCAATCCCATGACAGCATTGAACTAAAAACTGCAAAAAAGACCAGAAATAATGCACTTCGTCGAAACTGTTTAAAGTGCAAATCAACATCCGCTTGCTCATCTTCGAGTAACGACCAACGACGGAAAAGACGCGCAAAAATCAAAAATGTCGAAACGTAAGCAAGCGTGCGCATCCAGAAGAACCAGGGATTGAAGTAGGCTGCTTTTCCGGCAATGATGTGATCATAATTGGGATTAGCTACGGCCCCTGCTGATGGTTCATCTACATACTCGGTGTGGCCCTCTTCGACGATCATAAATTCATGATACAACGTCGTATCCATCCAGTGATACAAATGGTGAGCATGCAAAAAATGCCCGGCCGCCAAAACGATCACAATCACCCCCGCCCCGATGGGCAAGAAATGCCACATCGCTTCAAACGTGCGCTTGATGACGGCCGACCACGATGCCTCCACCGCGTAGTTCAGCGCGTAGAAGAAGAGGGCCGTCAAAGAAATGGAGAACCAGAAAAATCCGTTGATGAGCAAGTTTGCCCACCAGCGTTGGTGGTGCGCTGAACCATCGGTCAAAAATCCACCGACAAGGGCTATCAACCCAATGCCCATGAGCACTTGGGTGACCCGTTTGGTGCGTCCTTCGAATTTGAATTCCATGATCAGTTATTCATTGCCATGGCATCTCCTGCTTCAGCAGACGCCGATTTCATCACATTGCCGTTTTCATCAAACTCCGGCATTTCCCCACCGTTTTGAAGAACTTTTATGTATTCGATCACCAACCAACGGTCCTTTTGTGAGAGCTGTGATGCGTGTGAACCCATGAGACCCTTACCGTATGTCAAGGTGTGGTACATCTTGCCTTCAGGCAGGTCTTTCAGCTTATCGCTGTAGCTCGGAATGCCTTGAATGTGGCCGTTGCGGCTCAGCGCACCATTACCTTTTCCTTCTTCGCCGTGGCACTGCGTGCACATCGACGCATAAATCTTTTGGCCAGCTTCAATTTCAGCTTTTCCCACATTCACCAGTGGTGACAATAGGTTTGCTCCGGCGTCTTCGTATCCCTCCACCGTATTCGGATATGGATAGGGCAGAGAAAATGCAATGGCATCCGGATTGAACGGGATAGTTCCAGCGACAGGCTTGCGCGCAGACTGAATTTGACGTTGAGCTGAGGCCACATCTTCTCCGACTTGATAGGGGTCTTGTCCGTAATCTACGTATGCTTCAATCGCAGGCGAACGATACATATCAGGCATGTATTCTAAGCCTGGGCTATCCGGATTCGTCACACAACCCGTAGAAACTGCAAGCGCCGCAACAACTCCCATTTTCAAAATCCTGCTCTGAATCTTCATCACTTGTAGTCTTTGATGCTTAATTCAAAAAGCTTGGTCTCCTTTATTGCCACCTCTAATTCGTCTGCGGAGAGCACATTTTGTTCTGTGGTAATCTCCATGACAAATTTATCGTCTGTAGTGCGTGGATCAGGATTAGACGCCGGCATACCAGGCAATGTTCCGTTCCGCAGAAGATAGGTTATACACATTCCGTGGGCACCGCATAAGACTGAGAATTCGAACGTAACTGGGATGAATGCAGGCAAATTTTCAATGAGGGAAAAACTGGGCTTTCCACCAATATTCATCGGCCAGTCGGAAATCATAAAGTACCACATTCCCAATAATGCCAATGTCGTACCCGTGGTGGCGTACATAAATGCCGCAATACCCAATCGAGTGCGCTTCACTCCAATGATTGGGTCAATCCCGTGCACGGGAAACGGTGAGAACACATCCTTCACTCGAATGCCCTTCGCGACCAACGCCGATGCCGCTTCCTTTAGCGTATCGTCATCGTCATACATTACATGAAATACCTTCTTCATAGCTATAGGGGTCAGTGCTTCGCTTGGTGTTTCTTGTAGTTCTCCCCACTCGTCTTCAGAATCGTCTTCAATTCGTTCAATGCTAGCACAGGGAAAAAGCGAGCAAAAGACAAGAACAGTGTGAAGAAGATTCCAATGGTTCCGATGAAAACTCCAACGTCAACACTCGTAGGATGAAACTCTCCCCAACTTGAAGGGTCGTAGTCACGGTGAATTGAGGTCACGATGATTACGTATCGTTCAAACCACATTCCAATATTCACGACAATGGATAGAATGAAGGTCGCAATGAGACTGCGGCGAATTTTTTTAAACCAAAAAAGCTGAGGACTGATGACATTGCAAGTCATCATGATCCAGTACGACCACGAGTACGGCCCGCTAAATCGGTTGATGAATGCGTAGCTTTCGTATTCAACACCTGAGTACCAAGAGATAAACAACTCCGTCAAGTAAGCAACACCGACGATGGATCCCGTCACGATGATGACGATGTTCATGTACTCGACGTGCTTGACGTGAATGTAATTCTCCAACTTCATGCCTTTGCGCATAATTAAGAGCAGCGTCTGCACCATTGCGAAACCGGAAAAAACGGCGCCTGAAACAAAATAAGGAGGGAATATGGTGGTATGCCATCCTGGAATAACCGCTGTTGCAAAGTCCATCGATACAATCGAGTGTACGGAGAATACCAGCGGAGTGGCGATGCCTGCCAATACCAGAGATACCTCTTCGAATCGGTTCCAATGCTTGGCACGTCCACTCCAACCGAAGCTCAATACCCCGTAAATCTTCTTGGCCAATGGCTTGGTCATCCGATCGCGAATCGTTGCAAAGTCAGGAATCAAACCAATGTACCAGAACACCAACGAAACCGAGAAGTACGTAGAGATCGCGAATACGTCCCAAAGCAGCGGGCTGTTGAAGTTCACCCACAACGAACCAAACTGGTTAGGAAGTGGAAACACCCAGTAGCTTACCCAGATCCGGCCCATGTGGATACCCGGGAAGATGGCCGCCATGATCACAGCGAAAATAGTCATCGCCTCTGCTGAGCGGTTGATGGCCATTCTCCACTTCTGACGGAAGAGGAGCAATACCGCAGAAATCAACGTTCCCGCGTGACCGATACCGACCCACCAAACGAAGTTGGTGATGTCCCAGGCCCATCCAACTGTCTTGTTCAATCCCCACACCCCGATACCCGTTCCGAGCAAATACAAAATACTGCCAACACCGTAGATAGCGATGATCGTCGAGATGGTAATCATGATTTTCCATCCTATCGGCGCGGCACCTTGGATAGGCCCGACCACATCGTCGGTGATGTCCTTGTAAGACTTGTTCCCTAAGATTAGGGGTTCCCGAATGGCTGCTTCTTTTTGCATCGTCTTATCAGGCTTCGTTTGGTTCTACGTTACGCACCTTGGTCATGTAGAAGATGTTCGGCTTGACGCCGATTTCTTCCAATGCATGATAAGAGCGATTGTTTTTAGCCGTCTTCGCCACCTTCGAGTTGGGATCGTTGAGATCACCGAAAGAGATTGCTCCTGTCGAGCAGGCTGTTGAACAGGCACAAGAAACGAGGTCATCCGTAAGCGGAACGCCACGTTTTTTGGCCTCAAGTTTTGAAGATTGAACCATTTGAATGCACAGGCTACATTTTTCCATTACCCCTCTGCTTCGAACTGTAACGTCAGGATTCAAAACCATTCGCATCAAGCTATCTTGAGCAGGGTTGAAGTTGCCGAACTTCTTGTATCCGGGATAATTGAACCAATTGAATCGCCTCACTTTGTACGGGCAATTGTTCGCACAGTAACGCGTGCCAATACACCGGTTGTATGTCATTTGGTTAAACCCTTCATTCGAGTGGGTCGTGGCCGCGACTGGGCAGACCGTTTCACAGGGCGCATGATTACAATGTTGACACATCATCGGCATGTGGACGGTTTGCGGGTTGGCCGCCGGATCCTCCATTTTACGGTAAGAAGAAATGACGCCTACGCCCTCCTCTTCTCCGCGCTCTAGGCTGTAATCAGAGCTGAAAAAACGGTCAATGCGCAACCAATGCATATCACGATGACGACGCACCTCGTCTTTCCCCACCACAGGCACGTTGTTTTCGATATGGCAAGCAGTAACACAAGCACTGCAGCCAGTGCAGGTCGTCAGGTCAATGGTCATCCCCCACCGGTGACCAATATTTTCAACCGGGTGTTCATGCCACAAGTCAAAGGCTTCGGTAGGCTTCGCATCCTGTGCATCAATGTTTCCGTCTTTGTTGACATCTTCGTGAACAGCGAGCGTAATTAGCTTATTCCATGACGCCTCTCCCTTTTTTGCATTTCGCTCAGCAAAAAAACTGGCCATGTCTGTTTCCTTCACAATGCTATCACGCCCCATGAAGGTGTTTTGAATCTGCGTACAGGCCAAGGGATAAGTGGCTCCTGTGGCTTCTACCGTTACGTCGAACTGGTGATGGTGATTGAACTCGCCTGACGCATTAACCCAACCGAATACATTCTGTCCTACGGGCACCATGTTCCCAAGTTCATCGGTCATGAACGAACCATTTTCTGCGGTCTGGAAGGCGGCCTTCCCAATGTTCTCTCCGTTCGCGCCGCGGCCGTATCCAAGGGCAATCCCGATGGTGCCAGGCATTTGACCTGGCATCGGGAATACAGGGAGTTCAAGGGACTCACTGCCCACGGTAACGCGGACCACACTAGCCGGCTTTTCTTGGCCAATAAATCCGTTCAAGCCCATCGCGTCAACGTCGGAGTGCGCCATGGTCACGTAGTTGTCCCAAGTCACCTTCGTCAACGGATCAGGTGTTTCTTGCAGCATTGGGTTGGCTGCGTGCTGCCCAGCTCCCATTGTGGACTTTTCATAGAGCGCTAACTCAAACGCTCCGCCCTGCTTGTTGTTCAGATCTGCAACTGCACTGATCAAAGACTTGCCTGAATAATTGGGAGTAGCCTGCCCAATTGCACCCGAATCGGTAAATCCATTATGAACAGCAATGTTCCAGTTATTGCATGTGTACATTTCATCTGGTGTGTAACCCGGGGAATGTGTTTGGCGAAGGAAGGTGTACCAATCCATGGCCTGACCACTCCATACCAACAAACTCTCACCCCACCCTCGCGTATTGTTCAAAGGTGAAATCGTCGGTTGCACTAAATCAATCCGTCCATCCTCAATTTGAAGGTCTCCCCACGACTCTAGCCAGTGATGCGTGGGAGCGATGATCCGGCAGCGTGAAGCGGTCTCATCTGACAATGTAGAGGTACTGATTGTCAAATTCACTTTTTCCAGTGCCGCGGAAAATGCTGTCGCGTTAACCGCATCATAACTCGGGTTGCAGTCTGCGATAATCAGCGTTTTTACTCGGCCCGTTGACATGTCAGAGGTTAGCTTTATTAGGTCATTTGAGCTTCCTTGGTACAGGTCATTGCGTTCAAAATTGACCGTCGTCTCGATGGCACCTAACGCTTCGTTTATTGCATTTACAACCCGTTGCAAATTCAAGTCGTTTAAACCAGCTAATACCAAAGCACGCTTACCCGCACCCTTCAAATCCTTCGCCGCTGCTTCTATTGCTGACTGGACGCCTTTGGAAAGGGTTCCGGCTGTGCCTTGACCGTTTACGGCATTCAACAGGGCCGTTGCTACCTTTCCGTGATCAGACGGCTTTACCATGGTGCGGTAATCAGCATTTGAGCCCGTAAGGCTCATATTAGTCTCAAAGGCGTGCATCCGGGACATTTTCCCACTTTCTGGATTCCTATTTTTCGCCCATTCTCCCTCGTAGTAGACCGCATCAGCAAATGTCGCTAGGAAATCAGCGCCAATGGTAACTATGACATCGGCTTGATCAAACTTGTAACTTGGGAAAGTGTTTATCCCAAAGTCAATCTCTGCTGCCTTGCGGAAAGCGCTATAGTCGATAGCGTCATATTGCACATGATCTAGCCCTGAAATTGCTATTGCGCGTTTCAGTGAAGGGCTCATGATTGTGTTTGTTAACAATACATTTCGGCCACCATCACTCAGTGCTTTTCTCACACGATTATCAACGGCTTTCCAATCAGAGGCTGCGCCATCCATTATAGGTCCGGTAAGCCGTGCACTGTCGTACAAACTCAAAACTGAGGAGTTGATCCGTGCATTTGGACCTGCTATTCCAGTAGCCGTGTTCGCCTTGATGAAAATTGGGCGGCCTTCTCTTGTTTTAACCAAGACATTCGCAAAGTTCTGACCGTCATAATATGTGCTTGCGTAATGGTTGGCTACACCTGGTGTGATTTCAGCAGGTTTGTTGGTATAGGGGATGCTCTTCACAACTGGAGTTTCGCATGCAGCGAGGGTAGCTGCGGTCAGGCTAAACCCCATGAACTTCAAGAAGTCTCGGCGACCGGTGTGAGTCGACTCCAATTGCTCATCGGTCAAAAATTCGTCCACGGACTGTGCCTCAGGGAACTCCTGTGATTGAATCGCTTTGAATGCTTCTGTTTGATGAAGCTCGTCCAGCCCGGACCAATAACGCTTTGTATTTGCCATAACAGTAATGCGTCTAGTTGTTCACGAATTCATACTCCATTAATAGTGGCACTTTGCACATTCCCATCCCCCGAGTTCTTTGACGGTAATTTTATCGTCCTCCATGTATTTACGTAGTTCCTCGTTCCCACGGAGATGGTCTTTCAGGCGCGCATGCATTTCCTCATAATAACCATTGCTAGCTAGGTCGATTTCTGCTTTATTATGGCACTCGATGCACCAGCCCATGGTAAGCGTCGGCTTGGATAATTCAATTAACCCTGGGTACTTGTCAACCAAGAGGTTAATGTCATCGACATTCGCGACGCGGCCAACGGTGTAGGTTTCCACATCTCCATGGCAATTTTGGCACTGAAGACCGCCAACCACAACGTGTTGCTGGTGGCTAAAGAAAACATGATCAGGTAGGTTATGCACTTTATTCCACTTAATAGGTTCACCATTGTAGGTGTCTTGAGGTGAGGTATAACCATTTGCGCCTTGACCGTCAACGTATGTGCCAGAAAGGGGATCAAACCCAATGGCGTCGTATATCTTGGCAATTTCTGTCTCGCCATAGCGCCGGCCTTTCTTGACGGCTTTGTGGCAGTTCATGCACACGTTGGTCGATGGAATGCCTGCGTGCTTGGATTCGTAAGCACTGTGGTGGCAGTATTTGCAGTCCACCTCATTTTCACATACGTGAACGCTGTGAATGAACTTGATAGGCTGGCTCGGCTTGTAACCTTCGACCACACCTACACGCATCAATCCCTGATACCCGAGTACAGCCCCATAGGCGATGAAGAACACTCCTACCAAGGAAACCGCCACACGGTTTTCCCACAACCAACTCGTCAGCCGCTGCCCATATGGCAAGTCCGGCAGCAAATCCTCTCCGTCGCGTTCTCTGCTAGCGTTAGTCAACGACCGGTTCACACCTGCCGCAGCCATGGCAATAATCAAGAACATCACCAACAACAAAACGAACCACACTCCGCTGTCGTTGCTCGCTTCTTCGACGGGTAATTCGTCTACAGTTATGCAATCCGTCCCGGCGTCAGCAACTGGGGCAACGTCAGGAGGATTTTGCACATAGGCCATTATGTTCTTAATGTCATCCTCCGATACCGCTTGGGCCGTCATCCAACCATACGTTGGTACGTATCGGTCTACCAGGGATTTGATGTATCCATCGCCAGACTCAGCAGCAGCCTGTGGATTTTGAATCCATTTCACAAGCAACTCATCACTTGCCCCCCAGCGGTCTGCAATACCCCCCAAACCGGGGGCTGCGAGGACTTCATTTGTTACTTTGTGACAGGAGGCGCAGTTCGCGTTAAATAAAGCTTGTCCCGCCTCAATATCACCTTCATCCCAG
>Ga0160423_10005484_pt1 | contig 10343 bp, 5 predicted proteins | sample CRUFie14St8metaG_FD_108191 | JGI IMG/M metagenome (GOLD analysis project Ga0160423, IMG submission 108191) | Marine microbial communities from the Costa Rica Dome - CRUD Field 142mm St8 metaG | ecosystem: Environmental > Aquatic > Marine > Oceanic > Photic zone | place: Costa Rica: the Eastern... | reverse complement strand
ATTGACCTTCGATTTATCCATTCAGAGGACAGCAGACAAGGCCCAACGAAAATTCGAGACCCGATGGAAACATGAGCTAAGAGCGCACCGCCTCGGCGCACTCGAACCGGTCAAGCTCAAAACGCTGGATCCCTCCGGAGCGCGCCTGGCACAGATTAAATCGGGAGGCCAAAGCCTTGGCGTTTTCTTTTTAGCCCATCGAGGACGGGCCCTCTTCGGCGTGACACTCAAAGGCATCAAGCTCGATGAATTTGAGAACTTCGAAGAGATGATCCGACCCACTCTCGATGTACTCGCGGAAGACGGACCGAGCTTGATGTTGACAGACTCGGACTCCTAAGACGGACTCGCCCGATGCAGTGCGGTGTCCAGGATGCGTGAGCAGGCGGCTACGCATGACCGTGCTCCCCAGAATAGGCGAGTCAATGGTACACCGTCATCCGTTCTCCGTCCGGGCGCTGTCTGTCATGTTCCTCTTCACCATTCCGACGCTGAGGAATGCGCGCTATGAACCGACGCGTGCGACAGCCGTTCCGTCTGCTCATGGGGGAATTCAAGGTCGTACTCAAACTGAATTTCTTCACACTGAAGAGCAGTGCTATAGTCCGGGGCAGTCTTCTCCCAAATCGCGCCTCAGGGGATTTTGACCGTGAGGTGTATGGAACTCGACGGTGTATGTCAGGGGAATGTTTAGTGATGCAAATCCGCCAAAATCTTCGTGTCGTGTGTTTCGGAATTCTCCTGTGTGGAGTGATGGCGTGTGGAGAGAACACAACCACGTCTTCGACCGAGTCCGGGGCCGATATATCCCCAGGTTCCATCGATGCTCAATCACCCACCGATCAGAACCCTGGTCTGGCATTGGATAACGGAGTCCTGGATGCGGGTGGCATAGCTGAAGGGATGCTCGATGCACAAAGCGTGGATTCGAGTCCCGCTGATGCCGGGGAAATGGACCCGTTTGTTCTTGATGCACCTCTCTTCAGTGGGGTCGTGGGTCCCGATCGAGCGGATCAAGCTGAAGACTATCGGAATCCTGCTCAAGTGGGCAGCTTGCTCGATGCATGGCCCGTGTACTACGTGGATGGCTCGGCGGAGGCGAATGGCAATGGAACCCAAGCGTCACCGTTCGTCAGTATGAGTGAAGCCCTTGAGGCTGTGGGAGGTGAGCCACTCGTTTTGTTGGTGGCGGCCGGTGAGTATGCGGAGTCGGTGACCACGCAGCATTCTCTTGCCATTCTGGGCGCAGGTGTGGGGGCCACGCGGATCACTGGAGATGCTGGCACGCTCGTATCCGCCGGCAATGATGACACCGCTCGATTGATTCTGGGTTGGCTCACTCTCGAGGGGTCACAAGGCATCGAGGTGCAGCAGTGGGGTGAGTTTTACGGTCTTCATCTCGATGTCTCTGCGTCATCCGGGCACGCCCTGAGCTTAGACGGAGTGAACACTGCGGCACTCATCAGTACAGCGCTCACCGGCTCCGGCGAACAGGACGCTGAACTCCCCCTCGTCTCGGTTAAAGGGAGTGGTGCATCAATTTTCAAAACTCGGATGTCTCACCATGGATTCGAAGCCTTGAGTGCGGACTTCGCCGGGCAGGGGGACGCGCGGTGTGGACGCAGTCCCGTGTGTCCCTTTTCCAATTTCGTATTTCTCGAAGATGTACATATACACGATGCGGTGCAGCGTGGCATCCGTCTGGAACATGCGGCCATGGGGATGCATCGGGTCTCCATTGAGCGCATCAGACGAAAAGCCCAGGTCAATGCTGTGGGTGTGGAACTCGTTCAGACCTTTGGACGTGGGTGGGGGTCGATCGCTGTCCGCGACGTGACCGGCGTCTGTATGGAAACTTTGAGTGCGCGTGGCCGGATGCTCTCGGTGACAGTTGAAGATTGTGACCAGGGTGGACTCTCCATCGACCGACTGCCGGAAAATGATGCCAGACTTCTCTTCCCAGGCGAAGATTGGGTCGCGGGTGAGTGGGGCTGGACGTGGCCGATCCCCACCGAGTGGTCTCTCCGATCAGCTGCATTTTCGACGCGACCGGAGCCCGGAGCGCGTGTGGAGTTTCCCATGGGCGAATGGTTTCCCATGGGCGAATGGTTTCCCATGGGCGAGTGGTTCCCGATGGGCGAGTGGTTTCCGATGGGTGAGTGGTTTCCCATGGGTGAGTGGTTTCCCATGGGTGAGTGGTTGCCCGCGAATGATTTGATCCCATCCAATGCAGGCTTACCCGCTGAGCTGGCCATGAGCGGCGAGGGCGCGGCGCCCGATTTGGATCTGCATCTCTGGTCCCGACAGCTCTTCAGTGGCGTTGAATCTTTCAATAATCACGGTTTTGGTATTCAACTTTCTGGTCATGCGACCGAACTGGTGGATGCCACAATCGACGGCACTTTATCGAGCATCGATGTGGGAGATGCACCGGAGGCTGAGGTGGGTATCGGTGCCATGCCTCAGGGAGCTGGAGCCGGAACTCAAAACGTATTGAGCGAAGCGATGGGACGTTTCGCGCTGCCCGATAATCACGATGCACCTGCGATTGATGGTGAAGACGATGAGGAGGGAGAGCGCAACGGCATTGGACTGTTCATCAACCAGCAGAGCTTGGTGCCATTGAATCGTCCAGGCTCGAGTGTCCTATCCTTGTCGCGGGTGCGCCAAGTGACTGTACGTAACACCTCCGGGCCAGGGATGGTCATGCATCGCGTCGCGCTGGTCGAGCCGGGTGGGCGTCCATTCTTGGAGAGGGGATTGCCTGTGCTTTCAAGTCGCATTGAGAGCAGCCGTGGACCCGGTGTTCTCGTGGTGGATTCAGGCGCTGACTTTGTCGCGAACACAATTTCTCGCTCCAAAGGCGTCGGTTTTTGGGGGGCGGGTTATTCCGGTGTCATCTTGGAGAATTCCATCAGTGATACCGACAGTGCTGTCTTGGGCACAACCGTCGCTGGATATGGTATGATTTTGGGTTCATCTCAGTCTAGGCGCACTTTATTTCAGCGTTTAGGCTTCCTCACGGTTCTCAACAACGGTGTGCGGCGTTCTGCGACGTACGCGGCTGTGCTTGACGGCGAATGTGGCGTACGGGCGCGGATGCTTTTTGAAGCCGATGACGTGTCAGAGAACGGGCTCGATGGCGAACAGGGGATCACCGTGGACGGTGAGGTTGACAATGATTGCGTTGAGATGGTGGGGAATACCGGAGATTTGTATAGACCCCAGATTGAAGTCATCTGCGACCCGGAGATGGGCTGTGACGAGAGAATTCCTCTGATTCCAAGCGTCAACAGTGAAGACCTCAGGATGGACGAGTGTGTCGGGGTCGCTGTGAATGTGGACGAAGAATGTAATGGCCTCGATGATGATTGCGACGGTCGCTTCGATGAAGACTTCGTAGATGTGTTGAATGCCTGTGGTGGCTGTGGAGACCTTCCACCTGAGACGTGTGATGGTCGCGACAATAACTGCAACGGTCAAGTGGATGAACTGGCACTCGGTGATGGACCATCCGAGAACTTGGGTCGTATTGAGCAGGGGTACTTAGGACTGGGGCCCATCCTCACGACAGGCAGTACAACTGGGGACCGGTTGGTGCTGATGGATTTAGGGTCTCCTGGAGAGCCTCAGGTGAGGACATTCAGAATTTTCTCGCAGGAGAACCCTGACCGATTCGGCATTTTGACTGTGGAACAGAATGGACGTGATCAGAAGGTTGTGCCCGTTCTGTTGTATCACGAGGGGGGCGATCGCTATGGCGTAGTGGTGACAGCAGTGAAGAGTAATTCATCGGATAAACCACTCACATCGAAGATATACCGCTTTACCTGGACACCAGATGCTGTGAATCGGGTCTCTTTGGTGACCCATATCACGTGGTGTAGCGTTGGTGTGTCGAGCGCGATCATCCACGCGGTGGACACCGGTGATGATCTCTTGATTCTGGCCCGTAGACCGGCCGGTCGAGAACATCGAAGACCTTTAGCCCTCGGTCGCTTTCCCAAAGGCTCACTCATCGGGGAGTTCGAGAGTCTTGTGTGCTTTAACGACGGCTATGATGCAATCCAACTCGACGGTGATGATCTGAATGACTCTCGTGTGGTTACCTTGGCCTTCGATGATGAAAATGCGCCCTTTAGGCACGAGGCCGTGAAAGTCTTCGGTGCTCAAATTTCAGACCCCTTCCTCGATGAGGGCATTGAGGCGACCCGAGTCATTGCCGTGACTCTTGGTCGTCAAGCCAGTGAGATTTCACCGAATCACTATCACCGCTTGTGGACCTTTGTGGTGCGTGAAGATGCGGTGGGTGAGGTGAACACCACAGCGCTGAGTGGCTTTACACCCTCAGCCATCGAGCTGAATGAGATCCATCTGACCTATGATTTTGCCATGGGCATCGGTGAAGTTGATGGTCGACCGGCCCTCGAATTTGTCATGGGACTTGGTCCATTAGACCGACAATCATGCGATGGCGAGAATCTCCCCGGCTCAGATGATTGTGGAGAGCATCTACGCTGCGAGCTTGTACAGAGACCCGGTGACTATAAATGCGTGCCACACCAGTCTCGTGCCGTCGTTCGGGGTATCTTGCCCATCGTCGCTGAGCCTAATCTCGACGAAGAACGTGACGCACTTCGCGCCACGGTGACCGAATTCAAGTCCCGTGACTGGCATATGAAGAGAATTGCGGGCCAAAACATCGTCACATGGGTCGAAGAGGAATCTGAACGCCTCCCCATGCGTATGAATCTCGGCGCATTTTCCATCGACCAGCTCATCTGTCAGGACAGTGGCCGAGAGTGTTCTTCTCGCGTGTCCGAGAGGTTCGGCCGTCTTGATGCCGACAATGATGGCATCAGCGATCTCCGTGATTGCGATGATGATGACCTGGACGTATCTTTTCGGCTGAACGGTGAAGTGTGTCATCCCTACGATGTGGTCTTTGCTCCGATCCTACATTCGGTCCGGGAAGTCGAGTGGATCGGTACAGTACACATCGGGATCGGAGAGTCGCCCATATGGTTCACTCAGGTCGAGAATCACAGTGATCCCGCTCAGCTCAGCCTCACTGAGTTCAGCGTGTGTGATGACCCCTGACGTATGTGAGCGTAGCGCTCAGGATGCATGTCAATCTGTGGGAGACCTGCTTGACTCAAGGCATCATCGGTCATGCATTCGACCTTTGTGTAGAGTTCCCATGGCCATTTTGACGGGCCCATGCTGCCGCTCCCATAGAGAGTGAGCCCGTTACCTTTGCTGGGGATAGCGTGATTAACCCCCGCGAGATAGGTCTGCGTTTATATGGTGATAACGTCGTGGATGACGCGTAATTTTTCTGTCAAAACCGTACATTGAATCGACGAACATCGCAGCCATCACCAGAACGGTGTAGTCTTTTGTTATGAGGGACCACCTGCCATGATTGGCCAACTCATCGACGGCCGGTATCGAATCCAATCACTGCTTGGTCGAGGGCAGATGGGGGTCGTGTATGCTGCGTTGGATCAACATACATCTCAAGATGTTGCTCTGAAATTTCTCATGATTAAGGGCGATAGGAAAAGCGCTCTGAAACGTTTTTTTAGAGGTGCTCGTCTCGCTCGCTCCGTGCGCCACAAACACGTTGTACACACTTTGGATTATGGTGTGTCCACCACCCAGGATGGTGCGGCATATCTGGTGATGGAATTGGTCCGCGGCGTGCCATTGACGTCCTTTATGGGTGCTCATTTACCGGTCAGCGCTCGGGTCGGATTGGTGACTCAGCTTCTGCAGGCTTTGGCGCATCTACACGCACGAAATGTACTTCATCGAGATATTAAACCGGACAACGTATTGATCACGCGAAATCCCAATGGGGTCTTGAACAGTCAGATTACCGACTTCGGCATTGCGTCTGGCATTGAATCAGAGCCGACCGATATCAGGGGGGATTCCCAGCACTTAGTGATAGGGACACCCGCCTACATGGCGCCCGAGAGGGCATCGGAGTTAGGCGCTGCCAAACCGTCTTCAGACCTGTATTCCGTCGGTGTGATTCTCTATGAACTGATCGCCGGCCATCTGCCATTCGACGGCAACCCAATCGAAGTCTTGGTGAGAAAAAACCGCTTTGCAGCAGACCCGATTGTGCCAAATCCATCGACCCCTGAAGGCTTGATCAAAGTGGTGATGAAGCTCTTGGAGAGGGAACCAAACAGACGGTATCAGCACGCCATTGATGCTCTGAAAGATCTCATGCCTTTTGCTGATGAGCCATTCAGTGGTGTGATGCCGATTTCTTCGCAAGAAATGTTAGCGGCCACCGTCGATGTATCGTCCCTTGACGCATCGGCGACAGTGCTTGAAGAGCTGGACTCAGAATTTGCCTCCCATCGTCTTTCAAACCCATTTCTGTGGGGACGTGAGTCCATCTTGGACTCCTTTGAAAAACAGGTGTCTCGAGTCGAGTCAGGTGTCGGCCAGTTCGTCATTCTCGAAGGTGGGATGGGTATGGGTCTTGATGCGATCATGGAGCATATGTCCCTTCAGGTCGCAGAAACTGGCCAATGTCAGGTCTTGAGGGGGAACTTTTTGGAATTGGCAGGTGCAGAGAGCGGTCTGAGACAAGCCCTCGAAGAGTACCTGGGAAGCCATGGCTTGGACCGTGACGATGTGGCTCAGTTGATCCGGCTCCATCTCGAACGTCACGCCGCGAATACAGATATGGAGGCGAACGCTCTGCTTCAATTTCTGAGGCCAACCCGTTCAAGTACGGCTTTTGTTCAAGGGAATCAGAATGCGATTTTCGCACTCTTTTTTCGAACACTGCGTCGAATTGCAATGGATAGACCTATTTTTCTTGCGCTGGGGCAGTTCCATCGAGGGGCAGAACTCAGTGCCGCATTTCTCGAATATGCCTGTTTCGAATTGAGTTTCCGTCAGTTTCCCATCTTCATCTGTGCGACTCGAGAATCAGCCGGTCTCGAGGATGCTTTAGGAATGGTGCTCCAAAAGGTTGAAGCGGATAAATCTCAGGTGTGTACTCATCTCTCCGTTGAGCCCGTTGACACTGAGATCTTAGCCGAAGGTTTGCGCACTCACTTTGATATCGATGCCGACGCTGCCTACAACTTGGCTGGGCGGGCGGGAGGCAGTCCTTTATTGGCCTGTCAATTGGCCGATATTTTTGTGGAGCAGACGATCCATCGAGATGAACTCAGCGAGCATTCCTCGGTCACGGATTCTTGGAATAATCCCTTCGGTGATGGACGACTCACTCTGACGCCAGCCTTGTCTAATGTATTGGCACGGAGTGTTGATGTGAAATTGCGTCATCGGTCACAGCGTGAACATCTATGTGCATTGATCGAAGTGACCGCCATTCTTGGGCCAGCTGTTGAGTACTCTCTTTTGGCTGAGGCTGCAGACGAGCATCTGCCTCCGGAGACTTTTGAGTATTTACTCTCTGAACTCGTTCAAATGGAAATCTTGGTGAGCGAAGGGTCCGCTGGTCAAGAAAGGTTCAGTCTCTATCCACCGGTCCTCAGGGATTACTATTTGGAGGATATAGCGCCGGAACGTGCCCGCGAACTGCATCACTCGTGTATCCGCGCATATCTCAACTTGTGGCCTTCAGAAGCCGCACCGATTTCTGGTGTTCTTGGCGACCATTATGCGGGCGCTGGGGATGACAGGAAAGCGGTCAACGCTTGGTTAGATGCTTTTGATTTTCAGTTTGAGCATGGAGATCCACTCCGCGCTGTACATTGGGGCCTCAAGGTGACGGATATTCTCGGAGCCGAGGATGACCGGTCCGTCGAATGTGTGCTGAAGACCGGCCGATTATTGCTCGATATGGGAGAGTTAGAGCGGGCCGCTGAGGTTCTGACCCCACTGCAGTCTCATCCCGATGTGGATACCGTGATGCGCAGTGGCGAGGTCTTATCGGATGTCTATGAAAACCAGGGGAATAGCGTAGCTTGGAACGCGTTGAAGGTTCATTTGGATCACCTGCTTCCGTCCGCCTCTCCACATGGGCAGCGCGCCTATCTGCGGATGCGCTCCATCTTTGAAAATAGTTATGGACGTGCCCGCGCCGGCTTGTCCGATGCCGTGCGGGCTCTCGATGGGGCACCGACGGGCCAGGAAGCGCAGAGAGCGGCTCAGAGGGCGGCATTCTGCTGTCTTGCCATGGGCAATCCGCGGAGCGGCGTGCCGTTTGCTGAGCGGGCTCTTTCAGAATCTGGTGATAATCCTCAGCTCAAGGTCCGTAGCCTGAGAGCCTTGGGCACGGTGTACACATGGCTTGGAGATGGGGTCAAAGCCGTCTCCGCCCATGAGAATGCATTGGACGTTGCTCATCAATATGGTCTGTATGCACGTATCCCTATCGCCTATCACGACCTCGGCGATGCACACCGAATGAACAAGAATGGGCACGCGGCCAGCCAAGCGTATGATGTGGCTTTGCATAACGCGGCGCGACTCGACTTAGGCCATACTCGAGAGCTGGTCCGGGTGAAACAGGTCATGTGCCGTCTGACGGAGCGCGATACGCACGGTGTGGTCGATGAACTCCAACTGCTTGCGCCCGTGGCCCTTCGAGCCGGTTTAGGTCTGGCAATTCCATTTTGTCGATTACTGGAGGCTTGGGCCTGGTGCCTGGAAGAGAATTGGACGTCGTGTCTGGAGACACTTCAGTTGATCGACGATCTCAGTGCAGTGGCGGTAGATCCTCAAATTCCAAATATTATTGAGGATGTAGCTCGAGGTCTTAACCGTGCTCAAGAGTGGCGCGAAGCAGCCAGACTTTTTTTAACAGCGTCAGCGCTGTGGAATCGACAAGAGGATCTCGTCGCAGCACACCGCTGTCAAAGAGACTATGATGCGGCTGTAAAGAGACTTGGATGACACCAGCAGGCCTTCGATTGACACCGGTTGAGGCCCCGACCGTCATCAGAATGCCCATCTTCGGACACTCCAGGCTATGGGCGATGAACGGATTTCAGTGTCGAGTACACAGAGAGGCCAAAATGATCGGCCTTCACCATGTAAATTGAGAGTTCGATACACCCTCGATGAAGCATTGTGTGTTCTTAATGCTCGGTGCGTACCGCCATTCGAACCTGCCGCAGGAATGAATCATTCTGGCCCTACACCGTATGCCATTCGAACGGATGATAAAGTGAGGATGGCATGGCAGCGACTCAAATGAGAACGGCACTCCGATGGAGCTTCGGATTTGAACATTTTCCAGATGTGGGCCCTCAGCATCGTTTCGATGGACGCCGACGTACCACGAAGTTGTTTAATTCTTTTCGGCAGTTTGCCAATCAAATGATGGTGGTGAACGCTCTCATTATCTTGGCCAACTATCTCATTTTGATTCATTTTCTGTGGAGACCTATTTTACCTCCAGGTTTTGCCTCTCTCTTTCAGAATATGTCCGTCGTGGAATATCTCTTTGACTTTGGTCGCGTATTCCTGAGCGCCCAAACGATGGCATACACCCTGAGTCAACTCCACGCACGCATAGTGCCTATCGTTCTCGAAGACCACGCAGCCACTGGGTAATAGCCAGCCAATTTGCGTGAGCGATGAGATATGTCATCGTGGGGAGGGCACACGGGCATCGTCGAAGGATACTGAGCTGCGTGTGACCGTGAAACTGAGGGTGTCCACGTGACGACTGGTGCGAAATCTGAAGCCTTGAAGACAGACGCTGAATCATCAAAGTATGGTTTCAGAATGCCCACGCAGGGGAGGCATTGATGCGGCAACCGATCGATACAGCCAATCTTCCCTGTTTTCACCGATGGGTGGCCGCCATACCGGGCTGCCGTCGGTTAGACGCAGGCACCTCTTCAGTGGTCTTCACTGCACCAGGCGATGGCAGACGTGGATATCTGCCTGTATGGACGGTTGGTTTTGAGTACCTTCATGCAAGACCCTCCGTATTTGAATATTCCCGACGTGAGGCGCGCCGTTGACAACACAGCACCCTGAAAACACTCATTCCAAATTATTGGATGTCATTCATTGGGCGTACGACCGGGCCATCTCCGGCGTTCATGGTGTAGACAGCGCAACGGCACTCGCCGAAAAGCATCGAGGACAGACCGATTCATCACACGATGATGCGAATGCGCTCATCCGATGGCAAGTCGCTCGGGCGGGTACGTCAGGTTTTATAACCGGTCTGGGTGGGCTCTTGAGTGTACCTGTCGCCGTCCCGGCCAACCTTGCCGCGGTCTTGTTCATCCAATTGCGAATGGTGGCAGCCATCGCCCACTTGGCTGACCTCGATGTGAAAGACGAGCGAGTACGTAGCCTATGTTTTGTCTGTCTCTGTGGTCAGT
>Ga0160423_10005482_pt1 | contig 10344 bp, 10 predicted proteins | sample CRUFie14St8metaG_FD_108191 | JGI IMG/M metagenome (GOLD analysis project Ga0160423, IMG submission 108191) | Marine microbial communities from the Costa Rica Dome - CRUD Field 142mm St8 metaG | ecosystem: Environmental > Aquatic > Marine > Oceanic > Photic zone | place: Costa Rica: the Eastern... | reverse complement strand
AATGGCCAGCGCGGAACAGGACCAGTCAATTGAATAATCAGTTTTTTTGAGCATCCGCGCATAGGTGAACTCCGCTGACTGCGGTCGTACTCCCAACCTGCGATGTCGCTCATCTTCCGGTCCGGGTCCAGCGGCTTGAATTCTGGGGATCGCTTCAACCATCAGATCTGCTGTCAGTTGGCTCAGTCGATCACCCAGCTGATGCGCATTCTCGAGCAAGCCAATGTCGAGTGTCCGCTCAAGGAGGACGGGGCCGGTATCCAACCCCTCCTCCATGGCCATCACGCCGACCCCGGTTTCAGCATCACCTTCGAGAATGCACCATTGAATGGGCCCGGCTCCTCGCCAGCGAGGCAGAAGCGAACCGTGACCGTTCCAGCAACCAAGTGGTGGTTGCACCAGCACTTCAGTGGGCAGAATCTGTCCGAAGGCCACAACCACAGAGAGATCAGCTCCGAGATCAGCCAGGTGTTGTTGACAGCTGTGATCCAGGCGGATTCTCTCCGGTGTGAACACCTGCAGATCAAGCTCAAGGGCCCGAGCTTTCACCGCTGAGGGCATCAGTTGTTTGCCTCGACCGCGACGGCGATCAGGCTGTGTCACAACACCGACGATCTCGTGTCCTGCGCGATGCAGTGCATCGAGTGTTGGCACCGCATAGGTGGGAGTACCCCAGAACAGAATCTTCAAGACCAATCAATCAGGAAGGACTCTTCAGGCTTCACCGGTGATGGCCAGACCATCCACCCACACGTAGGGACTCACACCTTCATGGGTGACCACGGATTCCGATTCAAGGTGAACAATCGAACGCAACAGGTCACGGATGTCTCCGGCCACTGTTGCCGCTTCGACGGAGATGCGCTCACCCCCTCTGACAAGCCAGCCATCAAAGGGAAGCGAGAACGCTCCCTGACTGGCCTTCACACCGGCATGCAGAGCGCTCAGGCTTTCAATCAGAACGAACGTGTCGGTGGTCAGCGTGTGATCAAGGTGGTCGGCTCCGGTGTTCATTGCAGGAGTGCGGCTCACCTCAAACCAGTCAGGACCGACGGATACCTTGGCTCCCATCCCTGCGTGACCAGTCGGATCAACTCCGAAATGCCGAGCGGTTGCCTCGGAATGCAGGAAGCTTTCAAGGCAACCCTCACGGATCAGAGGGAGTGCCCGTGTGGGCGTGCCTTCACCATCAAACGGCATCGCTCCCACATGAGCAGGATGAAGACCGTTATCAGTGAGATTGAAAAAAGGAACAGCCAGCTGGTTGCCAATTGAATCGGCTTTGCTGAGGCTCACACCATCAAGAACGGCCCTGGCATTGAACATGCTGCTGAACGATCCGATCAGATCCAGAAAAGCCTCAGGCGTGAAGCAGACGAGGTAGCGGCCGGTATCGATCGGCTGATAGTTCAGGTGGCTGATGGTGCGTTCAGCTGCTTCATCGATGCATCCCTTCAGGTCGAGATCTCGACTACCGAGAGCTAATCGCACTGCCCCACCGCTGCGGGGTTTGCGTCCGGTTTCCTCGGCACGCGCCATCAGAAAAATGCTGGCCTGAGTGCGTTGGGCCTGCCGCAGGGCACCTTCGCTGTTGAGGTAAATGCGTTCACTGCTCCCCTCATTCAGCGCGTTGTAGGGAAGTGTGCTGATTGCCGGATGACGGCCCAGCAGTTGTTGTTCCGCATCAAGAAGCTCGTTCAGCAGGGTTTGGATCCCCTGCGCCTCCTGCAGAGGTCGATGAAGATCCGGTTGTGGTGCAGTGGCAAGGGGAGAAAAACCTGGAACATCGTCTGGATTGCCGAAGACACTCGCTTGATGAGCACCCATCAAGGCTTTCTCCAAACCTGAATCAGAGAGATCGGATGTGCTGGTGATGCCAACCAATCCCTGTTGATTCCAGACCCGAACAGTGATTGAACTGCGTTGAGCCGCCTTCAGTTGCTTGGCTTCTCCGCGATCAACCTGCACAGAGGCACTGCTGCTGCGGCTGGCTCCGAGATCCCACTGTGTGATTCCTTCGCGTCCAGCGAGTGACTGGAGCCGATCCTGAAGTGAGCTGACGTTGAGTGGTGTGTTGGCCATGATCAACGACCCCCCACAGTGATCGAATCCACTTTCACGTGGGGCTGACCGACGGTCACAAACACGCTTCCGCTCACCGATCCGCAGTAGCCGGCAGCGAGCTCCAGATCATCCGCACACATTGAGATCCTGGGCATGACCTCCTTGGCATCGCCGATCAGGGTGGCTCCTTTGACGGGTTGACCAAGTTGGCCGTTCTTGATCAGGTAGCCCTCTTCAACAGAGAAATTGAACTGACCGGTGGCACCGACGCTTCCTGCACCCATGGACTTGCAGTAGAGGCCATGATCCACAGAACTGATCAGATCATCAATGCTGTGGGGTCCAGCGTCGATGTACGTGTTTCGCATACGGCTGGCCGCTGCAAAACCATGGTTCTGGCGTCGGCCACTCCCTGTTCGAGCGTGACCCGTTCGCATCTCACCGGCACGATCACTGAGGAAGCACTGGAGAATGCCGTTTTCAATGAGAACGGTTCTCTGCGGCTCCATGCCCTCGTCATCCATGGAAATCGAACCGAAGGCACCACCGCTCATCCCCTCATCGATCGCGGTGACGGCAGGGTGGGCGATGCTTTTACCAACGCTGTCAGCAAAAGGAGTGGAGCCACGTTCAACCTGTGTGGTCTCGAGAAGGTGTCCGCAGGCCTCATGGAAAATCACACCACCGAAACGATTGGCCAGAACCACTGGCATCTGACCACCGTCGACGTAGTCGGCCGTCAGCATTTTTGCTGCGCTGTCACAGACTTCCCTTGCTGAGGCATCCACATCCCAGCGGCAGAGATCATCAGGTCGGTCAGTGCTGCCATAACGCCTGGCGATGCTGGATCGGTGATCACCATCGGCAGCCAGCACGCTCAGACCGCTCGATTGATGCAACCGGATATCTCTGGCAAAAGTTCCATCACTGGCTGCAACCAACACTTCCTGCCAGTCGCGAGCAAAACTCCCGCGTCGAACATCCAGATATTCACCACGTTTCTGAAGACAGTCAGTACCCTCGAGCAAACGCTGCGTGATGGTGACGATGTCGGGTGTGCTGCTCAGCCAGTTGTTCTTTGAGGAGCCGTAATCACGGAGAGGACCAAGACCATCGAAGCCACCTGCTGTCGCAAGCGTCGATGAACTGAGCTGCAGCATGGCAAGAGCCTGCTGCAGGGCCTCTGCAAGCCCTTGATCACTGAGGTCATTGGTGCTGACAAAACCGTCCTTGCCAGCGCGGAACACGCGGATGCCGGCACCCATCCCGAAGGAGGGGCTGACGCTTGTGATCTTGTCTTGTTCTGCAAGCACACCCAGATGGTCCGTGCGTTCCAGAAACACTTCAACCAGATCTGCTCCAGCACTGACTCCGGACGTCAGCAGGGCATCAAGACGCTGACGCCAGGGATGGTGGCCTGGGTCCAGATCATTGAACCCAGGCTGAGACTTCGAGAGTGTTGTCTGCATCAGCGCACACTGGGCTGATAGTTCTCGCTGCGAACGGGAGACATCAGGAACAGAGACGCCATCTCAATACCATTACCGATCCAGTGAGGCAGCTTGCGCACAAACTTGAACGGTGCAGGTGAGGAACTCTTGTCAACCGATTCCAGAGATTCATTGTTGTTGACGATGTTTTCCAGGCGCTCATAGAACCGTGGATTTTTCACGTCCAGAACGACTGGGAATACACGAGCTGAAGTTTCGTTGGTTTTGTCGATCACCATGCGGTCATATTCGCGGGCATCCAGACCAAGTGCTTCATAAAACTCCTTGCGAGCGACGTCGCGGACGTACATCGTCGCGAAGACGGCCAACAAGAAGAATCGACACCACAGTCGTGCACGCAGTCCGCGAACAGTGTCGGGCTGAGATTTCATCAGCGCATCGAAGAAATCTCCATGACGATTCTCGTCCTGACACCAATTCTCAAAGAAATTGAAAATTGGGAAGATTTTGCTCTCAGGGTGTTGTTCGAGATGCCTGAAAATAGCAATGTATCGCCAGTAACCGATCTTTTCTGAAAGGTAGGTGGCGTAGAAAATGAATTTGGGTTTGAAGAAGGTGTATTTCTTGTTGGCTGTCAGAAATCCCAGGTCGAGTTGCAACCCGAAATCACTCATTGACTTGTTGAGAAAGCCTGCATGTCGGGCTTCGTCCCGCGCCATATGTGCGAAACACTCAGCCAGCAGTGGGTTGCGTGCCTTGATGCGACGACTCAGTTCCTTGTAAAGCAGGAAACCGGAAAATTCAGAGGTACAACTCTGTTCGAGGAACTCGATGAACACTCGACGAGTTTCTGGATCAAGCTTGTCGGCTGCGCCTTCAAATTCATCGTTTCGCACGAAATGATGACGGTTGTAGTCCTTGCGGAACTCTTCGCAGATCGCTTCGAGCTCGGCCTCGTTGGGCCGGAGATCCATGTCAGCCATGGCCTCAAAATCCGTCGTGTAGAAGCGCGGCGTCAGGATCGTGTCCTTGACCGGATCCTTCACGGCAACACCGGAGCTCCCGGATTTCGCGTCTGTGACAGCGGTAGGAGGCACCATGGGATCTAGCGTGGCTTCAAGTCATCGTAAGTGGAGTCAGGACGCAGACGGGGGTGGCTGTTACCCATTGGATCAGTTGCCTCCAAACCACTTCTGACCATTCAGGCGTTGGAGTAATCGGGATTCCAGCAGGGCCTGATTGATGCGTTTCTCATCGATCAGGAACGATTCGAGCAGGCTGGGATCTGAGCCGGATTCAGCCAGGGCAATTGTTTTGCCTGAAGTGATCGCATCGGATTCAAAGCAAAGCCAGAACCGACGTCCTGCTGAGAGCTCTCCTTGAACCATCCAGCAGTTGCCTCCCACCACAGGTCGCTCGCCTTCAACAAGCTCGAGGCTGATTGGCGGATGCTGACGTTCAGTGAGGGCTTTGGTCAGAGATGGCAGCAGGTCATCCTGAATAAACGCTGCAAAGGGTTTGTCTTCAGGTTTGGGTTTCGCAGCCGGCTTTGCCGGCTTGGCCGGTTTGTCTGAAGTGTCGGTTTTGGCCGCTTTGGCCGCTTTGTCGGGTTCGACAGTTTTGCTGGGTTGAGCGGCTTTCTCAGTCGCGGCCTGTTTAGGAGCACTGACTGCCTTGTCAGCTTGACCGGCTTTGGCGTCAGTTGCCTTCTCAGATGGCTTGGCAACGTCTGCGGGCGTGGAAGATAGTTCCGGTGCTGGCGGAGTTTTGGACTTGTCCGTCTTAATGGGAACGTCCTTTTCCGATGAACCCTTGGCCCCAGCAGCCTTCTGTGGCTTTGCAGGCGCTTCGGACTTGGCAGGGGTGTCGGGGGTTTCGCTCACCGGACAACGATCGCTCGCGGGACTGTAGACAGCCCTGGGCACTTGATACCAGCTTTTACCAATCCATGGGAATTGGATCATTCCAGTCGTCAAGGGCCGTTGCCGAGGTCTGAGCTGGTTGCTCGCCAGATTGTTCGGCCGCATCCGACCGGACAACACGCTCGCCTGTGGAGCGACCGGTACGGATCACTCTGAACGGCACGGACACAGTGGGGGCCGGATCACGGACATCCCTCTCGGGCCAGGGCATGGTGGCGGCAGACGTGGCTGCTCGCTGAGAATCTGTTTCGGGCGGTTCTCCCTCCCAAGTGAAGGGGCGACGCACCTCACGCTGCAGGGGTTGCTGAGCTGAGGGCGATCCGGCGGCCAACACTCCGCCAGAACCGAGGACGGCACCGGTTGTTGCAGCGAGAGCCATCCACACACCGATGGGAAGTGTGGGGAGCTCCCAGGTGAGGATGCGAAGGCTTCCTGCCTTTCCGAGATTGAGACCGCCAACCAGCAGCGTCACCAAAAGCGGGGAAAGACAGGGGATCAGCAGCAGACGTTGCAGTGGCGTCATGTCTGAGGACCCTGCCAACGTTTCTGATCAGTGAGGGATTCGCCCAGAGAATCAAACAGACGCATCACCAGAAAATCGAGCATGTCGTCGATGCTTTCCGGCTGGGTGTACCAGGCTGGGATCGGAGGTGCAATTCTGGCTCCCGCTTCCGCCAGTGTGGTGAGGTTGCGCAGATGAAGCAGGTTCCAGGGCATTTCCCGCGGTGCAATCACGAGAGGGCGAGCTTCCTTCAGGTGCACATCAGCACAGCGTTCGAGCAGGTCACCCGCCAGACCTGCTGCCAGACGACCAACGGTGCCCATGGAACAGGGCACAACCACCATGCCTTTGGTGAGAACGCTGCCACTGGCCACAAGGGCTGATTGATCGTCCCAGCGGTGACAGACCAGTTGACCCTGATTGACGCCAAGACGCTCCCGCCAGAAACGCTCCTGAAGTTTTGGATCCACCGGGACCGAAATCGATCGTTCAGCACGCCAGACCCCGTGAGCTCCCTTGCTGAGGATCACATGCACGCTGAGATCGCGGCGCAGCATCCACTGCAGTGTGCGTTCAGCCAGCTGTTGTGCAGAGGCTCCGCTGATGCCGATCACATAAGGAATCATTCCTCGCTCACAGCCACCGGCAGGGGATCGTCCGATACAGGTGCCGTCGACGGAACCACTTCAAGATCGATCTGATTTCTGAGCACATCGACCTTGAGAACTTTCACATCAACGCTGTCACCCAACTGGTAGACGCGGCGGCTTCTGCGACCAACGAGACGATTCTGCCGTGAACGGTACTCATACCAATCGTCATTCAACGAACTGACGTGCACGAGACCTTCAACCATTGATGGTGCAATTTCAACAAAGAATCCGTAGCTCTGAACTCCACTGATCACGCCGGTCTGCTGTTGATCCAACATTGGCTCTGCACTGCGGGCCTTGGTCATGGCCAGCACATCGCGTTTGAGTTCATCAACCTGGCGACGACGCGCGTTCAAACGCTGAATCGTTCGTTCACGGAGCATGTCGAGGATTTTCTGATCCTGAGAGGCCGTGAACAGAGGCCAGCTGACGGACGTGGCAACGCCTTTAGCACCCAGTTTCACCTTGGTTTTGTGCCGCACCGTTGGCCTGTCCTTCCCTTCGTTCAATAGGAGACACAGAACCTGCTGATTGATGACGTCGGCTTGATGCAGGGTCGGGCAGCACCAAGGCGCGCAAGGAATGAAGCGTTGTTCAGCAGACGTTTCGGCGTCGCTGCTGCACTCCTCTTCGGCTGCGCTCTGGTCGCTGGTGGAGTCGCTTGGTGACGCCTCAGATCCATCGGGGTTGGCAACCTTGATGGTGTCAGAAACCCGGTAGAAACTCTCCGGCAGGATCTGCCTCAACTGCAGATTGAGCACATGACTTGAGTCGCTCGTCGCCAGCGCCAGTGCCAGTTCGGAAGGGGTCGGAGCTCCTCCATCCTCGTCCAGCTGGAGGGGCACCTCCAGCGCCACAGCAGCTTTGGCAACGTCATTGAGCGCGGAATCATCCGGCGGTGGTGCATCAAGAAGAATCGCTGGCAAACCGAGCTGCCGACTGTGTTCTTCCCAAACACGATGGGCATGCCGGATCAGCACGGAGAGAATCGAATTGGGGCAACTCACTGTCAGGGGCGTTGCCCAGGTCTGACCATCCCCATCCGGCGAAATGGTGTTGAGGTCACCCAGATCATCAGCCTGAGCACGCTTGAGATTCAGTTCGATCCGGCCTTCCGAACGATCAGCTTCATCAAGACTTTTGGCACAGAAGAGCAGTGTTTCCAGCTGCCCGATCTGGTCCTTGATCGGCTTCAGGGCGGCAGGAACAGCTCTGGATTTCGGCTTGCGCGATTCAAGGGCCGTGAGGGCTTCGGCCTTGACTTCCGCAACAGGGCGAACCCTGCTCAGGCAGAACTCCCAGTCACGCCATTCTCCATCAGGACCCACATCCAGACGAAGCGAAACAGCGTCCTGAACGTCACCGACTGCAAATGTGCTGGCCTTGGCCAGGGAAGGGCTGAGCAGAGGCAGCCAGTGTCCGCCGAGACAAAGGCTTTCCGATTGATCGAGAAGCCAGTGGTCGTAACTGTTTCCGGGGCTCAGACGCTCGGCGATCGCGGGGGTGTGAATCCAAAGACGCGTCCCCCCCTCATGCGGAATGACGTGAACAGCCGGAAGTGCTGGTGCATCAACGGCTGACCAACCTTTGAGCAAGAGCGCAGGCTGTTCGCTGAGATCCTCGCGTTTTTTGGGAGATGGAGTTTTGAAACTTGCGCGGGGCGGCGTCTGACGCTGATGAAGGTTGGCCTTCGTGAGCATCAACTCACGATCTGCTCCAGAACCTCCGTCAAGAGGCAAGGATCGTGCAACGTGGCCTCGTGCGGGAAACTGTGCGATCGGATAGCGATCCAGCACCACCTCGGCAACAGCTTCACCGATGGGTTTTTCGGCATGGCTGGCATCCTCAGGGGTGAGTTCAATCGTGGCCAGAAGGCGGTCGTCAAGTGGAACGGCAACAACCTTTTCATCCTGTTGCTCCACCGCAGCGAGCAGGCTTGTGGTGGATCGTTCAAGAATGCACTGCACACCTCCCTCTGGTGATCGGCGACGGCCGCCCTCGCGTGTCAGTCTCACCAGAACCCGGTCGCCGTTCCAGGCGTGATTGAGCTGGTGGTCACGGATGTAGATGTCATCTCCACCGTCATCGCGGATCGCAAAACAGAATCCCTTGCTGCTGCAGCGAAGACGTGCTTCAACCAGATCCTCGGCAGCACCTCGGCAAATGAGCCCATCGCTGTCCAGATCGAGGATTCCAAGTCGCTTGAGACCTTGAAGTGCTAGCTCAAGAGACTGTTTCTCTGAACGATTGGTCAGTCGGAGGATCTTTTCAAGCTTGGCGGTCTCAAGGTTGCCCTCATCAGGCACCTGATCGAGCAGGTCAGCGACCGTGAATTTCATCGGAGCGTTTTACGGGAACCGGCCTTCAGGACCGGGAGGAATCATCTCGGGTGCGCGTGCAGCGGAAGACCGCGTCATCCCTTGATTTCTCAATCTTACGAGCACCTGGCACCTACGCAGGATCACTCGTCAGCGGCCGCAGCAGACTCCGTTCCGCTGAGCAACGGCCAAAGCAGCTTCACTCCGATTCCCAGAAATCCAAGCGATGCCAGAAGCTGCAACCAGTCGGCAGGCACAACATTCGAAAGGGAACCACCCGCAATGGCACCGATCAGGCTTGCCAGCACAAGCGCTGAGGATGAACCGACGAACACGGCAAAGGGCCTGTTGGAGGTGCCACTGATGGCCACGGTTGCCAACTGCGTCTTGTCACCGAGCTCTGCAAGGAAGACTGTGGCGAACGTGGAGAGAAGCAGGGTCAGATTCATGGAATGGAGACGTTCAAGGCAGATCGGTCAGTGGATCCCTTCAGACAGGGTTAGCGGAGATCAGTGACTGCAAGGCCTGGGATCCAAGCCAGAGTCCGAGACCAAGCATCAGCAGGCCTGCCATCTGTTCAAGCCGCTCAGGTTGCATCACCGTGGAGAGCCAGCGGCCCACCAGCACCCCGACCAGGCTTGAACAGATCAAGGCCAGCGCAGCACCACTGAACACAAGCCAGGGCTGCCCTGATTGCGCAGAAAGCAGAAGGGTGGCCAGCTGGGTTTTATCGCCGAGCTCAGCCAGAAAAACCGTTGTGAACGTTGTCAGCAGGACCGTCGCGAAACCAGGACGTTGTGTGGTGCCGGGATCAGTCATCACAGAGGTCCGTGGAGCGGATGAGACGTTCGAACTTACGCAGTTCGCGACTGCGACCGCCATGGACGGATCGGATCTGCTGCCGGCAGCAGGCGATTGCGAATGGATCCGCCTGCTCGGGGTCGATGTCGAACAAGCTGCAGAGGCTGCTGACTCGACAGAAATCAGGACGCGATTCATAGATGCGACAACGCCTTGAACCGCTGTCGAAATGGATGCACCACCCATCGGGACCCACCATTGACAGATATTGCTGTTGCTGTGCGGAATCGAGTGCCTCTACCGCCTCCGGGCGTTCATCCGGTGCCAGTCGGCAGCAGGCACCGCACTGTTCCAAGCAGGACCAACGCTGACCTGTGCGCGTCACGAGAAACCCTCACAGCGAGCGGTCAGCGGTGGCGGCTGTGACAAGCCATCACAGTGGTTCATTTGCGGCTGTACGTGGAGGGTCAAAGCCTCGTAGCCTGCATAAGGCAACATGCCGCTCATCTGCTTTCGTTTCATGGGACTCGATTTCCACCTGATCGCCAATTTCGCGGCACTGGCCCTGATCACACTGGCCGGTCCCGCTGTCATCTTCATTCTCTTCTATCGCCGTGGTGCGCTCTGAAGTTT
>Ga0160423_10005481_pt1 | contig 10344 bp, 7 predicted proteins | sample CRUFie14St8metaG_FD_108191 | JGI IMG/M metagenome (GOLD analysis project Ga0160423, IMG submission 108191) | Marine microbial communities from the Costa Rica Dome - CRUD Field 142mm St8 metaG | ecosystem: Environmental > Aquatic > Marine > Oceanic > Photic zone | place: Costa Rica: the Eastern... | reverse complement strand
CGTCTCCAGGTAGATCGGGGTATTCCGCGTGCCGGATCGTCGAAAGGACAACTTCCACCTCGTTATGCCCCATCGGCTGAACCATTTTAAGACGCGGAGCAATACTCAAACTCGCAATCGTCCCCCCGTCAACGTCCTGGGTCCCGTAAAAGGAATGGACATCGAGATGAAACTGTAGACCGCGTTTCCCGTATCCAGGCCCGAAACCAAATTCGTTCGTCGGGCGCATCACGTCCGACGGTCGGACTTCAGCGTGAGAGAGGCTCGGTACTGCCAATAAACAGCACACAATCGCCAACATACATGTGCGAACGTCTATCCTGAATGTCATGAGTTCACTCCATTTGAGTCTTTCCACTCCAATGGTTTAACTTTATCTGTATCGGCTACGCAAGAATGCTGCATTATGTGTATACTTCCCGGGTTATTTAGGCCGCACGGAGTCGCACGAATACACCATGAACCTCCAGCTCCGATTAACCGTGTGTTTTGGGATACTCTGCCTCAGCTGTATCCCCCATGCCAACGCTCGACCAGAAGGTACACGACAACTTGGTTTGAGCCAGGGGCTCGACCCGCGCACCAAAGTTATGGTCGACATCGGTACGGTTGGCGAGGTGATTCATTTCTGCACGAGCGACAACTCGATACAAGAGGAGGACGTGAATGGCCAACGCGTAGACCGTGCACCCGGCACGCCGATCGGCGGCCTGGGCAATGACCCCGCCAATCGTCGTTCCGACATCTACCTGTATCCGCCCGAATCCTTTCACTGCGACAACGGCGCACAGTGCCCCGTGGACCAGGTCTGTGTTGACCAAGCAACCCGGCGCCCCGCTCTGGGAGATGGAGATGAACCCGCAGGGGCTCTGAGGTGTGCATATGCATACGAGGTCAACCCCACAGGCCAGCCAAATGCAGGTTACTGCAACGCCGCACTCGACATGCCGCTCTATCACGAACATGTGACCGACCAGGTGGGCGCATGGCGTTTCGACTTCGCCGGCGATATCGAAACCCTCAGTCCCGGGGCTCGGAGTACTCGATTTTTTGAGATCGACGTCCGAAGTCCCGATGGCACCTCCGTACCCGACGGTCGAGTACACAGCCGACAGTGGCTCATGAATGCCCATGTTTTTGAGAACACGGCCTCCCCTACTCTTTTCATTCATCGACCCAATGCGAGTGCCAAAGACGTGGTGGTGGTTGAGCTCGACCGATTGCAAGGGGGCCAATACATTTTGATTGCCAATCGAAATGGCCTCGAAGACTTTCGGCAGCAGAGCTACTGCCAGTTTGGGGACCCTGAAAATGGCCGATGCCTATCCCCCGCTCCGGGCGCAATCCCGCAAACAGTGTTTGCGGAATATATGATTTATTTGTCTTTTCCCGCAGTGTCTGACGCTGACGGAGCTCAGCCTGCCCCTGCACGCATACGGATGAATGACGATGTGGGTACCCTTTCGATCTCCCCAGACGGTGATGGGGTACAAGACAGTTTAGCCATTGTCTTTGACGCCTCAGACGCGGGTGAGGCTCTCCTGTTTTTGGATCTTAATGGTGACACGCAGTTCACCGAAGACGAGCTGGTTCTCTTGGAAGAGATACCAGGCGGCCCAAATCGATTAGAATGGGATGGGCAGCAGCGAAATGGGGACGTGGTCGCCGATGGGGAGTATACATTCTCCTTACTTTTACGGCTGAGTCCCATGCACCTTCCGCTTGCCGATATCGAATTAAACCCGTCGGGCTTTTTCCTATCAAATCAGGGCGATCGTGACGAAGGGAGCCGAACGCTTCTGCCACTGCACTGGAACGACACGGCGATTCGAGGTGTTGACGACCTGCTGGATGCGAATGATTCGGTCAGCACGCAACTTTTGGGAGCGAATATCGATGCAGACTCTCCGATTCGTCGTCGTTGGCGACAACCCGGATTCCCCGAAGACGATCGTCCGGTCATCTTCGACACATGGGTTTGGCTGCATGAAGAGGCCTCATCAACAGCTCAATGCGATCGGTGCCCGGCGGACGGACGCATCATTCGGATTGGCGGTGAGGATGAAAGCCCAGACAGTGACAACGATGGGCTCTATGATGACCAAGAGGATGTCAATGGCAACGGCGTGGTAGACCCTGGCGAAACCGACCCAGACAACCCGGATACAGATGGAGATGGACTGCCCGACGGGCTCGAGGCTCCAGGTGATACAGACCCACTGGATTCTGACAGCGATGATGATGGCCTCGACGACGGCGATGAGGACCTCAATCGAAATGGGCAACAAGACCCGGGTGAGACGGATCCAACCAATCCAGACTCGGATGGCGATGGGATTCTCGATGGGGATGATGCATCGCCTCTCTCACCGGAAAGAGACGTCGCGGACCAAGGTGCACCCGTGACTGAGTTTGACCAAGGCCCGTCTAGCCAATTCGAGGCCGACGGAGGCGTTGACCCTCGCTTTGGCGGCGATGGCAGTATGAATCCGCTCGATCGCAGCTTGCAATTCGATAAGCTCGGGTGCAGCTGCGATGCGACACGTACATCAGCACCCTCTTCTGGTCTGCTACTGAGTTTGCTCCTCCTACTGCGAGTGGCTTTAAGACGAAAGGACACTGACGCATGAACGGATATAGTGTCGGCATTTCATGGTCCTTATTCGGTGTTTTATGCGCCGGGTTTGGCTGTAGTGAGAGCCTGCAAGTCCCCCCACCGGATCCACCGAGCTTGGAGGCCCTCGTCAATACCTTTGAAGCGCCGAGTGGACACCTCGATGAAGACACGGGCCCACGCCTCGTGGAACGGGTTGCATCAACCGTTGAGGACCTCGAACAACTCCAGGTGCTCGGCGGCTTTTTAGAGGAATTACTGGCATCGATCAGCGGCACTCAAGAATCGACCTCGGCGCTCCGTCAGACATCGACCGATCGATTCTCCACCCTGGGCACTCAAGTCCGTGCTCTCGAAGTGAGTGGCGGGGCGTGGTGGCGCATGACCTACACCTGTGGTCCCGACGATGACATCAATGCAAAGCGGCACGGCCAGGTGGTTCTCAACGTCCTCTATGACTCCGATATCGTGTGGGGTGAGGCAAGTGACTGCTTTGTACCCAATACGGACCAGCCAACCGTCGTCAACGGTCCCCTTGCTCTGTATTTGCCGTCGCTCGAGTCCGGCGAATATCTGACGGATCTCGATTTAACCTATCGTGTTGGGGAGAATGAAAGGGAATTTGACTTGGGCTTCAGGTACAGCCAAGACACCTTTTCGGTTATTCAAGAGCTGGATGGGGCCACCTTCGTCATCGCAGTCGGCTCCGATCCCACTGACACCCTCGGGATTCGGGACGCCTGCGGTGACTGGTCGTGCGAGCTGTCTCAGACACGCTGCCGCTTCGCATCGGCCACGGGTGACTGCGATACCTTGGAGCAGGAGGTGACATGGTAGTGCGACTGGCGATGTCCCTGTTGCTTCTCTTGGTGCCATTAGCCTCCACGTGGGCGAAGCACTCTGACCAGACGCCGATCACTGACGGGACCGCCCACACCTTGAACGCCGGGGAAGTGCGTGTGGGCCTTTTCAATGTCGAGACAGGATTGTTTGACCGCCTAGAGCTGGGCACCATTCATCTCCTTTGGCTGGCCAAAGTCTCAAACCTTTACAGCAAGGTCCGGATTTTTCAAAGCGAGGATATCTCGGTGAGCCTCAGTGGGGGTATTTCCTGGGTCAACGCCCGAGAATATTCGGACGAGAATCCGGATGTCACAATTTACGCAGTGAATGGAGGCGTCTTTTTCACCAAGTTGGTCGAGCCGTATACGCTGAGTCTCGGACTTGTTGTGACGGAATTAGGCCACACAGACTTGTCTGCGCAAGACGTTGATTTGAATGGCGCTGGTAAGGGCACCAGTGGCCTCATTCGACCACAGGTTCAGTATCGCTTGAGCGAGCGGACGGCATTTGTTCTCGATGGCAACATTCAACTTTTCCAGAGATACGAGGTCGCAGCATCATCGGGCATGCAATTGAACGAGCGCGTGCGCTATGACGTTTATGGCAATACAGAAGTCGATCTGAGCGAGGGCCTCACGGCGAATATCACCAGCAGTGTCGTGTGGAGTTGGGATACGTTCAATCTGAGACTGGGCTACCGATATGGTGATTTTTCAGTGCCGGTCTACGACATTTTAATCCCGATCACCGACGAGAATGGAGCCCGTAAACGCAGCGGATACCCCATCATGGACCTCTATTGGAGATTCTAAGGGGCCTGTACAATGAGTTCGATTGGGCAATGGTCCGACCCCATGACCATGTCGTGGATCTCTGTCGAGACCACCCACGGCCATGCTGTGTCTGACACAAAGTGATAGTCGATCCGCCAACCGACGTTACGCTCTCTCACCCCGGCTCGGTTAGACCACCAGGTGTATCGGTCTCCCTGCTCCGGGTGTAAAGTCCGGAACGCATCACGGTATCCGACATCGCAAACTCCGTGATCAATGCCCGCTCGGGCTCGGTGAAACCAGATGTCTTCCGGTTCGAACGCCAATTCTTCAGGTCGATCTCGTGATGAGCAGTGTTCCAATCGCCACAGATGACCACACCGAAACCCGCTTTTTCTAGGGACTGACCATGGGCCAGCATCCGCCGATAAAAGTCAGTCTTGTAGGGTAAACGCGCATGATCTCGTTGGCCATTGGGGAAATAGGCATTCACCACGGCCACCTGGCCATGAATCGTCGTAATGACTCGCCCCTCTCGGTCGAAACGTTCCTCGTCAAACCCGACGGTGACTGAGTCCGGCGTCGTTTTTGAAAACGTAGCCACTCCACTGTACCCCTTTTTTTCGGCGACAGCCCAGGTCACGTGATACCCGTGGTCTTCCAGAAGGTCTGCCCCGAGCTGCTCGGGCCATGCTTTTGTTTCTTGGATACAAAGAAGATCTGGCTCGAGCCGTTCAAGCAAAGACAAAAACTCACCTTTCCGATGACACGCACGGATCCCATTCACATTCCAACTGACAATTTTCATGGTTTGACCTGACTTGGGTCTCTATGAATCATGCGTTGAGAGTTATTGAGCCAATTCATCACGTCAAGAGCTTCTGAAAATAGATGATTCCGATCCACGGACCCCATACTATCCTAGCCTGCTGACCGAGAGGGCTTCACCATGGACATCAAAGCCGCGAAAGCGTTTATCGATACGGTTTGGGGAGAGACGATTCTCCCCGCATTGTGCGACTACATTCGCATCCCGAATCAGTCCCCCCACTTTGACCCAGAGTGGGCTGAAAATGGCTATATGGATGAGGCCGTGGAATTGGTTCGGGGGTGGTGTGCGCGCCACCGTCCTGCGAATGCAGTCGTGCGAGTCGTGCGGCTCCCCAATCGGACGCCTGTTCTCACCATCGATATTCCAGGCAACACGGCCGGTCACATTCTCTTCTATGGCCATCTCGACAAACAGCCCGAAATGACTGGGTGGGCCGATGGGCTCGGACCGCGGTCACCGGTCATTCGGGACGATAAGCTCTATGGTCAAGGTGGCGCAGATGATGGCTATGCTGTTTTTGCAACTTTGACCGCTTTTAACGTACTGCAGGCCCAGGGTATCCCGCATCCAAGAGCATTTATGCTGCTGGAGTGCAGCAAAGAAAGCGGGAGCCATGACCTGCCTGAGTATATGGAATACTTAGCAGACAATATCGGCTCGCCAGACATGGTCGTGTGCCTTAATTCGGGATCTGAAAATTACGAGCAACTCTGGATGACCACTTCATTGCGGGGTCTCATCAGTGGGACTCTGCGAATTAACGTTCTCAAAGAAGGCGTTCATAGCGGCGATGCAAGCGGCATCATTGCCTCCAGTTTCAGAATTCTTAGACGCGTGCTGAATCGCATTGAAGACCCCGATACCGGCGCCCTTCTTCTCGATCATCTCAATGTGGACATTCCCCGCCATCGAAAGGCCCAAGCAAAAGCTGCGGCGGCCATTCTCGGACCCATGCCGCGCGAGCGGTTCCCCTGTGTACCAGGGATGGAACCGGTGCACTTCGATGTACCGGAACTGCTCCTCAACCGAACCTGGAGACCCGCACTCTCATATACCGGAATCGATGGCATGCCGACCCTGTCAGATGCACGTCATGTGGTGCGACCGGGAACATCGATCCATCTCAGCCTACGGACGCCCCCCACGGTCAATGCCTCCGAGGCGTATGACGCACTCAAGGCTCTACTCGAATCCAACCCTCCATATGGCGCTGACATTCACTTCGAGGGTCGGGCTGTGTCGGGATGGCATTCGCCTCTGCTCAGACCGTGGTTTCATGGCGCACTCGAGACGGTATCAAAGACCTGGTTTGGGGAATCGGCGATGTACCTAGGTGACGGGGGCACGATTCCGTTGGTCGGACAACTGGGAGAGAAATTCCCACAGGCTCAGTTCATGATCACAGGCGTATTGGGCCCCAATTCGAATGCCAATGGTGCCAATGAATGCCTACACATTCCCGCGGCGAAACGCCTAACGGGCTGTCTTGCGCAGCTCGTCAAAATACAGGGCGAACGGGCACTCATCGACGCCTGATGATGGGTTCGCCCCCGCGATTACATTGGTCGCCAAGGCTCGACACAACCACAGCTCTCCTCATCCTTGTCCTCGGCGACATTTCGAGATAGGTTTACGACCGAATTCACAGGGGTATTTGGGAATGTTCGAACGGGTATTAGTCGCCAACCGAGGCGAAATCGCTGTGCGTATTATGCGAACGTTACGCGAACTGGGCATTTCACCCATCGCAATTTGTAGCGACACTGACCTTCATGCACTGCATGTCCGCATGGCCGACCAAGTCGTCTGCGTTGGCCCCGAGCCGTCCAGCGAAAGCTATCTGGTTATGGATGCCGTTTTAGACGCTGCACGGAGAACCGGTGCACAAGCGATTCATCCAGGTTATGGCTTTCTGAGTGAAAATGCAGAGTTTGCCCGGCGTGTCGTCGAGGCGGGGTTGACTTGGATAGGACCTCCCCCCTCGGCCATCGAGTCCATGGGCGACAAGTTGACAGCCCGCCGTACTGTGGAAGCCGCAGGTGTCCCGGTGGTTCCCGGTCTCTCTGAGCCCATCACGGATGAGAGCGATGCGTTGGCCTATGCGGAGTCGATTGGATTCCCTGTGATGCTGAAGGCCTCCGCAGGCGGTGGCGGTAAAGGCATGAGACTCGTTCACGATGCATCAGACTTCGTGAATGCTCTGAGTGCCGCAAAGCGAGAGGCCTCCGGCGCATTCGGCAACGATGCCGTCTACGTCGAGAAATTTATCCAAGAGCCACACCACGTTGAGATTCAAGTTTTGTGTGATAGCCACGGAGGTGCGGTTTTCGTCGGTGAGAGAGAGTGTTCGGTCCAACGGCGACACCAAAAGGTGATCGAAGAGTGTCCGAGCCCATTCATCACCGATGCTGTTCGCCAAAAAATGGGTACGGTTGCGGTTGCGGCTGCCAAAGCCTGCAACTATGTGGGGGCCGGCACCGTCGAATTTCTAGTGGGTGGGGACCAGAACTTTTACTTTCTTGAAATGAATACTCGCCTTCAGGTCGAGCATCCAGTGACGGAACTCGTGTATGGCCTTGACTTGGTTGCTCACCAAGTCCGCATTGCGGCCGGTCAACCCCTTGGTTTTGATCAGACCCATTTAGTTCCACGCGGCCATGCCCTTGAATGCCGTATTTATGCGGAAGATCCGAAGACCTTTTTACCGAGTCCCGGCAAACTCACAGAGGTCCGATGGCCGAGTGGATTGGGCGTCAGAGTAGATGCAGGTGTTGATGAGTTCTCTACAGTCCCCATGGCCTATGACCCCATGATCGCAAAGATTTGTACTTGGGGAGAGAATCGCGCGCAGGCCATCGCTCGCATGTCTAGGGCGCTCGACGAGACGGTCATCTTGGGCATCACCACCAACATTGCCCTGCATCATCAGGTCCTTGCGCATGAAGACTTCCGAGCCGGTCGCTATGATACGGGTCTGCTCAATGGGGACCTGCCAAATGATGGCCACCCGCTGAACGCCGTAGAGCAGAATCTGATTCTTGCGGCAGCCATTGCACGGTTTGAGAAAGATCATGCGAAACACAGCTCTGCAGACATCTCGCCGAGTGCTGCGAGCCCGTGGCTGAGCAGCGGCCGCAACCGACGAATGGGGGGTTAAGGCATGAAATACTCGGTAGAAATCGCCGACCAGATCGTTGCGGTTGATATTCGACCACTCGGGACGGGGCGATACCAAATCAAGGTCGGTGACGGACCTGTCCAAGTGGTCGATGGCACGCACCAGGGTACACTGGTGCACCTGGTCGCACATGGCCAAAGCGCCAGCGTACACCTCACCGAAGTCAAGACAGGCCTTCATGCGCACACCAAGGGCACCCGAAGCCAACTCAGTGTCATGGATTCGAGGGCGGCCCGGCGCAGAGCGCGTGAAAAGGCATCATCACTGGGCGGTGGGAATGCGGTGGTGTGTTCACCCATGCCGGGGAGGGTCGTGTCCATCCTCGTCGAGGCTGATGAAGTCGTGAAAACGGGTCAGGGCATTGCCATTGTCGAAGCCATGAAAATGGAAAATGAACTCCATGCGGAAATCGATGGCACTGTCAGCCAAATTCACGTCAAAGCCGGTGACCTGGTTGATGGTCAAGCAAAACTCGTCACTTTGACACCCAGCTGAGGGAGCCGCTATGAGTACGGATCAATATGATAAATGGGTGAAAAAGACGCTTACACCTGTGCTGACACGCTTTCCTGAGAGGCGCTCTTCTTTTGCAACGAGTAGTGGGATCGAGATTGGCCCAATCCAACACGAAGGCACACTCACCGAGTCCGGTACCTTGGGCTTTCCCGGCCAATACCCATTTACTCGAGGCGTACAGCCAACCATGTACAGAAGCCGCTTTTGGACCATGCGGCAGTATGCGGGTTTCGGCACCGCCGAAGAATCGAACGAAAGATACCGTTACCTCCTTTCGCAAGGCACCACCGGGCTGAGTGTGGCCTTTGATTTGCCGACTCAGATGGGTATGGACAGCGACGATGAACGGTGTCTCGGCGAAGTGGGCAAGGTGGGGGTTGCCATCGATACCATTCAGGACATGGAAACGCTCTTCGCTGGGATTCCGCTGGACAAGATTTCGACCTCCATGACCATCAACTCGTCCGCCAGTGTGCTGTTGGCTATGTATTATGCAGTAGCGAAGCGCAACGGAGTTGAGGGTAAGAGCCTTCGAGGGACCATTCAGAACGATTTACTCAAGGAGTATATCGCGCGCGGAACCTATATATTCCCACCTCGTCCGTCGATGCGATTGATCACAGATATTTTTGGTTGGTGCCAGCAGAATACGCCATTGTGGAATACCATCAGCATCAGCGGATATCACATTCGCGAGGCAGGCAGTACGGCCGCTCAGGAATTAGCATTCACCCTCGCCGACGGCATTGCCTATGTAGAGGCAGCCTTGGCCTGCGGTCTTGATATCGACTCCTTTGGCCGTCGACTGAGCTTCTTTTTCAACGCCCACAACAACTTCCTGGAGGAAGTGGCCAAATTCCGAGCAGCACGGCGGATGTGGGCAACAATCATGAGAGACCGCTTCGGCGCTCAGACCGACCGCGCCTGCATGCTGAGGTTTCATACGCAAACGGGTGGCAGTACCCTGACAGCGCAACAGGTGGACAACAATGTGGTTCGCGTCGCACTCCAGGCCCTTGCGTCTGTCATGGGCGGCACCCAAAGTCTCCATACCAATGGACGCGATGAAGCACTTGGCCTTCCGACCCCGGATGCAGCCCGCTTAGCGTTGAGGACTCAACAAGTCATCGCCTATGAAAGTGGCGTAACAGACTTCGTGGACCCCCTTGCCGGCAGTTATGCTGTAGAGATGCTCACCGATGAACTTGAGAATAAAGCATTCGAATACATTCAGAAAATAGACGCGATGGGCGGCATGATCTCCGCCATCGAGCAAGGGTACGTGCAGCGAGAGATCCAGGATGCTGCATATCGCACCCAACTCGAAATTGAAAAGACCGAGCAAGTCATCGTGGGTATGAATAAGTTTATGATGGATCAGGAGGCACCTGAGGATATTTTGAAAGTGGACCCAGCCTTGGAACGCGCTCAGGTTGAACGTTTACGTGCCTGGCGTAACGCACGCGCTGATGATGTGTTGACTCGCCACCAAAATCGACTCATCGAGGGCGCCCGCAACGACGCAAACCTGATGGGCTTGATCGTTGATGCCGTGGAAGACGGCCTCACCGTTGGTGAAATCTGTGGT
>Ga0160423_10005480_pt1 | contig 10346 bp, 8 predicted proteins | sample CRUFie14St8metaG_FD_108191 | JGI IMG/M metagenome (GOLD analysis project Ga0160423, IMG submission 108191) | Marine microbial communities from the Costa Rica Dome - CRUD Field 142mm St8 metaG | ecosystem: Environmental > Aquatic > Marine > Oceanic > Photic zone | place: Costa Rica: the Eastern... | reverse complement strand
TACATGCTCAGAGTCCACTACGAGAAGTTTCTGCTGGAGTATGAGTACACGTTTTGGGACAATCCTGACATCGAGATGGACCTCTTGAGAAATACGAGGTTCACAAGAGAGCAGGTTCTCTTGTCGCCGGTCCCTTCGGGACCGCCGAATTTGAACCCTCCAAAAGCATCGCACAGGGCATCCCTGGCCTCGCACAGCAGCTCGGCTCCTGTGATGCCCCGACACATTCCCTCTGTCAGCCAAAACAGCACGAGGTAAGTTTTGAGTTTCCCTCCCTTCTCACTGCGCAGAAAGACTGAGGTTCTGACCGGGGTGTCCCCAATTCCCTCGTCGTGCGTCGCGTCCCAGGATGATTGCAATGCAGCAGGTTCAAGAAATTCTATCAACGATTTCGCCAAGCATAGGCCCGTATTTCTACGTTCCCGCTAATTTTGAAGCGAAGAATTGGAACGAGATCATGAAAGCGCTGACGTCAATGAATCCAAGGGGCCTGGCATGGTCTCTAAACGCGCTCGCTGTGATCGTTTATGATGCAAGGCAGGAAGTCAACATGCCCAAACTCCCTGGACTGCTTGAAGCCCTGATGAACATCATGAACGCTTGCATTCTTGAATACCCCATCGGCCCAAACTATCGGTCAGCGAAGAGCAGCAACAAAGTTGCGGGTCCATCCGGACCGTCACAACAGCAGAAGAAGAACTCCAACGGTAGCGGTGGGGTGGTGAACAGGCAGGGTCCCCAAGGTGCTGCTGGACCGAAACAGCAGCAAAAGAGGGGAGGCGGTCCACAAGACAGAAGCGGGGCACCAGAGGGGCAAAACGGAGTCACCCAGCGTTGGTGGATACTAGACACCTACGACTTGCTTGCTCTGGGGGATGACAACCTGGCAAAGTCAACTCAGGCGGTCGCTGCGTGCAGAATCATGAGGAACTTGTCTTTCTCACGGGGAAACGCCGAGTTCATGGCGGCCAATCCGTACTGTGTGCACATCCTGGTGAGGTGTTTGGGAGAGGACCTCTTGTACCGTTACGGCACGGACGGTACCCTCCTTAGGTTTGCTGCCCTTGACACGCTAGCAAATCTTGGGACTTCCATGTCCCTTCCCAAACTGGGCATTGTTGGCAAGTTTGTGATGCAGGCCATCATACAGCTTTTGGGTGGCCCCATCATGATTCCACCCGCTGGGGACCATGGTGAAGGCGACACGTCGTCCGAGGGGGAGAGCGACTCGGAGAAAGAAAACGAGGATGAGGAGCCTGAGCTGAGCCCCAGGATTAAGGGCGCCATCCTCGCATGCGACTTGCTGAGCCAGCTGAGTCTGGGGACGGAGAATGCCCAGGTCATTCAGGACGAGTCCATAAAGCTTGGTGCGGTGTCCTGGCTTACAGCCCACATGAAGAACGAAAGGCTCCAGATGGCCGCAGTCTCTGCCCTCCACAGGCTTGTGAACCTCCCGGGGAGCACCATGCAGGGCGTGGTCGCAAAGCAGAGGTTCTGTGTCGAGACACTGGTCCGGCTGGGCACAACCCAAGAGGGTCTGGGGAGCATCACAACGAATACGGAGGCCATCTCCATCCTTAAGGTGCTTGCTGGACATGCGGATGGTCGCGCCGCCCTCATGCAGCACCGCAGCGCCTTGATGGACGCCTCCCTGTTTGGTGGCAACTCAAGGCCGGCAGCTATGCTGAGTAAAGTGCTCATGATTCTTCAAGCGAAGAGCTCGGGGATAAAAAAGCAGAGGCTGACCTAACAAAGTTTTTATGGACTCTTTTTGATCTGCCACGTCACCGGCCGGGGCACTCTACACGCAATTGAGCGCTCTCCGCGCGAGGGTGAGGGGGAGGGGGGAGGCGAGGACGTGAGGGTGGCTTAGCTCGGGAAGGTCAGCGGCTTTGCCAAGCGAGGCTGAGAGGCCGGCATGGCGTCGTTTGCAGCGGTCGCTGCCGCAGCAGATCGCCGAGAGGTCTCGTCTGCGACCCCTAGCGCGAGTGTAAGTTCGCTGGTAGACGACGACTACCACGGGCAACGGAGGGCTGCAGAGGCTAGAGGGGCGCGCGCGGGAATGTCGGTGAGCGCGGCAGCGGTCGTGGCTAGAGAGGCACGGAAGTCGAAGTTCAACGAGGTTACACACAAAGTCCCTTGCCTGGCTTGCTCAAAATACTTCAGCAGTTACTCTGCTCTGGAGGCCCACCTGACCGCCAAGCACGGCGGCGTAAACAGCAAGGATGCGAAGCACTCGTTTCCACCGTCGTCTGGAAAAGGAGGACCACCGCTGCCTCCGTCGAAGAAGAAATACCACGAGTCCATCACGCTGACGCAGTTCCTGCAGGCCAAGCCAAAACGCAAGGCTGGGCATTCTAAGGCTGTTGGCCGGGGTGGCAGCGGCCAGCACGGCCTCCAGGAGGACAGGAGGAGTGTCAAAGGGAAGAACAAGCTGCTGGTCTTGAACACGAACTCTGCTCTGGCCTCCGGGGACCGGTTTGTGGTGAGGAGGTCGAAAGAGAGGGTGACGGGGAAAAAGCAGAAAGTGAGCCGAGTGAAGATGGGTGTCCTGCTCTCGAGGTCTAGTGCCTTGGTGGAGGGCGCCGAGCGGAGGAGCGAATGCATTCGGTCACAGCTGGAATCCAAGACGAGGGAGCTTCAGGACCTGCGGGAGGGACAGCCGCAGGTTCATGGGGCTGCTGGTGAGAGCAAGAGCGCCGATGATGAAACGGCGGCCAGGGAAGAGTCACGGGCAGTGGCCTCGCTGGAAAACTTGCAAGCGAGTCTAAGGGAGTGCGAATCCACTCTCCAAATCGCTAGGATCCAATACGGCGACGTTGTTGCCGAAGTCCGTGGGGGCCCTAGCCTCGAGGATGGGGGTGGGAAAGAGGGAGTCTCAGGGGAAGGCATGGGGGCGCCTTGCCACGGCCCTGTTATGTGCGACATTTGCAACGTGGAGTGCCCCAACCAGAGGGCTTACGAGCAGCACTGCGTCGGGAAGCTTCACCGGGCAAAGCAGGCTTCCAACCTTAAGACCTCCATGGGCAAGAACGCGCTCTCGTCGCCCAAAAGAGAGTGCGTCGGCCCGCTCGATGAGGCCTTTCGGGACTTGGTACTCAGGGACCTCGAGGTGATGGAGGGGCGGTCGGAGGGCGGCGGAGAGGTGGCGGGCCACGAGCCCGGCAGCCTCTCGCCCCCATGCTTCCAGGGCAGCATCAGCAAGGACCTGAACACCTGCGTCTCTCGGCTCGTGGAGAGGCTCCTGTTCCTGCAGAGGCGAGCCTACAGGGAGAACCCCGTAAAGAATAAGTCGAGGAAGAGGGTCGTGTTTGGCCTGAACGAGGTGAAAAAGTCCATCAGGACCAAGTGCAAGGCCCTGATCGTTGTGCCGAACATCGAGCTCGGGGCACCCGACCTCGTGGAGACCACGAGGGACGTCCTCCGCCAGTGCCTGGCGAAGAAAGTGGCGGTGGTCTTCGCGCTCACCAGGTCCCGGCTCGGCGGCCTTGTCAAGCGCGGCGTGAGGATGAGCATGTGCAGCGTCTTGGACACATCTGGCGCTGAGGGGGAGTTCAAGAGAATGCTGGAACTCTCCTCGGCTCTCGCGGACGTGGGCGTGGGGGGGTTCGTGGGCGGAGAGGGGGATGGGGATGGGGATGGCGATGACAATGGGGATGGGAATGGGAATGTGGAGGGAGAGGGGGGGCAGGACGACTCGGGAGGGAAGCTCCGCGCCTCGGCGCCACCGTTCTTCATGTAACGTATTCTGATTGTGATTGATCGCGTAGGTCGGAGCCAAATGAGATATTTCCGAGATAGATTTGGGCGTGACCCCCGAAGTTGAAAGCGCAGGAATCGCCGTCAGAAAAAAGGGCAGTGAGAAAAAGGTGGAGTGACGTGGAGTGACTTACGCCTTGCGCAGAGCGTCCTTCAAAGCGTGCTGAAGATGAGCGCGAGAACACTTACCGCCGGCCTCGGGTCGGCCTTTCGGAGGGCGCTGACTTCCTGGCCCGCCCCCGCCGGGAACGCCCTTCACCACGCGAACGGTTGCGCGCACAATTTCAAGACCGTGGCCCCAGCCCTTACCCCCTCGACGGTCCAGCCCTTCCCCGGCTCCGCGGGGCGCGCCCTCCAGGTCAGAAGCAGCAGCGCGAGCGCGAGCAGCGCGATGCCAGACCTCGTGCACGAGGAGGACCCTAAGGAGTTCAAGATTTACAGGTGGGACCCGGACCAGGGGGATAAGCCCAGGATGCAGAGCTACACGGTTGACCTGAACGACTGCGGTCCGATGATCCTGGACGTGCTGCTGAAGATCAAGGACGAGCAGGACTCGACGCTGAGCTTCAGGAGGTCGTGCAGGGAGGGAATTTGCGGCTCGTGTGCCATGAACATCGACGGCAGCAACGGCCTGGCGTGTCTGACGAGGGTGGAGAGGGGTGGCAGCGCCGCGGCCTCGGCCAGCACCATCGCACCCCTCCCGCACATGTTCGTCGTCAAGGATCTTGTGGTGGACATGGCCAACTTTTACGCCCAGTACAAGTCCGTGAAGCCCTGGCTGCAGAGCGGGGACGCGGAGAAGGTTGACGGCAAGGAAGTCTTTCAGAGCAAGGAGGATCGCGCCAAGCTCGACGGCCTGTACGAGTGCATTCTGTGTGCTTGCTGCTCCACCAGCTGCCCGTCGTACTGGTGGAACTCGGACAAGTACCTCGGCCCGGCGGTCCTTCTGCAGGCGTACAGGTGGATCATCGACAGCAGAGACCAGTCGACGGACGAGAGGATCAAGCAGCTGGATGACGCATTCAAGCTCTACAGGTGCAAGACCATCATGAACTGCGCCAAAGTGTGCCCGAAGGGCCTGAATCCGGGCAAGGCTATCGCCAAAATCAAGAAGGCCCACCACGGGCACCTTGAGTAAGTTCTCCCCTACGACAACAAACTTTTTATTCTTCAATCTTAGCAAAAGAAAAGGACTAGCCGTCTGGGCTCTTCTTATCAGTGTACACGGCGGAGCAGGGTCCGACATCCCTCGCCCGCTCCTCTTTCTCAGGCTACGCCAAAGCTCTTTTCTACCCGCATCCCGCAACAGGTCTTGCTGCAATACGCGCCGAAAAAATAATCATCCCAGACCATAGTAGTCATTCACCCCCCTCCCCTCGCACTCGGTGATCTCTGTGGACCTGAGCGGGAAATACTTCTTGGCCTTGGTCTGGTTGGGTGGAACGGCGGCACGGGCGTGCCAGCCGATTTCCTGGCTGTTTGTAAGCGGCTGCATAAAGTATTGCTGGGGGTCCTGGTCTGCCCTCCTATGCCTGTGTCTATCTTCCCTGAACTTGAGGTTGCTCGAGTACTGTGTTGCCTTCCCGCTCTTCTGGGTTATGTCTTTCATTTTCTTCACGCTCCTCATGAACTCGTCTTGCGTGATGAGGCCGCACGAGTCCGTGTCGAAGTGGGTCAGGATGGCAGCCACCTCTGTCTGGGACAACTCCCTCCCGCTGAGCGCGTGCTGCATACAGCTGAGGATCTTGTTCCGGAGCATGTAGCTTTCCTTCTCTTCTCCCTGTTCGGCACAGTAAGAGCGGCGAGGGGAGCGATGTGGGAACGAAGGAGGTCCTCAGGTTCAGTCAGGTCGTTCTCAAAATGTCTGTCCGCAACATGGCATGCTTACCTGAGGCAAAGTCGCGTCCAGAAGCTTCTCGCTCTCGCCCGAGTAAAGCTTGAATGCAGCCTCGAAATTCTCATCTTGTACCTCGTGGAGCTTAAGGGCTTGCACGGCGACGCGCTCGAAGCAGCTTCCGCTGCCCAGAAGCGTAAGACCGAAGAAGGACATCGTGGTCCACCCAAACCAAGCGACTCCGCGAAACGGGGAAATTAAGAACTCGAAGTAAAACTTGCGAGCAAGGCGCGCTGCACAGCTCTATCAGCACCACAGGAAGGTTCAGGAAGATGCGCCACCTGATCCTCGAGGTACAACTGGCCCTGAACTGAGCGCAAGTACCTTCAAGTACCTCTCTCGCCCTTGTTTTTTTCTTTCTTTCAAAGTCAAAGAACGAAAATACGATTTCACATTTCACTTGGTCCATCAAGATGATCATCAGATGAGTGAGCGAGGTGTCCGAGCTGTCCATCATGGAGCCGGAGGGGAAGCAAGGCGCGCGCAGCTCTATCGGCACTAAAGCCTCGAAGGAGGTAGATGAGTCTACTAGGAGCGGCGGGTCCTCCCCGCCATCAACGTCTTCGTCTCCCCTGGACACGCTGGAGAGCATCGCGAGCCGCCTCGAGTCTAACTTATCGCGTTTGGGAAAGGCAAAGGTCGAGAGGCTGGCGGTTCGCAAATCCTTTACGGACGACATCCGTTCGCTTGGCAAAGTGGTCACGGAGTGCAGTGGCGACCTTCGACAGCGGGCGGAGAACCTAGCCCTGGATATCGTGAGGGCTTTATCGAAGAAGATCATCTTTAACGCCGCGCGGGAGGACAGCTCAGGCTCTGCGGGGTGCCACGGCATAGTCCTTGTGGAGGTTTTGCAGTTCGTTCTGGCCCGACAAGTAGGTGACACTGCGGCCCAAGCGGAGCTCTATCTCTTCGACACCAAAGGATGCGTGAGCGTGCTCCTCGGGCGGCAAATTTTCCAAAAACACTTCCGGGACCTTGAACTCTGCTCGAAAGTGTTTGAGCTCTGCGCTGGACCGTATCATGAGCACCTCCTGAAGCGCTACAGTCAGATAATCGCGCTAGGATGGCCCACTGCTCTAAAAGCGGTGGTATTTCACGACAAGTTTTCAGATGTGGAGCTGTCGTGCTTCCTTCGCGCCATGGTCTTGAGCCAGAGGGCGATCCCGCTGGCGCAGAGTGTCTTCGACGCCCCGTGCTTGGCCGTGCTCTTGGACCAAGGCGCCGCCCAAGCTCACGGCGGGTTCCGAGAAGACATTCTCAACATGCTATCGCCCGACGTCTCCGACATGCCGCATGTCTCGGACGTGCCGCCCTCAAGAGCCAAGCTTGTCCGAGAAATTGAAGACCTGAGCCGGAGCGGCCAAAACGGGACTCGGCAGAGCGACTTGGTCGTTCGGCGCCTGATGCACCCATTAATGAGCGCTGCGTTCACCTGCATCTTGGAGGAGCTCGCAGGGAGCGACGGGATGTTGTGCTCGATCATCATGCTGGTGCTGAACAGGTTATCCAGTGCGTCTCTGTACCCAAGTAGGGCGTTTGTGACGCTCTGTGTGGATTGCGGTTTGGTCTTTGTCTCCATGGCGCTCCACCTGCGGCCGAAGATGTTGGTGATGCTCAAGAAGTCGCTGCTGAACTTTCTCACCCTGAGCGGGCACCATGGTCATAGTCTGCAGATGGCAAAAACGAGGTTGATTCGAATGGTTGGAGTTGTGCTCTTCGAGAACGCAGCACCTCATTTCTCTGAGGCCGCCTACCAGATTGTGGAAACACTTGAAACCGTGATCCACGAGAGGGCGCGGGATTGGTCGTCAGATATGACGGTAGACGACAAGGCCCTGAACCTGGTGTGCGCCGCAATGACGGCCATGACTCGCATTGTTTTGGTCCACACCTCACTGCTGACGAGAGTGCAGCTTATGCTGACAAAAATCTGCAACAGCGACTCGCACCCTTTAGTGCTGAACCGCGCGAATGAGTCCTTGAAGCTCGTTCAGATGCCTGAGCTGGGCTACCTTCTCTTTCAAGAGGATTGCCCCGTGGCGAGGGGCTTGTTCTTTATTAATTGATGCATTACTTACCCCCGGTTGGTGCCAAATCAACAGGACAACAGGACAACTCAAGGGTTGCAACCCGTGAACCCACAACTTTTTTTTTCTCTCTCTCTCTCTATCCTTCTCCTCCTCCTCTGCCTCCAAGAACTTGGGCACCTGGGAGGGCGAGAAACCGGGGACTTTGGGGGGCTGGATGGGGCGGTGGGATCGACGGGGTCGACGGAAAGAAAAAAAAGGCGCGCGCAGACTTTACTCTTTACTTAATCCCTGTCGAGCACGGCCAACTCTTTCTCTGTGAACCACTTGGCGCGGACAGCCAGGACCAGAATGATCTGCAGAGCCGCGATGACAACAGGAAAGAGAATTCCAAATTTGCTCTCCTTCAGGGCGACGAGGGCCAGAAGGGAGGCGACCTGCAGCGCGGTGAACTTCTTGGTGGCGGCCAGGGAAATGTCCTTGACGTAGGGCACGTTTGGCAGCTTCTCCTTGTCAGTGAAGAAGAGCTCGATCCTCTCCAGGAACTCGTTGCCCTTGACGGCGCTTAGTCCGAGGTACAGGAACAAGCCCATCAGAACGCACTGGAGAGAGATAGAGATAGAGATGGGTCAGCAATTCTTCCTCAATGCTGCTGAAGGTTTGATTTTTGGCTCACCTGCGGGATTTTGGTCAGCAGGTCCCTCGCGTACAGGATGCTCAGGCCGATGCACGCGTGGATCGCGAAATTCGTTATCCTTGTCTCCGTCACGCCCACCACCTCGGTCTTCTCCCCGACTGTGCCAAAGGTGGTCAGGGATCTCAGGTGGTTCACGGACCTTGTGAAGGAGAGAGAGAGAAGGAGAGCGAGGTCAGAATCGAGAAGGACAGCGAGAAGGATAATGCTGAGGCCAGACCTCACGGTCGCCGCCACTAGCCAAGGCATGCCGAGCATCGAGAAAACGAGGGTGTTGAGGGCAACGACCAGGAGATCCATGTGGTAGCCATAACCCTTCTTCATCTTGTTATCCTTCGAATTCACCAGCCTTGTGGTGATGTTTTGGTCGAAGAACATGAGGATGGAGACCATCACCGCCGGCAGGCTCGCACCCCATCTCGCCCACACTGGGGTCTCCATCAGGTTCACCACCCAAGGCCTAGGCGTGGTCGGCACGATCTGCGTTGGCAGAGAGAGGTACTCGAGGCTGATGCCGTACCTCGCAGCCAGCCAGCCGCACACCGCAGTGCAACTTATGATCGAAACGGTAGGCCCGAAGTCCGCCACGGTGTCCCTCACCCTCTTGGTGAACCATCTCGAGGTCCTCAGGCCAGAGAGCTTCATGGCAAAGGCGCAGGTGGCCACAGCGGACATCACGGAAAGGAGGGCCGCGCCGCCGCCCACCGAGCCTGTGAACACGAGTCCCACGATGTTCTTCAGAGCCTCCACGACGAAGATCACGGAGATCAACCCCGCGAAGATCTCGTCGGTGAACCTGGTCAGGTACCTGATCACGAGGTTGCTGGTGGAGGTGAGCGCGCAGAGCAGCAGGATGCCACTGGTCCAGAGGCCAACCCAAGCGTAGGTCGACAGGAAGGGCAGGGCGAACTGCTGGCAGGTCGAGTACATGATGGCCGTGAAGGCGAGGACGGGCCCGGTGGAGCCGATGATGGTCACCGGCTGTCCGGAGAACAGCGCGTACACCATGCCGCAGATCGAGGTCGAGACGAGCATCTCGAGCGCTCCCATCGCCCCCTGGGTCTTGACGTTGAGCAGGGATCCGAAGGCCACCGCGGGGGCCAGGCACGCGAAGAACATGAACAGCGTGCTCGCCACGCACTTAAGGTTGAGGCCCTCCACGTAATCGCTCACGTAGAAGGGCAGGCGCTGCTTGAGGTCGCGGCGGAGGCCCACGAAGGCGGGCTCCACGATTTTCAGGTTGTTCACGTCCGTGTCGTCGCTGCCGGCAGCGCGGGGGGCACGCGGGCGAGGTCGGGCCCATCTCGCCCGGCGTGGGTGGGTGGTACCGGGGACCGCGGCGAGGGTTTGGCGTGGGATCAGGTGCCTGGCTCGAGTCGCCATCGTCTTCGCTTCGGCAGCCGGGGCGGGGGTCGGGCTCTGATGACAGGTCAGCGAGCTGATCCGCTCGAAGAATAGGATGAGGCAAGGCACGTTTTCGTGCCACGCGTGCGCCAATCCATGTTGGAATTTTCATCATCAAGCCAGGAATCGAACCCGGGAAGATCGCATGGGAAAGAGCTTTTTTGGCTCAGGAAAAATTGGTTGAGTCCTCGTGTGCGATTTGCACAGTGCCAAGTTTAGTAAAAGGCGAAACTTGGAAAACGACTGCAGACCGCGAGGAATGATCTGCGAATTCGCGATCCTGGCCATTTGATGTCACAATCCGGCCAAAGTGCATCACACCGCGACAAGCGGTTCCGTTTTTTTGTTTGGTTTTCGCGGGGGGGGGGGGGGGGGCCCCGCCCAAAAAGGAGGGGGGCCGGGGGGGCACCGGGGGGGGGGGAGAGGGCCCAAGGGGGGGGGCGGGGGGGCCCCCCCCCCCCCCCCGCCGGGGGTTGGGGGGGGGCCCCGCCCCCCCGGGCCCCGCCCCGGGGGGCCCCCCCCCCCCCGCAGGGCCTCGCCCCGCAGGGCCCCGCCCCGCAGTGCCCCG
>Ga0160423_10005478_pt1 | contig 10351 bp, 5 predicted proteins | sample CRUFie14St8metaG_FD_108191 | JGI IMG/M metagenome (GOLD analysis project Ga0160423, IMG submission 108191) | Marine microbial communities from the Costa Rica Dome - CRUD Field 142mm St8 metaG | ecosystem: Environmental > Aquatic > Marine > Oceanic > Photic zone | place: Costa Rica: the Eastern... | reverse complement strand
GGTCATGATCGTCGTGATCATCACCGTGGTCGCTATGGTCATGGTCGTCGCTTTGGTCTTCAGTCCACATGTAGCCAGCGGCTTCACAGTCAGCTTCGTTATCGATTGTGTGGTCGACTGAGTGCGTGTTCATGTTGTAACAGACCATGTCTTCATCGCCGTGGTCATGGTCGCCGTGATCATCACCATGGTCATCGCCATTGTCCATGTCAGGCATTTCATCCTCGCCATCAGGACAATCTTCGGCCCCATCATTGACTTGTGAAATCCATACTTGGCTTCCATCCATACAATCGAACCAGTTGATTTCATTTCCATCACTGTCGTATTGTTGCTCATCTGCACCATCTGCACAGTCAGCACCGCCATCGTTGACGTATTCGAATGGAATTTCTTCACCATTGCCACAAATGAATGTAGGCGAGCCACCATCCTCATCCATAAGGAGACAGTCCCACGTTCCATCTTCGAGTTGTGAACAATCTGCGAGTTCATAACTGTCAGTGATTGCTACGTTTCCATCGGAATCGACCCAGTCATCATCCCAGCATTCGTACATGCCAGCTTCCTCATCACAGTTGTCGTAATTTTGGAACGCTTCCATGTCTTCTGAATGACCGCATGCCCAACGTCCGTCAGCGAGTTGTTCACATTCGTAATCCATGTATCCATCGCTACCGAGGTCGTAAGATCCATCGTTGTCGGTATCCCACTCATCGAGCCAGCATTCGTAGTAGTTTTCACCCTCGTATGCACAATTGTCGTAGTAGTTGATGTGGTCAGTGCCACATTCCCATGTACCATCTGCGAGTTGCTCACATTCGTAATTCCAGTAACTATCGGAATCTTCGGGGGTTCCATCACCATCGACATCCATTTCATTGGTCCAACAATCAAGAGAGCTGAGTCCGTCATCTGAGACTGCGCAGTTGTCGTAGTTGTAGGTCCAAACGTAACCTTCATCCTCGCCACCAACACAGTCTTCTTCACCATCGTTGACCAAATACATTGGAATGGTTTCTCCGTCATCGCACGTAAACTCCTCATCATGGTGGTCATGGTAGTCATCATCACTCCATTCTGAAAGAACGAATTCAAAATATTCAAATTCGTCTTCTGAGAGATTTTCATCTTCATCGTCATCCGCAAAATAAAACATCTCTTGCAAACCGATGTCGTCAGCATCCAGATCAGAACCATCATTGGCGAGGTCCAGCTCTACACAGGCCTGAAGCTCATCGTAGTCGATGAGCATATTTCCATCAGTGTCACATTCTTCGAATTCTCGGTGGAACGTCCAAACCTCTTCGTCATCACCGTGGTCTCCATGGTCATGGTCGTCGTGATCATCACCGTGGTCTCCATGGTCATGGTCGTCATGGTCATCGCCAGTGTCATCATCTACAATACGGTCAAAGCAAATATCCGAACGACTGTCCAAACCAGACCCGCCGTCATTTGTGAGCCACAAGGCATAGAGTGTGTAGCACTCTTCCTCAACAGAGACTCCTTCGAGGTTGACGTAGTATACCATCGCATTTTCGTGGTCAACCATGCTGAAATCCGATTGCTCAATCGTCCAAGTTGTCACTACTGTTTCATCAGAATCGGTTAATGTGAATTCTACGTATTCGATAGCATCAAATCCAGAATACACGCGGAATTCAGGGTCTGCATAATCCATCTCTGAACTAGCCCAGTTGTCTGTGAGATATGTCTCGATGGTTTCTACAGAATCACCATCATCCCAATCACCATCATCCCAATCACTCGAGTCACCATACATGCTGTCTGAGATTTCGAACGGAAGTGCAACAAGCTCTCCAGCATCAACATCGCTAAAGAATGATGCAACTCTGTCTTCAGTAAGGATGTACATCTTCATGGTTACAAGCTCATCTCCCATTTCATCCATTTGCATTTCGAAATATTCGATTTCGCCTGCACTGTTGAATGCCACCTTCATGCCAGGCATTTCCATTTCTTCGCTCATTTCTTCGTAATCATCGCCACCTCTGTAGAAGTCTGTTACAGCGGTAATGAAAGCGGGCAATTCATCGGCGGTGAGTTCTTCGCTACCATCAGTGTCTGCCGAGCTAAATCCTAACCAAAGTCCTTCATCTGTTGACGTCATACTTGGATCTGTGTCATCACAGTCCTCGGCGATGAATTCATCCCAAGAAATGCCCCCACTGTTGTCAGCATCACACATCTCAAGGGCTTCTTCTGGAGTTGGGGCCTCTTCTGACATCATGGCATCCATATCAAAGGACATGTCGAATACTTGGAGGCCATCAACTGTTTCGTCTAAAGCTGTAAATTCCCCGTAGTTCTCAACACCCTCAAGGAATTCGAGGAACCCCATGACATCGAAGTCATCAGAATTATCTGATGTTTCCTCAGCCATAGCAGCAATTAGTTGAGTATGCGTGTTTGCAGCCTCCATTGAGTAGAATTGAGTGGGAGGAATATTTTCAACATCTTCTTCGCACGCTTCAGTCTCTTCCGGAGTATCTTCGTTTGCACAGACGTCTCCTATTGTTTCATATCCTATTGAAGTGTAAATGGTTGTGCCAATGTGCGTGAACGACTGTGTCATTTTCATGGTGGCTCCATCCTCGGTCAATCCCATGACCGTTGAAAAGTGATATCCTTCAGGTGACCATGCTTCGGTCATCTCGATGGTTATCATGGCGTCTGAATCTTCATCAAATTCTAGCATTCCTTCGCTACCCATCATACTTGGATCCATGTCATACATCATCGTAATACCAAATGATTCATCCTCCTCAACTGTGATGAGATCATTGATTTTTTCAATGGCAATTTCTTCGTTGATTTCGATTTTCTTGACTTCATCATCATCATCAGATGAAATGAGTTCGGTACATCCTGCAAGCAGGAGGGAGGCTACGAGAAGAAGCGCAAGTGTCTTTTTCATGTACCAATGGTGATACAGTCGTTTTATTAAACTATCACCGACTATGAATAACGGAATAAGACGCAGATTGATGAACTTGGAGGTTATCCAAAGCCCATGAAGGCCAATTCTGTTGAGGAAGAACTCGAGCATCTAGCGAAGTTGGTCGAAGAAGCTGAAGCTCTCGGAATCGATCCCTGGCCAGAAAAGAAACCACCTCGACCATGGGCGAAATTCGCTCTCGCATCCTTCATGATTATCATGATGTTATCATGGGTCTCTCGCTGGATGTACGGCTTCGTTGAAGTTTGAGATTACCTCCACCGTCGGTTTCAAGAAGTGAATCAAATTGGCAAGGGTATAGTCCCTTAGTGTAGCGGTCCATCATGGAGGATTCTGGTTCCTCCGACCCCGGTTCGAATCCGGGAGGGACTACTCGCCGCTCACAAAATCACTCTTCTTCATCAGGCTTGGTGAGCATGAACGAGGTAATCATCGACATAGGGTCGCCGTGCGTGAGTTCACCAGAATACTCCTTGGCTTGTCCATAGGTGACGACACGTAATCGGAATTGACACGTTTTCTTTGTTCGTCGCTTACGATGGTGGCGATAGAAATGAACCCCAATCTTGTATTCTCCATCAGGGGCTTGATCGGTCCAAACAACGTTTTCAATCGGCTTCTTTGACTTTGGGCGAACGTTCATGTCAACGTCCAACTCGCCACCGCATGCACTCTTTCTGTTGTTGAAATAAATCCGTTCGCCTGAAGGACAAAAGACGTGCATGTCAAGGTCGTTGTAATCGTCCCAAGCAAGACTGATTTGAACAACACCTGATTTTCCACCTTCACGAGCGAGTCGCTCCATTAACTCACGATCTTCTTCGTCCGAGACGCGAACCGAAATACCGGTCCCCACCTCTTCTTCTGCGACAAGGTTTGCGTGAGCATTGAGATTGTCTTCGTTCTCAGCAATCCAAGTTGAACGGTCGTCATCAGATGGGTCTTCTTCGTCTTCTGTTTCAACCGCGTCTCGTTCTGGAATGAACAGTTCATCCATGACCAGTTGCAGATCAGAATATTGTGCAACACGTCGCTGTTGTCGTTGCTGGTATGCTTGTTTTGCAGAATCGTTGAGTTGGTCGAGTTGTAAGCCTCTCGATACAACGTGACGTCGTGCGTTTCCACGATCGTTTCGTTGCGATCTCATACTCGACAGTGGAGCACGACTTGCATTTCGAAGTGCGACTTGTTGTTTCAATTCACGTCGCTTGCGAAAACGATTGATGAGGTACAAGACGATGAAAAAAAGGGCAGAAGCACCGCCAATGATTGCTCCTAAGAGGATGTTCTCGTCCACAATCCTCACCTGTCCTGCTCCCTTTTAGGAGATTTGTTACCTCATTGGTTCAAAAATTCCTTGTTGATGGTATCGAGTACATCCTTGGATGGGCGTAATTGATCATCACTTACATCGAGAAGTGGAGTTTCAACAAGACCCAAATCTTCTGCCAACGATGGCTTAGTTGCATCAAAGTAGAGCAGACCTGTCACGTGTTTCTTCTCGACTTCAGCTTCATGCAGGGCTGTTAATGCCGCCATCGAATCGCTTGGATCATGGCTGTCTGAAATCGTCTCAAGTCGAATTGTTGAACCATCATGCAGTGTAATGTCAGTAAAGTGTCCTTCAGGAACTTCAACTTCTGCCATCGGCTCAAAGTGAGGGATGTAATCGGCCATGTGGAGCGTAACTTCGTTGTCTTTCACGTACTGATAAGATCGCATCGATTCATCGTTGTTGTTGAAGGTTACACACGGAGAAATCACGTCGACAAGAGCGAACCCTTTGTGCGACATTGCTGCCTTCAAGATCGACGTAAGTTGCTTTTTCGATCCAGAGAATGAACGGGCAACGAAGGTGCAGCCGAGGTTGATGGCAAGTGCACACAAATCGATCGGTTGTGTTTCATTTGCCTTGCCTTTCTTCTTCTTGGAACCAATATCCGCAGTTGCAGAGTATTGTCCCTTTGTCAGTCCATATACACCATTGTTCTCGACGATATAGACCATGTCCATGTTGCGCCGAATGGCGTGAATTAATTGACCAATACCAATTGATGCGGAATCACCATCGCCAGAAACACCGAGATAGAGAAGATCCTTGTTGATGGCATATGCACCAGTTGTGACCGATGGCATTCGTCCGTGAACGGTGTTGAATCCATGCGATTGTCCGAGATAATATGCCGGTGTCTTAGAGGAACATCCGATACCAGACATCTTGGCGATGCGGTGTGGTTTGATACCATTCTCCCAAGCAGCATTAATGATCACATTGGAGATTTGATCGTGGCCACATCCAGGGCAGAGTGAGGAAGGACCTCCTTTGTAACTATCCTTTGGCTCATTGATGACATTCAATTTGATCGCTCTTGCAGGTTTGTCGCTCATTGGCTCACCTCCTCAATGGTCTCAAGAATCTTCTCAGCATAGATTCGGCCACGTGGAGGCATTCCATCGGAATACGCCACGGAATGAACCTGGCCAACGATGTCGTTTGGAAGTTCACGACGCAAAATACCCCATAGTTGACCATCACGGTTGATTTCCAAAACAATGGTCATTCGGTGACGTCGAATAAATTGTTCAACTTCACTATGGAGTGGTAACGAACGAACACGACATTGGCTGACCTTCAATCCAGTCGCTTCGAGAATATCGTCAATTTCTTGAATCGTGTTTTCCATACTACCATAGTAGATGACGCCGACATCGCCTTCGGCGTCTTCTCGCAACAATGGTGCGGGAAGATGGTCACGTGCACCGTCAATCTTGTCCTTGAGTCGCTTCATGAGTGCAAAATAATCGTCAGGCTTTTCGGAATAAACACCGTCTGGATTGTGACCCGTTCCTCGGTAGAGAATCGGAGCCATTCCGCTACCGGGTAGTGTTCGGTAAGGAATACCATCACCGTCAACATCGCGATATCGGCCAAAGTTTTCCATCGCTTCAAAGATATCTTGTTCACGAATGGTCTTGCCTCGATCCATCGGAACATCAGGATAGGTAAATCCTTCACAGGCCCATCGATTCATACCAAGGTCGAGATCAGAAAGGCCGAATACAGGCGTCTGATACCGTTCGGAAATGTCGAAAGCTCGCCATCCAAATTCGAAACACTCTTCGACCGTTCCTGGAATGATGACGATGTGTTGCGTATCACCGTGGCTTCCTTCGTAAAGCATGGCCAAATCGGATTGCTGTGTTCGGGTTGGAAGACCGGTAGAAGGTCCAACACGGTTGACATCCCAGAATACCGAAGGAATCTCGGCAAAGTAAGCAAGACCAATGAATTCCTGCATCAGCGAGATACCAGGTCCAGAAGTAGCGGTTATTCCACGACCACCTGCCCAACCAGCACCAAGGACCATGCCTGCAGCTGCAAGTTCATCTTCAGCTTGTATCACTGCACAGGTTGATTCACCCTCGTCATTGGTTCGAAGTCGTGGCAACCAACCAATGATGCCTTCAGCGAGACTTGATGATGGCGTGATTGGATACCACGCAAGCAGTTGAACCCCACCGAAGATGCAACCAAGTGCTACGGCTTCATTACCTTCCATAAAGAATCGTTGTTGTTCAATGGCACGGGATTCAACGACGTAAGGGTCGGTCTTGGTGAAATTCTCTTTTGCATAATTTCGTCCAAGTTCAAGTGCCGTCGTGTTGAGTTCAATCGCCGAAGCCTTGCCTTTGAATTGGCCTGCAACTGCCTTGTGAAGTGCTTCGTCCGTGATGCCAAGTAGTTCAGCAAGAACACCGACATAGACAATGTTGGTCACAAGTTTAGCGAGTTTTGGACTCAGCGAGCGAGCGAGTTTCGTCATCGGAACGGGATAGGAGACGACGTCTTCTCGGTCCATTGGCATCTTCGAATCCATGTTCCACACAACAACTGAACCTGGTTCAAGTGCTGCAAGATCCTCTGTCCATGTTGCCTTGTTGACGAGCACTTGGATGTGGGTTCGATCACCCGGTGCTTGGTAACCTTCATCGGATAGACGAACAATGTACCATGTCGGCAAACCAGAGATGTTGGAAGGGAAGAGGTTCTTTCCTGAAACTGGAACACCCATGTCGAAAAGTGATTGGAGCAGAATCAAGTTGGCGGACTGGGAACCGGTCCCGTTGGCAGTTGCAATGTTGATGGTGAAGTCGTTGACGATGGTGTCCATCTGTTGTGTCTCCTTAGGCCATTGCGACGGATGTCACGGCCTCTTAGTTTACGCCCATCGCTTTCATCACTTCAATATGTTGACGTGAAAACCTCATCATGGACATCCGTGAAGGTCAAAAACAGAAGTCCGTTCTGAGCGTACATGGCGGACGATGCAATGCGCGATGCTTGGGAAAAAGCAGCGAACGACATCACGAAAGGGAAGAATGAGGGTGCACTGCAGGCATTACGTGCAGCTGACCCACAAGCCATCGAGCCGATGACGGCACGATTGGTCGGAGAAGCGACATGGAACATTGCCAAAGTCAACGATTCAAAATCTGACTACAGAAAAGCAGCGATGTTCTTGCGAGAGGCGAGCATCAAGAATCCGAAAGATAAGAAAACAAGTTCCCTTTACAACAAACTCCTCAATGAAATGCAAGAAAAGCGAATCAGTGAGACAGTCATTCCTCGAATGTTCAACAATGGGGGCCCAACGTTGGCGGGAATGGTTGCTATGTTCGGAGCCTTCATTCTCATTCTTGGAATGATCACCATTGCAAACTCTGAATCGACGACGACGGATTATGTTGACCTCAACATTTCATGGACTGAGAATGGCGTAGCAAAAACAGGAAGCGTTTCGCTCGAACTCCATGCAAATGCCTCCCCTGCACACGCTGAAAACTTCAAACAACTCGTCCTGCAAGGAAAATATGACGGTACAAAATTCCACCGAATTATTGACGATTTCATGATCCAAGGCGGCGACTTTACCAACGGTGACGGGACAGGTGGCCATGCCATCATTTGGGATGGTTATTGTAACGGGCAAGCTATCGATAACTCAGCTGATTGTGCCACGACAAGCTGGACGTTGGGTGATGAGGCGGACAACGGCTTCGTGCACGATTCTTGCACAATATCAATGGCAAAAACAAACTCACCTCACACCGGAGGAAGTCAATTCTTCTTGATTCCAGAAGACAGCACACCTTCTCACCTCGATGGAGTACACACTGTATTTGGGAAAATTACCTCAGGTTGCGAGCACGTTACTGCCATCAGCCAAGTTGCAGTCAGTGGTCCACAGGGTTCAACACCTGTTGATGATGTAACAATCGAATCTGCTGTCTTTGTCGGCTCACAAGAAATTGACCCTTGGTACAAGTTCTGGTGAAGTCTCACAGAAAAGAGAACAGTTCGGTTGATTAATGGGGCGCGAGTCCCTTTGAAACATGAGCGAATTGGACCTGTTTCTAGCGAAGCGAGAACTTGAGGTTGGAGGTACATATTATGCCCTATCAGCCCTTGATGATGCTGGAATTTCTACCAAGCATCTTCCGTATTCGATCCGTGTCTTGTTGGAAGGTGCACTTCGCAACTGTGATGGTTTTTTGATCCGTGAGGAAGATGTCAAGTCCATCGCTGGATGGCAGGCCAATGGTGAGCGTGGAGAAATTCCATTCCGTCCTTCTCGTGTTATTTTGCAAGATTTCACAGGTGTTCCTGCTGTTGTTGATCTGGCAGCGCTTCGTGATGCAATGGTCCAAATGGGTGGCGACCCAGAGAAGGTCAATCCACAAGTTCCTGTTGATTTGGTCATCGACCATTCTGTTCAAGTCGACGTTTCAGGCGCTAACCCTGAGGCATTGCAACTCAATCTCGATATCGAGTACAATCGAAACATGGAACGTTACACATTTTTGAAATGGGGTCAACAATCGTTGGCGAATTTCCAAGCTGTCCCTCCTTCTCGAGGAATTGTTCACCAAGTCAACCTCGAATTCCTTGCAAGTGTAGCTCGTGCAGAAAATAACATTTGGCTTGCCGATACACTTGTTGGAACCGACTCGCACACGACCATGGTCAACGGTCTCGGTGTTCTCGGATGGGGTGTTGGGGGTATAGAGGCTGAGGCGGTCATGCTCGGACAGCCGATCTACATGCTTTCACCCGATGTTGTTGGCGTACGCTTGACCGGTTCTCTTAGCGACGGTGTTACTGCAACCGATATGACACTTCGAATCGTTGAGATGCTTCGCCAACACGGTGTTGTTGGAAAGTTTGTTGAATTCTTTGGTGAAGGAATGGCTGCACTTTCGCTCGCAGATCGTGCCACCATTGCCAACATGGCGCCTGAATATGGCGCAACCTGTGGATTCTTCCCTGTTGATGAACGTACCATCGAGTATCTTCGATTGACAGGTCGTGATGAAGAAGCACTCGCTGGTGTTCAAGCCTTCTCCAAGGCACAAGGCTTGTGGTATGATGCAAGCGATGCTGAGAAATCCTACACCGACGTTCTCGAATTGGATTTAGGAACCATTCTTCCTGCACTTGCTGGGCCAAAGCGACCTCAAGACCGAGTTGATTTGAAGGACATGAAGGCGCACTTTATTGAATCGCTTACCAATGAACTTGGTTTCGAAGGGCATGGATTGGATGAATCGGAACTGAACAATGGAGCCATTGTTGAGCGTGATGGAGAAATCTACGATCTAAATCATGGTGATGTGGTTATCGCAGCCATTACGTCCTGTACGAACACATCCAATCCAGATGTCATGCTCGCTGCTGGTCTTCTCGCTCGCAAGGCACGTGCACATGGTTTGAACGTGAAGCCATGGGTTCGTACATCACTTGCTCCAGGTAGCCGAGTTGTTACTGAGTACTACGAAGCGACTGGACTTCAAGAGGATCTCAATGCACTTGGATTCAATGTTGTCGGCTATGGATGCACAACCTGTATCGGAAACTCCGGGCCACTTCCTGAAGAAGTGGATGCAGCCATCGATGAAGCGAATTTGATTGTTGGAAGCGTTCTTTCAGGAAACAGAAATTTCGAGGGGCGAGTTCACGGGAAAGTCAAGGCTTCCTATCTCGCTTCACCACCGCTCGTCGTTGCCTATGCGCTGGCAGGAACGCTTGAGATTGACCTGACAACCGAACCGATTGGAACATCAATCGATGGAACACCAATCATGCTCTCCGACCTTTGGCCATCTTCCGATGAAGTTGCTGAAGCACGTTCAGCGATTACACCTGAAATGTTCAAGCAACGTTATGCTGATGCAATGAATGAACCACGATGGGATTCCATTCCGTCCGAACCAAGTCCACTCTATCCTTGGGACGATGCTTCAACCTACATTCGATTGCCGACCTTCTTCCAGAATCTTTCTGCTGAAGCAGATCCAATCGAGCCAATT
>Ga0160423_10005477_pt1 | contig 10353 bp, 8 predicted proteins | sample CRUFie14St8metaG_FD_108191 | JGI IMG/M metagenome (GOLD analysis project Ga0160423, IMG submission 108191) | Marine microbial communities from the Costa Rica Dome - CRUD Field 142mm St8 metaG | ecosystem: Environmental > Aquatic > Marine > Oceanic > Photic zone | place: Costa Rica: the Eastern... | reverse complement strand
TTACAGCACAGAGGTCAAGATGCTGCTGGAATAATGACAGAACATCAAGGTCGCTATCACTTAAGAAAATCCAACGGCCTAGTCAAAGACGTTTTTTTCAAGCGCCACATGCAGAATTTACTGGGCTCCATCGGGATAGGTCACGTGAGGTATCCTACTGCAGGTTCATCTTCTGCAGCTGAAGCGCAGCCATTCTACGTCAACTATCCATTTGGCATATCTTTGGCACACAACGGAAATCTAACCAACGCAGAAGAAATAAAGAGTCTACTAACAAGTTCTCACCGCAGGCACGTAAATACGAATTCCGATTCAGAATTACTACTCAATTTACTAGCAATGGAATTACATTCTAGAACTCACAACCTCGATATCGGAGGTGAACTACACGTGGATGTAAAAACCATCTTTTCCTCCGTGTCAGCGCTGCACAGGCAGATATCTGGCGGGTATGCTTGTGTTTCTCTAATTTCGGGCCTTGGTATTCTTGCATTCCGTGATCCCAATGGTATCAGGCCGCTTATCTTCGGGAGCCGTGAAGTCGAAGGCGAAACCGAATGGATTGTAGCCAGCGAATCGGTTGCAATTCACGCACTTGGATTTGAGGTAGTAAGAGATGTAGAACCTGGTGAAGCGATTTTCCTCACCTCTGCAGGCCAATTATTCTCCCAGCAATGCGCAGAAGAAACTCATCACTCGCCTTGTATCTTCGAGCATGTATACTTCGCTAGACCTGACTCGATTATTGATGGTATTTCTGTCTACCAGGCTAGATTAAATCAAGGGCAAAGATTAGCCGAGCGGATTCTAGAAGCACATCCTGAACATGACATAGATGCAGTAATTCCTGTACCAGATTCAGGTAGATATGCTGCCCTACAAATGGCGGATACACTAGGGGTTGAATACCGAGAAGGTTTCGTCAAGAATCGATACATTGGTCGCACTTTCATTATGCCAGGTCAAGCGATGAGGAAAAAATCTGTCAGAAGAAAATTGAATGCTATTCCTCATGAGTTCAAAGGAAAGAATGTCCTTCTTGTAGACGATTCCATAGTCAGAGGAACAACATCTGCTCAAATTGTAGAGATGGCTAGAGAAGTTGGAGCAAACAAAGTCTACTTTGCTTCAGCAGCACCGCCTGTACGTCATCCAAATGTGTACGGTATCGATATGCCCGCGGTTTCAGAATTTATTGCAGATGGAAAAACAGTAGATGAAATTGGAGATGAAATTGGTGCTGACAAACTATTTTACCAAACTCTTGAGGATTTAATCGAAGTAACAAGCATCAATGGTGATCAATCCTGGGACACCAGTTGTTTCAATGGTGAATACGTTACAGGAAACGTTACTCAAGAATATCTGGATGCATTAGAAGTCGCTCGTAATGACTCTGCAAAATCGTCTAATCCACTGTCGGATGAAATTATTGGACTTCACAATGATGAGTGAGAATCTTTGATTGAAAGAACTTGAAGCAAAAACAGTACCCCTTTCTACCTTGGAAACTCTGTGTGCATGGACTGATTTATAAAAAGAAAACCTCTCTAGACTCATCCGTGGCCTAAGGTGTCTCCTTTGTATGTCTAACATGGATACATGGGTATCTTGAATGATGGCTTTGCTGCTTACACCATGGCGCTGACTGTACCGGTTCTGAGTAAGTTTCCAGCGACAGCTAGGATTACCAGTGTCTCAAGCGGAATTAACCTAGCATATGGGCAGGTTGACGGTAGACTAGTCATTGGTGATAATGAAATCTCAATATCTCGGATTAATTGCATGTATGAATTTCCATACGGTGATTTATTGGTTGGAACAACAGAATCTCTTCAAATATTCAGGGATGGGAAGGAAATATCCTCATCAGCACATGAAACGGGAATCGAATCTATATCCGGCAACGGCGATTACGCAGTGTGTGTTGATGGCTTAGGCAGAGCCCATATTGTGAGTGCAAAAGGAGAATTGAATTCCATTAATCAGACATCAGTTCTTTTTGCAAAGATTGGCCATAGAATCGCAATAGCAACAGAATCTGGTGGTGTAAGCACCTACTTACGTGATGGCTCTAAAGTCTGGGAAAGGCCAATGCGAGGGGATGTTGGAGAGAGAATTACCGCAATTGGTTGGAATGGTAAAACCCTCGTTGTTGCAAGGGAGGGACACGGTTTGGTTCCTGGAGATGAAGAAGCTCTAGAAGTAGAATATTGGAATGAAGGACAGTTAGAGAAGCGGTTTGATGTCAAGCGACGAGTGATTGCCATTGACGGTCCATGGATGGGATTAGACATGGGTGGTGTGATGAAAAACGAAGCAATAGTTGCAGAATTAAGCCACCCTGCGCACACGATCATCGACATGGGTGAAAATGCACTTGTTGCGTCTTGGTTTCACCTTCACATGGTGAAACCAGATGGAATTAGTTGGTCTGTTGAAACAACAGGAATGGTAGAACACTTATCATCGAACCGTGATGGTACGGCGGTACTAATCGCTGGAAGTGACCAAAACGATTACACTGATGCCGAACCAGTAGTTTTAATCGATTCAACATCCGAACCGACATCACTTGTTGAAGAGTCAACTGCAATAGATGATTGGGGGGAAGCACCTGCAATTGAGATCGATGCAGATGAGCTCTATTCTAATGCGGAAACTATTGAGCAGTTGGCCGGAATTGAACCAAGCCAACTGAGTGATACAAGCAATTTACTGGATGCTTTGAACGATAAAATCGAAGTAGAAGAGTTTGTTTCGGAAGAGGAAGATTTGATGCTTGCATTATCTCTTGACGCAGAGGAAATTATTGCTCCAAAACCAGATGCTGGCGGCGACCAATCTGTCAAAGCCGAAGATGATGGTACGGCTACTGTCACACTTGATGGTAGAAGTACGGAGGACCCACAAGAAAGAATCGAAACGTGGTCCTGGGTTGACGATACAGGAAAAGAAATCGCCAACACGCCTGCGGTTCGTGTGAAATTAAATCGGGGTAATCATCGACTCGAACTTAGGATTAAAGACAGGGATGGCCGATGGTCATCAGACTCTATAGACGTGAGGATTGAGTGAGATGGTGGGCTCTCCAAATATCGCCCATTTTTTCGTCACTGCTTTACAGCAAAGGTGTAGTATTGTAACAAATCCTGATACGGGTGAGACTGTAATAATTGATGGCGGGGGCGATTCAAGTCGCATCATCAAATGGATTGATTCTGGAGTAGGGGAGCCAGACCATGAGATTGGAAGTTATTTCGGAGAAAGAAAGGTTGTGGCGTTGATTAACACTCATGCTCATTTTGACCACAGCGGTCACATACCCTACCTGAAAGAGCACTACTCTCTAGATTGGTGGTTGCACAAGGATGATTTCTTTCTACAAAGTTTAGCTCAACAATCGGGACGACGCTGGGGATTCTCATTGCCTGAGCCTGCTGTCGCAGAGAATTCTTGGGAACATGGTGATATTCACAAGTTTGGGGGAATGGAGTTTGAGATTATACATACTCCTGGTCATACTCTAGGTGGATGTTGTTTGAGGCTAATCGTAAATGATGGTCCAGACCATCTTTTCGCAGGTGATACTCTATTTCAGGGTTCAATAGGAAGGACTGATTTGCCAAATTCCGGAGGAGATTTGGATCTTTTGCTTAGAATGATCAGAGAAAGGCTTTGGCCTTTGGATGAGGAAACAATCGTCCACCCTGGACACGGACCACTTACAACGATCGGACAAGAGAAGCGAACCAATCCGTTCTTGAGTGACGGATACAGGGGCAGAGGCGCGTGGTTGTAATCAAGCCATCATTGATGAGAATGCGGATTCCAGTACTGGAAGAGCATCTTCCCAAGTTGCTACAATTCCATAGTCTGCATGTGAGAAGATAGGGGCATCTGCATCTTTGTTTACAGCAACGATATACTTTGAAGACCGCATACCTGCAAGGTGCTGGATAGCGCCTGAAATTCCGACTGCAATATACAGGTTGGGATTGACAGTCTTTCCGGTTTGTCCTACCTGCATAGAGTGTGGAATATCATCCCATGTGTCTACCGCTGCTCTAGAAGCACCAACTGCTGCGCCCAGAGTATCAGCGATTTTCTCCAAGTGTGAGAAGTTTTCAGGACTACCCATTCCCCTTCCGCCGGAAATGATGATGTTGGCTTCTGATACATCCAGTCTAGCGGAAGCACGGGCAATTATTTCTTGCACTGCAGTCGCTACGTCACCAGATTGGTCAACCACAGAAACATCTGCAGCATTGGAAGCAGCTGCCGGGAAGACGTTGGCTCTTACAGAGATTGCAGCATCTCCCGATAGTGAAACAGTCTGCATCGCTTTTCCAGAATAGATAGGGCTGGTTAGGTTCATCCCTTCAATCGCTACAACATCTTGAACTATTGAGATGCCCCTTCTTGCAGCAACCCTTGCTGCAACGTCCTTTGATTGAGGGGTTGCGGCAGCGATTATGATTCCTGCTGGTGAAGCAGCATCGATTGCTGCTGCCCAAGATGCAGCATCGTAGTTTGTGAAGCAGTCACCCTTGACTGCGATTGTTTTGCTAACGCCTTCAAATCCAGCGCCATCAGCAACCGATGCATCGGTGCATGGTACTACGACTGTAGGTGTTGTTCCTAAAGCCAGTGCTGCGCTAACTAATTCAGCAGTTACTGCTGCTACTGTGCCTTTGTTTACTTCTGCGATAATTACACTTTCTGACATTTTTTCACCTCAAATTATGTTTGCCTCATCCCTTAATAGTCTTACAACTTCTTCAGCAGAAGAAGCGCCTTCGAATTTCTTTCCTGCAGGTTTTGCTGGTGGTGGAGTTTGTGAGACAATGGCTACTGTGGATGATGGTGCGTCTGCACTCACTACGTTTACCTGAGCTCTCTTTGCCATCATGATGCCTTTGACGTTTGGCTTTCGGACTTTCATGCTTCCTTTGTCACAGGAAATTACCACGCTTCCGGAAACAGAAACTCTTGCAGAGCCGCCCTCAACAGGGGTACTTACGGTTATTCCGCCGTCGAATGATGCATCGGTGGTATTGGAAACGCTTGCCCAGCCTAGCCTCTCAGCAACACCAGGTCCTGTAGAACCCGCACCAGTGTCTGCAGCAGTCTTGCCACAGTATACCACATCGGCGCCTAAACCTGTAACGGCTTGGGCAAGTGCAGACTGGATTCCGTTTGAATCTAATTCAGCCCATGAATCGTCCCATACACGAACAATTTCATCTACACCAATTGCTTTAGCATCCTTGAGAACTTTGTCGGCATCTGGTGGTCCCAAGGTAAGTGCCGTAACAGTTCCACCTGCTGCTTCCTTGTGCTGCAGCGCAGTCTCTATTGCGAATTCATCATATGGGCTAATTACCCACTTGACAGCTGACAAATCTACTCTGTCTCCATTTACAACAATTCTCGCATTGGTATCTGGGACGCGCTTTACTAAGACCACGATATTCGGCATAACAATCACCCACCCCCTTCGGGGTTATTTAGGTCCACCAAAAACCCGTTCATGAACCTTGTCTATTTATTTGGTTAGTTGATTCACGCGCTCAAGAGTTTCTGGGTTTGTTTCAAAATAATCTGAAATGACAGCCAAACCACGAGACAGGCCCGCAGCAACACCCATTTTGGCATCGAATGGGTGTAGTTTTCCATCGGCAACTGCGTTTCTGAATGACTCGAGGTCAGTCCAAGTGCTTGGTTCTCCGAATTCTGGTTTTGGAGTTACAACAACTTCACCAAATTCTGGTAAAATTATGTGTTCAATCAATTCGTAGACTGGAGAATCACTTTGGCTGGGGTCCAAATATGCCTTGCGCATTTTCTTTGCAAGTTTCTTCTCATCGTCGTGCAAAAGAATTGCACCACTTGGGTCTGATTTGCTCATTTTGTGGTCGAAAGAATCCATTCGTGCTCCTGATGATTTTAGTCCAGATATGATTGGGGTATGCAGGCAGGTTGCCTTATACCAGCCCCATCTATCAGCTACGTCTCTCATGTACATGTGTGCCTTTCTTTGGTCCATTCCACCGATTGCCACATCAATGTCCATCTCGAAAATATCAGCAGCCTGTAAAGCAGGGTAATAGAATCTAGAAAGGTCGCCATCAGATGAATCTTCTGATCTACCCATTATCGAGAAGGTTCTGCGTACTCTTGACAGACTCATGTTTTTCGAACACCTCAAAACTCTAGCCCAATAATCTCCTGAATCCATTATACTGGATGCCCACAAAAATCTCAATTGTCCCGGGCCTTCCCCCTCAGGGGGATTTCCAAGAAGCGCTCTGAAAGTCTCTTCCATGTAGGATGCAGTGGTTTGGATATCTTCCATCACGCCCGAGAACTTGTCGTTGACCCAAGCGTGCCAATCAGCCAAGAAAATCAAGACATTTGCTCCGGATTCTAGCATTCTTTTCATTTGAAGAGAAATTACTTTCCAGCCTATGTGTGCTTTTCCAGAAGGCTCAAATCCGACGTAGCATCTAATTACACCATCTCCACCTGCAGACGTGCCATCTGCCAAGCAGTTTACCAAGTGGTCTATTCCAACAGATTCATCGACAAATCCAACCATTAGTTTCAGACGTTCTAAAGATGAATCATCAAGTTCTGCCACCCTAGGGCATCTCTCGACAAGACTCTCTTTAGTTAGCAGGTCACCACCTCAAAGAAGGTCGTTGAGTTTCTTGACTCTTCCCTCAGAAGGCGCTGTGCCTTCTTCCATCATCTTTTCTAACTCAGCAATCATTTCATGGGCTTTGTCAATAGTTTCTTGAGTTACTGTAGAGGACATTTCGATGGACTTGTGTGCCATTTTTATGGCAGAGCGAGCCTTTGAGAATTTCTTAGCCTGCTCCTTCGCTTTGTCTCCACGCTGTTTTGCTGAATATCCAGTGGCTTCATCAAGGAACATAGACCATCTTTGGCGAGATTGCATTGCTCTCTCTCTTCCCCCATCTTGGGAAAGGAAACTTGAGAGGTCGTCACCTTTCATTTGTTCAACATCGACCTGTAGTTTGCCATCATCAGTGTATTCTGCTTTAACGCTTGTAAGAATGGCAAATGACGCGGTAAATACGCCATCAGCATTTACTTCAACATCGTTAAAATGTTGAGTTGCTAGCTTTGCTAAACCTGCATTGCCACCCATCGACTTGATTACGCCACGCTTTACTTCGAATCTCTCCATGTGTCTCCCAAATCAATTTAGGAAATAAGGACTACCTTTGTCAAGATATACCAAGCGACCCCTTTTTGGGCACTACGCTTTCCCCCAGCACATGCGCAGGTTGGCTCTTTTCCTGGTGATGTTGATACTTCTACCTCTAGCCGCATCAGCTTCCGAGCCAGAAAGAACTGTAGACATTACCATTGAGAGAAAGTTGACCAACTTCGACTTGGGAATTAATGGTGGAGAAATTTCCCCAGACGGAACACAGGTTCTGATTTTCGGTGAAGACGGCTATGCTCGCATTTTGTCTGCTGAAAACGCTGATGACGAATCGACAGATGTAAGACTAGAAAATGAAACAACCAATTCACTAAAGGCTGTTGGATGGCACCCAGGCGGAAAAAGCGCTCTATTGGTTGGAAGTGGGGGCACAGTCCTCAGATTCAACTCGTCAAACTATGCTTTGGGAGAAGCAGAGGGCTCAACATCAATGGCTGATAAAAACATCAATGCAGTCCATTTTACAGCAGGGTCTTCTGTTGCATATTTAGGCACAGATGATGGGCAGATATGGAAGTACTATGCAGACACATTCACTCTAATAAATGATGAAGCATCATCAAGGATTACAGATATTGATTGCTTGAAGAACAAGAATATCTGCGTACTCGGCACTCTTAATGATGGTATTGCAATAATCGATCAAGCAGATACAGTTACTTGGATTTCTAACTCAAGGTTCCATACATGGGTCGGAATTGGATGTGAAGATCCCACTATGAATTCCTGTACAGGGTTTGCAAGTGGAATGAAAACTGCTCCCATAGAAATAGATGTTATTGACTCTACACTATCAACACTAGGTCCAATAATCATCCTAGGTCAACTGGGTGGGGATTTGATTGGCGATAACACAGCCGCAGATTCGTCCACGATAATTTCGCTCGCACCGCTTGGAATGGCTAGATGGAATCAGTATACGGAGGATGCATTTTTGATGTTTTCAAACGATAACGCATCAGAGGAAGACGTCCTTCTTGGAGGGGACAGTTACGCGTTTGCATGGGAAAATTCAGAATATTCTGGTTTTTTAGTCACTAGCCAAGGTAGAATAGTTTCCTTTGAGCCTGCCAGCGAAATAGACGATGGAGATGTTCCCTACTTTTTGGTGATTTTAGTGGCTCTGTGTGTCCCTGGGGTATTCATTGGTCTGATATACTGGAACAGCCCTTGGTTACAGAAAAAGTATGCAAACTTGTTCAAGCGTAATAAATCGGGTGAGAAATAATTACCCAACCTTCATGAGTCTCTTAGTATCCCCAATAACCATGGAGCCATTTGAGGGTCTGGACTTTTACGATATCGAGTCACTGTTGACGGAAGAAGAGATAATGATTCGTGATATGGTAAGAGCTTGGGTTGATGAAGAAGTTCTTCCAAAAATCGAGCACGCTTGTGAAGAGGGAGTTTTCCCTGATGAATGGCGTGTTGCTCTTGGTGAAATGGGAGTTTTAGGTGCTCCGCTAAAAGGCTACGACTGTCCGGGACTTTCTTACGTAGCATACGGATTGATATGCCAAGAATTGGAGAGAGGGGACTCAGGTCTACGTTCATTTGCTAGTGTTCAGGGTTCACTAGCGATGTACCCAATTTGGGATTTCGGAAGTGAAGAACAGAAGCAACACTACTTGCCGAAGATGACCTCAGGCGAGTGGGTCGGATGCTTCGGACTTACAGAGCCAGATTACGGTTCAAATCCCGGAGACATGATTACCAAAGCCGAGGATATGGGTGACCACTACCTTCTCAACGGAGCAAAGATGTGGATTACCAACGGTACAATAGCAGATGTAGCGATCGTATGGGCAAAATTGGACGGAGTGATTCGTGGATTCATAGTCGAGAAAGGTGATGAAGGATTTAGTGCTCCGGAAATGAAGGGAAAGCACTCATTGAAAGCAAGCGTTACAAGCGAACTTGTATTCCAAGATTGTAAGATTCCCAAGGATAGAATCCTACCAGGAGTGAAAGGTCTTAGAGGTCCTTTCTCTTGCTTGAACAATGCTAGATTCGGAATCTCTTGGGGTGCTCTCGGTTCTGCTATGGCGTGTTTCCATTCTGCTAAGACGTACGCCCTCTCTAGAATCCAATTCGACCACCCAATTGCTTCTTACCAGTTGGTTCAAAACAAACTAGCTTGGATGCTCAGGGAAATCACAAAGGGACAACTTCTTGCTTACCACTTAGGAAGAAAGAAAGATGACGGAACATGGTTCAATGAACAGATTAGCCTTGCAAAGATGAACAATGTCGACATTGCCTTAGAGATTGCAAGAGTTGCTAGAGACATCCACGGTGCAAACGGAATCCTTGACGAGTACCCTGTGATGCGACACATGGCAAACCTAGAGTCAGTCAAAACCTACGAAGGAACTCATGATATTCACAACTTAATTCTGGGGAGATACATCACCGGAATACAAGCTTTCACCCGAAACGCTTGATTATGGGCCGGTCCAATCAGCACAGTGACCAAACCTGTCGCTGTTGATTGCATCACTCCAAATTCGTAACGGTTCGACTAATTTCCCGTCTGACCATTCTCCCATATATCGTAAGTCTTCTGTATCCATTAATTCAGTTCTCCATTTTGATTCGTTTCCAGTATCATTTAGTGCACTAGCAACCAACCAATTTGCTTGACTAACTGCACGTCTATAGAATCCCCAATCTGCTAAATCGTCATGAGCTTCTGTTGCTTGTAGGTAATGACTCGCAACCAATCTAGGGAATCCGTATCTATCGCTTGGGACCTCAATTAACAAAGCACCATCTCCTAATGTATTCTGATGGTGAACTCCAAAGCACTCATTGACGCTCATATCGTCTTCACTTATGGCAACGTGGGCTAGGAAATTATCAGGCAATTTTGTTGCATCAAATTGAAGATGTTCCTGTACCGGTCTCGCGTATGGTGCTTCTAGGCTGACGAATAATGCTTCACTACCCCAGTTATTCTGTAGAGCCCAGTCTAGAGCAAGGAAAGAATATCCTGCACCTAGACTATGTCCTGCAACCATGAGGTGGTCTTGGTCAACATTATCTGGTAGTAGTGTAACCATGAATTCTAGAGCGGCATTTATCGCAATCGCTCT
>Ga0160423_10005475_pt1 | contig 10355 bp, 5 predicted proteins | sample CRUFie14St8metaG_FD_108191 | JGI IMG/M metagenome (GOLD analysis project Ga0160423, IMG submission 108191) | Marine microbial communities from the Costa Rica Dome - CRUD Field 142mm St8 metaG | ecosystem: Environmental > Aquatic > Marine > Oceanic > Photic zone | place: Costa Rica: the Eastern... | reverse complement strand
TTGAAGCCTCTCAGCAAGAGGCTGATCGTCGTGACATGTTACGTCGCCAGCTTGCTTCGCTTGGCACCAGCATGTCTTCTCAAGGCGTTGCTCTTGGCACAAGCCCAAGTGTATTGGCTTTAGCGGAAGATGAAAAGAAACTGGCTAAGAATGATATTGCAAACATCAAGCTGATGGGCCTTAGCAATAGGCGTAAATATGCTTTGAGTGCGGCTGGGGCTAGGGCTGGAGCGAGTGCTACTAGGCTTGGTGGCTTTGTTAAAACAGCTACTGGTGCTGCTACAATCATTAGCTAAGGGTTTATTATGGCTTTTAAGAAAACAGGTAGAGCGCAAGTTAGAGTCAGCCCTACAGGCGTTCCTGATTTTAGTGGATATACAAGAGCGGCCGCAGAATATGATTCTATGGCGCAAGCTGCATATGGCCTTGGGGCCGATCTTAGGAAACAAAAGCTAAATGAATTGATACTGGAAGCAGAGGCTGCCGGTAGATCTGCTGGTGCTACCTATAGAAAAGATGCAGATGGAAACAACTCTCTAGTTCCCCTAACAAACCTTGATATGAACCAAGCTATCGAGGATCAGGTTTTTGGTCAGAGTGAAAAGAAAGCGTTGCGTGCAGCTTATCGTCAAGCCGCTTTGCAAACTTATGCTGCATCAATTAGTTTAGATGCTGGCAAATCTGCTGCCCTTGCTCTTCAAAATCATCCTGACGACCCAGACCAAATTAGGGGAGCTTTGGATGGATATATAGAAGGTCTCGGTGTAGACGATGAGATAAAAGAGTATGTAATGCCTCAGATCATCGCTCAATTTACAGAGCGTGAGACGCAGGCTAATGCCCAGATGATTCTAAACACTAGGAATCATACTAAAGAAATCCACCTAGAAAATATTGATGATACAGCAGCAAAGTTAGCCACTGTTGTCGCAAAGGGCGCTCCTAATCAGGCCTTGGCTGAAGGCCATAGGGATATGATAGAAGAACTCAATAAAAGCCTAGAGGGTTCTTATGATGCTCTAAAAACAGTTGGGTATGAGGATTATGAGATTGACGCTCTCAAAGAGGGCGTGAATCAGGTTGTAGCGCAAAAAGCTGCAACGTCTCATATTGAGAGGGTTTATATCGAAAAGGGAAGTCTTGCTGAAGCACAGCAGGAAATCATGACAACCTTCAAGGAATTTGATGGCGACCCTGCTATTGACGCAGCTGCAATTCGTGATGCAATGGCTAATCACCTTGCCAGTCTTCATGCCATTGAAACAAACAGAATCCAAGAAAGAAACAAAGAGCAGAACGCAAATGCACAAAGCATCTCCTTGGCTATTGCTATGGGTGGTGATGTAAAGGTTTCAGATATTGTTGGCGCTGATCTTGGTGATGGGCAAAAAAGCGCCCTTTTGAACACCCTAAATGGTGCAATGCAAAATCGAGAAAATCTTGCAAAAGCTCACAGGGACACTGTAAGGAAAATAAATAAAACCACCTTTGAGGGACATATGATTGCTATCAATGTTCCTGACTCATATAGCGCAGAAGCGATACAAGCTGCATCTGCGTCTATTAATGAGATGTGGGCAGATGGCAGGCTCCTACCATCAGAGTATGAGTCTTATCTAAAAGCCTTTAACGATAATGCTAATAAAATTGTTAGAGCCTCAGGTGATATTGCTTTTTCCCAGCTAGAAACAGCTATGTCACCTTCTGGGGGGTATACCCTCTCTCCTAATTTTTTTAAGGACAAGACCCCAGAACTTAAAAAGGCTGGCTTTATTGGCACTGGTCCCGGTGCATCAATGACTGAAACTCAGTGGTCCAAGCGAATTACAAAGTATGAGGAGGACAGGAAAAAGTTTCAAGAAGATGGTCTCTATCTTATAAAAGCAAGAGCGGCTGCTGCTGAAGGCACTGCAAGCATCCCCCAGCAAACCGCTATCAAGAAAAGCATATCAAACAGATTCCATGTAGATCCCGATACTGGATCAATATTTAATCATTCTAATGCTGAGCTTAGAGAGCAAAACTTTGATCTTGTTGTAAAATCATTCTTAGCTTTCAACGTGCTTCCTGATGAAATTGTCAATTCTTTGGGCGCTCTCAGCACCGCTGCTGATAGAGGTGAAGAAGCATTCCAAACCAACATAATGATATATGACAAACTGTTTACCAGTTTGGTTAATGGCACTTCTGGTAGCGGAACAACTGCCTTGGGTCTTGGTGAGCTAAAGGCCATCCAAAGAATGAATAATGCTGGCGTTGATACTCTTGAGTATGAGATTGCCAGAATGATGGGATACAAGGCATATCGAGATGCCTCTGCTGTGGCATTACAAGGATCAATGAATCCTGGGCGTATGCTTACCGCACTAGAACAGCAATATCCTGACCTTGAAGATTCAATAGTAAGAGTCTTCGACATGGCAGTTGAAGGTTCCGGTTTTGCAGAGTCACTTATGAATCAGTTCTCGTGGACACAAAGTGACGATGTAAGACTCAGCACTCATATTGATAGTCTGATTGGCAGCGCACCCAGAGGGGCCAGAAATATTGGTGATGCTTACATCGGTGATGAGCGGCTGATGGAGATGATAAAGCTAAATGTTGTAAAGATATTTGCTTCTAAAAAAATGCCCCTAGATGCTTCTGACGAAGCCCTCGCCATTGCTGTAAGGCAGTCTGTCGTTGACTTAATGGAAGACGGCAAGGGCAGGGCGCTCATTGGAATTACTGTTGACTCAATAGGCAACGCATCTTGGACCGCATATCCTTGGCTGGCAAACGCAGCTCAAAGCATTGGAGATAGGCCGATTCCTAAAGGTGGTGTTGAAGGTGCTGTTTATAGAGACATACGAGATAAAGCACTTCACCCAAACATTGCTCTCAGCCCTGAGATTCGTGGCCTTGTTGAAGATGATGATAATGCCCTTTTCTTGGTTCCAAACACATTTGCAGGAGAAACCCAAACCTACAAGGTTTTGGTAAGGAACGAAGATACCGGAATGGTTAGCACTGTCTTAGACAGCTACTACTATGATTATAAGTTTACGAGAGACAATGCTGCTTATGTTCTTGCTACAGAAAATGTCAACAATGGAGCAATCAAGTCATTCCTTAGCAATATCAGTGTCCTGAAGCCCGAAATAATCAGGGGCGCAATTACAGGCCTAAACACACAATATGATAGGTACAACGATCCTTTGGTCATGGATGCTGCTGTTGCCTTCTTTGCTGAAAATAATCCATTGTACCGTTTTGAGTATGACTACAATAAGGATGCCCATATAGATGTAAAAATTATGTCTATGTTCCTGAATGGTCAGCTTGAGACTGATGAAGATATAAGAAAAGCCAAGCGTGAAATGGAAGCTGGGGCTACTGCTGCTGAAGTTTTGGAGATGCTAAATGAGTAACATTGATTGGGACTTTATATCTGAAAGAGAAGGATCTCGTATCTTAACTGGCTATGTGCCAGATGCAGATGGGTCTAAATCTGGAGTCACTATTGCTACTGGCTTTGATCTTGGCGCAAGGAACGCAAATGATCTTGCTGGTTTGCCACAAGCTCTGATTAAGAAGCTGACTCCATATTTGGGAATTAAGGGCGCAGAGGCCCAAAGCATTGCCCAGAATCTGAAAGTTAGCGATTCCCAAGCAAAGAAAATTGATGAGTTTTCAAAAGCAGAATCAACAGAAAGACTGAAGTTAAAGTGGCAAGCAGCTACTGGTCAGTCTTTTGATGATCTACCTAAGAATGAAGCAACTGTTATTGCTTCAGTAGCATTCCAATATGGAAACCTAGAAAGCGAAACGCCTAACTTCTGGCGTCAAGTTACTACAGGAGACTGGGATTCTGCCTTGGCAAATCTTAGGGCTTTTGGTGATAACTACCCCTCAAGGCGAAACCTTGAAGCAGATTATTATTTAGCGGCATTCACTCCTGAAGAGCAGGAAGCAAAAAAAAAATTTAGTATAGCTCCCGATCAAGTAGATAGCTTTGAGCGCCTGTTTGCAGAGACAGAGCGAACTAGAGACTTGTCCAACATGGAGCTTGTTGATCTTGTTCAATCTCAAATCAAAGAAGCTAGAAGCGAACCAATAGGTGAGGAAGGTGGACTTGGTTCGGAGCCAACAGGCACGCCTCAACAGATTGATCTAGAGGAACAGGACTTTTCTATATCCACACAGCCAACTGAGGCTGACAGGGCAGTGCTGGCAACTCCGGTAAAGCCTATAGAAAAGTTTGATATTGTAGACGATAATATGCAGATTCAACGCTTACAGCGTAAGATAAAGAACGCTGAAGAGTTTGATATCAAGCCCCCGCCTGACTACAAACCAGATGAAACTCCAGAACAAAGGGCAGAGCGTCTTTTAACGCAAGACCTAGAGGATGCTGGTCCTATTACGCAGACGTTGCGCCGTGACCAGTTTGGTCCTGCTGGTGCAGCGATGTTTGCTGGCAATCGTAGCGAGATATGGAAATCTGCATTTGAGCAGGTAAATCCCATGAACGCTTTTGCAGAATTTGTTTCGGACATGATGTTCGATATCGATGATGTTCCTGGGTATGATTTTGCCTCTGACCCACAGTTGAAGGGCAGAGAGGACTCCATGTGGAGATTCTATGATTCTGGTAGTCCTGCTGAAACTGCAAGACGACTGAAGCGCCTAGATGAGGATTTGTATATGCAGTCTGTTTTGGCTGCTGGTCCAACTACGGGTGTTCAGATAGCCGCCTCTTTATTTACCCCTACAACTGCACTGCCTATTGCTCCGTTGAAGTATATGAGATCCCCAAGTGCTATTAAAAGGTTTGCTGCTGGCGGTGCGTTTACTTCAATTCCAGTGACAGCAGAGCAGTTAATTCTTTCAGAGCAGAATGAGACAAGAACTCTAAACGATGTGGCATTAGCTGCTGGCCTGACATTTACTATTGGAGCAACAACCAATGCTGCATTTGGAAAGTTTATGGCAAAGGGCGTTGATGCAAGGACCATTGCCAGAGAGAAAAAGCTAGAGGCAAGATATGGTGATGGAGGGTTTTATGCTGGAGGGACAGGAACAGCAGGGGCGATGCTCAATCCATCACGCTTTGATGATGTCTATGGAGATGATGCTGCAAGAATAAGAGCAGAAGCCTTAAATCGTGATGCTGCCAAGGAAACCGGCACTGGCCTTGAAAGACTGGGGTGGAACCCTGTCTTGCGTATGTTGAAAAGCAATAACCCTTTGGTTAGGGGAGTTGTTTCTCAAATGGTAGATATGGGCGGCATCATGCAAAAGCGTGTGGATGAAGAGCTTGCTCAAGACACCAGTGTCGAATCTACATTTAGAGCTACATATCTCTTCCCCTTGGTGAAAGCAATTAGAGAGGCTGATGGTCAGTATCTTGCTTATCGAGGGGTTGTTGCCAAAGACAGTGATATATCTAGGTCCATGCAAATTATGGGGCTTCAGATTAAAGACAGATTTAACAGACAATCTGACATCATTACAGAGTTTGAGTTTCGCCAACGTGTAGGTAGGGCTATGCGTCGAAACGATATCGACCCCATGAATGATGCTGCAAGTCCGTTTGTAAACAATGCAGCAAAAACCTCTAGAGAACTTCTAGATCTTTTGGCAGATCAAGCCACAAGGCTAAGAATGTTTGAGGAACAAGCTCAAAGAGCTTTGGCTTCTGCAAAGGCAATGGATGAGCCTGATCCAAACCTAATTGCTAAACTAGAGCGCAGAATCGCAGATATCAGGAAAAACGGAATTACCGTAAATACCGCAGAAAGCTATCTGCCCAGGATGTATCGTATTGACAAGATTGAAGCTCGATCTGATGAGTTCAAAGCAATCTTGCGTCGTTATGCAAATCAAGAGCTTGGCTTGAGAGGGCGTGATGCAGAAGCATATGTCGATGACATATATGACTCGATAACGAAGTCCAAGCCCTACATCGAGCTAGATGATGCTGTAAGCAACCTAGAAGACGTCATAGCTCCCTCTGGCTCAAAGGCCCGAGAGCTTGAGATCAGAGATGAGCTTATTGAAGAGTTTTTGGAAAGTGATATTGAGGTCATCCTCAGACACCATACCAAAACGATGGGAATGGATATCGAGCTAACCAGAGCTTTTGGCAGCATAGATATGAAGGCTGCTATCGATCAGATTACGGAAGAGTTCCAAAAAATGATCGCCAAGCAAAAGGATCCTGTAAAGAAAGAGGCTCTCCGTAAAGAGATGATGCAAGCTCTGACAGATGTTCGTGGGCTGCGTGACAGACTTCGCGGAACCTATGGAGCATCTAAAGATCCCCATGCAATAAGCAGTCGATTTGTAAGAGCAATGAAATCTTTCAATGTTCTTGTTGGCATGGGTGGAGCTACTGTTTCTAGCATTCCTGATCTTGCCAGAGTTGTTATGGTTGAGGGATTCAAGAATTCTTATGGTAAAGGTCTAAAGGCTGCATTTAGAGAAAACGCAAGGCTTTTGAAGGTTCTGAGAGAAAGAGAACTTAGACAAGCTGGCGTTGCTGCTGACGCTGTTCTTGGCTTAAGAGCGCATGCTTTTGCAGACATGGGAGATGTGTTTGGAAATAGATTTGCTGCTGAAAGGTTCTTAAGCCAAAGCACAAGCGTCATGTTTATGCTGAATGGTTTGAATATCTGGAACCAAACCCTCAAGGAATTTGCTGGCACTGTTACTGCTCTACGCATGTCAGAGGCCATTATGAGTCCTTGGAATAGTCTGAGTAAGGCTGACAAAGAAAAGCTGCTCAAAAATGGAATAGACCAGCAAATGCACCGTCGCATGTTTATGCAGATTGATAGGCATGGAGATCAGGTAGATGGAGAATGGTTGCCAAATACAGATCTCTGGACTGATGCTACCGCAAGACTGAAGTTTAGAGCGGCTCTAAATCAAAATGTAGAACGCATCATTATTACGCCGGGTGCTGGTGATAGAGCGCTGTGGACATCTACAGAGCTTGGGTCTCTGATGACACAGTTCAAATCCTTTGGTCAGGCAGCAACTGTTAGGCTTCTTACATCTGGTTTACAAGAAAGGGATGGAGCTTTTTGGCAGGGGGCTTTCTTGATTGTCGGTTTGGCTGCAATGGTTAATGAAATCAAGAGAAAGCAATATGGCATTGATAGAAAAGAAACCTTCGATGAAAAACTTATCAATGCTGTAGATCGATCTGGAATGCTTGGATACTTCATGGACATTAACAATGCTGTAGAGAAACTCTCAAATTACGGCGTTGGATTGCGTCCTGCTCTTACTCAAGGCAACAGAAACTATGCGCCCACACAGGCAAAAATAGGTGCAGTGTTTGGGCCTACGGCTAGTAATGTCATGAATATCGGTGAAATCGTAAAGGATGTTGCTTACGGCAATGCAGACCAAGGAACCCTAGACACACTAAGGTTTGTCACGCCGTTTAGTAACCATCCAGCGTTAGATCCTGTTTTTGACAGAATCTACAACCAAGCAAAGTGAATTAACACAGGCAAGACAGAGAGGTATAAGTAAGTATGGCTACGATTTCCATTGCCGATAGTGATGCTCGAGTACAGTACACCCAAGCGGTGACTGCAAACTCGACTACTCTTACTATTGATTTCCCTTTCTTTAGCCTCGATGACATTAATGTCATTGTGACCAGTGCTGCTGGCGTAGATACAACTCTAACCAGAGGCACAGGCACAGGTACGTTTGCTGTAAACGGTACGTCTGTAGATGATGGATTCTCTGGCGGTAACATCACGCTAGGCGATACCTACAGCAATGCAGCCACCAAGTTTACGATCTTTCGTGATATTCCGGTAACTCGAACATCGGACTTTCCAACATCAGGGCCATTTAACATATCAGCTCTAAACACTGAGCTGGATAAGATCTTTGCCATCGAGCAGGAGCTTGAGACAAAGATTGGTAGAACAATGAAGCTGGCAGACTCTGATACTGCTGCTACCCTGTCACTGCCAAACCTTGATACCCGTAAAGGCACTGTCCTGGCTTTTAATGCAACTAGCGGCCTTCCAGAAGCTGGTCCTGATATCGCCAGTGTTAGCACTGTTGCTAGTAATGTTGCCAACATCAATACGGTTGCGGGCATATCTGCAAATGTCACAACAGTAGCTGGCATAGCTTCAAACGTAACTACAGTTGCTGGTATCTCCTCGAATGTATCTACAGTCGCTGGAAATACATCCAACATTAACGCTGTGGCTGCCGATGCAACAGATATAGGAACAGTTGCTAGTTCTATATCTAATGTAAATGCTGTAGCTGGAATAAGCAGCAACGTGACTACAGTTGCAGGAATTGCCAGTAATGTAACTACAGTCGCTGGCATATCGAGTGATGTCTCGGCCGTAGCAGCTAAAGCATCATTTATTACGGCGGACTTTGTTGCCGATCTAAACACGCTGGCTGTTACTGATGTTGTAAATGACATCAACACGCTTGCTACAAGCGATATTGTTTCTGATCTGAATACGCTGGCTACCAGTGATTTTGTTTCAGATCTGAATACACTCGCAACGTCAGACGCTGTTTCTGACATGAATACTCTTGCTACCTCCGCAAATGTTACCAACATGGCAACTCTTGGTGCATCTGGTGTTGTTGGTAATATTGCAACAGTAGCTGGCATTTCTAGCAATGTTAGTACAGTTGCTGGAATAGCGAGCAATGTGACTACCGTTGCAGGCGACAGTGCAGACATTCAGACGCTTGCAAACAACATCGGCACTATCTCTGCAAAAGCAAATGCTGGCGCAAACTCTGACATTACATCTCTCTCAGGTCTAACCACGGCATTGTCTGTGGCACAGGGCGGCACTGGCGCAACGACAGCAGCGGCAGCGCGGACAAGTCTTGATGTAGATCAAGCTGGAACTGCTGTCGCCCTTAGCATTGCGTTAGGATAAAAAATGGCAAACACATTCAAAGTTAAAACCAAGGATGGTTCGTCAGTAGGCGCTAACACTGACATGACCATTTACACCTGTCCAAGCTCAACACAGACCACGATCATTGGCATGTCGATTGCTAACATCACATCAAGCCAAATCACTGTGGATGTAAAGCTAACTAACAATGACGGTGACAACATCTTCATTGTTAAAAATGCACCTGTACCAGCAGCAAGCTCACTTGTACCTATTGGTGGTGATCAAAAGCTGGTCATGGAAGCATCTGATGCCTTGGTTGTTCAGTCTGACACAGCCAATAGCGCAGATACAGCATTGAGCATCTTGGAGATAACCTGATGGCTTACGTTGGAGTTAAACCCGCTGCGATCACCAGCGCCACACAAGCAGAGATTGCTGGCGACCTGACCGTTGATACCAACACCCTCAAGGTCGATGCGGCTAACAATCGGGTGGGGGTAGGTTCTACATCACCGTCAACTCTCTTGCATGCATCTGGTTCTAGTGTTGTTACAAAATTTGAGAGTTCAAATAATCAGTTCGTAACTGAATTTAATTACAACAACAGTACGTCAAGAGCGTTTATTGGCACTTTCGATAACAATCTTGTATTTGCCCCATCAAATGCGACAGTAGGTATGCGTCTTACTTCTGACGGTCTGTGCTTTGGCAGCGACACGGCGGCGGCAAATGCTCTGAATGATTATGAGGAAGGTGATTGGGAGCCGACACTTTTAGGCGCTTCCAGCAACCCGACGGTCAGCTATAGCGGAGACAACGGTGGACACTATGTTAAAATCGGAACTTTGCTCTACCTGACAGGATGCTTGCGCTACAGTGCTGTGAGCGGTGGCAGTGGTACTGCAAGAGTTGGCGGGTTGCCGTTTACTATTGATGCTCGTAGTAATGGCGATAATTCCGACGGTTGTGGTTCCGTAAGAACGGTTGTGTGGAATGGCACAGCTGGAGCAAAACCGCAGATTTTCGGGGCAGTACCAAGTGCTGATAAACTAACAATATACTCTACTGATGAAGACCACACTGCTACCACTCTTCAGATCAGTGATATGGGAACTACCTGCATGATGCAGTTTAGTATTGTGGTTCATACAGCTTCATAACCCCACCAGCCGGTGCGGGTCGGACAGGTCGCAGCCAGCGACGGTAAACAGAGGAGTAAACAATGGCACTGACAAAAGAATTTGAATATGACTGCGAGGTGCGTGGGCCGTATAAAGCCGTACAGGTTCGCCAAGCTACCATCGTCAAGGATGATGGCACAGAGATTAGCCGCAACTACCACCGGCACGTTCTGCAATGCCGCACCAAGTCTGGCGATACATGGGGCGACACCGACATCTCTGGTGAGCCGCAGGAAATCCAGAATGTCTGTCAAGCCGTGTGGACGGATACGATCAAATC
>Ga0160423_10005474_pt1 | contig 10356 bp, 8 predicted proteins | sample CRUFie14St8metaG_FD_108191 | JGI IMG/M metagenome (GOLD analysis project Ga0160423, IMG submission 108191) | Marine microbial communities from the Costa Rica Dome - CRUD Field 142mm St8 metaG | ecosystem: Environmental > Aquatic > Marine > Oceanic > Photic zone | place: Costa Rica: the Eastern... | reverse complement strand
CCAAAGATCAATCAGAAAAGTTGAAAGCTGAATATGAACAAATTTGCAATAATGATGAGCACCCCATAAGTAAATTCTTTAAAAATCATGGTATTTCTATTGAAATTTTAGGCGATCTCATCAAAGGATTAATTCAAGATCAAAAATTAGTAAGAATACAAAAAGAAAAAGATTTAATTGAATATTCATATCAAGTCGCAGGTACAGTAGGATTAATGATGCAACCTTTGATCCTAGTAAATAATAAAAAAGCAAACAAACATGCCATTGATCTTGGAATTGCGATGCAATTGACCAATATTGCAAGAGATATCTATGAAGACGCAATTATGAACCGTGTTTATTTACCTAAAGAATGGCTGAAGAATATTTCTATTGAGCAGCTAAAAAACGACTCAACTCACGAAATTCAACTACAAATGAGTAAAATTTTAAAGAAACTTATTAATTTATCAGAGATTTATTATCAAAATGGATTTAGTGGAATGAGGTATATTCCCATAAAGACAAGATTGACAATTTTTTTTGCAGCAAAAATTTATCGAGCCATAGGAATGAAGATTAAAAATAATAAATATCAGTATTCTAATAAAAGAATTTATCTTAATAACTTTAATAAACTGTGGGTCACAATTATATCATTACCTGAATTTCTATTTTTGAATATGATTTATCGATCCTATACACCAATAAGAGATAGTTTTATAAATGAAAATTTATGATATTGCTTTTGTTGGGATGGGGGCCAGTGCTCTTGGTACCTATAAGTTAAGGTATCATAATCAAGACTACTCCATAGTTGGTATTGACAAAAACTTCAACAAACCAAGAAATAATTTTTTTGCATTCTGGATGACAGATTGGATGATTCCTTTTAAAGGACTAGTGAAAAATCAATGGATCACATGGGAATTTTATTACCAACAAAAAAAAGTAACCCATGAAAGTAAAGACTTTCCATATTGTGTAATACAATACCAGGATTGGAAAAAATTTTGTTTAGAAGAAAGTAAAAATATTTCATTTAAAGAAAATAATGTGAGTAAAATTGAAAATAAAGATAATGTTTTTGAAATAACTCTAGATAATGAAGAGAAGATTTATTCTAGAAAAATTTATGATAGTCGATCAGTTACTATGGGAAGTCACAGACTTAAACAACACTTTATCGGAAATATAGTAACGGTAAAAGATGGGCATCAAATTAAAAATGCTCGCTTAATGGATTTTCGAGTCACACAAGATCAAGGGTTACACTTTATATATCTGCTCCCTTTAGATGATAAACGACTTTTAGTAGAGTCTACCGTATTCTCAAAACTTTTATTAGACTCAATTTGGTATCAAAATCAAATTTTTACTTATATCGAAAATAATCTCAGTATAAAAAAGTATGAAATTAATGATACAGAGCAAGGCGTCCTACCGATGTTTGAAATTAATTCACAAAACAGAGATAATTATATCCAAATTGGCACCAAAGGAGGTGCCACAAAGATATCTTCTGGGTACGCCTTTTCCTTTTTTTTAAAAAAATTAACTTCAGAAAAAAGCTATTATCATTCATTTTGGGATAAATGGATGGATAAAATATTTGTAAAATACCTTGAAAATAATAGTGAATCTGATGAAATTTTTATGAGAATGGCTGAAAAATTAAATGGAGAGGAATTTGGCTCCTTCATGATGGGCAATGCAAAATTTTCAACTAAACTAAAAACAATCTTGGCGATGCCAAAGATTGATTTTTTAAAAAGCTTTCTCAGTTCAGCTTTAAATTAAAATGTATGAGTTAAGTATCATATCTTTAGTTGCTTTATGCTTAATTTCCTTTATTGGAGTGCCGCATGGTTCTTTTGATGGCGCAGTAGCTGCTTTGTTGGGATATCGATCGAAAAAAAAGTTTTTAATTTTTACTTTTTGGTACATCATAATCTCTTTATCGGTTATCTTTTTTTGGATTGAATTTCCCTTAATTGCATTGCTTTTATTTATTTTCATGAGCATTATACATTTTGGATTATGTGACTGGTCTTTTTTAAAAGTGAAACAATTTAAGTGGGTTGTTACTCTTACCCATGGAGTTGGTATTATTTTTGGTATAATTTTTTTTCATACTGAAGAGTCATTTCAAATTTTTATATATTTATCTAATGAGAGCTTTTTATTTTTTGAGCAATATCTTTTTATAGTTTATTTCTTATTTTTGATTTTATTTTTAATATATTGCTATCTATCCATTACTTTAAAAAAGCTAAGATGGGGGATTTTAGAGATGATTGCCATACTTTTTATTGTCTCTCAACTTGATCCTTTAACTGGGTTTGCTTTATATTTTTGTTTTGTGCATACAACTAAACATGTTTATGCAATATTACAAAATACAAATAAACATTTAGAAAATAAAAAGTTTGTCTTTACCACCACGGCAATTTTTACCGTAGTAACTTGGATTGGAGGCTGTATTTCAATAATTTATTTGAATAATAATTTTTCTTTTACAGAGTCCTTTATTAAAACTATTTTTATTGGTCTAGCAGCATTAACACTGCCTCATATGACTTTAATCGATTTTATTTATAGAAAAAAATTTAATTAAGGAAATTCGGGACTTTGAAGACAATATTTTCATCTTCTTTGTAGTCGACCACCTCTGGGCTAAAAGTTTTTTTCACACGATTAATGAATAGGTTTAATTGTTCTTCAGGTGCAGATGCGCTAGCTGTTAATCCTATTGATTGATACTGATTTAATTTTTGATAATCAAAATCATCTATATTTTCAATTAATTCACTATATTCACATCCGAATTTTTTAGCTGTCTCAACAAGACGAATTGAATTGGAGCTATTAAAAGCACCAATCACGAAAAATGCATCTACTTTTTTTGCCATCTCCTGAACAGAAGTTTGGCGATTTGACGTTGCATAACAAATATCTGATTTTTTAGGAGCCAAGATTTTAGGAAACTTTTTTTCTAATGCATCGACTATTTCTTGTGTATCAAACACAGATAGGGTTGTTTGAGTGATGTAAGCTATTTTTTGATGAGAAGGAAAATATAATTTTTCAACTTCATTCAATTCTTGAACCAAGGTTAGTTTGCTGATGTCTTGGAGTTGGCCTGCCGTCCCCTCAACTTCTGGATGGCCTTCATGACCGATCATTATTATTTGGTATCCCTGTGTTTCTAATTGAATTATTTCTTTATGAATTTTGCTTACAAGAGGGCAGATAGCATCATAAAATAATAAATTAAAATCTTTTGCTTTTTCAATTACCCTCTTAGCAACCCCATGCGCTGAGAAAATCACAGGTTGCTTTGTTCCTTGCGGAATTTCATCTAAAGACTCCACAAATATAACTCCTTTTTCTTTTAGATTATGAACAACAAATTTATTGTGAACAATCTCATGGCGTACATAGACTGGCGCACCGTATTTAATTAAACTCTTCTCAACAATTTCTACTGCTCGGTCAACTCCCGCACAAAAACCCCGGTGTTTTGCTGTTACGATTTTTTTAAGCACAAATCAAAATTACCATATATATAGAAGGAAGAAATTTATTTTATGACAAATAATAATTGTTGGGCTTCAATATTTTCGCCTGCTTTGGCGCAAAGCCTATCAACGGTTCCCGTCTGATCAGCGTAAATCACAGTTTCCATTTTCATTGCCTCAATAGTGCATAGCTTGGCCCCTTTTTGGACTTTAATTCCCTCGGTAACAGCAACGTCTACTAGCAACCCAGGAATAGGTGCCGCTACATGTTCAGTATTGCTAAGATCAGCCATTTCTTTAGCTAAATCATCAATAGCAATTGAGTTATCTTTGACATCAACTGAACGAGGCTGCCCATTAAGTTCAAAATAAACAGTTCTAAAACCTTTTTCATTTGGTTCACTTAGAGTGAAGTACCTAATTATCAGAGTTTTCCCTGGCTCAATTGAAACATATATCTCTTCACCTGTATTCATCCCAAAGAAATAGTTAGAGGTAGGAATAACGCTAGTGTTTCCAAACTTTTGTCGATGCTTCATATACTCATCAAAAACTTCAGGAAAGAAAATTTGAGACAAGGTATCTTTTTCGGAAATTACCTCAGAGTATTTTTGTTCTAATTCTTTTGTTCTATTTTTTATATTTAATGATTTTAGCTTGGAACCAAATCGATAATTAATAGGTTTTTTGCCTTTGAGTATCTTTTTCTGAAGGCCTTTTGGGAAACCTTTATAGGGTTGGCCGAGTCGACCACTAAAAAACTCTATAACAGAAGCAGGGAAACCGACGTCTTTTTTTGGATCAAGAACATCTTCAATTTGAATATTATTTGCAATCATATATATCGCCATATCGCCAACAACTTTTGAAATTGGAGTTACTTTAATTACATCTCCAAAGATTTTATTTACTTCAGCATACATCGATGCAAGCTCAGGCCACCTTTCATCAGTAATGCCCATAGACCTTGCTTGTTCTCTTAAATTTGTATATTGACCCCCTGGCATTTGGTGAAGATACACTTCAGACATGCTAGTTCGAACCTTACTTTCGAAAGGCTGATATTGTTTTCTGACGCCTTCCCAGTAATTTGCCGCTGTCCGCACAACCGCAGATGAAATTTTAGGATCACGGGGATTGCCATCTAAAGACTCAACCATTGCACCAAAACTCGGCTGTGAGGTAAAACCTGACCAAGAGTCGATAGCGACGTCCACTATGTCTACTCCGGCGTCAGATGCATTTAATAAAGTGGCCACACCGTTACCACTGGTATCATGAGTATGAAAATGAATTGGTATTTTGATATTTTTTTTCAGTTCTTTGAAAAGAATTTTAGCGGCCTTGGGTTTACACAGACCTGCCATGTCTTTGATGGCAAGAAAGTGGATACCCATTTTTTCAAGCTTTTCTGCCATTTTTAAGTAATAATCTAAGGTATATTTTTTCTCAGATGAGGATGAAAGATCACCTGAATAACAAATAGAGGCTTCACAAATTTTTCCTGACATCAACACTTCATCAATCGAAACCTGCATATTCTCAATCCAGTTAAGTGCATCAAAAATTCTAAAAACATCGATACCAAACTTTGCAGAAAGCTGAATAAATCTTCTTAAGATATTATCAGGATAATTGGTATACCCTAGGGCGTTAGACCCGCGAAATAGCATTTGTAATAATGCTGATGGCATCTGCTCCCTTAACTTTACTAACCGATCCCAAGGATCCTCTTTTAAGAAACGAAGAGCAACATCAAAAGTGGCCCCTCCCCAACACTCTATGGAGAATAAGCTTTTTAATCTCTCTTCATATAAATCAGTGATGCCCAACATGTCTTGAGTTCTCATACGAGTTGCAATTAAAGACTGGTGTGCATCTCTAAAAGTAGTGTCTGTTATGAGTAATTTTTTTTCTTTTAGAACTGCTTGGGCGACTTCTTTTGGGCCCTTCTCATCTAAAATCTGTTTGAAAGTCTTGCCAACGGCTTGATGTGCTTTTTTTGATTTTGCTATGCCAAAGTCAGATAGTTTTGCAGGAGTTGTTTCACGCAATTTAGGTCGATTGTAAACCTCTGTATTTCCATTAACGATAACTTCGGCTAAGAAGTTTAATGTTTTGGAAGCTCTATCTTTTCTTTCTGAAAACTCAAATAAACTTTTTTCAGTATCAATAAATTTTGTATGGTAATCAAACTTATCAAAGCCTGGGTGATTAATTAATTTTAATAGAAAGGGAATATTTGTTTTAACACCTCGGACTCTAAACTCTCTCAGCGCTCTATCCATTCTTTGTTTTGCTTCAACGGGAGACTGCCCTTTTGCAGAAACTTTCACCAAAAGAGAGTCATAATAAGGAGTGATAACAGTTCCAGTTGCAGCAGTTCCCGCATCTAAACGAATACCATGGCCGCTTGCTGAACGATAAACTGATATTTTTCCATAGTCTGGGGCAAAGTCATTGGCAGCATCTTCTGTCGTAACACGTGATTGGATGGCGTGACCTTTCATTTTAATATCTTGTTGTTCGGGAACACCGCAAATACCATCTCCAATTTTAGCACCTGATGCTAAAAGAAATTGAGCTTTGACAATATCAATGCCAGTTATTTCTTCGGTTACTGTATGCTCCACTTGTACACGTGGGTTTACTTCAATAAAAAAGAATTCTCTAGATTTAGCATCCATTAAAAATTCAACTGTGCCAGCGCATGAATAATCAACTTGTTTACCTATGCGAACACCAGCTTGACATATTGCTTCTCGCTCTTTTTTACTTAGATAAGCAGCTGGAGCGCGCTCTACCACTTTTTGATGTCTACGTTGTAACGAGCAATCTCTTTCGAATAAATGGACAATATTTCGATGGTTATCACCAATAATTTGGACTTCCACATGAAATGCTTTTTCAATTAATTTCTCAAAAAATACATCATCTTTGCCAAAGGCGCTCTTAGCTTCACGGCGTGCTGTATTAATTTGGTTTTCTAATTCATTCTCTTTACGGATTACTCTCATACCTCTACCCCCGCCGCCCCATGAAGCTTTCAACATAATTGGGTATCCGATTTTCTTGGCAAGAGCTTTAGATTTTTTAATATCACGTGGAAGTGGCCCTGTAGAGGGGATAGTAGGAACTTTTGCTTTTTCAGCAGTTTTTTTGGCTTCTACTTTATTTCCTAAAGAACGCATAATTTTTGAAGATGGTCCTACAAAAAGAATGTTATATTTGGCACATTCATCCGCAAACTCTGGATTTTCAGAGAGAAAACCGTAGCCTGGGTGAATAGCATCACATCCTGAATTTAAAGCGATCTGAACGATTCCCTTGTAATCAAGATAGGCTTGAATAGGCCCTAAACCTGAACCAACTAAATAACTTTCATCAGTTTTAAATCGGTGAAGAGCAAAACGATCCTCATAAGAATAAATAGATACAGTTCTGTAACCTAATTCGGTCGCCGCACGGGATATTCGTATTGCAATTTCACTTCTATTTGCAATTAATATTTTTTTAATGTTTCTCATGAAGTTACATAAATAACTTTATTTTTATACATTATTTTATTTATTTTCATAGATATACTAGGATTTTTTAAGCTTTTTTAACATCAATAGGTTTTTGTCTACTAGGATAACAAGCCTTACATATTTTACATTTCACGCCATAACAATTTCTTGCCTGACAATATTCCCTCCCATAAAAAATAATTTGTAAATGAAGTTTATTCCAAGTGTCTTTTGGAAATAACTTTTTTATATCATTTTCTGTTTGAACAACATTTTTGCCATTTGTCAGTCCCCACCTTTGGGCTAGTCTATGAATATGTGTATCTACTGGGAATGCGGGATAGCCGAAACCTTGAGACATTACTACACTTGCTGTTTTATGGCCAACACCTGGTAAATTTTCCAAATCTACAAAATTTTTTGGGACTTTACCGTTAAATTTTTTTACTAGGATTTTGGATAGCTCAGATATTGCTCTTGATTTTTTAGGAGCAAGACCACAAGGCCTGATAATTTTATATATTTTACTTGTAGAAACCTTTGACATGTCAAAAGGATTATTAGCTAATTTGAATAAAATAGGTGTAACTTGATTAACTCTTTCGTCCGTACATTGCGCGCTCAGCAAGACAGAAACAAGTAGTTCGTATATGTTTTTATGATTTAGTGGAATTGGAACATTTGGATATATCTTATTTAATAATTTTAGGACAATTTTGGCCCTTTCCATTTTTTTCATAATATGCTTTTCTTACTTTGGTATTTTATATATGCAAAAAACACTACTTATAAAACCTAATAAAAGTCTTTCAAACCTGCAAATAATATTTTTTTTGTTTATAACTGGTCTTTTAATAGCTTTTATTGGAATAAGATTTGTTCTAGTTGGTGCATGGCCTATTTTAATATTTGGAGTTATTGAATTTTTAATTCTTGTATACTGCTTTTACCTTTACTTTAATTTTGCAAAAAAAAAAGAGAGGATTATTCTTGATCAAAAAAAGATGAAAATTCAAAAGTTAAATGATCTTAAGATTGAAGATGATCAAAATTATAATTTACATTGGAGTAGCCTAAAAAATAATAAAGATTATTTATCAATACATTATGCTGGCAAAAAAATTGCATTTGCAAAATTTTTAAACCCCCAACATCGATTAAAGTTAAAAAAAATTATTGAACGATATAAATCTCGTTTATCTTAAAGCATATCCTTATAAGTATAATAACCACTTTTTTGTTTTGACAACCAAATTGCAGCTTCGATGGCACCATCTGCAAAAATCTCCCTATTAAAAGCTCTGTGGGTTAGTTCAATACTTTCGTTTTCACCATGAAATATAACTGTATGTTCGCCGGAGATATTTCCTCCACGAATAGATGAAAAACCAATTTCATTTTTTTTTCTTTCTTGTTGATCTTGCTGACGATTAAAATTAAATTGTTTTTTAGAAAAATTTAGTTCCTCTGCTATTTCTTCACCTAATTTAATTGCGGTACCACTTGGAGCATCTTTCTTGAAGCGGTGATGGGTCTCTGTGATTTCAATATCAAAATCTTTTAAGTAAGAAGCGGCTTTCCTTGCAATGCCAAAAAATGAATTCACGCCGAAACTCATATTAGGTGCATAAAAAATTTTAGTTGATTTTCCAGTTTGTTTTAATAAATCGAAATGTTGTTCCTCAAGACCAGTGGTTCCAACAACAAGGCTAGTTTTACTTGCAACAGCACTTTCCGTGAAGGCAAATAACGCTTTTGGAGAGGTGAAATCAATAATTATATCAGCTGCATCAAAAGAACTCTCTTTATTTGTTGCAACATCATGAGATAAATTCATTTCGTCTAAAAAAACTTTATTTATTTCAGAAATATCAAATACTCCGACGATATCAGTATGAGGATTTGATAATCCTGATCTAATAAGATTTTGACCCATTCTGCCCCTTGCTCCAGCAATTGCAATTTTTGTAGTCATCATCACTATTTATAGAGAAAATAGCACTTATAGAATAGTAAAAATTTTTAAAATAGAGATAATATAAAAGATGATTAGGTTAATTGTAATATTGCTTATTTTATTGATTGCAAGTTTGTTAATCTTTAACAAAAAATTTCGCGAAGCTTTTACTATATCGACTATACCACTGGTACTTTTAATTTTAGGTCTTATTATCTATATGGCATATTATATGTTTTCGACCAATTATTTTAGTTAAAGATTAGTAATATTTTCAGCTATGAAATAATTTTCTGACCAAACTCAATCCAAGCACTAATACCTCCATCAAGTTCTAGTATTTCTCCGACATATCCCTGACCTAAAATAATATTAGCTGCGACTTTGGATCTTTTTCCTGCATGACAATGAATTAAGATAGTTTTATTTTGTGGATTTACCTCATTGATTTTTTCAGCACTGACTGAAGCGAGTGGTACTAAAACGCTGTTTTCAATGTGGACTTGGTCATATTCATTTTGCTCTCTTACATCAATTATTAGTGCGCCATTTTTAATCGAATGTTTTGCATCTGCCACACTTATTGATTTAAAGGTCATGGGAACTCCCTTAGAACTCCTAATTTTGTTATCATCTTTTTACTTTTTGACAGCATATTTATAAATGGAAAAGTTGTAACCATAGTGTTTATTGTAAGTCATTATACAATTTATATAGTCAAAGAAAATTGATTATCAATCTATTTCTATTCAATAACGTAATTGAAACGTATGGGATTACTCGTCAATGGTGTTTGGAAAGACAAGTGGTACGATACCAAAAAATCTGGAGGAAAATTTATCAGAACTGAAGCACAATTTAGAAATTTTATTGATTATAATAGTGAATTTACCCCTGATAGTAGTCGGTATCATCTTTATATTTCTTTAGCTTGCCCCTGGGCACACCGCACACTCATTTATCGAAGTTTGAAAGATTTAGATGATCACATTACTTACAGTGTAGTTAATCCTTACATGTTAGAAAATGGATGGACTTTTGAAGAAAGCTTTCCTGGCACAACGCCAGACCACTTATTTTCAAAACAGTTTCTTTATCAGATATATCTCAAGGCAAATACAGAATATTCTGGCCGTGTTACAGTGCCTGTTTTGTGGGATAAAAAAAAACAAACTATTGTTAGCAACGAGTCGTCTGAAATTATAAGAATGTTTAATTATTCTTTTAATAAACTCACTGGTAATAATTTGGATTTTTATCCAGAAAAATTTCAAAAAAATATTGATGAAATTAATGATTTTACTTATCACAACATTAATAATGGAGTATACAAAGTTGGCTTTGCGACTAAACAATCTATATATGAAGAAGAATTAGATGGACTATT
>Ga0160423_10005473_pt1 | contig 10357 bp, 9 predicted proteins | sample CRUFie14St8metaG_FD_108191 | JGI IMG/M metagenome (GOLD analysis project Ga0160423, IMG submission 108191) | Marine microbial communities from the Costa Rica Dome - CRUD Field 142mm St8 metaG | ecosystem: Environmental > Aquatic > Marine > Oceanic > Photic zone | place: Costa Rica: the Eastern... | reverse complement strand
GTTGCAGGTACTGACTCACCATATCGGGAAACTGCCAATATATTCGATGGTTCAATGTTTACAGCAGATATGGCTGTTCACAATTTTGTTGGGGATTCATTCAGGGGTGCAACATGGATCAGTTTGCATAACGGCGGAGGTGTAGGCTGGGGAGAAGTAATCAATGGCGGTTTTGGTTTGCTGATTGATGGCACACTAGAAAGTGAAAGAAAATTGAATTCAATGTTAGATTGGGACGTAAATAACGGAATTTCGAGGCGTGCCTGGGCTAGGAATGACGGTGCAATATTTGCAATAAAGCGAGCCATGGATTCTAACCCTAATCTAAAAGTGACATTACCAAATCTTGCAGACGATGACTTGATAAATTCTGTTTATGGAGATGATTCCTGATGGCTAGTATCAAACTAGACGGAAATACTTTGACCTCAACAGAAATTTTTCTAGTAGCTAAAGGCGAAGAGGTCGAGGTCGCAAGTGATTCGTGGCACAAAGTTCAATCATCGCGTGCAGTCGTAGAGCGCATACTTTCAAGCGGAGAAACCGTATATGGGATTAATACCGGGTTCGGAGCATTAGTTAGTGAATCCATCTCAAAGGATGATTTGTCCGCTTTACAAGTGAATCTAATTCGCTCACATGCGTGCGGAATTGGCGAATTTATGTCCAAAGAGGACACTAGAGCGATGATGTGCGTCAGAGCCAACTCACTTGTGAAAGGAAACTCAGGAATACAGAGAAGGGTAATCGAGCAAATAATCAATTATTTAAATCACGATATCATTCCAGTCGTTCCAAGAATTGGATCACTAGGAGCTTCTGGTGACCTTGCACCACTATCCCACATGGCCCTCGCATTGATAGGTGAAGGGCAAGTTTGGGGTGAAACTGGTCCCGTAGAAACGCCATCTGCACTAAAAGAAAATGGATTAGTTCCGGTAGATTTGAAGGCCAAGGATGGTCTATCTCTGATTAATGGAACAAGTCAAATGTGCTCATTTCTATCACACGCTGATAACATCCTATCCGTGTTATTACCATTGGCAGACCTAATTGCATGTGTTTCAATGGAAGCTCGAAAGTGTTCAATTAAACCAATGGATCCTCGAGTTCATCAAGTAAGGCCCCACGAAGGGCAATCACTTGTCGCTGAGAGAATCACTTCCATTATGGCTAATTCTGATATTTTAACGTCGCACACGCACTGTGACAGGGTGCAAGATGCGTATTCGTTCAGGTGTATCCCTCAGGTACATGGAGCAGTCCTAGAAAGCTATAGAAAATTGTCGAATACCTTAGATATTGAAATTAATAGTGCAACGGACAATCCACTAATATTCCCTAATCCAAAAAATCCTGGAGTAGGCGAAGTTGTATCACAGGGAAATTTTCATGGGGAAGTATTAGCCTTATGTGCAGACAACATGTCTCATGCATTATTCGAATTAGCCCATATAGCGGAAAGAAGAATAGATCAAATTGTAGATCCCTCGAGGAGTGATTTGCCACCATTTTTAGCAAAAAATTCTGGGCTTGAATCGGGCATGATGATCGTGCATTATGTGGCTGCTGCTGCTCTGGCTGAAATGCATGGGAGAGCAAATCCTAGGTCGGCATTTTCAACCCCAACCTCCGGCGGGCAAGAAGACCATGTGTCAATGGGATCAACCGCATGTTGGAATCTCTTGGAGACATGCAGGCACCTCTCGCAGGTTTTGGCCTGTGAATTACTGATTTCTTGTGAGGCTCTCGAATACAGAACTGCTGAACCTGCAAATCACGTAAAATCATTATATTCATTGGTAAGAAAGATTAGCAAACCTCTTACAAAAGATAGGTCAACCTCAAAAGAAATAGAACTAATCGCTAAGGAATTAACCAACGGAGGTTGGCTTGCAAGAATAGAGGCGGAGTGCGGAAGACTACCTAGATGAGTTCGTTTATTCGTGACTCAACTTCATCAAAACCAGTAAGTTGTCTAACTCTAAAACGCATTTTTGTAACTTCTGAACGCCACCCTAGTTCTTCCAAGATATCTAACCTGTTATCTAGTTCAATTGCCCTTCTAACTTTAGTCTCCACCGACTTATAGATTTCATATGAGGAGTCATCTGATTCTTGGAATAAAGCAGGCTCTGCAGATGAAACATCCAAACCCATACGTCTCCACTGGAGGATTCTTTTTCTAGCGATTTCCTTTGTGTAGCCATGTCTTGGAATACGCACCAAAAAAGAAAGACTGCGATTCGATTCTTCAATCACAACATCTTCTTCTGTAGATTCTGTGGTAGTATTGGCTGGAGTTTCAATTACAGTTTTTTCATTAGAGGAAATGTTAGGGATTTCCCATTTTGGTGACTCTCTATGCCACTTTGAAAATTCAATCTCGTCAAATATTCCTTCCGATACAACAAATAGTATCGACCATGGTTTTCGATAAAGTGAATCTTTCAACCGCATAATTAAATTTAGAACACTTGAGAAACCAAATAAAGAAATTAGCCATTCTATTCCTTCAACTATAGCTATTCCTGTGTGATTTTCTACTCGTTTGACAAGCAAATCTTCGACTTGTTCCAATGAAGGTTGTATAGATCCCGTGACATCTTGGGTTGTCATCCAATAGCATTCAACTTTGTCTAGATCGATGTGTTCCAACAACCTCCTCTGTGGTAAGCGAGACAAAAGCAAAACATGTCCCTCTTCATTCGTTGAAATTTTATCTACATATCCATACAAAATTTCTTGAGATTCATGATGAAGAGTATAGGTTTTCCCTAATTCTAAATCAGACGTGGACTCCATTCAAACCCTCCCAACTAGCCATGCGTACAACTACAGGTCCATGAATCATTATATCATAAAAACAACTCGGAATATTTAGTGGCAACAATGTCTAATGAAGAAAATCTAGATATTCCGATGGCTCAATGTGGGGCCTGTGACGCTATTGTTCCTCTCGACAGTGAGGCTTGTCCACAATGTGGTGCTAGTTTTAGTGGTGTTAGCGACGAGACATTAGGCGAATGTGGTGCATGTGGATCAATAATACCAGTAGATAGTGAGTCATGCAAGGATTGTGGCGCAGTATTCATTGAAATAAGCCAAAGCGAACCAGAAATTTCAATTGAAGAAGAAGTAAGTGAAATCGAGGACCCGATCCCTGTTTCAACAGCCGACGTTATGGATGAAGTAGCTCCTGTAGAAGTAGGAGATCACACTGTCGATGAGCTTGAGGAAACAATCCACGATTTAGAACCAGAGGGTGTTGAAACCTCAGATAGCTTAAGCGATGCAATAGAAAATTTAGACTCATACATTGACGAAAAGGAAGATCCTCCTGCAGAAGTAGAAGAATCGTTCGAAGAAATTGAAGCCGCCGTTGAAAATGAAGCAGAAGTAGAAGATGAGACAGTGGCAGAGGTTGAAAGTATAGAGGAACCAGAAATAGTTCAGAATACTGAAGAATCCAATGAAACAATAAAAGAAATAGATTCGGAAATTTCAACAACAACCGAAATTTTGACTGAAGATCCTGAAGAAGACATAGAATCCTTAATCGATGAATTAGAAGCCGACGATCAAGAAATTGAAACGATTGAAGAAGAGACAGTCGACACAACAGAATCATATGAGGAATTAGATTCTGATGATGAAGAAGAAGTTGTGGAAGAACAAATAATCGATGAAAGTGCTGTAGTAATGGCTTTTGAAAATCTTGCATTAGCCATTGCAGGGTCTGGAATGACTGCCGGTGAAGCGTTCGGCGAAATGGACACAAGTGACGATAATTTGATTGATGCACCGGAACTTCAAAAGGGAATTCAAAAGATTGCGGACGAAAAATTAACACCAAAAGAAGTCACAGCAATCTTAAATTATCTGGATAAGGATGGAAACAAAAGAATTGACCCTAATGAATTAGTCAAGGCTCTAGATGACCTGAAAATAGGGATCAAACCAGGTAACATACCAGTTCCCAAAGCATTCCCTTCACCTGTTCAAAAGTTCCTAATGGGTAAAAAAGCAAACGATATATTCTATCCAGTAGCCTACTTTTTGATGGTAACCTTCATCGGCCTTTGGGTTGTAAATGGAATGGGACTTTTAGTAGACGGGACTGGAGGAACAGTTGTTTACGAAGGAGGAGTTGACCAGTGGGGAGGAGATATTAGGGAAGCAACTTGGGACGTTTGTGATTCTGAAGCTCTTGATGAAATGATAGATCCTTGTGAAGGAACGGTTGCAGTAGGTGAAACCTATCCTTGTGATCCATCTATTGATGCAAATAAATGTGAAAATTCTCTAACCCCGTTTAGCGGAGAGAACGGTGCATCTAGTATGCCCGCTGGGTTTTATACAGACGGAATTATAATGATAGTTCTAGGTGTCATAGGAATTGTTTTAGTTGCGTATTTACATCTAATATATGCACCAGCATTAAGGGAAAAGGCAAGAAAATTATCAGGAAAATCTGACGAAGATGTGTCCGATGACGAATCAGACAATGATGAGGATGAACCTACTGAAGATGGCGATGATCCAGAAGATGTCGAAGAAGATTTCGAAGATGATATCGAAGAGTTTGAGGATGAGGATGACATTGATGAAGATGACACTGATGATGAGGAAGATGACATCGACATTGGTAGCTGGATTGGACTAGACATAGATGGAGATGAATTCTTTGGGGAAATTATCGAATTTGACGATGATGAAGGAACTGTTACCATTGAAACCGAAGACGGCGAAGAGATAACTGGCGATCAGGATGACATGTTCATAGATGACGAAGATGACGAGTGATTCAATGCCAGACCGACTAGATATTCTTGCAGGAAAAGAAACATGTCCGGTCTGCGGATCAATATCTCAAAAAGGTACACAGAGGTGTCCAGAATGCGGTACTTTTCATTCAGGTATACACTTGGAAGAACGTGAAGCACCATCACCAGAAGAGCGTGCTGAACTTAGGGAACTCGACCCTACTGATTATTCAATGAACCCAAATTTAGCTATAACAAATGAGGAGTTTGAGGGAGACGACAAAAGTATTCAAAACTGGAAAGGAGGTTCGACAGATTTCTCTTTCATTGATGAAGAAGAACCTTCCTCGAGTAAACCAGAGAGAGTTATTCCCGAATCAGAAGAGATCGTAAATGATTGAAAATACAGTAAACTCTTTTCAGAAAGGGTTTGCCTGATTTTCAAGCGGACGCAGCTTTTGTAGATGATTTCGAGGTGGGCTCGGCCAGAATTGAACTGGCGATCTTTGCCATGTCAAGGCAACGTCATAACCCCTAGACCACGAGCCCTCGTAGTTATTCCACAATGATGCGGTATATATCCGAATCGGTGTGTAAATCATGAAACAATTTTCGAAATTTTACCAGTGCAACCAGGTTGAGAACAAAATCCAGCACACCTAGTGCGTCCATTGTTCATTACAATCATTTTGCCATCTCGAATTGGACCATATGTTTTGCATTTGAGGCAGAAACCACTTATTCCAGTCATACCAAACATACCTCCCTGTATTAACACAGTAATGAATTCTATGTTTAATATGGAATGACTAAGAAATCTGATTTATACCCCTATAACCCCCCTATTCGAGGGGTGTTTTTTCGTTTTTTTGAGAAAACTTTGTCCTGAAAGGGACACTGCGTCTTAATTGGTGTGAACTTATCAAACATTTTGTCGCATAATGTACGTTATGCGACAATTAGCCCCCCTTAGAATCTAGGTTTTTGCGGTCAAGAGCAAAAATACCGATCAAAGGAGGTCCTCCCAGCAAAGATTCGATTCCTCCATCCCGAGAATCTAATTCCTCCGCTATCCTTTTTGCACTTTTGTGCCAAGATTCTTCGTCTTCATATATTGCCTGAAGTAAAAACATTGGTTGACCATCCATAGAACGAGAAACCCATGCCCGAACACATCCATCCGTTCTTCTTCTCATTTCTTGACGAGCTTCGAGCATCCTCTCTAATCTTGCGTCGACACCTCGTCTAGCAGAACACACAACTGTTTCCATCCAATACTTATTTTCTGATTTCATATTAATCCCTAATCAAACGATTTTTAATGACAAATCAATTCGCCTTCAATAATAGTTGCTCCGAACGGAGAATGCCCTGGTTGTAAACACCAAGCTTCCCACAATGGGCCATTCAAGATATTCATATTGGCAATGCCACCCTCTACGATTTGCCCATGTATCAATCCTGATGGATGAGTAGTAGTTTCTGCTGAATTTCTAGTACAAGCCGCCAGAGTAGCAATTGGTGATATTTCATTGCGCTGAACCAGTATTGATGCTATGAATGGTAAACTTAGTGTTCTACAATTAGGATTGAAATCCGTCGCAATCGACCAGACCCATTCGTTATCCATGCATTTTGAAAAAGGAGGATATTGCTCTCCCATTGAATATGGAGTCCCTGGAAGGAAACCACAGTTGACAGATGCTGCATGCATTTTTGCTCTTGCATCGTCACTAGTATAATGAGCATGATCTGCGGTTTGTACGCCCAAATCTGCTGCTAATTCTCCACCTCCACCATCTTCAAATTCATCGACATGTAATCTGAGATCCAACCCTCCAGCTTTGCTAGACTTCAGAATATCTTCAGTTTGTTCAGTCGAAAACCACCCTGGCTCACAAAACACGTCAGCACTCCTAGCAATGCCTTGGTCTAATACCGCTGGTAATTGCTCTGACATTATTTCTTCATAATAATCATCAATTGTACCACCAGGTGGTGCTGCATGAGCTCCTAACCAGGTTAAATCCAAAGAGGGTAAATTGTCAATTTTGCTAATATCCTCTCCGATTTGCAAGAGTCTTAATTCAGTCTCAGTGTCTAGCCCATATCCAGATTTCACTTCCATATGAGTAGTGCCATTCCTAAGTGCTTCTCGCATTCGAGCAATTCCGATACTAGATAACTTAGAATCTGAAGAATTTCTTGTAGGAATCACCGTTGCTGCAATACCTCCTCCCAGTTCAGCAATTTCTCGGTAGGATTTACCTTGTTGCTTCCAACGTACTTCTCGGCTTCTATCTCCCGACCAGATTAAGTGCGCATGTGAATCAACTAGGCCTGGTATTATCGCATTACCATTTACATCTATAACTTCGGCATTATCATATTCAGATAACAATTCTTCATTATCACCAATCTTCACAATAGCATGATCTTCTATCAAAATAGCCATACCAGGTTCTGAAACATAGTTTTCCAAATCATCAATGTGACCAGAAATAGGACCGGAACCTGCTAGGTGAGCAAGCGGACCAATGTTGGAAATTAACCTCTGCATTATACTGGGGAGAGTAAAACCGTTAGATAGTATATGCGACAGGCCCAACCATGACAGGGAAGTGGACTTTAGGCATTGAGTCGACTGCTCATACCTTTTCTTTCGGCCTAGTTGATGAACAAGGCAAGCCCAGACCATCTGCATCAGACACGATCAGACCAACAAAAGGTGGCATACATCCAAGAGAGGCGGCAGATCACCATGTTGAGTTATCAACAACTTTGTTCTCAAGGATTTTATCTGACAACGATTTAAGTCCATCCGACATAGGTTCAATCGCATATTCACAGGGACCAGGAATGGGGGCTTGTCTTCGAACAGGTGCAGCAGCTGCCAGAACCATTTCAACTCATTTAGACGTTCCACTGATTGGTGTCAACCATTGTGTTGCACACATTGAAATTGGTAGAGAACAGTGTGGATGCGATGATCCAATTCTTCTGTACGTTAGCGGGGGTAATACTCAAGTAATTGCCAGACTAGATGGCCGGTACCGTGTGTTAGGAGAAACACTAGATATCGGCATAGGAAATATGCTTGACAAATTTGCTAGAAAACATGGAATTCCTTTCCCAGGTGGACCTGTTATCGAAAAGAAAGCTCTGGAATGGCTACAAAACAATCCAAACCCATCACTGAAGGGATTAGAATTACCATATGCTGTTCATGGTATGGATTTAGCATTCTCTGGTATAATGAGTGCAGCAAACAAATTAGTTAGAGATGGAAAACCATTTGAAGCAGTATGTTGGAGTTTACAAGAGCATGCATTTGCAGCGTGTATTGAAGTCGCAGAAAGGGCACTCGCCCATACTGGTAAGTCTGAAATCCTCTTAGGTGGGGGTGTTGCTTGCAATCAAAGAATTAGAGATATGTCCTCTATAATGTGTGAGGAGAGAGGAGCGAGTAGCCACTGTCCCCCAAGAATGTACTGCATAGACAATGGTACTATGATTGCTAGACTGGGCTGGCTTGAATTAAAACATGGCCGAAAGACCACATTGATACAATCTGGCGTCGATCAGGAATTACGTACAGATCAAACTCCTATATCGTGGCCTTGAGTAGATGCCAAGGGTTATCAAAGGCCGATAGGCCCGCAATAATATGAACGGGCGCAGACGCAAGGATGAACCATTCAATCCGTTTGCCCCTAACGCAAGCCAAAAGGCCCGTGACAGGAAGGATAATTCTCCACGCCAACAAACTAGATCAAGGCAACCTGAACCAAAAAAACCAGTAGATAATTTGGCTGCAAAACAAAGGGCAGCCATGCAGGCATTAAAACAAAGGCGAGAAGCCGATGCCAAAGCCAAATCGGAACGAGGTACAGTAGAATCTGTTAAGACCAAGCACCAAACATCACCTCAGCCTAAACCAGCTCCTAAATCAGAAATAAAAAAACCATCAAATCGGGAAGCGAGATTAGCAGATTTGAGAGCAAAATCTGCGGCAACTGCTCAATTTGCTAAAGAGGCGAAGGATGCAAAAAATACGGTACACAAAGGCGAGTTAATTCCGGAGGTTGTTGAAGCGGCTACTGTTGAAGTTAATGTGGAACCTGTAGTTTCAGATAAGGTATCGCCGGAGCCTAAGATTAAATCCCAAAGCACAAATGTATTCAAGACCATCAAAACTGATATTCAAAAAAGCGATAGGAAGCCCAAACGCAGGAAACCTGCAGATAAAAGGGGTGGAGGTAGGCAACCTCAATCAAAAAAACTGGATAGAAGAAAGTATCTTGAATACAAATATGCAGCTAGGGAATTATTAGACAATGATGGGATTAACGAGGAACATCGGTCAAATGTTCTAGGCCAAATTTGGGCTAAAGGAGAACGATCTGGTATTGATGATGCGATAGAATTCATCAATCAGAAAGAAGCTGAAATGATATTACCGCAGGACGTCGCAGAAGATTTCCGACGTATGGTAAAACGATACACAACAAAGAGATGATTCAATGTCAGAGATTTCAAAAAACAAAGTAGTAAGAGTTCATTATAAAGGAACACATCCAGATTCAGGAGAAGAGTTCGATTCTAGTGAAGGGAAAGACCCACTAGCATTTCTAGTAGGCCAAAAGCAAATGATACCGGGGTTTGAACGAGAATTGATGGGATGTAAACAGGGTGATAAAGTAGAATTTACACTATCACCAGAAGATGCTTATGGAGAGCATGATTCTGAAATGGTACAACAAATACCATTGGATAGTTTTGGTGGAATCGCTCCAGAAGTGGGCATGACCCTTCTCAGTGATTTGGGCCCATTCGTTGTTACAGAAGTTACCGGCGAACTAATCACAGTAGATTTTAATCATGCATTGGCAGGTAAATCATTGACATTTAACGTTGAAGTTATTGAAGTCAGGGACGCAACAGATGAAGAAATTTCACATGGTCATGCGCATGGCCCAGGTGGAGTGGAGCATTGAAGACAACACTAACAACTCTACCTGTAATACCGTGGTGATTATATGAGCCAGAGAAAGGATAACTGGCAAACATTAGGCGGAATAGATGTCCCCAAAATAGCTGGGCCAGATGAATCCGGTAAACCGCCATATACCCGAGGAATTCATGATGAGATGTACCGTTCAAGATTGTGGACAATGAGGCAATATGCCGGTTTTAGCAGCGCAGAAGACACGAATGAGAGATTTAAGTTGCTACTTGAAAGGGGCCAAAAAGGGTTATCAGTAGCATTTGATTTGCCAACACAATTGGGGTTAGATGCAGACGATGAAATGAGCGAAGGGGAGGTAGGAAAAGTTGGTGTTTCGATCTCTTGCTTAGATGACATGAGGATTCTGATGTCAGGTATACCTCTCGATAAGGTATCTACATCAATGACTATCAACGCGCCTGCAATGGTACTGCTTGCTATGTATGTAGTAGTTGCTGAAGAAAACGGAGTTTCTCAGAACCAAATCAGAGGAACAATTCAGAATGATATATTGAAAGAATACATTGCTAGAGGCACACATATTTTCCCACCAAAAGAATCTATGAGATTAATTACTGATATT
>Ga0160423_10005472_pt1 | contig 10357 bp, 14 predicted proteins | sample CRUFie14St8metaG_FD_108191 | JGI IMG/M metagenome (GOLD analysis project Ga0160423, IMG submission 108191) | Marine microbial communities from the Costa Rica Dome - CRUD Field 142mm St8 metaG | ecosystem: Environmental > Aquatic > Marine > Oceanic > Photic zone | place: Costa Rica: the Eastern... | reverse complement strand
ATCACAATCAAATCTAATGATGATGTCATTAGTTGGGTTAGTGTGTTGTGTATGTATCTTACTCTTCAAATTGTATGTAGTATTAGGTTGTTCTTCTTCAATGTATTTGTTTATATGGAATCCTTTATGTCCAACCCAATCACCGTAAATATCACTACACCACGGTTCTAAGGCCTGAATCATTTCATAACCGCAGTTCTCCACTACAAAACCTATGTTGTATTTTGGTCTAACTATTGGTTTCATGTGTTGGTCATGTAGAACTGGCGTCCCCCATTTTCTGATAAAGTTCCTCATATTTTTTGTGGTGGTATGTATCCACTCTGGTGAGTCTTTACCTGGTGCTCCACCTGAGTGTGGATTGAATCTACTACCTCTACTGGTCATGTGATATACTAACCCCTTCCAAGTCTGTATAAACTCAAGTCCTAAGAGATGAAATCTATTAAATATATCGGAATCCTCTTTGGATTGTGGAGCAAATAATATATCATGACCACCAGTTTTCCAATAGTCCTCTTTGTATATTGCCCACGGAGCAAAGATACCACAAGTAGTTTCACCACCAGTTGCCATAGGACCGTATAAAAGACCATCTCTACCAGTTTGTATATCATCAACGAATTTTAATAATTCATTCTCCTTGAACTCTTCTGGTTCTATACCAAAATCTTCTAATATCTTTTCAGGACCATCGGGATGTAGTGGTGGTTCTATACGAGTCGCCGTAACCACTTTACCTGGTTCTAAGTGCTTCAGTATCTCTTTATCCATATTAGGACAAGCATACATATCGGCATGGAAGAACATCACTATTTCACCTGTAGATTTTTCACATAAAAAGTCATACCAATATACTATACCTTTTCTTTCAGGACCCTCATTTCTGAAAATCTGTACATTTATATCCTTTTCTTTTATTTCTTGTAACCATTCCCAAGTACCATCACTTGAGAAATCATCCGCTAACATTATCTCGTGCGTATACCCAAGATTTTTTCTAATAGAATTGTATGACCATTTTAAATATTTTAAATTATTTCTGCTTGGTATTACAAAACTTATCGTTTTCATTTTTTCTCCTATAGTGTATTAAATATCTTATTCATGTGATTTAAAAAAACTTCTTCACTATAATGTTCTTCATATAATTTTATGGTTTTTTCTGAACATTCATTATAAAAATTATCATCTTTTAATTTTCTAGCTATACTTTTTGCACCAGTAATATCTCCCATTTCTACCGTTGTATCTGGATGTAATAAATTTTGAGTATTCAAATTAGAATATCCAACACAAGGTATTCCATGAAAACTACAATTTAGATTGAAAGTACCAGCGGCAGGTGTTCCCAACTGAACCCCAGCGTAAAACTGTGAAAGTGAATTTATCCACTCACTCCAACTTATCCATGGCAAATGATTTAATATTTGTGTCTCTTCTGGTTTCATACGACCTGTTGTTGGGGCTGTTACATCTTCTGATATCTCTAATGCTACTTGATAAGAATCAAAACCACCATATATCAATACAAAATTACCACCTAAAATAACACCGTTTCCCCACTCATTTCTACGGACAAGATTATCTGTAATCATTAAAGATGGTAGTAACTCCACTCTTTTGTTAGTTATACCACCATAATATTTTAAATCTACATCGTTATGACAAAAAATTAAATCCATCTCTACTAATAAATTATAATACCAAATTTGTTCATCCAAAGGACTATCCTGCCACCAATTGTAAGTACTCTCTTGCATGATAGAAACTTTTTTACACACTCGCCTGTAATGTGTTAGTATATCATATTGTAAGTAATTTCTCTTCTTCTTTGGTATAATCATAATACCTAAATCATATTGGTTATCTGGTAATGTGTGTAGTGTTTGTATTGGATGATGATTAGCTTCTAACGCACAAACCCAAGCGACATCAGTTCTCATATTTGGATGATTTCTTGGGATTTTACCAACATAACCACCCTCCGAAAAGAATCCTATTTTCATTATCCAAAAACCCTTTCTATTTTGAAATGTTCTACATAACTGATACCGATTTTTGAACCAGTGTAATTAGAGTGAAAGGCGTTAATACTATCAACTTTGAAATAAGACTTATCTTTTTGTGATTTGAAATTTTCCAACATTATTCTTTTACGACTTAAAAAGTCATCGATTGAAATATAGTAATTTGGTTTCCAATTTTCACTCGTACTTGGAGCTTTATATGTAATCAAACCACACCTACTATTTCTAATTAACGCCCATGATATTTTGTTGGCTATTCGATGTTCAAAATGAGAATCTAAATATGGTGTGGTGAATATCACATCATACTCATCTATATTATATTTGTTTTCTATTTTATTTATCCAACCATCTTCTGTATTATCTTTTATGTGTATTGAGTCTACAAAATTACCATTAACATTATCTAAATTAGACCATATACCTCTACACTCTGACCTTCTGCGTTCACCAGTAGTTTCATCATAGTCACCACCGTTAGATAAGACAGCAACATCAAACTTGGTTTTTCTACATTTAATCATAGAACCTAACATTCCATATTCCGCATCGTCTGGATGTGCGGATATACATAGTACTTTTTTAAAATTTAAAAAATTCATATAACCATTTCCTCGTAATATCTAGCAACCTTTATTAATCTTGGTTCATTGATAAATAGTTGTTTATTTTCTAAAATACCAATAATTATTTCTACAAAATTAACTCCCGCTAATGTTGTAAAATAAGTACCACCACCAAATCTTGGATTCACCTCAACAAAATGTGGAACACCATTTTCATCATCTTTCATCTGAATACATACAGGTCCTTTCAATCCTAAAAACCTACACATCCTTTTACATACATTTTCCATGTGTTCATCTCTAATGATTTCTGCCTTAGATGATATACCAGCTTTAGTTTCTAATCTCTTTCTAACTATAGAGATTAATGGATTTTCCATATCACATAAGACATCAATAGTATATTCTTGACCTGGTAAATATTCTGAATAAATATATTCTACATCACTATTGTATGTAGACATATATTGATGTATATCTTTACAATGTAATGTACCACGACTACCACCTAACTCATATCGTGGTCTGGCAAAACATCCGTTCCATTTTATATCATTGTCTTGCCAAGTATATGGTATATCAAAATCACCTTTGACTTTGTTGTAAAACTGCCATTTATCATTACACAGTTTTATTGTTTCGGAATCTGACATAAATACATTTGTCATATTTGATAAAGACTCGAACTTATCTATTTCTAAATTACCAGTTGGTAATATAACATCTATTTTTTCATCTAAGATTATCTTTTTAATCTCATACAAGTAATTAATATCATCAGCCTTTGGTACTACAAATCCCTTATCTGCCCATAGGAATCCAGCAGAAAGTTCGGTAATATCAGTAGCGATTATAGAGTGGTTATTTTTACCACCATCAAAATTCTGTAAGGATTTCAGTACACCGATGGCAGCAGGACCTCCAGCAGATGTAACTAATATTTTCATCTTTTTATTTTTTCCAACTAACTTCCCAATCCTTAAACTCAGCAGCTATACAATCTATTTTATAGTCTTTTCTACCACCAACCACTTCCATAATTTTATTTATAGCAGTATTACGAATACCATTCAATCCATGTGTCAGCATCAAGTTATCACTACCCTTTTCACCCTTACGAACTTGTGATTCATTATACCAAATATGAGCGTTCATTTGTGACAATACTATAAGTGCTCTGATTGTTTCTCCATTGATTTTATTTCTATTTTCTTTAATCAAAATGTCAATATCATGTACCATGTCATCAATTTCTTTAGCGTAGTTTTTTTTATTTTCTGGTATAAATACCTCTTTTAATTGATGGATACTCAACCTATCTATTAATTCACCTAAAGTTGGTAACCATTTTCTTTTTTTACTCATCGAATATATCTCCCCATTTGTATATTTTATTTTGTGAATACATTGTATTATAGTGGTGATGGTCTGCATCCCAAACCTTCTGATACCACTCATTACTTTTTCTTTTTAGACCAGGATTAACTTCGTTAACATCCTCACCGACAACATACATTCTTTTCTTAGGATGTTTTCTATTATGAACCAATAAAACATTCTTAATAACGAATTGTGGTATAGAACCATTAAATGTTCTGATTAACGCGTTTTGAAAAGCTGTATCTTCATGAACCATTAACATAGACCTCGGAATATTTACACCCGACTTTATTACATCAGATGAAATAACTAATCCACAACCATTAAATTTATATGGATTTACTACTCTGACATCTAGTTCTTCAACTTTATCATTAAACTTATTCATCTCATCTAATGTCATATTATATCTTAAACTCCACCAGTTGTCATTATCATTTTCTATAAATGGTTTATCGGTAAATTCTGTATGTTCGATGGGTGTCCAAGAATCATCCCACATTTTACAACCACCGAAAAAAGCCAACCACTTGAATGTATTTTGATTGACATTGTTTGTATGTAGTATATCTAATATTTGAAAGGTCTGTCTTGGTATCAATGCATCAGTTTCACCCCACATCAAGACATCGACTATATCACAATACTTATCGTTAAAATCTCTACGATAATTAGCTATAGTATATCTTTCCTTATCAGTATAATATTCTACATTACAATGGACATTTGTTTTTCTCAACCTATCTTCCATATCTCTAAATCTATCTAAAACTTTACCCATTGTCATCTGTTGTGTATCAATAGGTTCAAAATTTTCTGACATATAAAAACAAAAGTCTACAATTATGTTTTCTTGGTTGTCAATACTTTCTATCGCCTGTAATAAACTATCAACATAAAATCCAGCAATTTCTACCTCATACCATTGTACAATACATCCAATGGCTATTTTATTTTCTATTTTCATATAACTCCTCATAAGTTCTTTTTAACCAATATCCAGCATCTCTACCAGATGTATTTTGTGGAACAGCATTGAAATGATAAACCCATCCAGAATTGTACATATTATCTAAACTATCTTTCCACCAACTATACCCATCAATAAACAACAAATCCTTTTTAAACAAATCTTGAAGATTATAACAATTAGGTAAAAACTTCAACTCTATATTATGTCTTTTTGTTAAAAAATTTATTGGTGTTTGGTCTGTACCAACTTTAAATTTTTCTTGAGCATATACTAACTTGTCTCTATTTTCATTATAAAACTTGTATATGTCATCACAAAACTTTTTATGATTTTTATTAATAACCATAAATCCGCTATTAAAATATCTCCAAACATCCAATTCTACATCAGTAAAAATATGATTATGATAACTATCTATACTTCGATTAACCCATTCATAACAACCTTCGGTTTGTACAACTGAAAATTTATTATCAGTCTCCTCAAAAAAATTAGGACAATCAGGATGAACAATTGTGTCAGCGTCAACTATACAAACCTGGTCATATTCTATGTTCTCATTTTCCAACAACTCCAAACAGAAAAACTTATGCCAATTTGCATTCATAAAATTCAAATCATATATAGGTTCAGTCAAAGTTAGATGTAAAAAATTGTTTTTTTCACACCATTTTGACCAAGATTTAGTAGAACACTCGAATTCAGGTTTGGTTCTATGACCAATTATATTTACTTGAAATACTATATTATTCATCTATATTTCCTCTATTCGTTTTGTCTTATCACATATTAGTAAATCGTAGTTTGGCTTTTCTCCAACACTCAATTCGTGATATTTACATTCCCATTTATCCAATTGTTCTTTAGTTAAATCATAATAATCTATTTTAGAAAAACTACCTCTTGCTGTATAATATTTGATATGATTACCTTCATCATATAATTTATTTATCTTATCTATATTTTCCATATTAGGTATAGCATTCTTGTACCCTAAACGCTCAACACCATCATAAAAACAAATTGTTTCATCTATATCTACATAAATTACCATTACAAATCCTTTATTTGTACTCTTTTTATCCTTTCATCTATGGGACTCACATCAGATACGACTCTTAATTTTATATCAAGATTACTACACCAATCATATAAATTATAAGTAGATCTCATAGCTTCATACTCTTCTTCCAATTCGACAGGAACCATCTTTTCACCTTCCTCATAAGAATGTCCTTGATTTTTTATTTTTAAATCCCAAGCAACAAACACTAAATCCTTACAACCCAAATGTAAAGCCATTGGAATAGCAGTAGAATATAGAATTGAAGTTCCCCAAATTGAATAATATTCAGTTCCCAATAATTTAAATAGTTCAAAGTTACAGGTAGCCTGAATACTTTGTTCTCGTGTTATGTCAGGAGGATTTAGTATAGGAATCCATATATCACAAGGATGATTATTATCTTGAATTATCTGTAAATGTTCTTGTAAAAAGGAATTTGTACAACTCCAAAAACATATAGTATTTTCTATGTTTTTATATTCAAATGGATTTTTCCTATCTATGTTCCAATGATTCATTATATGAAAATCGGTAGTATCTAAAGTTTTGTGATACGCCTGTTTTACTGATAATATAACTAAATCATCCCTCTCTCTAAACATATTTCTCATTTGAACTTCATCATGGTTATTTAAAGTAGGACCAGTTAATAGTATTACCGCAGTTTTACCATCGTACTGGCTAGTTAATAAATTGATTCGTTCTTCACAACTATCTAATGTAGCTATATGTTTTTTTAATTCTTTCGTGTACTCAACCACTCAAGGCCTCTATTTGTTTTAAACATTCACTCCACTTATTAAATCTAATACCCTTATCATCAATATAAGCTACGGCATTTGGTTTTATATAAGTTACATCTTTTATATATTTTTTAATATCATGCTTTTCTAACCATTCCCATACTAACTCTATACCAGTTTTACCATTAACTAATGGTCTCGTTGGTGTAGCCTTACAAGTATAGATAACTAATTCATAACCCAAAACTGTACTTAGATATTTTACAGCTTCTAAAGCTCCATCTAAAGGTTCATCGTATATAGTTCCATCGTGAAATCCTTTAGAGTTTTTATGTATAACACCATCAAAATCCAACCCCAACTGTGTCTTTTCTGTATGTTCTACCATATCCAAAAATTCCTCTCTATTCATCAAATTTCCTTATATTTAGTTGTTCTGTATGACTCGGCATGTGCACCCTTCCTTACTATTTCATCTTTGATTGTTGGACAACTATTACCAGTACCATGTATTAACTGATAAAATGTCAACATACACAAAATTTCGTGTACATGAAAATACTTGTTATCAAAACATACCTGGTCAATATAGTCTGGTAAAAATGCTGATTTCTGTCCTGATATTAAATTAGTTTTAAAATTATATTTATCTGTGGCTAATGTTAGACAAGAAATAACATTTTTTGAATTACCTGAACCAGAGAAACCTATAACCATAGAGTTAGAACCCTCGACCGCATAATCTTCTAACCATCTAATAAAAATGTTATTGTAACTATAGTCATTAGCAATCGATGTTAAGTAACTAGCACTATCTAATGAATAACACTTTTTAGAGGTTAACCTTGAGACATCGGATGCCGCGTGAGTAGCTACTGAATGTACCCCACCATTACCTATGAAAAATATAGTATCTGATTTATCAAAATCAACTTGTAATTTTTTAAATTCCTTAGTGTCAATCTTTGACTTAAAGGTTTCCAATAAGTTTTCAAATTCAATCATTTGTGTTTTCACGATTTTCTCCTACTATTAGTTCACAAAATTTAAAATCTATTTCATTATCAATATCTATAGCTTCAATGTCGTCTACATAATATATATAAGGATTAGATCCTATCCTACAATTATTTTTTAAAAATTCACTTTTACTAATACCATATAAACAAGTAGTCTCTCGTACAACACCCTTAGCATCTTGACTTCGACCAAAGTTTTTTGGGTTATAATTTACTGGATTACCATCAAACCAATACCAACTTTTTTCTTCAACAGCAGAAAATACAGAGTTATATATACTACTGTCTATTAAACCATCAACACAATTTTGAATACTATCTTTACTCATAAAGGGACAAGTAACATGAATTTGATAATAAAAATCATAATTTGGTTTTACTTCCATCCAATGTTTGAATAAATCATTTCCTGTAGCGGAATCGTTCAATAACTCTGGTATTCTTTCAATGGTATCTATTCCATTTTCATTACAATACTCTATTATCACATCACTATCGGTGTCTACATATAAACCACTAAAACATTCCATATCTTTTACTATGTCTAATGTATGTTGGTATAGTGGTTTATCACCTAATAATCTTAAATTCTTACCAATCACTCTTTTACTATTATGTTTTATTGGTATGAAACATGCAATTTTGTTCATTGGATAAATCCTAAATTATTAGCAGCGGCACCCGTAATTACTTGTTCATAACTTGGTTTTTTTACTTCACTACCTAACTTTAAACAACCTATATCAATTAATCTAAAATCAGAATAATCTTGATTAACTAAAATATTATTAGAAAATACATCTGTAAAATGACAACCAGTTTTTTTGGTAAATTTTGTATACTCATCTACCACATATTCATAGAATTCTTTTTTAATTTTATCACTTGAAAATCTATTTTGATATGCTTGTTGTCTTTTCTTGAAAGTATCAATGTCCCACCAATTGTTCGATGACTTAATTAAGAACGGATACCAACCATCATAATATTTTGTAACTATCTTTTTGGAACTAATATCATAGACCTCAACCACTTTATTATCTTGTTGTGTATAATCGATAACCTTATCTATTACACTTTGGTTAGTAATAATCCTTATATCAATCCAAGGCTCGTGTCTTGGAATAACAAAAAAATTCATTCCCCTATCCATATCTTTCCATATCTGATAATCTTTTATTTCTTTATTATCCATTAATGTAGAATTATTTTTTGATTGAATAGGTATTATTTCAGTACCAACTATTTTAATCTTACCAGCACCTCGTAATGTTATGTCCATTTCTTCATTACCCATATTTTTGAAATCCATCAAATTATGTAATGCTTCATCCATACCCTTAGCCAATTCTAAAAAATCCCTAACAGTAAAATCAAATCTGAAGTTCTTGTAATGTATATGCATTTCCTCACCAATATTGTCCTCAATATCAAGTCTGTGGTGCATAAAAGTACCTCTTAATTGTTCTTTAGTTAATACTATTACTCCTGGATTTGTAGCCACTATAATTCCTCCTAATATTCTGTATAAGTTATGTATTCGTTTGCAATATTATCAAGCTCTTTATTCAATATTAACTCGTGTGCTCGTTTACCAAACTTAAAAAGAGCCATGTTGAATACTCTTAACAATTCATCAGAATTGAAATCTTCCATACATTTAAGTAAACGCTCTTTATAATGTGGTGGTGTTTTTCTCTTGTCAAATACTATTCTACAAACCGTATGTACTATGTTCGACTCGTTTGATAATCTGTACTTCCAAATATCATTTGTCTTAATACGAGTATCAAAAACATAATTTTGAAATTGAATATCAATAGGTATCAATGTATTTGGTAAAAATCCCTTATAATACAATCCTGTTTGTAAATCTATATGACACTTATTATCATCAAAATATTGTATAGGAGGCTCTGAATAATATAGACAATTAGGGTTTCCGTTTATATGTCCTCTGAAATTATAACCTTCTAATACCTTAATAACTGATTCTTTAAAATCCTTTTTAACTAAGACATCTACATCATCATGCACAGATAGTATTATGAAATCATTTGTAACTTCTGATATTGATGTTAACACCCTTTCCAATATTTGTATATTACCAGCTGGCATTATAATTTTATCCCTTTGTATTCAATCATTTTATTGGCACTATTTATTACGCTACTAGCAAAGTGAATAAACTCTTCCTGTAACATTTCTATCCTAACCGAATCGTTCTGTAAATGTACCCAATCCCCACCATTATATTCTATGGTCAAATCTCCAAACTTATGGTCTTTAAATTCTATTCTACTTAATATTTTTTCTATAACACCCATTTTATCTCCTTACATTTAGTTCAGCACTGAAATTTTGATTATAAAATAAATTCTGCTTTTCTTGTTTTTCAATCGTCTTAGGGTGATACAAACTTAATTCCTCTTGTGGTGGTAAGTGAGAATAAGTTTTCGCACCTTTAATTAGTTCATGAAGTGGTCTTGTCCAACGAATTTCACTATCACGGCGGTATACTCGTGATTGGTAGTCAGGATAATTTACCCAATCATTTTCTGTAACTCTCCATCCCCATTT
>Ga0160423_10005470_pt1 | contig 10358 bp, 8 predicted proteins | sample CRUFie14St8metaG_FD_108191 | JGI IMG/M metagenome (GOLD analysis project Ga0160423, IMG submission 108191) | Marine microbial communities from the Costa Rica Dome - CRUD Field 142mm St8 metaG | ecosystem: Environmental > Aquatic > Marine > Oceanic > Photic zone | place: Costa Rica: the Eastern... | reverse complement strand
GAGAGGGACAGATGGCGATGTTCCGTAAAGCATCCCGTACCATGACAATTCTCCCAAAACCCACGGTGCTCTTATGATGCCGATGCTGCCACCATCCTTCAAACGGTCTCGAAAAGGCGACTCTGCAATGGCGTATGCGGCCGCAAATCCTGACGGTCGGACCGATCTGTCGGTGTCCACCAAGGCCTCTCCGGCATCACCGTAGGAGAGGGAACCGTGCACGGCGACGATGTGGGGCGGCTTTGGGTGTGACTTCACCGCATCGAGCAGATGAGTAAACGCCACCTTTCCCCGGTGTGCGAGTTCATGGCGTTGGGCTGGATTTGAGCCGCTCGCTCGTGCTGCAATAACGATGCAATCGTAGGGCTCAATCAGTTCTGACCAGTCGGTTTTAGGGTCCAAGTAGTCCAACCGCTGCGTTGTGTAGGCGGTCTTTTTTGGCTTCTTGTTGCAGTAGGTGCCTGTGAGGTTCACGTGGTCGGGTGCGTGCTTGGCAACGCTCCGCCCGATAAATCCAGAGGCACCAAGCAAAAGCACGTTCACAAAATCATGACGAGGGTCCTGCCATTGAGGTTATTGGTTGCTTGTTCATTTTTATCCATCTGGTATGAACACTTTAGCGTTCAAGGCCGACAAAAACAAAAAGCGGGACCGCTCCGAGCGAACCACACAGCCCGATAGTGTAGGGGTCCATCATGGTGGGTTTTGGTCCCGCCGACCTCGGTTCGAATCCGAGTCGGGCTACTCTTATTTGTGCTTGAACACGACCGTAATGAGAAACTTTGCTCCGAAATAGACCAACATGCAGCAAAACAGTGCCAAGGCCCCAAGCAACGGAACAAGGACAACGATACCAATGTTGGAGAACGAATCACCCTGTGGTTCAAGCAAGGCAGAAATTCCAACGACGCTGAAGTACAAACCAACCAGTCCAACCAACGAGAAAACAACGCCCAAAACAACAACGCTACCCGATACACCAACATTGGTTGCCACCGCAGTCAAAACGCCAGTGAAGGTACGCGGACTGGATTCATGTTCCGGTGAATGGAATGCGACGGCAGGTTTCCAACCCAGATAACCAAACCATACAAGCCAGCACGCTACGGAAAACAGGCCGCCACAAAGGAACAATCCCGCCAATGCCCCACCATAGTCCGGAAATTCATCGCACGAGTAGGACAGTTCGTCGTAATCGGTTTCCGAATAGATCCTCGATTCCTCTGGACAATCTCCAAAACCGTAAACGGTGTTGGCACCGATGGACACTGCAAAAATTCCGAGGACGAGGCCGATGATGATGGCTCCAAGTGCCAACTGGTTCCGGCTTAATCCAAGAATTGGGCCGACCTCTGCTCCATCGTATACCTCCGACTCGGTGTCCATGTTCCATTCGAATTCACCCTCGCAATGCGGGCAAGCAAATTCTCCTGCGGCACCGTCGTCGAGTTCAATGGCCATCTCGCAATGTGGACAGAGAATCTCGACCATAACGCAAATTGGTTCTTGAAGACATTATGCTTTTCCCCGACATCATGCAATCAAACACGCATCTTCTTGAACGGCGCTCCCTTGGTCAAGCCACAGGTGAGGAACATGATTCAGAAGATAGGTGTCATCGGAGCGGGACAAATGGGCAACGGCATTGCGCAAGTGGCTGCGTGCGCTGGCTACGACGTGGTGATGATCGACATTGAGGAAGCCTACGTGCAAAAAGGCCTGGAGACCATCAACTTCAGTCTTGGCAAGCTCGTCATCAAGGAGCGAATGACCCTTGCGGACGCCGACAAAGCCATCGGGCGCATCACTACGGGCGTTGACAGAAGCCTGTGCGCAGACTGCGATCTTGTGGTGGAAGCGATTCCCGAGATTTTGGCGCTCAAGGCAGAGTTGTTTACGGAACTTGACGGCCTTTGCAAACCAGAGACCATTCTGGCTTCCAACACGTCATCGATTTCCATCAGCACCATTGCCGCAGCGACCAGTCGGCCGGACAAAGTCATCGGCATGCACTTCATGAACCCAGTACCCATCATGAAACTCGTTGAGATCATTAACGGTGCGCAAACCAGTGAGGGCACCAACGCAGCCGTGGTTGAAGCAGCCGAGAAGATGGGCAAAACCGCTCTGTCGTGCAACGACGCTCCGGGATTTGTTTCCAACCGAATCCTTTGTCCCATGATCAACGAAGCCATCTTGACCTTGCAAGAGGGGGTCGCTGAACCCGAGGCCATTGATGGCATCATGAAGTTGGGCATGAACCACCCTATCGGTCCCCTAGCGTTGTCAGACCTCATCGGCAACGATACCGTGCTGCACATCATGAACGTCCTTCACGAAGGCTTCGGCGACGACAAATACGCTCCAGCAGCGCTGTTGGTGAAGATGGTAGAGGATGGCAAGTTGGGCCGAAAATCCGGCCAAGGCTTCTACACCTACTGAGGTGAATTCATGAGCGCTTCCGACCCGCCCACCTACCTCGTGACGGGTGCTTCGAGAGGTGTAGGGAGAGCCTTGTCCCTTGAATTGGCCAAATCTGGTGTTCGCGTGGTTCTTCTCGCCCGTCAAAGCGAAACCCTCAACCAAGCAGAGGCAGAGGTCAGAGGGATTGCACCGGCATCGTTTGCCGTTGCCTGCGACCTTGCAAACCCTGCATCAATTGATGCCGCTGCTCATGCCGTTCTTGCGAAGGTGGAAACACTCGATGGCATGGTTCACAACGCCGGTGACATCCAACCGATCAAACCACTGTTCAATGCAGACATGTCGGATTGGTCTCGTTCGGTGATGGTCAACCTCGTTGGGGTCCAACACCTCACGCAGGCCTTGAGCAAGGCCATCCTTGGAAGTCACCGGGTGCGCATCACGACCCTGTCAAGCGGCGCTGCTGTTCGTCCGCTTTCCTCATGGTCCGCTTACTGCTCGGCCAAGGCCGGTCTGGACATGTGGACAAGATGCCTGGCGGAGGAGGGTGCGAATGACAACATCACCGCTGTCTCCGTTGCGCCCGGCATTGTCGACACCGGGATGCAAGCAGAAATCCGCTCGTCATCCGAGGAAGACTTCCCGCTTCGCGGCAACTTCGTCGGGTATCATGAAGACGGTCAACTGGCTCGTGCTGAGGATGTCGCTTCCAGCCTTCTAGCCCTTGTCAAAGAGCACACTAAGGAACAGTCAGGGCTCCGTTTTGATGTTCGGGATTTGTGAATTTTCAAGCCCTTTCGGGCGAAGGGTGATAAGCCCATACCCCCGCAGAAGGCCTGAGTGATACCATGCCAGGCACCGACCGAGTTGAGATTCGAACGTTGAAAGTTGGACGATTTTGCGTCGTTGACGACGAAGCCTACAAAATTCTGAGCATCTCAAAATCCAAACCGGGCAAGCACGGCTCAGCCAAAGCCCGTCTATCACTGGAAAGCATCTTCACCGGAAAGAAAATTTCCCACGTTGGCACCGTCACCGATTCCATTAACGTGCCCATGATCGAAAAAGGCACGGCCACCGTCACCCACATCGAAGGCAACGAGGTTCACGCCATGAACGACCGAGACTACTCGATGATGATTCTCCCCATGCCAGGCGAAGACTCGTCCATGAACATCGAAGCCGGTCAGAAAATCATGTGGCAGGAAGCCCTCGGACGCTACATCATCATCCGAGACCATTGATGGCGCGTTGTGCAGCAAACGATTTTGCAGCCCGGCAACCTTGTGGCGGGTATGAATTGATAAGGCGTTTAATCCATGGACGCTCATGGAAGAGGTAGAGGCGAAGCTCAGCAAAGACCAACGCGTAAGGGGTTATTGTGCCTACGACTGGGGTAAAAGTGCGTTCGAAACCTCGGTCACCACGGCGATTTTTCCAGCCTGGTTTGCTTTCCTTTTTGCCGAGGCCAACGGCATTTCGGCCAAGATTCTCGGCAGCGAATGGACGGCTGACGCCACCTACTCGGCCGCTGTCATGGTCGGGGCTCTCTTGGTCGCCATCTGTGCGCCCTCCCTTGGCGTCATCGCTGACCGTCGCATGATCAAAATCTGGTGGCTGAAAATACTGACATGGCTCGGTGCCGGCTCTTGTGTGTTGTTGGCGCTTTCCCCGTACCTCGGTGTTTCAGTGGGTTGGATATGGGCGCTCATCATGTTCATGGCCGCTAACGTCGGGCTCAACGGGGCGGGTGTGTTCTACAACGCCTTGCTGCCACATATGGGAGATGATTCGGAAATGGACGCCATTTCCAACAAAGCGTTCGCCGCTGGCTATCTCGGTGGAGGTTTGCTGCTGGTGGTTCACCTCGCACTGGTGCTGGGTCTTCCCGGACAGGGCTGGGTGATTCCCTTCGCTATGGCCACCTCGGGTATCTGGTGGCTTGGTTTCGCTCAAATGACGTTTAGAATGGTGCCGGAACCCCACATCGAGAACGAAATGGAACCCATGGGGTTGATCGCCTCATCCAAGATGGCGCTCGGTGAAGTCAGAGCCACGCTTTCTGACATCAAGAGTTTCCGGACGCTCTTTTTCTACATGCTCGCCTACTTCTGCTTCATCGACGGCATCAATTCCGTCACCGCTCTGGCCGGTGTCTTTGGCATTGTCGTTCTCGGTCTTACCACCGTTGGACTGATTTTGACGATTCTCATCATACAATTTGTAGCGGCACCTGCGGCCATTGGTTTCACGAAATTGGCTGAAAAATGGGGTACAAAAAGCGCCCTTCAGTTCTCGTTGGTGTGCTGGTGTGTGGTTATCGTTGGTGCGCTTTCTTTCGCTCCGCTTGAACTCGAAAACCACGAGGAATACGATGTTCAGTACACTTGGGATGCCGACAACGGCACCTACGTTGCCTTTGCGCGAGAAGGGGTGAACCCAATCGCTGCCCTTCCAGAGGATGAGGAGCAACAATGGGCCTTGGAACACCGGGACATCCTCCCCGTTCAAACCAACGAAGCGTACAAGTTTGGCGATGCGGTTGAATGGGCGTTTGACAAGGACGGCGTCGCCATCCCAACAAACGTCTCCTTAACTGAACAAGCGCTTGAAGCGCTTGAAGGCACGATGGATGAATCCCGATTTTCTTACAGCATCGAGGGTGGGGAATTTACGAACATAACCGGCCTTGGCGTTGACCACCCCACGAGCCTCGGTGACGGTATGCTTGACTTCATTCCCGAGACCGCTCGCAAGCTGGTATGGGCGCCGCTCGGCATGACCGTGTTCTTCCAGTTCTTGCTGCTGGGTGTTTTTGCAGGCGCCTTGCTTGGTGGCTCACAGGGTCTTGCACGCTCGATGTTTGGCCAGATGGTTCCCGAAACCCGCTCGGCCGAATTCTTCGGTTTCTTCGGCTTTTTCGGCAAAGTCGCAGCTTTGCTTGGACCGCTGATTTACTCGGTCATGACCGTGTGGTTCGACTCGAGGGTCGGCATCTTTGCGATTTCGTTGCTTATCGTCGCCGGAGCGATCATGCTGCGCAGGGTTGACGTTGAGGACGGTATAGCCGTCGCTCGCGCTGAGGACGAACGGAACCGGCAAACGGAAGCCGCCACGGTTTGACCATCGCAACCGTCATGAAGTGGCTTCGCAACCGAAGGACACGGCGCTCCTGCGCTGCGGGTGGTTGAGATGTCGAATCCAGAGGTTCCAGAAGAACGAACCGTTTCAAAATCAGCGTACCGGCAGCCAATCACCCCCGAGGGCCTGAAAGCCATTGAGGCGGGCACGCTGACGTGGCTTGATGACGAGATGTACAACAACCTGAACACGGGTGTGTTGGAGCAGTATCTTGAGGAAAAGAACCTTGAAGAATCGTTTGAGGTTTCCCACTGGAACACACCGAAGGTGTTCATCGGTATCGGAATCGGTGCGATATTTTCTGGCGTCACGGCCTACATCGGTCTCAAGTTGGGATTGGCCATATCCGCTGCATGGTACATCGCTTATCTCCTTGGTATGGCTTTGAAATGGTCGCCTTCTGAAGTTAACATCGCTACATCTGCCACCACCGGCGCTACCCACGCTTCAACCGGTTTCATTTTCACGTTCCCGGCTATTTTCTTGCTGGCGAGCCAGCCGGCTTACGCTCTGGCGGACGGACCGCTGGTGACGCTTGAGGACGGCGAGGCGTTCACGTTGGCGTTCATCGGCATCGTCGCCTCCATGTTTGCTGGATTCCTTGGCGTCATGTACTTCATTATCTTCCGTAGGGTTTGGTTAGTTGAAGACCCGCTTCCCTTGCCCGGTTTCGAGGCTACACTCAAAATGCTTGATATTTCATCCGATGTGAGCACTGGCGCTGTTGAACATGCAAGAGATTCGCTGAAAACCATCGGTATCTGGACCGTGGTCACGATGGCGGGGTTGTTCCTCATCGAATACCCACTCATCTGGCTTGCGGACCGAAAAGTGGCGCTGTTCGATTTCATCGCCCAATCCGCGCAGATCGGCGACTACGGCTTGGCGAGTTTGTATTCAAGCGGCAAGATTCACCAACCATCGGGCATTAACCCCGATGGCACTTCCCTCAACCACACGCACTGGTCTGAGGAGACGTTTTGGAATCCCTTCGCTTACACCTACATTGGCGTGGCGCTCACGCCGTCCATGTTTGCCATCGGGTGGTTCATGAAAACGAGGGTTGCTTTCCTCGTCAACCTTGGCACCATCGTTGGTTGGTTTTTCCTTGTACCGCTTGCCGTGGCGCTCAACGTTCCCATCTATGACGCCACGCAACAAGCCAACATCAAGATCCAAACCTTCGCCGATGGTGGCTCTGCAGCGTTGCAGATGATTGCGTTTGCCAAGACCGTCAGGACCATCGCTATCGGAGCGATTGTCGGTGGCGGCATGTTCGGATTGGTCAAGATGTGGCGCACGTTTGCCACGATTTTTTCCGACATCGGTGCGGCGTTCAAAGGAGATGGAAGCCACGAGTACATGGAAGGTCAAGGTTGGTATGAATGGCCGCTCAAGCATATTCCAATTTTCATGGGCATCACCTTCCTGGCGATGATCGTCATTTTCACCATCGGAGGTTTCTCACCTTTGGCCGCCTTGGTGTTCGCCCTGGTCCTGATTTTAACGACCTTCATGCTCGGTGCCATCGCCGTTAGGGTGATGGGTGAAACCGGTATTGAACCAGTATCAGGGACCTCGTTCATCGTTCTTCTGATGTTGCTTGGTGTGTTCTTGAACGCTCAAGACTTGCTTCAACTCGATACACAAGATGCGGTTCTCCTCGGTTTGGTGGGCACCACTGTCTTTGGTTCAGCCATCTCGATGTCCGGAACGGTGATTGGCGATTACAAGAACAGCCTCTACATCGGTAACCGGCCGTATCACATTTCCAAAGGGAACATCATGGGTGTTATCCCTGGAGCCATCATTGGTGCTGGTGTAGCCATTTTCTTGTCCATCCAATTGGCCGAGGGCAGGATCCAACTCATCGCTCCACAGGCGAACGCCTTTGCAACCTTCTCGGTAATTTTTGCTGAGGGCCAGGGTGACCTGGTGCTTCTGGCGTTGGGCTTCGGTCTTGGCATGTTTGTTGAATGGGCAACCGGAATGGGGACCTCCTTTGGTTTGGGCATGTACCTTGACGTCCCGCACACGCTGCCGATGCTCATCGGTGGTGTCGCTCGCGACCAATGGGAGGAGAAGAAACTCCAACCCCGCATCGACGCACTCAAAGAAAAAGAAGGAGCAACGGCTGCAGAAAAGCAACGAGCGCTTATCCTCCTGGGGACCTTCATGGTTGCCGCCGGGCTGCTGACCGGCGAGGCCTTTTTCGGCACGGAATCGAGCATTCTCTCCTTCGTTGATTCGCTGTGGTTCGACGACGATGGTAACCTGAAAACCGTTCTCGGTGTGGAAGAATTTGGCAATTCCATGATGTGGTACAGCATTCGTATGGCGAGCCTCATCGCCATCAACGTCGCGGCTGGTTTGGGTATTTACGCGCTCTTCAAGCGTGCAGGCGTCATTGGTGGTGATGCTGAATCTGCGAAAGCTTGAGGTGAACAATGTCTGAAACCAGCACGCCTGGCTGGGTTTGGGTCTTGCTGGTGGCCGCTGTTTTTGGTGTCTCAAGCGCCGGTGCCTTGTTTCAACACGTTGGTGAGGTGCCGCCGCTGTTGCGAGCGTCGTGGCGCCTCCAACTGACCTCTGTGGTGCTGCTGCCGTTGTTCCTCTACCAACTGGTTACGATAGAGGCTCCAGTGGCGAAGCAATACAAAGAAAGGCACACTTGGGTCTTGTTGGGAGCAGGTGGTGTGGCGCTGGCGGCCCATTTCGGTGCGTGGGTGGCCAGCCTTGACCACACCACGCTGACGCACTCGCTGTTGTTTGTGACGGCCCATCCACTGGTCATCGTCGCTGGCATGTTCCTCCTCGCAGATTCCGGTCTGGTTCGTAAACCAAACAACAACGAAACCCTTGGCGCTGTCATTTGCTTCGTGGGCGCAGCGATCACGCTTCTCGACGCCGGCTCTTCGCAAGGGAGTCAGACAGCGACGGTGTTTGGCGACTCATTGGCCTTTGCCGGTGCGGTGTTTGTTGTTGGTTACATTGTTGTCGGCCGGATTTTGCGGACTTGGCTTCCCATCTTTCTCTACGCCTTTCCGGTGACCTTCATCGGAGCCGTGCTGTTGCTGCCCGCCTCGGCTTTGCTGGAGTCAGAATTCGGCGACTACGGGATGTTCGGCTGGACAGACGGCGAATTTTTTGTCTGGTTTTTGCTTCTTGCTTTGATCGCAGGCCTCCTCGGTCACACCGGCCTCAACACCTGTTTGCGCTACATCTCCCCTCTGATTGTCTCTGTTTCAGTGACGCTTGAACCGGTCCTCGGAAGCATCATTGGGTGGCTGTTTTTTGACTCCGGCGTTCCGGGCCGCCTTACATGGCTCGGCGGTGTTGTGTTGATCTCGGGCTTGGTGACCGTCGTCGTTGCGGGCGAAAGGGTTTCACAGCGGGAAGCGAACAATCAAAAAAACACGGCTTGAGGCAATCTCATGTCTGCTGGGAAGCATTGGCTGCTCTTGACCAACGATGACGGCATTGAGGCCGTGGGTTTTGAGATGCTGGTCAAGGCTCTCCATAGCGAAGGCTATCCACTTGCCGTCATTGCACCGAGTGAAAACCACTCCGCTACCGGTATGCGTATCAATTTGATGAAACCGATGGGCCTCCGGTCGAGAGACGACCTCACCCAGCGATGGGGTCTGAACCCTCACAAAACCCCTGTCCATTTGTTTGAGCTCGATGGTTCGCCATGCGACACGATGATCGTCGCTTTGGACGGCGGGCTAAATCACCTCGTCCCGGGAGCTCACCCACAAATGGTCGTTTCAGGTGTGAACCTCGGACCAAATCTTTCGCAAGACTCCTATCACAGCGGGACCATGGGGGCGGCCCGAGAGGCCGGCTTGTACGGCGTTCCTGCCATAGCGAGTTCATTCACAAAATTCGACGCTGAAGGCATGGAAAAAGCGATTCAAGCCACGTTGGAAGCGGTTGCGGTGGCAGCGAAGGTGCTTCCTGCTCAGGCGAAAAACCTCGGCCGGCCAAACGGCTCTACAAATGCAGGATACTACGAACACTGGCCAAAGGAGACGGACGCTCCCCAGTGGGTTGAAGACCCCAACAGGTTTCTCCGGTCGGCCTTTGCAGACGGGGACCTGATGTTGAACGTCAACGTCCCACCAACTTGGGACGGAGGCTGGGCTTCAACCAGGCTTGGCGTGCGCTGGTACCGAAACGCCGTTCGGTTCGAAGACACAGGAACAAAACAAACGGCAACCTTCACGATTGGCGCTGCCTCTGTGGACCATTCAGAGGTGAACGCCGGTGATTGCGATGCGGTTGAACTCAGCAAGGCCAGTTTGTCCTGCCTCGCCGTCTGGCCTCAAAGCCATCCGTTCGCAGTCTCAAACGGGTTGATGGCCCACGCTCTGAGCAACACTGTTGACGGCTGGCCGTCTTGGCTGGTCAAAGATTGATGTCAACACCTTCATCGAGAAGAAAGTGAACAATACCTATGGCCATGTGGCCTTGAAGCCATTGTTTACCCAAGGAACGGAGAACAACATTGGCGGATGTTGGGGCCTCGAGCGGTCGGTCATCGCTCAGGATGAAATTCAGATTTTGATGCGATGCCTCGCTGTCGTTTGGAAGGAGCGCACCTTGAGACCACAGCCTTGGCGCGTCGGCATCAAGGAAGATGTTCGGGCCTTTTTTCCATTCCCGGAGGGTTGTCTCTAGATCTCCACCGCTCTGCTCAATGCCTGCCGTGACAGGTTGCCAGTGCCCGATGGGAGGGAGTGGGGTGGCGATAATCTTGCCGACAGTTCCTGCTATAGAACGCTCATCTG
>Ga0160423_10005469_pt1 | contig 10358 bp, 7 predicted proteins | sample CRUFie14St8metaG_FD_108191 | JGI IMG/M metagenome (GOLD analysis project Ga0160423, IMG submission 108191) | Marine microbial communities from the Costa Rica Dome - CRUD Field 142mm St8 metaG | ecosystem: Environmental > Aquatic > Marine > Oceanic > Photic zone | place: Costa Rica: the Eastern... | reverse complement strand
TGGCCTCAATATTCGCCGCACGGCTATGTTTGGATGATTCCGAAAAAGGGTGATAGAGCAAACGTTGGCCTCGTGACAACCGATAAGAAGGGCGGAATAAAATATCTTGACAAATTCATTCAAGATACCTATCTAGACGGCAAACCAAAGGTAAATCCACAATGGCGCGATGAATCGGTACGAGTTCGGCCGTTTGGCGGCACAATACCAATATCTGGGCCAAGAGATGTGACCGTGGATGATGGCGTAATTTTAGTCGGTGATGCGGCTGGTTTTACTTCACCGCTGTTCGAAGGCGGTTCACATCTCGCATTGTGGTCCGGAAGAGAGGCTGCGGGAGTAATTGCTTCTTCAATAGCAGCAAATGACCTTTCCAAAAGCGCCCTCATGGCTTATGAAACAGCCTGGAAGAAACGTTTCCCACCTTATCACAAGATTTTGAAAGGCAAAACCGCTCTGTACGAATTGACAGATGAAGAAATGTCGATAATGGCTAGGTGTTTACCCGATGAATTAGGAAATATGTCACCATTGCAAAAACTGGGCATCGGCCTCAAAATATTGGTAAGAAAACCCGTATTGATGTCCAAGAGGGTTATTTCAGTCCTACTTTCATTCGGTTATAGTAGAGCAAAGCATTTTGGCTGGTAGAGTGCAGTAACCACACATTATTACGGGAGATAAATCCTTCAAGAATTGGGGGTAGCCTAGGCTATGTGGGGGGCGACATTATGGATTGCATGTATCGCCGCTCTCGTTCTTGTTATTAGGCCAAGCCTTCACGAGAAGTCTAAGCCCTTATCGATAATTACCCACTTATGTCTCATAGTGCCGTTTTTTGCCTTGGTGAGTAGGTTCGTTGTAAACGATACCTCCATACAATATGTAGCGGCATTTGGAGGCGAATCGCTACCTTTCAAATATCGCTTCGCAGCAACTTGGGCAGCTCGCGAGGGGCCGATTTTGATGTGGGTTGTCTGGTTAACTCTCCTTGCTTGGATATGGCGTAATCCGATTGCTGGAAAGTCACTTGAAACAGTAAACTCTAGGGATTTTAGGCAACGGATAATCTATGGTTTTTGTTTGACATTGTTGCTGATTGCAATCGTTCTAAATCCGTTCAAGAGCACTCCTGAATTCTTCTTTGGCTCAGGACTTAATGAACTACTACAAACCGACTTAATGGTTATACACCCACCGATTATATTTCTTGCTTACTCATTTTGTATTTTTATCACTGCAATTTCGCTTTCAGCGATCTTTACTCAGGATACTGAGGGCATAGGCGGCAGGATACTATCGCTTGCAAGGCCGGGTTTGCTGATTACCACTGCAGGTATCGGGCTTGGAGGTTTATGGGCTTACTTAATACTGGATTGGGGAGGTTATTGGGCTTGGGATCCCGTCGAAACAGGTTCTTTCCTGCCATGGTTAGCCTTAGTAGCCATATCACATCTAAGAACAAGACCAGGGCGCGTCACCGACCGCGGATGGATAGGTGCTGGGTTGGTCGTGGGTGGGTTAGCGTTATTTGCCACACTTGTTACTCGAGCAGGTGGAGTTTGGGCATCCTCAGTTCATACTTTTGTAACCTCTGAAAGCGGTACTGCACCATCAGACGCGTTCTCTCGAATGATGCTACTGAAGAGCGACGGGATTGCGGGTGTAGAAATCATGACTTATTTGATGTTCATATTGCTTCTAATAGGTTCGTGGCTGATGTTAAATCGTCGTTCTCATCACGGAAAAGCCTCACCGAATTCCGCTTTGATGCTAGTAATTCCGACAATTGGTTCCGCCTTGGCTATTCCATTTGGTGCAGATTTGTATCACTGGATACCAAACCTTGCAATTATCGGATTGGTCGTTTGTTTTGTCGGTTATGACAAGTTAGCAAATCCAATCATTACGTCACAATCCAAGGGCTGGAGTTACTATTCAGGAAAATTTTTGCCATCGGTAATTGCGCTACCAATACTGCTTTACTGGCTGGTTCCTCAGGCATTTTTTGTTTTATTATTCATCATAATCTTCACCCCGATGTACTATTCTGAGGACGCATCAAGTGAGTGGATTTGGGCGAGTTTGGGCATCATGCTAGCTTTGGCTGGCGCTTGGTCCGGTATGATTGAAGTAATTATGGCTGCTACTGTTATTTTGGTATTCCTTGCTCCGTTCTTGGCGGAGGAAGAGGCTGCAAGTTCGAAGGTTGATTGGCTAACAAAAAGCCGTTTAAAGCGTGTTGCATTATGGGCTTCTGTCATGTTGGTTAGTCTATATCTTGTGCTAACACTAGTCATTCTGCTGGAAAGTATCGATACCATTAATTTCGATGCACATGAGTTGTATGGCGCACCGTTTTTGTTTGGCTTTGGTGCCGCTATGCTGATTTACACGCGGAGGAATTCTAACCCGAAAAGCACCGTTTTTGGCCTTATTGCGATCGTGTCATTTTCTACTTTCATGGCGTTATTTTATTCGGATTCTCTGGGTGGAGATTCATCCACTTCCCTTTCGCAGTACATTGACCGCGGTTTGGTTGCGTGGATTTCGTTCCCGATGTTATTGGTAGTAGTTGGGCCGTTGGTCTTTGAGATAAGAAGCCAGATAAAAAAGTCGGGCAACACATCATTTTGGCGCCGAATACCTGTTAATGCTCATCTCGTCCACCTTGGTTTAGTATTGTTGCTAATCGGCCATATTACCACTACGGTACTGGTTGATAGAGGCGATGCCAGCCATCGAATTACCTTGGTTAAGGATGAAATAATAATTGACGGAGATTATGGTTTTGAGTTTACCGAACTGGTAGCCACTGAGAACAATTTGGAGGTGGGCGATGGATTTGTTGGCGCACAAATTACGGTGTATGAAAACAACGACGGTGAATTCACCGAGATCGGTATTGTCGAGCCGGGTATGCTGAGATTTGACCGAACTGGGACTGCACGTTCCGAAGTTGACGTCTTATCTCGATGGTCAGGAGATATTGTCTTCATATTTGATGGAACGCAGGCTCAAGGTCTAATGCAACAAACCTCTTCAGATGGCTTAGATTCAATTAATTTGGTTAGGGTTACTGTCTATGATTTACCTGGTTCGCATCTGGTGTGGATTGGCTGGTGTTTAATGATGCTCGGAATGTTGGGGGTAACTTATAGCGGAATCTACAAAAACAAGCAACTGACCAACAAAATTGGCAAATTATCTGAACAAGAATAATCTTCTTTTTAAGCGAGATATTATGAAGGGGAGGTCAGTCGGGCGATTGTCCCTAAAGGAGGATATATCATGGAAGATGGAGCAATAATTCATGTCGATTACGACTTATTCAGCGGAGAAACTGGTGACTTGATTGAAACAACAAGAGAGGAGATAGCCAAAGAGCATGAAATGCATCAAGAGGGCAGGACATACTCTCCAATGGTTTGTGTTGTTGGAAACGGTAACCTAATCGCTGGATTTGAAGCGGCGTTGAAGGATGCTAAGGTTGGCAAAGAAGTCAATGTAGAGATTGCTCCAGCAGACGCATACGGCGAAAAAGACGCCACTCTAGTCGAAACTATCAGTATCGATAAGCTACGAAGAGCAGTTCAAGATCCCAATTCATTATACCTTGGAGCGCCAGTAAATATCAATGGTCGACAAGGCTACCTATCCTACCTCGCAGCAGGTAGAGCAAGAATCGATTATAACCACCCTATGGCAGGGAAGACGCTGAAGTATGTCTTTACCGTGGTCAAGGAAGTTAAGGGCAAAGAAGACAAGGTTATGGGTCTATTAGAATCAAACTCCGGACATTCTGGTTTCGAAGTTTCGTTCAAGGGTGAAGATTTGTCAATTATTCTGCCACAAGCCATGCTCTTCGATACTAATGCAGCAATGCTGAAGTTTAGATTGGTTACACTAATCAGAGATGCCGTTGAATGTGGTAAAGTCTCTTTTGTCGAAGTTCACGAGCCAAGGGTAATTCCTGACTTAGATGATGATGAAGGCGATGAAGTAGAGGATTTGACCAAACTCTCAGTAAGCGACTTGAAGGAGCGTTTGAAGGCCAAAGGGCTGCCTGTTGGCGGCAAGAAAGCTGAATTAATTGCTCGACTACAAGACGGTGAAGAAGAGTAATTTGCCTCATCTGACCAACCTAATATTCATCTATCATGGTTTGGTGGTTTAAACCATGGTAACAGCAGCCGAAATAGAAGCGCTGTTTGACGATGAACCTAAGTCATTACATTCAAGCCTTTATTCACCATTGGAAAAAGTCGCAATTTGGTTTGCAGTTGCAGTATTAACCGTGGTTTCTTTTGGGCTCATCTTTGTCAATGATGTTTTTTGGACTGATGGCTTGAAACCGATAGTCTGGGACCCAATCATGAAGGATGCTGGTTCAGCCGGTGATGCTGGTTATTCCCCAGAGAATACTGCACTGTATGCTACAACAGTGCTCCTGTGCGTTGTAATATTACAAGCAGTATTTCGCAAGATGCGTTTACCTGCGGATGACCGAATGATGTATGCTTTGATTGCATGGGTAATTCTCGCGCCGGTTTTACGGGTGTTGGAGGATTCTGATTTCTTCAATTCAGACCTTGACTGGCTGCTAATTTCTCCAATTATTCATCTCCATTTAGCGCTGTGGCTTATTTTGACGGCATTTGTTTCTCATAAATTAGCCAGCAAATGGGATGGCTCCACTGACGATGATGACCGAGCTAAAAGCAGAACTGTATTATTTGTAATTCTCGGCTTGTTACTTTTTTTGCACTGGAGCATTCTCTACCAGCCTAGTTATGCTTCTCATCCGAATATGGACAAACTTTGGGTAATGCTTAGTTTCCCGATTGCCCTATACTGCTTGTTTTCAATTCTCGTCCGAACTGCGGCGTGGCCGGCTATTACCAGAGGACTTGTGGCATTTGGCAGTTCAGCCTCTGTGCTTGGGTTGTTCCATTGGTTCCAATTTATTGCTTCACCATGGGAACAAGAGAGTGGAAGAATCGTTGAATCTCAACCATTATGGCCAGCCATCATCGTTCTAGGACTGCCTGCAATTGTCTGTTATTACCTATACCGATATGGTAAAGACGATGCACGACACATGAAACTAACCGATTATGAACCAGGAGTACTCCCCATCGGCGTCACTCTAAAAGCCTGGGAAGATGCAGGTGATAAGGTAAATCAACACCCAGTTGAGCAATTATCTCGCAAAGCATTAATGGCAAATCCAATGGTTTTGGCAATGGTCTTTGGCCAATTATGTGACGGATTTGCCACAATGGTTGGAATTGATCTATTCGGCTATGGTGAAAAGCACCCCGTCAGCGACGCAGTAATTCAGTTTGGTATTGGGCTTGCTGACTCAATGGGTATTGATCCTATCATGGAATCCAGTAATCCACCTGGCGCATGGCTATTCGCTATCGTCAAAGCCTGTCTCGTCGCAGCAATAGTCTGGTTATTCGTTGAAATGCGAGTTGAACGACGTCAAATACACATGCGCATGCTGATTGTATTGGCCGTATTGATAGTTGGATTGGCTCCGGGGTTGCGCGATATCGGCCGTCTGACTCTCGATGTGTGACGGTGGAACTTGAATCGTTAAATGTCGAGTCCTCTTGCCTTGTTACGAGGGGTACTATGGACAGATTGCCGACACGGGTGAATCGAGCAGATTCAGAGTATCAGAAGCGGAAAGAACACAACTCGGAATTAATTTCGACGTTGAGAGAGCGCTTAGATATCGCCTCCAATGGTGGCGGCGGAAAATATGTTGAAAGACACCGAGGGCGAGACAAATTATTGCCTCGAGAAAGAATTGAGCGAATTATCGACCCGGGGACTGCTTTCCTTGAATTATCGCCACTTGCAGCCTATGGCCTATATGATGGCAGGGCTCACAGTGCTGGCATAGTTACTGGGGTTGGCTTAGTGCATGGTAGAGAATGTCTGTTTGTTGCTAATGATGCAACGGTCAAGGGTGGCTCATATTATCCAATGACGGTTAAGAAACACATACGGGCTCAAACCGTAGCTCATGAAAATCATCTTCCCTGCATCTATCTTGTGGATTCTGGTGGTGCTTTTTTACCGATGCAGGATGAGGTATTCCCTGACATAACTCATTTTGGTAGGATTTTCCGAAATCAAGCGAGGATGTCTGGGGACGGTATTGCGCAAATTGCCGCAGTTTTGGGCTCATGTACGGCTGGTGGCGCATACGTGCCTGCTATGTCTGATGAGTCGATCATTGTCAAAGGGAACGGCACCATATTTCTTGCAGGGCCTCCATTGGTTAAGGCGGCAACTGGCGAGGAAGTTACCGCTGAGGAATTGGGTGGTGCAGATGTTCACACCGCCCAGTCCGGCGTTGCAGACCATTTTGCAGAAGACGAAGTTGAAGCGCTAAGGTTGGTAAGAAATGTGGTCGAAAACTTAGGCCCCAGAGAGTTGGCGCCCGCTGCAGGAGACACTCCAGAAGAGCCTGCCCACGACATTGAGGACTTGCTTGGTCTAATTCCAGTCGATAACCGAACACCGGTTGACATTAAGGAAATCATCGCTAGAATTGTCGATGGTTCAAGATTTCATGAATTCAAGTCAAGATATGGTACAACCTTAGTTTGCGGATTTGCTCATATCCACGGGCACAAGGTTGGAATCGTGGCCAACAATGGCATATTATTCTCAGAATCGTCGATGAAAGGGGCTCATTTCGTTGAACTATGTGGACAACGTGGAATACCGTTAGTATTCCTGCAGAACATTACCGGATTCATGGTTGGTAAAGCATACGAAGCTGGAGGTATAGCTAAAGATGGTGCTAAATTAGTTACTGCAGTATCATGCGTTAACGTTCCAAAATTCACTGTTATTATCGGCGGTTCTCACGGTGCTGGAAATTATGGAATGTGTGGTAGAGCATACGACCCAAGATTCTTGTTCATGTGGCCAAATAGTCGCATTTCAGTAATGGGGGGTCCTCAAGCCGCAGATGTTCTAACCACGGTAAAACAAGATCAACGGGCAAGAGAAGGCATGCAGCCAATGGCCGGTAGTGAATTAGAGCAGTTTAGACAGCCAATCCTTGACAAATACGAGACTGAAGGCAGTCCATACTATTCAACTGCTCGATTGTGGGATGATGGAATAATCGATCCAAGGGACACTCGTGATGTTCTAGGGTTATGTTTGGCTGCCGCGCGCAACGCACCATTGCCAGAAGACCGATTTGGCGTATTTAGGATGTGATTTCGCAATTGAAAAATTAAATTTGCAATTGGAGTTTTATTTATGGAAAAAATGGATGATTTACCCGTTACTGAACTCGTTTCTGTCAAAATCGAAGGCGCAGTTTGTTATTTGACGCTCGATAGAGAGAACAAATACAACGCAATGAATGTACAGATGATTACCGAACTTTGTGAATTATTTGATTGGACAGCAGAACGCAGTGTTGGAACAACCGGTGAGTTATTCAATGATTCGGGAGACCCATACCTCAGGATAATTGTCGTAAGCGGCTCAGGAAAGCATTTTTGCGCCGGAGCAGATATCAATATGATGCGCGATGCAGGGGCTAATTCTCCCGAAGAAAACCGCAGAGATTCTGAACGATTAGACCGATTATTCAACGGATTATGGGCACATCCATGTTTTACAATCGGTTCGATTACCGGTGTCGCCTTAGGTGGTGGAGCTGGATTAGTTGCTTGCTTAGACCATGTAATAGCAACAGATAATGTGAAAATAGCCCTTTCGGAAGGAAAGTTAGGCATCTTACCAGCGGTAATCGGCCCCTATGTCTATCGCCGCTTGGGTTCAGCTTGTTTCCGACGATTGGCAATGCAGGCCAGCAGAATTGATGCAGCGGAAGCACTGCGCACAGGATTTATTGAACAGGTAACTGACTCCAAAGCAGCAAGCGATGAAGCAGTTGCTAAATTGATTGATGAGGTTATGACCAGTGGCCCATGTGCAGTTACGTTGGCAAAAGAATTGACTCTCGGGTTTGATCGATGGACTGGTAGCGACGAAGAACTGCGCCGATATACCCTAGACTTTACCAGCAGAATGCGAGGTTCCAAAGAAGGACAGGAGGGTCTGTCCTCGTTTTTAGAAAAGCGCGATGCTGATTGGAAATCTTGAATAGGTGATCTGATGATTAAGACAGTGCTAGTTGCCAATCGCGGTGAAATAGCCTGTCGAATACTTAGAGCATGTAGTGAGGCAGGATTAGAATCCATTGCTATTTTTGCAGATAATGACGCCGGTTCTATGTTCACTGAATTAGCAACTATAGCGGTGCCTCTTGCTGGTGATTCTATCGCTGAAACATACCTCAATCAAGCACAGATTCTGAGTATTGCTGCCGAATATGGAGCAGATGCCATCCATCCCGGATTTGGTTTTCTATCTGAGCGTGCTGATTTTGCTCAAGCGGTAATCGATGCAGGGATTAGTTGGATTGGGCCCTCGCCCAAGGCGATAGAAATGATGGGCGACAAAATGACGGCAAGGATGACTATGAAAGCAGCAGGTGTACCTGTGATTCCTGGTGAAGAGATTGAGTCCGAAGATGAAGCAGCCATGATTTCAGATATTATCGATGCAAGTGAAAGGGTTGGCTATCCGCTACTACTCAAAGCATCATCAGGAGGCGGCGGTAAAGGAATGCGAAAAGTCGAAGACCCAACAAACCTCGAGGAAGCGATTAAAGGTGCTCGCAGGGAAGCAATAGCCGCATTCGGTGATGGACGAGTATATGTCGAACGCCTATTGACTGGTTCTAAGCACGTTGAGATTCAGGTATTAGCTGATAAACATGGCAAAACCATTCACCTTGGAGAGCGCGAATGTAGTGTACAAAGACGTCATCAAAAAGTGTTCGAGGAATCACCTTGTCCGGTTATGACTGAAGGTCTGCGGTCTAGGATGGGTGAAGCAGCGGTTATGGCAGCCCAAGCGGTGGACTATGTCGGTGCGGGCACCGTAGAATTTCTCTTGGCATCAAATGGTGAGTTCTTCTTCCTCGAAATGAATACCAGAATTCAGGTTGAGCATCCGGTGACTGAGATGGTTACGGGTGTGGACCTAGTAAGAGAACAATTGCGTATCGCTGCTGGTGAGCCAATGAGTTGTGGTGAACTTATGATACGGGGTCATGCGATCGAAGTTCGCCTTTACGCTGAAGATGCAAGTAATAATTTCCTACCTGCCATTGGCCCATTAGCCATGTTTAGAGCGCCTACTGGTCCGGGAATTAGATTGGATACAGGGGTAAGAGAGGGTGATTTAGTCACTCCAAATTATGACCCTATGTTAGCCAAATTAATCGTTTGGGCACCGTCAAGACCAGAGGCTTTGCAAAGAATGCGTCGCGCTTTAGATGAATTTGTAGTCCTAGGCACAACGACAAACATTAGATTTTTACGTGAACTGTGTGATAATCGAGATGTAATATCTGGCAGAACTGATACGATGTTAATCGACCGAGTTTGGCCTGATGGCTGGCAACCAAATCATTCACAATCATCTCTTGATGCTGCACTGATGGTCGCTGCAGTAAGCGAAAGTGCTGGTCTGCACAGAGTTCAAACTCAAGATGTAAGTGTAAGTGAAGGTCCAGTGAGTCCGTTTTCAACTTTGAACAGGAGGTATCCTTAATGCAACACGAGTTCAAAGTTGACGGTGAAATGGTTGAAGTGACTGTTGCTAAGGACGGTCAAGAATGGATTCTAGGCAATCATGTCGCAATAATATCCGATGATGGTAGAATTATGGTAAAGCAGCCAGATGGAAGAACTAGTTTTGCTCATTCTGCTAAAGTCGGTGATACTTGGTGGGTTCATTTTGAAGGGCACATATTTTGCATAGAAAAGACAGAGGCAGGTTCGATTGACAACGATTCGGATGCTGGCATGACTGCTCCAATGCCTGGAAAAATACTCGAAGTAAAAGTTGCTAACGGAGACTCTGTCGAAGCAGGTCAACTACTACTTATCATGGAAGCCATGAAGATGGAACACAGAATTGTTGCTCCTGTTGATGGGGTCATATCCACAGTAAATTTCTCGCCCGGTGATCAAGTCCAACAAGGCGATGTCTTGGTTGAGATGGCCGAATAATCATATTCTTCGTCTTAGTTTTTCCATTAAATCATCTGCAGTAGATAGGTTCTCTAGACACTGTTCGACATCACCCAAGGCTAAGGCATCTCCAGCTTTCGCAACACATGCTTCACATTCTAATCGTTGCCCGTCTGTTGCTTTTACCAAAGCAGCCTCTAACTGATTACGCAAGATTTTCCATTCATCCAACACGAAGTCGAGTAACTCCCTAGCCTCATCAACCTC
>Ga0160423_10005468_pt1 | contig 10359 bp, 9 predicted proteins | sample CRUFie14St8metaG_FD_108191 | JGI IMG/M metagenome (GOLD analysis project Ga0160423, IMG submission 108191) | Marine microbial communities from the Costa Rica Dome - CRUD Field 142mm St8 metaG | ecosystem: Environmental > Aquatic > Marine > Oceanic > Photic zone | place: Costa Rica: the Eastern... | reverse complement strand
GCCGATCTCCAGACGGAGCTTGACGGCACGCAGACGGGAGCTGGCTTGGGAGCCGACGGTGCCTACACGGCCAACGCTGCTGCCAACTATATCGGCGCTGCCACGAGCTTGGTGAATGCCGACGACATCTTGGATGCGGCCATCAAGGCGGTTCAGGACGACGTGGACGGCAACGAGAGCGACGCTGACACCGCCATTTCCGATGTTCAGGATGACGTGGACCAGAACGAATCCGACAGCGACCAGGCTGACGCCGATCTCCAGACGGAGCTTGACGGCACGCAGACGGGAGCTGGCTTGGGAGCCGACGGTGCCTACACGGCCAACGCTGCTGCCAACCACATCGGTGCTGCCACGAGCTTGGTGAACGCCGACGACATCTTGGATGCCGCTGTGAAGGCGGTTCAGGATGATGTGGATCAGAACGAGTCTGACAGCGACCAGGCCGAGGCTGATCTCCAGACGGAGCTTGACGGTACGCAGACAGGGGCTGGTTTGGGCACGGACGGTGCCTACACGGCCAACGCTGCTGCCAACCACATCGGCGCTGCCACGAGCTTGGTGAATGCCGACGACATTCTTGACGCTGCCATCAAGGCGGTTCAGGACGACGTGGACGGCAACGAGAGCGACGCTGACACCGCCATTTCCGATGTTCAAGATGACGTGGACCAGAACGAGTCCGACAGCGACCAGGCTGACGCCGATCTCCAGACGGAGCTTGACGGCACGCAGACGGGAGCTGGCTTGGGAGCCGACGGTGCTTACACGGCCAACGCTGCTGCCAACCACATCGGTGCTGCCACGAGCTTGGTGAACGCCGACGACATTCTTGACGCTGCCATCAAGGCGGTTCAAGACGACGTGGACGGCAACGAGAGCGACGCTGACACCGCCATTTCCGATGTTCAGGATGACGTGGACCAGAACGAATCCGATAGCGACCAGGCTGACGCCGATCTCCAGACGGAGCTTGACGGCACGCAGACGGGAGCTGGCTTGGGAGCCGACGGTGCCTACACGGCCAACGCTGCTGCCAACTACATCGGCGCTGCCACGAGCTTGGTGAATGCCGACGACATCTTGGATGCGGCCATCAAGGCTGTCCAGGACGACGTGGACGGCAACGAGAGCGACGCTGACACCGCCATTTCCGATGTTCAGGATGACGTGGACCAGAACGAATCCGACAGCGACCAAGCTGACGCCGATCTCCAGACGGAGCTTGACGGCACGCAGATGGGAGCTGGCTTGGGAGCCGACGGTGCCTACACGGCCAACGCTACTGCCAACTATATCGGCGCTGCCACGAGCTTGGTGAATGCCGACGACATCTTGGATGCTCAGTCCAAGGCCAACGCCAATGAGATCATCGCCACGGATTACTTCGACCAGACGGATGTGACCCTTCACGCTGGCGCTGGAGAGACGTGGACGGGCATTGAGACCGCCGACGGCTCTTTCACTACGGGCGTGTCCACGGGCACGATGGCCGCCAGCGGCAACGCCACGGTCGGAGGCACCCTTGGCGTGACGGGTGCGGCCACCTTGAGCAGCACTCTGGATGTAACCGGTGCTGCGGAACTCGACGACGCTCTTGGCGTGGACGGCAGCGTGCGCATCGGTGCCAGCGGCGCCTCCAAGTTCAGTGTGGACGCCACCACGGGTACGGCCACCCTCGCCGGAGACGTGGTCGCTTTGACCGGTGGCATTGCCAGCGGAAGCTTGACCATCACGGGGTCCTCGACGCTTCAGAATGTGAGTGCCAGCTCCTTGAGCGTGTCGGGCTTGATCACGGTGCCGACGCCAAGCCTCGGTTCTGCCGCGGCCAACAAGAGCTATGTCGACGGGGCCATCTCCACCGCCACGACAACGCCGCAGGCATACAGCTACCTGAGCAGTGGAACGTACACTGGCCTCGGTGCTGATATCGGTGCTGCTGCCGTGACCGTGACTGTGACGGGCGCCAACTTGGACGCCGGCACGTACAAGCTCCACCTCGATGGCAATGAGGCTACCCTGACGGTGACCGTCAACAGTGCCACGGAGATTGAGTTTGACATCACCGATGCCGACGTGTCGGCCATGACCAGCCGCACTGGCCTCCTGGCCGCCCAGCTGAGCATCGACGGCATCGCCACCGGTCTGAACATCTTCGTGAACCTCTGATCCAGGGACCCGAATTCACCCAATAGACAGCACTCAGATGAAGCGACTCCTTTTCCTCGCCATGCTGCTCGCCGGGTGCGGGTTGTTCACCGAAGAGGTTTCCGCCCAGGCGGTCCTCGGACACCACGCCATCACCTCCGGATACCACACCGGTGCGGACGGCAGTGTCGACCTCGACGGAACGATCGGCCAAGCCTTCACGGGCACGGCCAGCATCCCCGGACAGTACCTCACGCAGGGCTTCCATCAGCCCGGAGACAACACCCCCTGTCCCGGAGACGTCAACGGCGACGGCCTGGTCTCCACCACGGACATCCTCGATGTGCTCGGTTTCTACGGGTGCCTTGCGGACTGTGGGGATTACGATACCAACGAAGACGGCGTGGTCGGTGCACCTGACCTGCTGTTCATCCTCGGGTACTACGGACAGATCTGCGAATGACCTGATCCGCATTCACATTCCAATTGAACATTTTGGTTTGGTTCAAAGGAAAGGAGGGCATTCCCAACGGGGTTTGCCCTCCATTATTTTGGGGCATTTTGCACCCATGATCAGCGGTCCCACACAAGAGCCGACCTTGCGCGGCGAACAAACGGTCGATGCAGCCTTGTTGACCGTGGTGCTCGCCCTGTTCGTGGCCTCCGCCTTCGGTCTGACGGAGTTGCCCGGGGGAGAATCCAGCTGGTCGCCGAAGGAATGGAAGGGGGTCCACGATGGAGCCAAGGCGCTCATCCTGCCACTGTTGGCCCTGAGGCTCGGGTTGGCCCTCTACAACCGCGAGGGGGCGCACCTCGGATTGCGCAACCGCGTCTGGGCCGCCATGGCCCTCTGTTGGGTCGGGGACATCGCCCTCACTTTTTCCGGGGATGCGGCCTTTCTCATCGGCCTCGTCAGTTTCCTGATCGGCCACGTGCTGTTCATCCTGGCCCTGCGGCAGGCCTACCGATTGGGTTCGGGGCTGTCCGCCCTGTGGGTCCGCGCTGCGGCGTGTGGCCTTCTTGCCGTGGAAGCGGCGGCCGTGGTGCGTGCCCTGTGGGAACCCGCAGGCGAGCTCGGACCGGCCGTGGCGGTATACGCCTTCGTGATCACGATCATGGCTTCCCTCAGTTGGTTCCTGGCGCCCGGCCCGGGAGTTCGCGCCTTGCGTCTCGGATCGACGGCGTTCGTGGCCAGCGACATGATTCTGGCGTTTGGGCGGTTCGGCGAGGAGCCGATTGCCCACGGTCACCTGTGGGTGATGGCCACTTACATCTTGGCCCAATGGGCGCTGGCGGTGGGGTTCACCGCTGTGGCTTCGACCCCAGCAGCCAGCCGTCCGTGAGGATGAGCCCCACGGCCAGGATGAGGTGGATCGGCTGAGCCGCCGCCGGCATGCCCAGCCATCCAAAGGCCAGTCCGGTCGCAAATTGACTGGCGAGGAGGGCCAGCACCGCCCATTCCCATGGGGTCAAGTGGCCCCGTTGGATGCCGGGCCACAACCAGACGAGGTGTCCTCCGAGAACGGCCCAGAAGGCGGTCCGGTGGCCCTTCCACCATTCGGGAAGCAGGTCAAGCCATTCGCTGCGGGCCACACCCTCGTGCACGAGATGGTCCACAGCTTCCCGGACCTGGGTGCCAAAGACGAGCTGGGCAAGCGCCAGAAGGGTGGCGCCCCAGATCCAGCGTTTTGACTTCACATGGACGAGGGGTGCGGTGGCTCCGGCAGCGCGCAGCGTCACCAGCTGCAGTCCTAGGATGGCCAGGGCGCCCAGCATGTGCAAGGTGATGGAGCCCGGAATGAGGTTGCCGTCGACCACCTTCTTGCCGAGCCAGGCCACGAAGCCGAGGGCAAGGAGGGCGCCCAAAGCGGGAACCAGAGGTTGCCACCACCGGTGGCGGATGCCGGCCAGCAGGGACAGACCGACGAGGAGAAGGGCAGGCAGGCCGGCAAAGGCGCCGAGGAGCCGGTTGATGAACTCCACCCAGGTGTGGAACGGATTGAAATGGGCGTAGTCGTGACGGGTGTAATGGGACCACAGGCCCGTTGCGCGGTCTGCGTCAAACGAGGTGCCCGAGAGGTGGCCGGTGGGTGCGATCCAGAGGGAGTCCCGTTCGAGGATCATGCGGCCTTCTCCGTATTCGGTGTCCGATTGCCAGCGGACCTGGGCGTCTTCGGTGGGCGGGATGGTGAGGCCAAAGCATCGGGGCCAATCTGGACAGCCCATCCCGGAACCGGTCATGCGGACGATGCTGCCGGCCAGCACCACAAGGAAGGCGGAGACGAAGGCGACCCTGGCCGTCCTACGGATCCAGAGTGCGAGGTGGTCCGTTGAGGTGGACACGGTCAGCGGGAGGATTCGGGCGCGTAATGGACGACCTCGGCTGTCTCTACGTCATACAGTCCATCCCCGATGTCCTCGACGGTGGCGATGAGGGTCTCGGGGGCGACCACTTCGGGATCGAAGACCACGAGCGCCGTGTCCACTTTGCGGTTGGCGTCGAACCGGATGTCGGCTCGGGTGACGCCGGGAAGGTCATACAATTCCTTGCGGACCTTGGACACGCAGGCGATTTCGCACATCATGCCGGAGATGGCCAGTTGGGCGACGGTTTCCTCCGTGGCGCCAGCGCGGTCCACATGGCGGACGGGCACGTCGCACCGGGTGCACCCGGAGACCAGCGCCACACCCAGGGCGATTCCCATGGACAGGGACCGGGCAGCCGAGGAGGGAGAATCCATCATGTACATGAGCGAATTGTCCGGAAATTTACAGCCGACGTGACAACCCCAGTGCAGATGTCCTGTTAACAAGCACGATGACGTTCACCAGTTCCAAACCGACGGCCAGCCAGATTCTGGCGCTCGTGCTTCTTGCGGCCATCTGGGGGAGCTCGTTCATCCTGATGAAGATCGGCCTGTTCGGATGGCGCGGTGGACCGGGTTCTGTGCCCATCATGGACGGCGTTCAGCTGGGTCTGTTGCGCATGGCCATCGCGGGGACGGTGCTCGCTCCGGTGGCCTTTCGCCGGGCGCGAAAGTGGGACCGGGGTGTGTGGGTGGCGCTGGCCATCAACGGCTTCATCGGAAGCCTCATTCCGGCCATCCTCTTTGCTCACGCACAGACCCGTCTTCCGAGTGCAACGGCCGGCATGCTCAACGCGCTCAGCCCACTCTGGACGCTGGTCATCGCGTTGGCGATCTATCGCACTCCGGTCCGGCGCAACCAGGCAGTGGGCTTGCTCGTCGGTTTCGCCGGGGCGGTGGGCTTGATGTCGTTGAAGGACGGGACGGGAGAGGTGCACTGGTGGTCTGCCGGCCTCGTCGTGCTGGCAACATCCTGCTATGGCCTCAGCATCAATGTGGTCCGCAACCGCCTGGCGGATGTCGGTCCCATCACCATCAGTGCGGTGGCCTTGAGTATGACGGCCTTGCCTTCAGCCCTCGGTTTCCTCTGCCTCGGAGGGTGGGACGCGGTGGCTGTCCACCCGGAGGGGACGACCGCCATCGGGTCCGTGGTCCTGCTTGCGTGCATCGGCACGGCGGGGGCATTGATGCTGTTCAACCAGCTCATCCAGCGCACCAATGCGCTGTTTGCCAGTTCAGTGACCTACGTGATTCCCCTGTTTGCGCTGATGTGGGGGTGGCTGGATGGGGAGGCCCTTGGATGGCAGCACGCCCTCTACGGGGCCATCATCCTCAGTGGTGTGCGGCTCGTGGCCAAAGGATGACCCCGTTCACTCGAGCACGTCACCCCGCAGGCGCCGGAACCGCTTTCGGGCTTCGACGACGTACAGGCTGCCGGGGTATTCGTTGAGGAGGCGTTCGTACATCCCCTGCGCGGTGGTCGGGTCGTTCAGCTGTTCTTCGTGGAGCTCGGCGAGCCCAAACAGGGCATCGTCGGCGAGAATGTCCATGGCGTAGAGCTCGACGATCTCACCGTAGTGGCCGATGGCGGCATCGAAGTCGCCGCGTTGGGCGGCAATCTCAGCGCGGATCAACAGGATTTCGTCTTCGAGCGTGTGCCCCGGATGGGACAGTGTTAGGGAGTCCAGCGTGGAGAGGGCTGCATCGAGGCGATTCCGGTAGCGCAGCAGGTCGGCCCGGGCAAACATCTCCATGGGCGCCGTGAGGGTGTCCATGTTGAAGTTGTCGGTGATGAGCAGACTCAGGTCGATGGCGTCGTTGGAAATCAGCTTGGACGTGCTGGCCTTGAGGATGTCCAATTGTGCCTGTGCCCAATTGAAGTCGCCGGTGAAGTAGCTGACCCGGGCGTTGCGGAATTTGGCCTGCTGGCCGAGCAGGCCCTCCTTGTGGTCGAGGTCGACCTGGCTGAACAGGAGCGAGGCGCTCCACACGTCGTCCTGGAAGACGAGCACATCGCCGAGGTCCAGTTTGATGCGGCTCCGCAAGTCCAGAGACAACCCCGGCATGTCGACCGCGCGGTCGAGCAGCGTCTGTGCGGCGGTGGCGTCGTCGAGGTGGAACGCGAGGAGCCGAGCCCAATCCGCGAGCAGCCCCGCCGTTTCCGGGTTCTCGCCCAGGTCCTGCAACGTGGTCCGGTACTGGTCGGACAGGTCGAGGGCGGCGGCCGTGTCCAGGGGAAACTGACCCGTCACCTGGTCGGTGAGGACGCGCAGCATGGCCTGTCGGGCCTCCGCGTATCGGGGCGATCCAACACCTTGGGCGGAGACGAGGGCATAGCATTCATAGGCCGTCTCGAGGTCGCCGTTCTTGGCGGCGACGCCAGCAAGTTCCATCAGTCGCCGGCCGCCTTCGCCTTTGCGCTGGTCGAGGGCGCGGACGTGAGGCATGGCGCTCATGAAGTCCCGCTGTTGGTTGAACACCCACACGAGGAGCTCGAGGTACACCGTTGCGTCCGGCTGATCCTGGGAGGCGCGCAGGACCTTGCGCCGCACCATGTCCGCCTGTCGGGCGTCGGTGGAAACGCGCAAGTTGCGGTTGAAGCTGTTCTGGACGGTGCGCAGGTAATTGGGGCGGTCCAGCAGCAGGGCCATGAAGCTGTCGACCATGCCTTCATAGTCCCCCCTCAGGCCTTGGAGGTTGGCCAGCTCGTAGTGGTAGCCGTAGTTGTCCGTGCCCTCCCGGATGGCCTTCTCGTAGGTGGCCAGCGCGAGGTCGAGTTGGTCCAGTTTGATGAAGGCTTCGGCCAGGCGTTTGGCTGGACCGCGCCCCTTGGGCAAGGTGGAGAGGGCCTCGTTGAATGCGGTCTGTGCTTCCGCCTCGCGCCCGATCCGCAGATAGAGGGAGCCGAGGTCCACATTGGCCATGCTCTTGTCCTTGCGCTTCTTCAGGCGGGACTTGACCACTTTCTCTGCCTCGTCGAAGTCCTCGAGCTCAAGCAGGGTGTTGAGGTACATCTCGTAGGTCGACGGATCCTTCTTGTAGAGGTTGTCGAGGTAGAGCCGGGCCTGTTCGAAGGCGCCGGTGTTGTAGTAATAGGTGGCCAGCTCGAGGTCGCCCTGTCCCCGTCCGGCGACAGCGAGCAGCAGGGTGCCCATGAGGAGGGCTCCGCGGAGGAGGGACCGGATGGGCATCAATGGGTGGGATCCGGTAGGGTGGTCAGGGCAATGGACGCGGAATCCGCCCGCCGGACCACGCCGTCGAGGTCGCGGAGGCCACGCTCGAGGAAGTCGAGTGCGATGTCCATTTCTTCGAGGAGGTGTCCGCAAATGCGGAGTTCGTCTTCCGCGGCCTTTCGGAAATAGGCCGTGTCGATGGGCTCCCCGAGGGCGTCCACCTGTGCGCCATCCACGATGGCCTCGATGAGGTTGCCGATCTGGCGCCGGGTCCGGTCGATCTCCTGGGAGATGCGGCGGTGGCGACCGGGTTGGCGCTTCAGCATGCGCTTGCGCTCGTCGAGGAGGGAGAAGGGCTTGCCTTGCTCGAGGTTGACGACGAAGCCCTGCATGCGGGCCTCGACGACGGCCATGGCGCTGTCCACGGTGGCGAGAGCCGGGGCGGCTTCGGCGTGGGGTGCCTGTTCGTAGAGGGCCGCAGCGCTGTCCACTTGTGCCAAGGCCCGCTCGAGATCCGCGAGGTGGCGGACACCCGGTTTCGGACCGCAGGATGCGATGAGCAGGAGACAGGGGATGCAGGGCCAGGCCTTCATGCGATGCGGTCGAATCCGGTGTAGGGCTGCAGGGCAGCCGGGATGCGGATGCCGTCTTCCGTCTGGTGGTTCTCCAGCAGGGCGGCGACGATGCGCGGCAGGGCCAGGGCGCTGCCGTTGAGGGTGTGGACGAGTTCGGTCTTGCCGTCGGCGTTGCGGAAGCGGCACTGCAGGCGGTTGGCCTGGTAGGTCTCGAAGTTGGACACGCTCGAGACCTCCAGCCAACGCTCCTGCGCCGCCGACCACACTTCGAGGTCGTACGTCAGGGCGGAGGTGAATCCGAGGTCGCCTCCACACAAGCGCAGGGTGCGGAACGGCAATTCGAGCTCGCGGAGCAGACCGCGCACGTGCTCGACCATGCCATCGAGGGCGGCATAGCTGTTTTCCGGCTTCTCGAATCGGACGATTTCCACCTTGTCGAACTGGTGCAGGCGATTGAGTCCGCGCACGTCCTTGCCATAGGAACCGGCTTCACGACGGAAGCAGGGGGTGTAGCCACAGAGTTGGATGGGCAGCTCATCGGACTTCAGCAGGTCGCCGCGGAAGAGGTTGGTCAGGGGAACCTCCGCCGTCGGGATCAGGTAGAGATCGTCCTCCGGGCAGTGGTACATCTGGCCTTCCTTGTCGGGCAGTTGACCGGTGCCGCGCCCGGAATCGGCATTGACCACATGGGGCGGAATGAACTCCTCGTATCCGGCGGCGTCCGCGCGGTCGAGGAAGAACTGGATGAGAGCCCGCTGAAGCTTGGCTCCCTTGCCCCGGTAGACTGGGAATCCGGCGCCGGTGATCTTGACCCCGGCTTCGAAGTCGATGAGCTTGTATTGGTCGGCAAGCTCCCAGTGGGGCTTGGCCGCTCCTCCGAGATCGGGCCGGGTTCCCTCTTCGGCCACGACTTCGTTGTCGTCTTCGCTCTGTCCGGCGGGCACGCTGTCGTGAGGGCGGTTGGGGAGTTCGAGCAGGGCGGTTTCCTGCTGGTGGATGAGGTCCTTTTGCTTCTCGTCGAGGGTGTGGATGCGCTCCTTGAGCGACCCTACCTCGGCCCGTCGGGCTTCCGCCTCCTCCTTTTTGCCGGCCTTGAAGAGGTCGCCGATCGCCCGGCTGGCCGCGTTCTGCTCGGCCTTCAGGTCGTCCACCTCCTTTTGGGTGGTGCGGCGCTGGAGGTCGAGTTCGAGAATCTGGTCCAGCAGGGGTGCGGCGTCGAGGCCACGCTTGGCAAGGGCCGCCTCAACGGCGGGACGATCGTGACGGAGGGCCTGGAGGGTCAACATGACGTGTAAAAATACGACGGTGCCCCCGCCTTTTCAGGTGAGGGCACCGCCTTGAGCACCGAAAGGGGTGCTGATTTCGTATCCGTTGTGAATGGAATCAGGCCTCGGCCGCCGGGACGACGGACACGAAGCTCTTGTTGCCGCGGCGACGGCGGAACTCCACCACGCCATCCGTGAGGGCATAGAGGGTGTGGTCCTTGCCGATGCCGACATTGTTGCCGGGGTGGTGTTGCGTGCCGCGCTGGCGAACGAGGATGTTGCCGGCAATGCACACTTGGCCGCCGTAAATCTTGACGCCCAGTCTTTTGCTTTCTGATTCGCGGCCGTTCTTGGTTGAGGCCGCCGCCTTTTTGTGAGCCATGGTTCTGGGGTTTGCTTATTCTTCTCCTTTGTCCTCAGCCTTCTTGGGGGCTGCCTTTTTGGCGGCCGGCTTCTTGGTTGCGTCCTTCTTCGGAGCGGCCTTCTTGGCGGCCGGCTTCTTGGTGGCCGGCTTCTTGGTGGCCGGTTTCTTGGCGGCCGGCTTCTTGGCGGCCGGCTTCTTGGCGGCCGGCTTCTTGGTGGCCGGCTTTTTGTCGGCTGCGTCCTTCTTCGGAGCGGCTTTCTTGGCGGCCGGCTTCTTCGCCGCCGGCTTGGCCTCTGCCTTTTCGTCACCGGCTTCTGCCTTCTTCGGAGCAGCCTTCTTGGCCTTTCCGCCGAGGGCAATGTCCTTGATGACCAACTCGGTAAGGGACGGACGGAATCCGTTCATTTTCTGGTAACCCTTGCGCCGCTTCTTCTTGAAGACGAGCACCTTGTCACCTTTCAGGTGGCG
>Ga0160423_10005466_pt1 | contig 10359 bp, 6 predicted proteins | sample CRUFie14St8metaG_FD_108191 | JGI IMG/M metagenome (GOLD analysis project Ga0160423, IMG submission 108191) | Marine microbial communities from the Costa Rica Dome - CRUD Field 142mm St8 metaG | ecosystem: Environmental > Aquatic > Marine > Oceanic > Photic zone | place: Costa Rica: the Eastern... | reverse complement strand
TTTGAGAGGATCAGGTCCACCGTGGCCTTGGCCGAGTTCAACACGCCCGGCAGGCCAGCACCCGGGTGGGTGCCCGCACCCACCAGGTACAATCCCGGGATGCCGGCGTCTTCGTTTGAGGGCCTGAAGTACGCACTCTGGGTGAGTTTGGGTGCGACCGAAAACGCTGACCCTTTGAAGGCTGCCAGTTCTTTTTCGAAGGTCTTCGGAGTGATGTGGCGACGTGTAGCGATGTGATTGCGCAAATCTGGCATCTCCACTTCGAGCGCTTCAATGATACGATTTCCGTATTCTTCGGCGATGTCATCCCAGTCAACATCTGCCCGGCCGAGGTGAGGTACCGGTGCCAGCACATAGGCGGCACTGCATCCTTCTGGAGCAAGACTCTTGTCGGTCACCGTCGGAACATGCAGGTACAGGCTGAAGTCGTCCGGGAGTTCACTGCCTTTGAAAATGTCATCAAGGAGGCCTTTGTAGCGAGGTCCAAACAGAATGGTGTGGTGAGCAACGTCATCGTAAGCGATATCAGTGCCGAAGTACAACACAAACAGCGACATGGACCAGTCCATGCTCTCAAGCTTTTTTGCACGTTTTTGAGCGACCTTTGATGAGGCGTAGAGGTGCTTGTAGGTGTGGTGGACGTCGGCATTGGAGATGACCATGTCAAATTGCTCAACGCCCCCCTTGGCGTCGGTGATGTTGTGTTTGACGTTGGGTTTTTTGCCCTCAACCTCAACCGATTTTACGGGCGTTGAGAGACGGATTTCACCGCCGAGTTCTTCGAAGAGTTTGACCAACGTGCGAACCAAGGCATGTGTTCCACCCTCCGGGAAATAGACGCCCCATTCCCGTTCAAGGTAGTGAATCAAGGTGTAGATGGACGAAGTTTGGAAGGGATTGCCACCGACCAGAAGGGAGTGGAAACTCAGGGCCTGCCTGAGGTGGTCGTCCTTCACGTATTTGGCCACGGTCTTGTAGACCGAACGGTCGGCTCGGAGCCGGATGAGGGACGGCGAGACCGCCACCATGTCTGAGAATCGAAGGAAGGGACGGTCTGCGAGTTCGGTGTACCCCTTGTGGAACACCTTCTTCGCATACTCAAAAAACCGCTGGTATCCGTCAGCATCTGATTGACTTCGTTCAGCGATTTGTGCGACCATGGTCGCCTCGTCTCGAACGTAATCAAATCGGTCGCCATCGCTCCAAATTAAGCGGTACATCGGCTGAACTTCCATGAGCTTGATGTAATCTTCCAACTTTCGTCCCGTGAGTTCAAACAGTTCGGTGAGGGTGTGGGGTGCGGTGATCACCGTCGGTCCTGCGTCAAAAGTGAACCCCTCGTCGTTGTAGACATAAGCTCGGCCGCCGGGCAAATCCCGGGCCTCATACAGGACGGTTTGTATCCCAGCGGACTGAAGTCGAATTGCCGCTCCGAGGCCACCAAAACCGCTCCCGATGACGGCCGCCCGCTTTTGGGAAAATGGCGGCCGGTCCATGACACCCGGCCTTTCTCCTACCTTGATAATGTTCGCTTTTTCCATGAAGAAATATCTCGTTAAAAAACAACCACTTATAACCTAAAAAGTGACATTCTGCCTAAGGTGTTGGGATTGATGACTGAACAAATCCCCAACGACCCCGAATACATCCTCGCCACCAGCGGTGAGAGTTTCCACTGGGCTCGTCGCTTCCTCGGGAAAAAAATGGGTCAGGACGCAGCGGTTCTCTACGCCTTTTGCCGGGTGCTTGACGACATGGCGGACGGCGATATTCCCGACGGACCCCGGCATTTGGAGGACATCCAGGCTTCCCTCAGCGAAGGCCGCTGGGATCAACACCCCCTGCTCGCCCATCATGCCAGCATGGTCAGCGAATACGACCTCTCCACCGAGGTCATCGCTTCCTTGGTCGAGGGGTTGATCGACGACCAGGCACCGAGCGTTCTGTTGAAGGACGAAGCGGCCTTGATTCAATACGCCTACAAAGTGGCTGGAACGGTGGGCCTCCTGATGTGTGAAATCCTCAACAACAGCGACCCCCGGGCCAAACTTCATGCCGTTGACCTTGGCATTGCCATGCAGCTCACCAACATCGCCAGAGACGTTGTGGAAGACGCCAAGATGGGACGACGCTACCTGCCGGGAACGTGGGTCAGCGACATGACGCCCGAAGACATCGTGGCCGCTGCTGAAGACCCAAACAGCCACAACGGGGCTCAAATCACGCTTGCCGTCGAGCGCTTGCTGGCGATGGCTGAGAAATACTATGCCAGCGGTCGAGCCGGACTGGCCTACCTTCCTTTCCGAGCTCACTTTTCCATCGGTGTTGCGGCCAAGGTCTACCGACAAATCGGTCGTCAACTCCTCCGATCGAAGCGTTCGTGGCATGGCGGCCGACAGGTCACCTCCAAAGGCAGCAAGGTCTTTTGCACCCTTCGTGCCTCCACCGGATTGCTTCGAAGAATCCCTCATGTTCGCCGCCCGCACAACCCGCGCCTCCACACATGGCTCGAGCCCTACATGCACCAAGGCGGTGGCTGGGGATGAACGAGGTCCACGTGCTTGGCGATGGCTGTGCAGCGATGATGCTGGCCTCTCGTGTCGACGAATTGGGGGGTCAAACGCTTTCCATTGTCCGTCCGGAGGGTGCCCCTCCGTTCCGAGACCACATGCTGGGTTTCTGGGGCACACCCGACCTGGAATTCGCCGCACGACTGGCGCGCCACGCTTGGCCAAACTGGTCGATCATCACCGAAACGGACACGGCCGTTCTCTCCTCCGAGGCACACCCGTACCACGTGATGCACAAAACCCACTTCATCGAGGAGGCTCGAGCGCAAGCTGAGGAACACGGTGTCCGCTTCATCAACCAACAGCAGCACGATGAGAGCCAACCCGACGCCGTGTTTGACTCCCGTCCACCCCGTGCACCTGCGAACGCCATGTTGCAGCACTTCGTGGGTCTTGAAGTCGAAGTGGACAAACCTGTTTTTGATGCAACAACCGCCATTCTGATGGATTTCCGAGTGGACCAAAGCCACGGTATGCATTTCATGTACGTGCTGCCGTTTTCGAGCACCTGTGCGCTGATTGAATCCACCATGTTCAGCACCACGAAGATGCCTCGAGAATACTACACGGAAGCCATCGAAACGTACCTCTTCAACCACCACAATGCGACCGTCAAGAACGTGCTTCGCGAGGAAGCGGGTGTCATCCCCATGGGTCGCCTCTCTCTTCACGACCCGTCAATTCCCGGGATCGGGGCAAACGGGGGTGCCATTCGTCCTGCGAGCGGCTACACCTTTGCGTTCATTCACCAGCAAATTCAGAGCGGTTTGAATGCGCATAATCACGGGAAGTCGCTGGCGTTCAAGCGCCCCCACAAGCGAGTGGACGTTTGGATGGACAGCGTCTTGCTGGCCGTGCTTCGGCACTGGCCGCATCAAGGGCCGATTTTGTTTGGTCGCATGGCGAGGTCCCTGTCCGGTGAGGAATTCATCCGTTTCATGAGCGGTCAAGCCGGGTGGGGGCTTCGGTTCAAAGTCATGATGGCCATGCCGAAATTGCCTTTCATTCGAGGTGTTTCCAAGATGATGTTTAACCGACCACGAAAGGTGGTTTCATGACGTTCCTCGAGACACTGGTCGCCTTGGATACGCTCAACCTTCTCGCCCTTCTTGGCGTGGTGTTCATCGGTCTGCCCCACGGTGCCATGGACGGTGCGCTGGCGGTTCACTTCGGGTGGATGGGGCGACCTACCAGGGCGGTTGCGTTTCTTTTGGCCTACATTGGACTGGCCGGTTTGGTGGTGTTGTCGTGGGCCATCGCACCGGTGTTGAGTTTCATTGCGTTCCTCGCCATCAGCACCTACCATTTCGGGCGCGGCGATGCCACGTCCACCGTCTTTGGTCGCGGGGCTGTTGAGAGCATCGCTCGGGGGGGGGTGGTCATCTGCGGCATCAGTCAGTTTCACAGAACAGAGGCCAACGATGTCTTTGAGACCATCGTGGGTTCGGACACCACCGGTGTGTGGATTTTTCTGGACCTCGTAGCCATCCTCGCTGTCGCATGCGTTATTGAAGCACTGCTGTTCAAACAACGGAAGGAGCGAACGGCCTTTGCGCTTGAACTCGGAGTGCTCTTGGTTGTCTTCTTGCTGACCCCACCGCTTGTCGGTTTTGCGGTGTACTTCTGTTTCATTCACTCTTTACGTCATTTTACTTCGATGCGGTCCCTGTTGAATGCGACCGTGTCCAAACTACGTATCACCCAAACCACGGTCGCTTTCACGTTGCTCACATGGGCCTTTGGTCTCATGGTGCTGGCCCAGCAATCTGCGCGCATCGGTGTCGAACCTGCTCTGCTCAAGGTGGTGTTCATCGGATTGGCGGCGTTGACGGTCCCGCACATGCTGCTGGTTGATGGCATCCTTGAACGGTCGGCGCAACGACCCCAACGGAAGCCTTGAACTCGCCAAAGTGGCCTGAATGCAACACGGCATCTTCCGTCTGCATGACGTGAACCGTTTTTTTGATTCAATCCAAAAATCCGTTTGTTTTGGTGTATCTTCAAGAGCAAGCAATAAGGGCGGCTTGGGCCGACCAAGACTCGGGGAAGTTGATGTCAGGCACCGAAGAGCGACTCAAGGACCTACGAAATCGCAAGGCTCGAAGCGAGGCCGGCGGTGGTCAAGCCCGTGTTGATGCTCAGCACAACCGAGGAAAGATGACGGCTCGTGAGCGACTTGAATTGTTGCTCGACGACGGCAGTTTCCAAGAGATTGATGCGTTGGTTGAGCACCGATGCCGAGATTTTGACATGGACAAGAACGTCATTCCCGGTGACGGTGTGGTCACCGGCCACGGCACCATTAACGGGCGGGAAGTCTTTGCTTTCGCTCAGGATTTCACCGTCTACGGCGGGTCGTTGGGCGAAATGCACGGCCTGAAAATCTGCAAGGTCCTCGATATGGCGCTTAAAACCGGTCGACCGGTGATCGGCATGAACGACTCCGGCGGTGCTCGTATTCAGGAAGGCGTGGCCTCCCTCGGTTCCTACGCTGAGATTTTCTTCCGCAACGTTCGCGCCTCCGGTGTTGTCCCCCAAATCTCGGTCATCATGGGCCCCTGTGCAGGCGGTGCCGTGTATTCACCGGCCATCACCGACTTCGTCATCATGGTCGACCAGACGGCGCACATGTTCATCACCGGCCCGGAGGTCATCAAGACCGTCACCAACGAAGTGGTCAGCTTCGAGGACCTTGGTGGTGCAGCCACGCACGGGTCAAAGTCGGGTGTCTCGCACTTTACAGCCAGCGACGACGAACACGCCATTCAGATGGCCCGAGACCTCTGCGATATGCTTCCCCCCAACAACCTTGAGCGTCCGCCGATGAAGAAGACATCGGACAGCAAAGACCGTTCCTGCGACGGCCTTGACAGCATCATCCCTGACGACCCGGCCAAGCCCTACGATGTGCTCGATGTCATCACCGAGGTGTTGGACGACGGTGGTTTCATGGAAGTTCAAGCCGAATGGGCGCAAAACATCGTGGTCGGCTTCGGCCACCTCGGTGGACACACGGTCGGCGTCGTCGCCAATCAGCCAAAGATTCTCGCCGGCTGCTTGGACATTGACGCCAGCGACAAAGCGGCTCGATTCGTACGTTTCTGCGATGCCTTCAACATCCCGATTCTCACCTTTGAAGACGTCCCAGGCTTCCTTCCTGGAACCAACCAAGAATGGGGTGGGATCATCCGCCACGGTGCCAAACTCCTCTACGCCTTTGCCGAGGCGACCGTGCCCAAGTTGACTGTGATTCTCCGCAAAGCATACGGTGGCGCCTACGACGTCATGTCCAGCAAGCACATTCGAGGCGACTACAACGTGGCTTGGCCTTCTGCCGAACTGGCGGTGATGGGTGCGGACGGTGCGGTGGAGATCATCCATCGCCGTCGCATCGCCCACGCCCGTAATCCGGAGCAAGAGCGCGAGCGGCTTACGGAGGACTTCAAAGAGACCTTTGCGAATCCCTACAAAGCGGCCGCCTTGGGCTACCTCGACGATGTCATCGAGCCCAACCAGACGCGCCAGCGCTTGAGCAGGGCTCTTGAGATGCTGATGGACAAAGAAGAACTCAGGCCGGCTCGAAAGCACGGCAACATTCCACTTTGAGGTGATCGTGTGGGGGAAGAAGTCTCGGAATTGATGATGGCCGCCATTGCTGCCGTTCTCGCTGCAACGCAAGCGGACGGCGACGATCCTGCGCAAGTCGCTCGCCAACCAGGCTCGGCTTGGACCCAAGACCATCGCCGTCAAGTGACCGGAAAATCATCGTTGATGAACGCTCGAGCAGGACGCTCACCGTGGAGGTAATTGCATGTCAGACACACGAAAAGTCATCGTGAACGGGACGGAATACGAAGTTGAACTTGAGGGCGAGGGCACTGCGTGGAAAGCCACCGTCGCAGGGCAGACCTTTGACATTGAAATGCCCGAAGCAGCCGTTGCTGCCAAGCCTCGCAGGTCAGGTGGGCGAAAGAAGAAGAAATCCGGTACCGTTTCTGCCAACATCCCCGGCAAAGTGGTCACCGTGGAAGTCGAGGAAGGGCAAGCGGTCAGTGAAGGTCAAGTTATCCTGATCCTCGAAGCCATGAAAATGCAAAATGAGATTCAAGCTCCTGTTTCTGGAACCGTTGTTTCCGTTCACTGCAGCGAAGGCGAAGCGATCGAGGCCAACGTCCCGCTGGTCGTGATTGAACCGGCTGCCTCCGACGACGAAGACTGAGGGTTCGGGCAGATTGACCAAGAGTTAATGTAGCATCGTTGAGAGTTGATTTCATGGACGGCGAACCGGTGTGTGACTTCCCCGGTTGCCAAGAAGTTGGCACCATCGTTTCACGCCTTTCACCCGAGGGCTATCTTGTCGCCACGGGGAAGAAAGCTTACTCGTTCCGTGAGGCGTACCGCCGATTCCATTACTGCCAGGGCCATCACGATGAACTGATGGGTGGCGTGTGGTCTCGGGTCCGCCAACCCGATGACAAAAGCGACGGTCACGTTGCTCCCACCGCCATTTGATGGCGCCTCGCTCGGGGCAGGCGTGATATACTTCCTGTGCGTGGCTGGTGTATGGACCCTCCAAGTGACCGGCCATCCAAAACGACCTCAGCCGTCTTAACACTGATGTTGGTCTTTTCTACGCTCGTTGTGGGACTTACACCAACCGTTCAAGCGGTGGGGCCCAATCAGAACGACCTCAACTCGGGTGGTGATTTACCGGACAACACCAGCGTGAACATCACGAACTACATCTTTTCCAGCACCTACACCGGTTCGGGCGAGTTGGATTACGGTGATGACAACGACATCCTGCGCGTGGCCTTGAACAGTAACGAGGGTCTCTATGCATCGCTTTCCTTCCCCACCTCTACCACCTTTGCTAACGGTACTACGGTGTACAATGATTTCGATCTCATCTTCTACGACAGCCAGCTGAACTTCATGGACGAATCGTGGATGAGCAATCCGGAAACGCTGAGCACCAACAGTTCGAGCACGGGCCACGGCGGCATAGTCTACATCGACATTTTCCGCTTTGACGGTGCAGGAACATGGAACCTCACCCTGTCCAAATTCACGTTGAGCAACGGCAGCGGAGGCAGTGGAAACGGCAGCGGAGGCGGCGGAGGCGGCTCGGTCACCAATTGCACAGGGGCCAACACGCTCACCTCCGATATCTTGGAGCCCAACGACGCCACCACCACCGCCACCTCGGCTTCGCTCCTTCCGCTCACCTGCACCGGTCTCTCCATCCACACGTCGTCGGATTCCGACTACTTCGAAGTGGACATGACCACCGGCGTCTCGTATTACGTGAACGTCACTTTCAACGGAATGGCGGGGGATATCGATACAGAATGGGTCAGTGCAAGCGGAGGCTATCTCGATAGTTCGGGTTCGACAGGCAACATCGAATCCATGCAGGTGACGGCCTCAACCAACCAGTCCACCTATGTTCGTGTTTACGGCTATTCGGGTTCAACCAACACGTACACCATTGAAATCACCACCGACAATCCGGGTGGCGGTCAATCGGCGGAGGGGGTTGATGTTTCCATCATCAACACCACCCATGCAACCCTCTCCTTTACGGGACTGACCAACGGGACCACCTACAACTACAACCACACCTACGGCCAAGTTCACCTCGACGGCGATGCCTACTGGGGTGCATCGACCAACGGCAGCTTCAACGCCAGCGGAACCACGCATGAAATCAACATCACCGTCATGGCGACGAACAACGAATCCGAGATGCTGGTGTCGGCGACGCTGTTCAGCGCTGCTGGAACACCGGTCAACACCGATGTTGATGTGATGTACATTGAGATGGTTGAGATTGAAGCCACCTCTTCCACCACCGGTGATCTCGATTTGACCAACATGACGGTCGGCGACGATTATGTCGTCGAGTGGATCGTGCTTGACTACACCGAGTGGGTCAACAACTTCACGGTTTCAAACGATGTTGATGCTGCAATCAACCATTCGATGATCGACTCTGACATGTGGTACCTCTCACCCACCGCCTCATCGGTGTCTTACCAAATCAATTGGACCGGACCCACGACCATGAACGACCACCTCTTCCTTGCTTACCTCTCCTTGAACGGAACCACGGTCAACCTCAGCGACAACGACAACTTGACCGGACTTCATTTTGACGAGTTCATTCCTCAACTGCCCAGCTTGGTCATCGCTTCCTACTCAGCCAGCCCGACCGCTTCAACCAACAACGTCCAAGCTGAGGGTCTCGATTTGGTGGTTGGTGATGGCTACCAGTACCAATATCGAATGACAGACACCTCGGGCGCAAACCTCGCATCATCCACCATGACTTCGTTCACGGCAACCGCCCAGAATCAGAGTTTGCCAACGTTTACCTACACGACGCCGAACGCATCGGGGACGTATTGCGTCCACATCGACCTCTATTCTGATGTCTCAGTGCAACTGATTGGCGATACGGACTGCTTCAGCCTCGTTCAGGACGACGATAGCGACGGCGTCCCTAACGAATCCGATGTGTGTCCAAACACCTCCGCGGGTGCTATCGTTGACCAGAACGGCTGTGCACTCTCCCAAAAGGACACTGACAACGACGGTTACAACGACGATGTTGATGACTTCCCGAACGACCCAACCCAATGGTCGGACATGGACGGGGACGGCTACGGCGACAATGCGAGCGGCAACATGGCGGATGCGTTCCCCACCGATGGTACGCAATGGTCAGACGCAGACGGCGACGGCTACGGCGACAATGCCTTTGGGAATTATCCAGATGCCTTCCCCACCGATCCCACGCAATGGTCGGATACGGACGGCGACGGCTACGGCGATAACGCCACTGGAAACAACGCCGACCAGTGGCCTTCCGACAGCAGTCAATGGAGGGACACTGACGGCGATGGCTTTGGCGACAACGCCTCGGGCACCAACGGTGATGCTTTCCCCAGCGATGCCAGTCAATGGTCCGATGCAGACGGTGACGGCTACGGTGATAACCCGAACGGCACCGCACCCGATGCTTTCCCATCCGATGGAACCCAATGGGAGGACCTCGATGGCGATGGGTACGGCGATAATCCACAGGGCAACAACGCCGATGCCTTCCCCGATGATGCCAGTCAATGGTCCGATGTCGACGGTGATGGCTACGGCGATAATCAAGCAGGAACCACACCCGATGCCTTCCCCACGGATTCAACCCAGTGGGTGGACACAGACGGTGATGGGTACGGCGATAATGCAGCCGGCTTGAACGCCGATGCCTTCCCCAACGATGCAACGCAGTGGCGAGACACCGACGGTGATGGCTACGGCGACAATGCCAACGGCAACAACCCGGATTTGTGCCTCGGTACACCTGCAGGTGAAGCGGTTGATGGCAACGGTTGTTCACTGTCCCAACTCGATGACGACATGGACGGCGTCAACGATGCCAACGACGCTTGTCCGGGCACGCCTGCGGGCGAAACCGTTGACAATGTTGGTTGTTCCGCCAGTCAAGAGGATGCTGATAACGACGGCGTTATGGATGCCTTTGATGCATGCCCAAACACCCCACTCGGTTCCGTGGTGGATGCGGCAGGTTGTTCCACCGGCCAACTTGACACGGACGGAGACACCATCACCGACGACAGGGACCAGTGCCCCACCACAACATTGGGTGAGCCGGTGAACGGCGTAGGTTGTTCGGCTTCTGAGCGAGATACGGATGAGGACGGCGTCATGGATGCCTACGATGTTTGCGACAATACACCGTTCTCGGAAGTTGCAGACGCGCAAGGTT